>VTLG01011885.1_pt1 | contig 12527 bp, 17 predicted proteins | sample 4694571 | NCBI WGS metagenome assembly VTLG01 (sample SAMN12604809, study PRJNA352737) | marine metagenome | biome: ENVO:00000447; feature: ENVO:00000209|ENVO:00000569|ENVO:01000036; material: ENVO:00002151; isolation source: viral sequences binned using virsorter ... | reverse complement strand
TAGTGACGATCAGGTCAAGCTGATCCTCAGTGAGAGCGGGGAACTCACCGACGAGGAAGTCGAACATCAGTTCGCCGTCCTCATTGGCGAACCGTGGAGCCATGCGAGTGGCGGCGAGAATGGCGAGAGAGAGCATATTCTTATTCATGCCTAACTATACCACACTCTCAGGTAAAAGTCAAGTTCTTTTTGTGTTTTTATTTCACTTTTTTTATGCGTGTTAACCCTTGTAAGTCGTTGGTTATCAAAGAGTTACACGGCGCGGGTGGCCCCCGCGTCGTAACTCGTTGAGTGTTAGGTAGTTATGTTAGTTTATTTACATTTTGTTTTTACTTGGGCAGCGTGTTATCTTGTGTAACTTTTGAGAGGGAGCCAGCCAACCTAATCGCTTAGAGCAACCTGTCAAGTGATTTTTATTTATTTTTTTAGGAGACCCATGTCAGGGAGCCTGAGCTTGGAAAGTCGTATTTCATGACTGTCGGCACGTTCATGCCGTTGACCTTTTCGATCCTGTGGACGCGAAGGGTGATAGGGCGAAGCTCGCCGCTTTCAACGTCCACCACTTCGGCGGCAAGGACAGCCGCGCCGTTGGACTCGGCAATCCATGAGGACTCGATATCATGGACGAGAAACTTGCGGACGACATCCTTGCCATCGCGTGAGTCGGCGGCGCAGTAGTCGATCATCTTATCGACCAGCAGATCGCGGAACTTGTCAGTGCGAAAAGCGTGGGAAGCGGGGAACTTGTGGAAAAGATCAGTGAGAATTGAGATAGAGAATTGCATTTTTTTTATTAGGAGTTAAGTTAATGTTTTACTATGGGTAACTATACCACACGTTGCGGCATTTGTCAAGGGGTTTTTATTTGTTTTTTTAGCAAGCCATCCTGTGGATGAACTCGCAAGTGCCACGGAAGTCACGCAGGTCATCACCTGCATCAGCGGCATCGTAGGCGAGGGACAGCACACACTGGATAGTGTGATTATCCACGCCATCCACGCCATCGAAGGCATCGACAAGCATCGCATAGCGATGTGACTTAGAAACGTCGAAACGGATGAAACGCAGGGCGGAAACAACAAGGTCATATGTATTAAGCATGAGTAACTATAACACACGCTGAGATAAAAGTCAAGGGAAAAGATGTTTTATTTTTCTTTTTTTTTCCTTATTTTTTTTCACTTTTTACTTGACAACGATCTGAGTATTAACTTGTGTAAGTCGTTCACTGTCAACGAGTTACGCTGGCGGGGTGGCCGCGCCCCCGTAACCCCCTTAGTATCAGGGAGTTACGGAGGTTGTTATGCTTACTCCTACAGTAAGGGGTGGGACATTGGCAGGGGGTGGGACATCAGCGGGGTGACCCCAGCCCAAGGCGTTCGCGCTTCTCAATGCGCCGCTTGCTGATGCTCTCACGCAGTCGCTCTAGTCGCACGATCTTGCGCTTGCGTTTACGCTTGAGTTCTTTGTTGTGTTTCTTTGTGCTGTATGTTTGCATGACGTTATTGTGTTAGTGTGTGAGTGTTAGCCCCAGCCATCGTCATCACTGAGGAAGTCGCGCCCGAATGCTTCGCCTCGCTCGACACGCTCTTGAAGTCGTCGCGCATCTTTAAGTGTGCTAAGTATAACCCAAGCGAACGAACCGAAGAAAAGAAAGCAGAAGATTAAAAAGCCAATCATGTTTTTATTATACGTTAGTGATTAAGGAAAGTCAACACGGCCATGCGCGATGTTAAGCACATCGCCGTGCGCTTCCCATGCGGCTTTCTTGCTAGGAAACTCGACAATGCGAGCAGTCCCCTCGGCTATCCTAGCGAAAGGGTTACGGATGAGACGCTCGCACTTTTCGCGCCTCCAGTTACCGCCGAAGCATACCTCTTCAGAGATGCCCCTGTGAGTTTGCTTTTTAGCGAAGAGAACGAAGAACGGGGTAGTGTCAGGTGTTTTCATTTTCATAATTTTATTATAGGAGTTAAGTTAGAGTTAAGGGTTAAATTTTTTCTAGCACTCCACGCTACCGTGGTGCTTGATCATGCAGATGTGCATGATGTTACCAACGTCAGGGTTACGCTCAAGCGCAAGGTTATCCCTGAAGTTAGAGTTACGGGAAGAGTCGCAAGCCATGCTCACGACTTCCTCGATGACATCCGCACGGAACTGCGGGTAGTCGCGCACAAGCTGTGCGACAAGGACAGGCACATCATCGTGACGGTAGCGGAGGACGTTAGCGAGAACGTCAGCGATGAGAGTAGGAAAAGAGGCGAGCATGGTGTTAGTTTTATTTTTCATTATATTAGGAGTAAGTTAAGTTAAGTTAAGTTAGTGAGAGAAAAGTGTTTCTTTCGATAGGTAACTATACCATACAAACGAATATAAATCAACCTCTTTTTACTTTGTGCTTGTGTAACTCGTTGATAACAACATTAATTTATTGTAATGTTAAATTACTTGACAGGTTTCGGAAACCCCCCCCATTTCTCAGAAAAAAAACTCCATAATTATCATAACAGTCGCGGGGGGAACATTTTCTCATTCTCTCAATCGTCACACCCCCTACCCATTTCTCCCGACGGGGCTTTCGGGAACATAAGGTATACTTTGTTGTTTAAAAAAATTTCAGACCCACTATAATCCCCAAATGAATCTCGACCTCATCACAAAGTTTGTTCCATTGGTAACGGGTATCATGTATGCGGTCGTGGGGGTAGCCTATTTCATGAAGAGGGATTTTGCTTGGGGTCTTGTGTGGTCTTCCTATGCCAGCGCTAATTTTGGCCTTATGGTGGTAGGCAACCAATAAAACAAGTGTAATATAAAAAAAATGAGCCTCTCCTACACCAATTTCCCCGTTTACATCGGGGCTGCAAACGGAACCACAATCGATACCGATGAAGATTGGCTTACCGCCACCCAAGTCAATGTTAAATACAATACAGCCCCCAGCCCCAAAAGAACCTTGGGAAGCACGGTGGCTACGGGGGATCAGTTTAAGTTTGGTCAGCCCCTACAGGCCGACATTTCCTTTACCTCCTATATTGCGACAGAGACGACGGAAGTGGGGGAGGGGACTTGTTACGCCTTCACAAAAGAAACCAATACTTCTAATTTTTTCCCCATTCAAATAGGGGGCAATCTATTCAAAAGCTGTTACGTTAAAGATTATTCGGTTAGTGTTCTCCCTTACCAACCTGTAACGGTTTCGGCTAATTTTACTTCCTTAGATCCCCCGACAGGTTCGGGAGTCGCTTCAACTGCCGCAAGCTCTTACGAAAGCGCTCCCGCGATGATGTCGTCTGATGCCATTGTGTATGGCCACACTTGCACGGTGAATAACATGACGGATGTAGTGGGCGCCGTTCAGTCACAAATAAATTACCAAAGAACATTTAACCGCAGCCCGATTTACACCCTCGGCTCCATTAATGCGACGAGTATGTTGTTGGATGGGGTGGAGTCTCAAATGAGTATAACGTCCACGGGAGTAAACAACCTAATTGATTTTAGTGGAAATAATGTGGCAAATAACGTTCAAGTAGACCTTGAAGGGAGCCTCGGCGTCACAAATAACGAATTAAGCAGTATAAGAATCGACGCGGGCGCTAGAGTTCTCAGTCAAGACTACTCTATGGCGGGTGGTGATACTTTAGTAGGAAGTGTAACTTTAAGAGAGGTTTCGCTCTGATTTAAGTGTAATTATATATGTTACATGGCAATCAAAGACTTGTCTAAAATACAGTTAAAGCCGCACTTTCATCATTCAATAAAATTTAAAGAGCGGCCATTTAAATTCACGGCACATCAGCGCCGTTTTCTCTCAACACTTCTCGATCCCGCTAACCAGATCCTTTTTGTTTCAGGTCCAGCAGGATCAAGTAAAACCTACATGTCTTTATATGGGTGTTTACGCCTCATGGCCGAAGATGTCGAAAAGGATCTGCTCTACGTCAGGAGTATCGCTGAAAGCGCGGATAAGGGCTTGGGCAGCTTACCAGGGGACATAACGGAAAAGTTTAACCCTTTTCTCATGCCCCTTCACGATAAATTGGACGAAATAGTATTCGAGGGTGATACAGCGTTTCTAAAAAAGCAGGAGAGGATTTCAGCGGTTCCGATTAACTTTTTGCGTGGCGCACACTGGGGTAAGAAACTGGTAATAGCTGATGAGGCGCAGAACTTTACCTTTAAGGAATTAACCACCTTAATAACGCGCATTGGAGAGGAAAGTAAGTTGATTATATGCGGGGACTTCATGCAGAGTGATATTAACGGGAGAACAGGGTTTGGGGAAATGTTTGATTTGTTCTCTGATGAAAAATCTAAAGAGAACGGCGTTGCATCATTTGCCTTTACTCACAAAGACATAGTTCGAAGCAAAATTCTTAAGTTTATTATTTCTAAATTAGAATCTTATAAAAAAGTGTAATATAATCAAGTATAACAAGAGTAAGGTCAACGCGCCAGCGGCGAACTGCTTTTAAAATACTACGACACACACCTTGTTTAAATTAGAAAAAATAGATTTTTAACATATATATATAGTAGCTATGAACCATTTATTCTGCCAAAGCTGTGGCAACAAATTAGAGTATGCTAACGCTAAACCTAACTTTTGCGTAAAGTGCGGGACTGCGCTCCACTCCCACGCCTCCTCCATGACTGTTGCTCCTAAAATACAGCAACCAGCTTCGGCAACTTCTGAAGATGAGACGAATGCAGAAAGCATTCCTCATATAGATAGATTGGAAGTCGAATATGATGTCTCAAATGGTAATAATACTTTTACTCTAGGTTCACTAGCAGGGCAAAACACGCCACCTGATTATAAGGGCGGGAATGCGCCAAGATCTGTTGATGAATTTATTGATGACAAAAAGGAGTAAAAAAACTTATGAGGATTGCTCCGATGTTATCGATCAAGCCATAAAGAGGCAAAAGTCCAAGTGGAGGCTCCATGCCGTCAACTGGTTCGATTTTCAGGATGTAGAACAAATCATTAAATCTCACATCGCAAAGAAGTGGCATATGTGGGATCAGAGTCGCCCCCTAGAGCCGTGGATTGGGCGCATCATTTCCAATCAAATGCGTAATTTGATAAGAAATCATTATGGAAACTATGTCAGGCCGTGTGTCAATTGTGAATTCGCGAGAGGAGACCATTGCACCTCCACCAAAAGTGGCAAACAGGAAGCCTCCTGTAAACTTTATGCAAAATGGGAAAAGTCTAAGAAGTCAGGATTAGAATTAAAAATACCGCTATCCACAGAGGATTTCCCCATGGAAATACAGGGTCGGGCTTCTGTGGATTTTGATTTCCACGAATCTCTTAAAAGATTGGATTTTTATATGGAGATCAAGCTCAGCCCCAATCATTATGTTGCCTATCGGATGCTCTACTTTCAAGATAAGACGGAAGAGGATGTGGCGCGGTTCATGGGGTATAAAATATCTCCTCAAAAAAGGAAATTAGGTTATCGTCAGGTAAAGAATCTCAAAAAGAAGTTCCTAGAGTCGGCCTTGGAAATTTTAAAAGATCAAGATATTATAAGCGATGGATCTCCGTGAAGAACAGAAAGAGTTTTTGCGCGAAAATGCCGCCCGAATTCCCAACTTAATCGATTTAACTAGGCAATGCTTCAAAAATGACTCGTTGGACGGTAGATCGCGGGAGGGAAGAGCCGTCAGGAAGTTTTTGGTCGAAAATTGTATCGATTTTCGGACCACCTCGCGCCAGCCAACGGAAAATATTGAGTTTACACGCGAACAACGTGAATTCATTCTTCAACAAGCCGAAAACGGGCTTTCGTCCTTAGAAATCGCTCGAATAGTTTTTCCAGATCGGACGGTGCCGCCGTTGAGTAATGAGCAGAGGGCGGTATTGGCAGAAATTCGTTCTGTAAATCCTGACATTTTACCCTCTCAAGATAGCGGCGCGTTACATTCATACATTTCACCCAAGTCATCATCAAGGATCATTAAAAAAATCAATGATGCCACGGGACTCGGCTTGGATGAATCGAAGATTAACAGACAGAAGCAAATTTGCATAGAAAAACTCGGAGTCAACCTCTCCAACTCTCGATTTTTGAAAATTATCAATAATTATCTCAATGTCGAAGATCGAGTGCTGTTCGAGCATGAGTTCACCCGCTTAACGTGGGATAAACCCGATTTGACGGCGGATGAGATTAATTTGTATTTAAATGTTTGCAAGGAGGTCATTAATTTGGAGGTGATTAGCTCTCATTTGAATAAGCTGAATGACATGTTTGATGTAGCGGACGAACAACAGGAAATGTCTATCCGATTGGCAGAAATCATTAAGGCTAAGAGTTCAGAGTATCATCAATGCGAAACGAGGATAGAGAACTTGACTAAAAAGCTTCAAGGTGATCGGGGCGAGAGAATGAAGAAGATGCATAAGGAAAATGCTTCGTTTCTTTCTATTGTTCAATTGTTTCAAGAAGAGGAAGAACGTAAAACGATGGCACATATCGCGGAGATGCAAAAACAAACCGTTCGAGAGGAAGCGGACCGACTGGAAACGATGTCGGAATGGAAAGCCAGAATCTTAGGCATATCAAAAGACGATGCAATTTAAATGTAAAGAATGTGACCAAGAGTATAAGTCACTAAGGAGCTTACATGCCCACATCAAGAAACATGATGTGTTATTGGGGGATTATTATGTAAAACACTTTCAGCGCAAGGATAAGCTCACAGGGGAACTACTTCCCTTTAAGAAATACGACCAATACTTCAATACTCATTTTACCAGTGTGGATAATATGAGGAAGTGGTGCAAAGATGCCCCGAGAAAAGAAGTTGAGGATTTTGTGATTAATTCCATTGAAGAGAAGCTGGCCTCCAAAGGCATAACGGCAGGACCGCCCGCACTTTATCTTACCACGGCTCATTTGCCTGACATTGATTTATGTAAAGAGTTATTTGGGAGCTATAGCGAAACGTGTAAAAAATTTGGTATGTTGCCCATGTTATCGGGGCAACTACCAAAGTCATTCTCGCAAGACTTCTCCACCACACCTATACTAATAGACACCAGAGAGCAGCAACCACTGCAATTCAAGAGAAGTGAAGTGCTCAAGCTGGACGTTGGGGATTACGGTGTGTCGGGAGACAACTATGATTATACATTTGTGGATCGTAAGTCTTACCAGGATTTTTGTGCAACAGTCACCAATGGTTACGGAAGATTTATAAAAGAATTAGAAAGATGCAAGGCTTTAGGCTGTTTCTTGTTTGTGGTTGTGGAGGTGGCGTTTGGCAACATGTGGGTGGAGAATGCGCGGGGTTATAAAAAATTTAGGCTGGACTATGTGTATCACAGAATGCGAGAGATCCAAGCCAACTACTCAGATTGCTGTCAGTTTGTATTTAGCGGTTCCCGACGGAGCAGCGAGGAACTGATACCTAAAATTCTTGTTTTAGGAACGCAGCTTTGGAATGTAGATCTTCAGTATTTTTGGGATAAACAAATTAATAAAAATGGCTTGGGAAATAGGCAAACAGAAACTACACAGAGAGTTCAAGAATATAAACCAAGAGCTTTTAGAAAAAGAGGGGTATTTGGAAGAAGGTGAGGCAAAAATTTTGCTTTATAAGTTTCTGAGAGAAAATCCGTCATTCGCTTCTGAACTCTTCACTGGGGTAAAATTATTCCCCTTTCAGCATATGGCTATAAAGGCCATGATGGAGTCCGATTACTTTTTGGGCATCTGGAGCCGTGGAATGTCCAAAAGCTTCTCTACGGCCATTTTTGCGCTCTTAGACGCTATCCTACACCAAGGTGTGCAGATAGGGATTCTGTCCAAGTCTTTTAGGCAGTCAAAAATGATTTTCAAAAAGATAGAGGAGATATCAAAAAGCCCAAAGGCTACTTTTTTTGCTCAATGTATTACCCGCACCTCCAAAATGAATGATGAGTGGGTTATGGAAATCGGTAGAAGCAGTATCCGCGCCCTCCCACTGGGCGATGGCGAGAAGTTGAGGGGTTTTCGTTTCCAAAGGATGATTATCGATGAGTTGCTACTAATGCCCGAAAAGATCTATAATGAAGTTATTATGCCTTTCTTGTCTGTGGTAGATAATCCCACTGAAAGGCAGGAGGTATATGATCTGGAGACGGAACTCATCGAACGAGGTAAGCTCAAAGAAAGCGAAAGAAGGAAGTGGCCAAACAACAAAATCATAGGGCTTTCTTCAGCATCCTACAAGTTTGAGTATCTTTATAAACTTTACCAGCAGTATGAGAACTTAATTTTAAATGAAAATTTACAGGACGGGGGACATCGCACAATTATGCATTTTAGTTATGACTGTGCGCCTGAGCAGCTTTACGATCAGAACTTAATCAGCCAATCGAAGGCGACCATGAGTGAATCTCAATTTGATAGAGAATTTGGAGCAATCTTTACCGATGATAGTTCGGGCTACTTTAAAGTGAGTAAAATGGCCGCTTGCACCATTCCAGACGGAGAGGGTCAATCTGTAGAGGTTATTGGAAACCCCGAAGATGAATATATCATAGCCTTTGACCCATCGTGGTCAGAGAGCGAAAGCTCAGATGACTTTGCGATACTTTTGATTAAACTAAACAAGGACACCCGCAAGGGGACCGTAGTTCACAGCTACGCTTTGTCGGGCGCCAATCTTAAAACACATATTAAATATATGGCCTACACTTTGACTCACTTTAATGTGGTCGCGGTGGTGGGTGACTACAACGGTGGTGTTCAATTCATGAATTCCTGTAATGAAAGCGGCATATTTAAAAAACTCAACTTGAAGCTTGAGACCATTGATGCGGAATTGGATAAAGCGCAAGACTATGAAAAAAACATCCGCAAATTAAAAAACCAATACAACAGATCTAACAGAAGATTTGTTTTTCTTCGGAAGCCGAGTTCTTCGTGGATTCGCTTCGCCAACGAAAGCTTGCAAGCGGCATTTGATCATAAGAAGATATTTTTTGCGGGGGCAGCAATGGATGATGATTACAACATTCAGAGAAAATCTAAAATACCCCTGAAAGACCTTAAGTTTTTAAATAATGACCCCACGGAAAAAGCTAACATAGGAGCGAGAATGATTGATTTCGTTGAGCACCAAAAAGATATGATGGATTTAATTAAGGTTCAATGCGCCTTAGTTCATGTGACTACATCGGTGCAAGGAACCCAAAGTTTTGATTTACCCCCAAACCTCCGTAGACAAAAGGGGGCTGATAAGGCAAGGAAAGATTCTTATTCCGCTTTGTTGTTGGGCAATTGGATGATGGGCGTTTATTATGATATGGAGGCCCATGAAGGGAACGAGCAGCAAACAACCTTTACTCCAATGTTCATTTCTTAACATTTAAAAGTTGAAAGTTAACTTTGGGGTGTAATATGAATTATATCCTATGGCCAAGAGAAAATACACCAAAAAAGCGGAATATTGGAAACAGTTTAATGCAGATAATAACACCTCTCACGGCGGGGGAGAGGTTTCAACGGCGGGGGAAAAAATAGAGCCAGATTTATTGGGGGAGCCGTTTTATACTTCAGACGCATCACATAAGGAAACCGCCAAAGCAAGGAGTAATTTTGCGGGTGGAGCCGCGAACCGCACGGGAACGCGGGTGAATCGAATCGCTTTTCGTCAACCCAAGGATAGGTTTGCTAGTATTCGGTTGGGAATGCTTCCCTACGACTACTCATCAGATGGGGTGAATGTGCGGGACGGTATTGAGCTTTGTCAAAAAGCTTATGCGAATGTGGCCATTTTTAGGAATGCCATTGATATAATGGCGGAATTCACCAATACAGATGTCTATTTAGAGGGGGGCAATAAAAAAAGCCGCGAATTTTTCTCTGAGTGGTTCAAAAGAATTAATTTAATTGATATTAAAGACCAATACTTTAGGGAGCTTTACCGTAGTGGAAATGTTTTTTTGTATAGGGTTGATGGAAAGTTTAAGGTTGAAGACTATGCGAAATTAATGAATCAGGTCGGGGCAATCAATTCCACTTCTAATAGAATACCACTCCGTTATATTTTGCTAAATCCTTATGACATTGTTGCTCGAAGGTCTACCGCGTTCTCTGGGGACGCTTATGAAAAATTTTTATCAGAGTATGAAATAGCTCGATTGAGAAACCCTCAAACGGAGGAGGATCAGGAAATCTTTAACAGCTTGGACCCCGAAATTCAACTCTCTATTAAAAATGGGACTTACAATACCAATGGGGTAAATGTGAAACTTGATCCCAGTCGCTTGGCTTATTCCTTTTACAAGAAACAGGATTATGAACCATTCGCAATCCCATTTGGTTTCCCTGTGCTTGAGGACATCAATGCTAAGCTGGAGTTAAAGAAAATGGATCAAGCTATCACCCGCACTGTGGAAAATGTTATTTTGCTCATAACAATGGGGGCTGATCCAGACAAAGGGGGAGTAAACGCAAATAATCTTAAGGCAATGCAGAGTCTTTTCAAGAATGAGAGCGTTGGGCGTGTCTTGGTGTCTGATTATACCACCAAGGCAGAGTTTATCATTCCTGAATTAAATAGGGTTTTAGGTCCAGAAAAATATGATATACTTAACGAGGATATTAAGCAGGGCCTACAAAACATTGTAATTGGGGAAGAGAAGTATAGCGCCACACAAGTTAAAGCTCAGATTTTTATTGATAGACTAAAGGAATCTCGTCACGCCTTCCTTAATGATTTTTTACAACGAGAGATTAAAAGAGTTGCAAAAGAACTTGGCTTTAGGTCATATCCCACGGTTCGCATGAAAGATATTGATATGCGTGATGAGAGCCAACTAATGAAAGTTGCCACGCGCCTTATGGAGCTTGGTATCCTTACGCCGCAACAAGGTATGGAAATGTTCCATAATGGACGCTTTCCTGAGGCTGATAAAATTGGACCAGCCCAAGAGAGTTTCGTGGAAGAGCGTAAGGAGGGCTTCTATAACCCTCTTGTAGGGGGAGTACCAGTGGCGCCACCCGCCGCCCCTGTAGGGGGAGGTTCCAAACCCATCAATAAAACACCACGCCAAGCTGGAAGACCCGAAGGAACCACGGGAATTCCGCTTGCAGACGCCTCTTATTCCCGTAGTAATATTCAGACTACTATTTATGAAATAGAGGCATTTGTGAATACCGCACAGAAGAAACTGGCAAAAAAACTAAAGACGAAGAAGCTTAACGATTCACAAGGCGAAATGCTAGACACCCTATGTGAGTCTATCGTATGTGCCAGAGATAAAGAATATTGGGTAAAAACGTTAGAATCGTGTGTAAAGGATTTCAATGAAATAGAAAAGCTGGAAGCGCTAGAAAGGGTTTTGACCATTTCTGGTAACCATAATTTAGAGACTTACCCAGCAGCCATCCTTTATCACAGCAATGAAAGACAATCTTGACAGTAAAGCCGAATTTAAAAACGGTGAAATAGAAGTTAGCGTTTTTAAAAAAGAAGTGGGAGCGAGATATGGGGAGCCTTATCCCGAGCTTGATGAAATGAAGCGCAAACTAGATAAGCGCCAATATACTCAGGATTCCCAAGAATTACAGCGCGAAACATTGCGCGAGCAATTGAAGCATCATCAAGACGCCGTGAAGAATCTTCAGGCGGAGATTGACGCTCTTGAAAAAGACATGAGGGAAGATGAAGCTGATGTTAGTGTGGAGTCTAAGGGGGCGACTGAGAAGCAAAAGGCTGCTCGGAAGAAGTTCATGGAAATGATTCGCAAGAAAAAGGATGGCGACAAAAAAGGGGACGACGAGGATGAAAAAGATGACGAGAAGAAGTCCAAGAAAAAAGAAGCATCCGAGGCTGGTTATGAAAAAATTGACGAAAAAGAATTAAAGCGCGACACCAAGAAGCAAAAGGTGGAGCATGAGAAGGATGCAATCAGCGATGATAAAAGCAAAATCAAAAAGCTAGAGAAGGGCAAGCCATCGGCAAAGAAGAGTAGGGAGAAGAAGGATCTCAAGAAAGACATCCAGTACGATAAGGATTCCAAGGAGAAGATGGAAGGTGATTATGGCACTGGAGACGGCAAGAAGATGAAGCCTAAGAAAAGCTACGCTCAAATGTTAATGGATATTGCCGCAGAAAGGTTTGGTGGAAAAAAGCGTAGCGCCTTAAAGGATAGCGATTTTCTTGATCCCAAGAGACGCTCTTTCCCCGTGATGTCTGCCCAAGACGTTAAGGATGCTGTTAGTAGCTGGGGAAGGTATAAAGGTTCGATGACCTTTGATGAATTTAAGGCTAAACTGACTCGTAGGGCTAAAAAGATCGGTGCGGAAAGCGCTTTGCCTAAAAGCTGGAGTGAGAAAAAGTAATGGATTACAAGTATACCACTACTTTTGAATCCCCTCTTTTACCCTGTGAGATCAGTGAGTCTTCATTGATTTCTAAGGCTTCCTTGGAAAATTTAGCGCCCCTCGTTCCAACTGATATTGACTATCAGAGCAACATTGATTTGTTGGGGGTTGCCTTTAATGCGGCGGTAGTTA
>VTLG01009083.1_pt1 | contig 12528 bp, 14 predicted proteins | sample 4694571 | NCBI WGS metagenome assembly VTLG01 (sample SAMN12604809, study PRJNA352737) | marine metagenome | biome: ENVO:00000447; feature: ENVO:00000209|ENVO:00000569|ENVO:01000036; material: ENVO:00002151; isolation source: viral sequences binned using virsorter ... | reverse complement strand
CTCATCAGTGATGACGAAGGCAGTAAATGGCATCTTGTACAATCAATGGCAGGGGACCAAACTGATGGTTATTCTGGTTGTCCTTCTATTGGCGTCAAAAGGGCTACTACCATTTTTGAAAATAAAGGTTACAGTTGGAAAGCTGTTGTAGAAACTTTTGAAGAAAAAGGTTTAACTGAAGATGACGCTTTAATAAATGCTAGGCTTGCTAGAATACTTACAGCAAATGATTATGACTTCAAGCACAAAAAACCCATACCCTGGACTCCCAGAGCCGATTACAGAATTGACAATGGAGCAGGACTTAAAGTTAAGGCTAACGTATGATTCGTTGACAAAGCCTCAAACTACAAAAGAAGACATAATTACTGTGTTCATGGCACTTCAAGAGCAGAATTTTGTTCTTGGTAATTCACTTACAAATTTAGTATCAAAATGGCCGAAACCACCCTCGGTCCCCGTTATTACCAACGAGGATCTATCCAAGTTTGGGACTTTATTCGTGATCAAAGATTAAACTTTCACTTGGGTAATGCAATTAAATATATTTGTCGCTATGGTCATAAAGGTGACTATAATGAACAACTATCTGATCTAAACAAAGCAATCCACTATCTAGAGAATGAGCGAAACTACCTCCAATTCACACGAAACCGTGAGGATCTACCCAGATCAGCATTGCACTTTTCTGATGAATCAAGCCAAACAATTTCGACAGGCTTATCAGCTATCGAATTCGAAAGGCCTTCCGGCACGTTCAATGCAGCGGAATCTGATTACGGAGGAGTTCAAGGAATTTTTGGAGGCGGAATCGACTCTATTTCGTTCGAATCCTAGCTATCATGCAGACTGTTTAAAAGAGTTATCTGATCTTGTCTATGTATGCTACCAATATGCTGCTAACATGGGATGGGATTTAGATGAAGCATTATATAGAGTGCATGAAAGCAATATGTCCAAACTTGACGAGTATGGTAAACCTATACTCAGAGAGGATGGGAAGGTCTTGAAAGGACCACGATATCAACCACCTAACCTAGAAGATTTAGTTTAATGCCTAATTTTATCTCCCGCACTGGTCGGGTCCAATCATGGTTGGATAACCCAGAATCTAGGCTGCCAGTATCTTGCACCGTGTTCGTCGTAGAAGACTCTATGGAAGGAACAAATGGAATCGAAGCAAGCTGGAGATATGTCAGCCATGGACTACGCTTTGGAGCAGGCGTTGCAGTCCATTTATCTAAGCTCCGACAAAATGGAAGTGAAAACGGCAAAGGCCTTACAGCTTCTGGCCCAGTATCATTTGCAAAAATCTACTCACAATTAAATGAAACACTTAGAAGGGGTGGCACGTATAAGAACGGCGCTGTTGTATGCCACCTTGATATTGACCACGCCGATATTCTTGAGTTCGTGCAGCTTCCTCGTGCCGAAGCTCCCTGGATTAAAAGATGCATCGACCTTGATCGAGAAAAGTGGGAGCATGCCGGAGATGAAGTTAGAGACGCCATCCTTGGCGCCATCAAATCCGGTGACATCTGGCTCAACAAAATAAAACACGATAAAAATGGGAAACGTATTTATGGAAACGTCTGCCTTGAGGTATATTTGCCCACACGAGGAACATGCCTCTTACAGCATTGCAACCTCGGTGCCTGTACAATCGCCGACATACCAACGGCTCTCTCTGAGGGTATGTCCGAGCTGTGCAATCTCCATGGCCGAACAGGCGTTGGAGAGTCTGGAGAATATCTTTCCCCGGAGACGGACCGTCAAGTCGGACTTGGATTCCTTGGACTCGCGAATCTCCTCCGAAGATATAACGTATCGTATAAAGAATTCGGAAGCGGATTAGAATCAGTAAATAATGGTAACCTTGATCCAAAGAATAAGGCAGAAGAAATTGCTGTGGCACTTAAGAAAGGTATTTATTCAGGTGAGCTTGTCGCAAAGGCTCATAATATGGATAGAGCCTATGCTATTGCTCCTACTGCTAGTTGTTCTTATCGGTCACAAGATTTAGATGGGTATACATGTACCCCAGAAATTGCACCTCCTATAGGCCGGACTGTTGATCGTGATAGTGGAACCTTTGGTGTACAAACTTATGAATACGGCGATGTAGAAATCGCAAGCGAAGTTGGTTGGACTGCTTATAAGAAAGTAGCTGACGAACTAATGATTATGTTAAATAATACGGGACTTCTTCATGGCTATAGCTTCAACTCTTGGAGTGATGTTGTAGAATACGACAATGCGTTCGTTGAAGAGTGGTTAGATTCACCTCAGACCTCCCTTTACTATAGCCTTCAAGTGATGGGAGACGTACAAGATAAGACCGATGCGTATGCAGCATTAGATCAATCTGAAGTCGATGATTACTTGCAGGAACTTTTAAAAGAACCTGTAACCTGTGATTGTCAAGAATGAGGAAAACACCATACCAAAAACTAATCGACCGCCGCCGGACGTGGACTCCGGTACAAACCACCGCAGGAGAACTTAAAGAAGGAAGTGAAGAAACCATCTACCGTGCTCTCGCAATACGTCATATGGAGTTACCAGTTGGCGAATTTATTAAAGAGGCACTTGAGAAAGAGGTTCCCCAACACGCTAGGGAACTCTTAGAACTTAACGTTAAGGATGAACTTAAACATGACAAAGCTTTGGGATACATTGCTAACGCTATTGGGACTGACCCAACCGCCGAAGCCGAAGCCATCCGTTTACGCGATGCGTGGGAGGTACATCCCGACCACACAATTACTAAAGCGTTGGTAGCAGAACGTGCTATATTCTTTGTTCTATTGCCTTTCTTTCGTTTTAATGGTGATGCTGGTCTCAGAACGGTATCAGCTGATATTTCCAGAGATGAACAGATCCACGTTGCTACAAATTCTCTTGTTTGTAGGGAGCTGGGGGTTCTTCCTAGTCCTTCTCTGGATAAACTTAGGAAAGCCACCATTAATTGGATACTTCAACCCCTAGGTATAAATACTGAAGATAAATATTTGGACAAAAAATTTTGGCTAGATGCTAGCGATAGCTTAATGTATCAAGGCAAGGCACCAGAATTTTCTGACACCAAGGCAGCAAGAATGCCTTCATTTTTTGAACATGCAAACACAAATCTCCCTAGCTACGCTTAAGCTTCACAACGAGCGTCTGGTTAAATTTACTGATGAGTTGGAAGAGAATTTTGGAGATCTTACGATCCATCCGAAGATGACTTCCGAAGAAATTATGTACAAAGCAGGCCAGAAAAGTGTTGTGGACTATATCAAAACTAAAATGGAAGAAGAATAAATTATGTGTATAAAAGCATTTTTCCCAAAACCGCCAGACCCAACACCCTTACCACCTGCTACACCTCCACCTCCAACGATAGCACCTGTAAAACCTAAGATTAGGCCTTTACTAGATCCAAAGAAGATCGCAAAGGTTGACTACGGTTCTAAAGTTAAGAGAAACGAAGGACAGAAACAAGTAACAGCTGACTCACTTAAAATTAATGTAGGAGGAGGTGCACCACCTGCTGCTGATACAGGAGGTCTCAATGTCACCTAAAGCAATTGAAAGATACAATACATTATCTACAGGTAGGAATGCATTTCTTAGAACAGCTATTGATTGTTCAGCTTTAACTCTACCTTATTTAATACAAGAAGATAACAGAGCATCAGTTCAGCATGCTAGTTTAACTACACCGTGGCAGTCAGTTGGCGCTAAAGCTGTGGTAACTTTAGCAGCTAAGCTGATGCTTGCATTACTCCCTCCACAAACTACCTTCTTTAAACTACAAGTTAGAGATGATAAGTTAGGAGAAGAGATGGATGCTAAGATCCGTAGTGAACTAGATCTTTCCTTCTCTAAGATGGAAAGGATGGTTATGGATTACATTGCTGCCTCTAGTGATAGAGTTGTTGTTCATCAAGCACTTAAACATTTGATTGTAGGTGGTAACACCTTAATCTTTATGGGTAAGGATGGCTTAAAGAACTTCCCACTTAATAGGTTTGTCGTTAATAGAGATGGTAATGGTAACGTCTTAGAGATTGTTACGAAAGAATTAATTGATCGTGACATTTTAGGGTTAGCTAAACCTGATAAATATAAGGAAGCTAATTCGCCTAATGCTCATACCACTACTAATGATAATGACGTAGAAGTTTATACTTATGTACGTCAAGAGAATGGTCGTTGGATATGGCATCAAGAATGTGAAGGTATGATCATAGAAGATAGCCGAAGCAGCGCACCTAAAAATGCAAGTCCTTGGTTACCTCTAAGATTTAATACAGTTGACGGCGAAGATTATGGTAGAGGACGTGTCGAAGAATTCTTAGGAGATCTTAGATCTCTTGAAGGACTCTCTCAGGCACTCGTAGAAGGCTCTGCAGCAGCTGCTAAAGTAGTCTTCCTAGTATCACCATCATCAACCACAAAACCACAGACTCTAGCGGCTGCTGGAAACGGTGCTATCGTGCAAGGAAGAGAGGAAGATGTCTCGGTTGTGCAAGTCAATAAGACTGCCGACTTCCGAACAGCTTCTGAACTTGCTACTTCTATTGAACGTAGAATCAGTGATGCTTTCTTACAACTTAATATCAGACAGAGTGAAAGAACTACAGCAGAAGAGGTACGGTTAACACAACTAGAACTTGAACAGCAACTTGGAGGACTCTTCAGCTTGCTAACAGTTGAGTTCCTTGAACCTTATCTTAACAGAACTTTACTTGTCTTGACACGTAGTAATCAAATACCTAGACTACCTAAAGATTTAGTTAGACCTAAGATTGTAGCAGGTGTTAATGCACTTGGCCGCGGACAAGATAGAGAAAGTCTTACTCAATTCCTAGGTACTATTGCTCAGACTCTTGGAGCTGAGTCTTTAGTTAAGTATGTCAATCCTGATGAAGCAATCAAAAGGTTAGCTGCTGCTCAAGGTATTGATTATCTAAATCTAATTAGATCTAAGGAAGAATTACAACAACAGTTGCAACAGCAACAACAAATGGTAGCTAAGCAGGAACTGATGAAACAAGCTGGTCAGTTCGCTAATGCTCCTGTCATGGACCCAGATAAAAATCCAGAGGCTATTGAAACTGCAAGTGACATAGCTAATCAAGCTGGTATAATGGGTCAAGATGATCAACCCACTCAACCTCAATAAATTATGGCAGAAACATTAACAATTGATCCCACACCAGAAGCTGAAGTAGCAGGTGAAGCGGAAGGCGTACAACTAACTTCTGAGGAGCAAGACTCTTTAGAAGTTGGTGAAAAACTTGTAGCCGAACAAGAAGGATTATTAGCTGGTAAGTATGCAAACGCAGAAGAATTAGAGAAAGCATACATTGAACTGCAATCTAAACTAGGCAATCAAGATGAAGATACAGAAGAAGCAGCTGAGGAAACGGTTGAAGAACCAGAGGCATCTGAAGATATAGAAGTCTCACCAGCTGCAGAACTAATATCAGATGCTTCACAAGAGTTTATAGATAGTGGTGAGCTAACTGCTGAGACAATGGCTAAGTTCTCAGAGATGAGCAGTGCTGATCTTGTTAACGCCTACATGGAAATACAATCACAAGTACCAGATAACTCTGCGCCTGCTGCTGACCTAACTGATTCTGATATCAATGTAGTTAAGAACTATGTAGGTGGTGAAGAGGCTTATAATCAAATGATAGATTGGGCACAGAATAATCTAGATGCTAATTCCCAAAATGCTTTTGATAGTATAGTCGAGATGGGAAGTGTTGATGCAATTAAGTTAGCTGTAGATGGTATGAGAGCACAGTATGAAAATGCAAATGGTTACGAAGGTAGAATGTTAAGCGGTAAAGCGCCTACTAATTCTGGTGATGTCTTCCGAAGTCAAGCGGAAGTTGTACGAGCTATGAGTGACCCACGTTATGATGATGACCCTGCTTATAGACAGGATCTCATTGCAAAACTTGACAGATCTGATATCGAATTTTAATTATTATGCCAGGACATTATCACACACCACCTACTCCTCCTCCTCTTGCTCCTAAACCTAGGAAGCCTAAGGCTCCTAAGAATTCTTTTGATGAACAGAATACTAGAGATGCAGCTGGTCGAGGTTTAGATAAAAAACCTAAATATCAACAAAAGAAAAGACCTACTCATTACGCAGATGGTCTAGATACAGGACCATAGATTAATTAACCACCCATGACTAAAGGAAAAGTTAAAAAAGATAATAGGTATTATACCTTCTGGGGTATAATGACTATTGCTGTAGTTGTAGGTCAAATTTATGTCGGCTTAGGTTACAGAGAAATGTCTAACACAATTCAAGAGGCGACCCGCACAACAGCGTCCTCGCCTTTTCCATTCTGATACCGTCCGTTCATCCATTTTCAATGGACGCATGAATCCTAACCATGGAACGGGGGTTAGGTACTAAGGAGAAGATCAATGAAAAAAAAGATCCAACTAAAGTATCGCGGTATCCCTTATACCAAAACAACTTAAACAATTATGAAACTTATTGCACTTGCAGCACTGACTGCTTCGACAGCCTTGGCTACACCTGCAACAGCCGGAGTATACGCCAACGTGGAATCCAACGGAGCTCGCGTCGGTTCAGAGTACACCGGTTCAGTGACCGATGTTCATGTCGGTTATGAAAATAACCTAAGTAATGGATCATTCTATATTCAAGGCGGTCCCGCTATAGTAGCGGAGCAGGGAGAAGACTCAGACTGGAGACTCTCAGGTAAAGTCGGTGGACAATTTGATGCCACAGAAAAGCTTGGAGTATACGGTGAAGTCTCATTACTTACAGCCGATGAGGATACAGATCTCGATACAGCTTGGGGTACTAAAGTTGGTGTTAAATACACCTTCTGATGAAGTATCTTGAATCACCCTGGCTTGTAGTATTCCTACTTCTAGGGTGCTTCATATTTATAGAGGGCCTACATATGACTGAACATCAGCATTGTAGGTCCTGTCCATCCTGTGAAATAGAAGAGTACTAATGGCACATCAAAGTAATAAAGTAACAGCTTCTGTTACATCTTTCTCACCAGAGAAGATTGATATTAAGGATCCAGTAGACACTAGTCCTAGTGATCAACAACCTCCTGGTGTAGATGAGAGAGAACCTCAATCATTAGAGGAAGCTCTAACAGGTTGAGTAGGAAGAGAGGCACCTCAGAGTCGGACCTCTCTTTCATTGGCACTGGCCTCTACGGAGATACCCTTTGCCGTCTAGACGGTGGGATAGACCACAAAAAACAAGCGCAAAAAATTTCAGCTGAGAACGTTAATATAAACTTTATCCAATTAAATGGCACATCAAAATAACGCCAACAATACCTCACTTACCTGGGGTGGTGTTGCCGCTAATAAGGGCACTCCTGATGCAACTACAACTGCGCATCGCAGAGCCTTATATCTAAAGCTATTTAGTGGAGAACTATTCAAAGGATTCCAACGCAACACAATTGCAAGGGATCTTATTACCAAGCGTACACTGAAGAACGGACGCTCTTTGCAGTTCATCTTCACTGGCCGTACTAACAGTGAGTTCCATGTCCCAGGACAGAACATACTAGGTAATACTGATGGTGCTCCTCCAGTAGCAGAGGTCACAATCGAATGTGATGACCTCCTAATCTCAAGTGCATTTGTCTATGAGCTCGATGAGACTCTAGCACATTACGATCTACGTGGAGAAATCTCCCGTAAGATTGGCTACGCACTTGCAGAAAACTATGACCGTAGGATCTTCCGTGCTGTAACTAAAGCTGCACGTCAAGCATCTCCTATCCAGAAGACAAACTTCTTAGAACCAGGCGGAACACAGATCCGTGTTGGTACTAGTGCAGAAGGTTCTGATGCGTATAACGCTACAAAACTAGTTGATGCATTCTATGATGCTGCAGCTGCTCTAGATGAGAAGGGTGTATCTACTGAAGGTCGTGTAGGTGTACTAAACCCAAGACAGTACTACGAACTAATCCAGCAGGTCGGTGAGAACGGACTTGTAAACCGTGACGAGCAAGGTGACTCACGTCAGCGTGGTAATGGAATCGTTGAGATTGCAGGCATTAAGATCTACAAGTCAATGAACATTCCATTCTTCGGTAAGTTTGGTACTAAGTATGGTACTGGTTCTGGCGCAACTGTAACAGGTGTAACTGATCCTGGTAACACAGGTTCATTCGTCAGCGAAGACATGGGTAACCAAGCAGAGAGCGCTTCTGGTGCTCCTGATGGACAGCGCACAGTTAACGACTACGGTGAAGGAAACAAGTTCGACAACTCTTGTGGACTTATCTTCCAGAAAGAAGCCGTTGGTTGTGTAGAAGCAATCGGACCTCAGGTTCAAGTAACCAGTGGTGACGTTTCCGTGATTTATCAGGGTGATGTTATCCTTGGCCGCTTGGCAATGGGAGCCGCTCCTCTAAACCCAGCTGCTGCTGTTGAATTGATTGCAGGTATTGCACCAAACACTGGTGTAGCTCAGGCATTCTAATATCTATTTACATAAGGGGACCTTCGGGTCCCTTTTTTTTATTTACAAAACTTATGGCAACCACAACAATTGATACCGAGACCGAACTCTCCGCAGTAAACTCAATACTGGGTGCTATAGGTCAGTCTCCACAGACAACATTAAACTATACCAACCCTGAAGTAGGGTTTATCTATAACTTACTTAGAGATTCTAACGTTGATATACAGAATGAAGGCTGGCATTTCAACACAGAGAATCATGTAAAGTATAGTCCTGATGCTAATAAGAGAATTCCTATACCTGATACTATTCTCCGTATGGATGTCACTGCAGGATGGAAAGATTATAGTAAGAATGTAGTAAAGAGAGATGGATATTTATATGATAAAGTTCATCATACTAATGAATGGGATGGTGATGTATATTTAGATGTAGTACGCCTACATGCATTTACAGATATTCCTTCTGTATTCCAGAGGTATATTATTAATAAAGCTTCTGGTCGAGCAGCTACACAATTGGTAACTAATCCAGGTTTAGTTAAACTTCTTGCATCACAAGAGTTACAAACAAGAGCAGCTTGTGTCGAGTATGATTGTAATCAAGGTAACCACTCTTACTTTGGTACACCTGAAGAAAGTGTCTACCAAACATATCAACCTTATATAGCATTGAGACGCTCATGACTACAATAAGTCAAACAATACCAAGTTATACAGGTGGTATATCAGAACAACCTGATCATTTAAAAGCACCTGGTACAGTTAATGATGCTGTTAATGTAGTACCTGATTTAACTTATGGTTTATTTAAAAGGTTAGGTGCAAAGAGAGTTACTGCTTTACCTCTAACTATTTCATCTAATGAATCTAAATGGTTTCATTACTATCGAAATGAAAAGGAAGGTACCTTTATAGGACAGATTGATTCCACAGGTGCTGTTAAAATGTGGAGAACAAAGACCTTCGTAGATGGTAATACTACATACGCAGCAGGATCAGAAGTACCTGTTGTATATAGTACAGCTGGTACTGGTGCAACTGAGACAAGTATAAAAGAATATTTAGATAAAGATACTGGTACTGTAGATCATCACAGTCAGTGTTTACAAACGTTAACACTTAATGATACTACATTTGTATTAAATAGAAAAGTAGCTACAGCGTCTGGTAGTGCTACAGCTAGTAGTGCACCTGATACATACTATGCTTATGTTGAATTAAAGAAGACAGAGAATGGAAGGCAGTATGGTTTAGATATAGGTGGTAGTGGTCAGTCTAATGAATCTATAACATCAGCTACTAAAGTAAGGGTCACAAGAACTGGACCTTCTTCAATGGATAATAACACAGGAAATCAAGGTCATTGTCCAGGTGTTGGAACAAGAGTATTTCAATTAGGTGGATTAACTTCAGGAGACGCTCCAGCTTATAACTCTGCTTCTATAGGTAAAAATCTATACTTCAGGCTAACTACTACAGGTCAACAAGGTGTTGTTGGTGGTGGTGATGATAGTGAGGTTAATGATAGAGGTGACTATACTTGTACCTATACTCATAAAATTGATTTATATCATGGTGGTTCCGCTTGGACAAAGGATCAAGAGACTACTGAATACACATTAAAAGGTGGTACTTATAAAACTACAGTAGAAGCTATTGAAACTCATACGGCAGATGTTTTAACTAACACATCTACAGCAGGTGGCAATGCTAGTCTAGGTTATGCGCCTGGTTTTGTTAGACCTGATCCTACACCTTTTGATCAAGATACAGCAACATCAGCACAAACAATACTCGGTGGATTAAAAACACATATTGAATATAATAATAACTTTACAGCTACCATTATCGGTAACGGCTTATATATCACTAGTACAGCAGCTTTTACAGTTAGAGTATTAGAGAGTGATTTGATGCGTGTCATTACTGACAGTACCAATGATGTCTCTAATCTTCCAACTCAATGTAAAAATGATTACAGAGTTTTAGTTAGTAACAGTCAAGCTAGTCAAGAGGATGATTACTATCTTAAGTTCGAAGGTACTGGTGGATATGATGGTCCTGGTAAATGGGTAGAGACAACTAAAGGTGGGATTAAGAATACAATTGATCCTACTACAATGCCACATACTATCAAACGTACTGCTGTTAATCAATTTACAGTAGGTCAATTTACAGATTCAGATGATGAGTCAGCTTGGACTGATAGATATGTAGGAGATAATGTTACTAATCCTAAACCTTCTTTCATAACTACTAATGCCAGTGGTCCTAGATATATAAGTCAGTTATCATTTTTCAGGAATCGTCTTGTATTACTTAGTGGTTCGAATATATCTTTATCAGCACCGAATGATTTAGGTAATTTCTGGAGAGAGACTGCATTAATTGTTGGACCTAATGATGGTATTAGTATTAATACTAGTCAAGAGACTCCTGCTAATTTAACTAACGCTATTGAAATAAATGCAGGTTTAGTTTTATTTAGTCAGAATGAACAATTCTTACTGTCAACAGATGACTCTATACTTAATCCAGATACTGCTAAAACATCTCATTTATCTTCGTATTATAATAATAAATATGCAGGGCCAGTTTCATTAGGAACTACTTTAGGTTTCATAGATGACTCCGGTAGAAATAGTCGTTTCATGGAGATGGGTCAAGTACAAGCTGGTACAGAACCTTTTGTCTATGAACACAGTAAAGTGGTACCAAGGTTGATGGATAATGATTTAGATATATTTCAAGTATCTAGAGATAATAGTATTATATTTATAGGTAAGGCAGGTTCTGATACTGTCTATGGTTATAGGTGGTATCAAGTAGGTGAGCAAAGATTACTATCATCTTGGTTTAAATGGAAGTTTGCTAAACCTATTAGGTACTTCTTTGTCACTGATGATTCTTTCTACTTTGTAGATCAGAATACAGATACATCAGTTAATCCCACTAAGACTTTCTTACAACGTATTAACTTTATAGCATCTGATGAAGACTTAAGCACTACACAGGATAGCACTGTCTATGATATGCACCTTGATAATTGGGTGAGTAAGGATGGAGGTACTTATACTTCTACAACTAATACAACTGCATTTAGTGCATCTACATGGTTACCTTACACAGAAGCTGGAGTAAATAATGCTAAATTAGTTATGGTAGATTCAACTGGCCGTTATGCAGAATGTACTATTGCCGAGAATGATGAAGATTGGACAGTGCCTGGTGATTGGACTAGTGGTACTAGATATGTCGGATACTTATATGATATGGAAGTTGACTTCCCTAAGCTCTATCCATCAAAAGCTGTAGGTAATAAAACTGTATCAGATATAAATGCTTCATTAGTTTTACACAGACTTAAATTAGCTTTAGGTCGTGTTGGTGTTTATGAATCAACATTAAACAGAACTGGTAAAGATGCTTATACAGAGTTATATGAATCAACACCAGCTGATGCATATGAAGCAGGTAATGTACCATATTTACTAGAAGAGATACGAACTATACCTGTGTATGATAAAAATACAAACACAACTCTTACTGTTAAATCTTCACATCCTTCACCTGCAACAATTAGATCGTTAGCTTGGGAAGGAGATTACACCACCAAATATCGACGAGTATGATTATACGTGACAATCTATTGGATGATTCATCTTTCACAGAAATAAAAAATGAAATAATAAAGTTACCTTATCGGTTGATGGATTATAAAGTATCTATTGGTGATGAAATTGCTTGCCTTATAAATTTAGTATACTTTGCAGATACTCCTAAATCTGATATATTCGAACTTTTACATACTTATTTTTGTTGTCCTTTAGATGCAGTCACTTGGGTTAGAATTAAAATTAATCTCACTTTAAAAGATCAAGGAAGTACAATATGGGGTTGGCATACAGATTATGATGGCCTCGGAAATAAACCACAGTATGCTAATATGAAGACAAGTATATTCTATCTTAATAATACTAACGGACCTACTGTTTTTAAAGATGGTAGTGAAGTAGATTGTGTAAGAAA
>VTLG01003115.1_pt1 | contig 12530 bp, 5 predicted proteins | sample 4694571 | NCBI WGS metagenome assembly VTLG01 (sample SAMN12604809, study PRJNA352737) | marine metagenome | biome: ENVO:00000447; feature: ENVO:00000209|ENVO:00000569|ENVO:01000036; material: ENVO:00002151; isolation source: viral sequences binned using virsorter ... | reverse complement strand
TCAAGCAGATCCAACTATGCAAGCGAAGAAGCTGATCTAACTGATGGTCTTATTAAACAAGTCGAATCAATCGACATACCCAACACTAATCAATTCTACGAGAACATAAAGTTTGTTGAAAAGGTAAAAGAACAAGGTAATCTTATCAACACTATGAAACAAGTAGCTGGTACGTTTCAAGCCGCTGCTAGATTTAAAACAGCCTTTGACGCTATGAAGGCTAAGGATGATAGTATAGATAGACTTAGACCCGGACTTCAAAGTATTGATACAGAAAATATAGCAAATGTAGCAAAACAAAATCAGGAGATTTATAATAAAGAAGATGCTGAAGAAGCTACAACAGCTAACGACCTAGAGTTAGAAAAACAAGGTTCTACACAACAGCATCAAGAAAATATACTAGATTTACAGTATGACATGTTTCACAGTCCAGAAAAATTAAACTTTAGACAGACTGGAAATGAAATTGATGGTGCTATACAAGTAACACATGGTAATCTTTCTACTCAAACTGGTTTAGATAGTATAACTACAACAGGAGAAGCTCGTGAGTTTGTAGGTGTTAATGGTATAACTGGTAAAATGTTAGAGGGTATATTCTATGAGTATGCAGAAAGAGGTTTTGATATAACCAATAAACGTGTACAAAATAGAATACTAGCTAGGCATGCTGAAACTATACTAAAAGCTGAACAAGCTGCATTTAATACATGGTCAACAAACCATAGACAAAAAGTACGATTAGCACAAGAAGAAACTTTAAAAACAGATACATATGCGGCTGTAAGTAAAGGTGATGCTAATACACTATTTGGTGATGGAGGTCTAGTTACTCAAACTAATAACATCTTATATGGTGGGCAAAGCCTAAGTACAAGTTCTTTATGGGTTGCTGAACAGATAAAAAAAGGTATTGAAGCTAATGTTATTGTAGGTACAGAAGGTCTTACTATATCTGATAACATGATTGATGATATATTTGAAGAGCAACCTGTAACTATAAACGGAAAGCAGTATGACAGTTACTCGGACATACCTGACAATATTATATCTGCAAATGTAAAAAATCAAACCAAGCTTATTGTTAAAGATGCTATGAGAAAGCGTCAAACAGAGCAAGCTAACAATATAGAAGAAGATAGAACAAACTTTAACAATAACTTTGTTAGAACTAATGTCACAGAGTTTGTACAGAATCTTAAAACTACAGAACAAAGAAAACTTTTCTTCAGTTCTGAAAATGGTGTCAACATAGCTATCAGGTACATGAATGAGATATCAAAACCTGAGAACAAGCATCTAGCACAGTATGGTAGTGATGGCGAGCTAATTATTCCAAACGAAATATCAAGTATATTTGCTAAGTCTGACACAGGTGCTGGTGATACAGCTGTATCTAACAAAGAAGACAAGGCTGATACATTTAATAAACTTGAAAAAAATCTAATTACATCAGCTGTAAAAGATTATAAGTATGGAGAGGGTTCTGACAAAGAACTAATTGGTGCTGATTTTATTACAGTTGAAAGAGCTAGAGATGATCTATATACAAGATATTTAAATAGAAAAGAGGAGCTTGATCTTCTAATAGAAAATAGGCCAAACGGCAAGTCTGCTAAAAGTGTAGAACTAGACTTTATACAAAAGATATACGCCAATGAAGTATTACCAAATATTAACAAGGGTGTATATGATAAGGCTGGTAGTGCTGGTGTAACTAAAGATCTAATCTTTAATAAAGGTATAATGATCGAACAGTTTGAAAATAATGGTGATCTTCAAAACTCTACTGTTCCTGTTGGACTAGCAGAAAAAAATAACTTTGAAAGATCCAAGTCTTGGTTAGATAGTGGTCGTACAATAAATAAAGATGTATTATCATTTTATGAAGATGTACCAATGTTCAAAGTATTATCTGACGGTACAAAAGTGCCAATGACAAACTTAGAAAAGTGGACTCATAGAGCTAAAGCTATAGGTGCTCTATCTGATGAAGATGGTGATGGTATACTAGAGTATGATGATACAAGAAAGTACTTTACAATGAAAGACCTTGCCAAGCTGCGTAAACAGCCAACAGACGGCAAGTATCTACAGATTAGTGCTGAAGTTTTACCAGACATGAAGCAAGCTTTACTAGCTATGAAACCTAGTGCAAGTTCTAGTTTTGATTCATACGAAGCTAACTTTCCTACTACAGGTAGAAGTGCTCCAAGAAAAGATAACTTACAAAACTTATCACTAGAGGAAATACAAGCTCTTGTCTTGACTCACGGTATGAACAAGATAGGTTACTTTGAACTTGATGGTGAAAGATTATATAATACTATCAATGAGCTAACATCCAAAAATATGATAAAGAAAGGTCAGAAGTTTGATCAAAATGCACAGTTCTATGTTAGAATGTATATGTTACAGAAAAACATAAACCAACGCAGAAGATCTTTGTCAGGTCTTACAGTATTACCATTTGCTAAAGGTGAGCAGCCGCTTACTATGGGTATAAGTGGTAAAGGAACAGACGGTGGCACAACTACATTAGGAAATACACAAGACGATTCTGACTGGTTGGGTATACCTAACTTTAGTCTTAATGATCTAGAAATAATGAGAAAAGTATTTCCATTGATGGAAAAATATCATATGTCAGACTTTGCAACCATGACAAAAGACATAAGTAAAATATTTTTAGATGAATTAGCAAAAGATGGCGGTAAGAAGTTCTTTGAGAAAGACAGATACTTACAGCACGAGATAAGTAGAAAGGCTATCTTAGATGCCTTGACACCAAAACCAGTAGATACAACAAAACGTAAGAGAAACTAATGGAAGAAGATTACGGTATTGACGTTGAAGCTGCTAGAAGTGCTGGTAATAAGTACTTTGAATTTCTTGACGAATACGAAAAGAAAGAGCAAGCAGACGGTGCAATACAACAAGAACAAGCTGCTGAAGATCAGCAAATTACAAACGAACTAGAAGATCCAAGAGATGCTAGTACATGGGGTGCTAAAGCCTTAATTAAAGAAGGTCAATCTATCCTATCTGGTGGTCTACAAGATACTGCATCTTCTATTGCAACCTTTGGAGAACGTACAGTAGATGCGTTGTCTGGAGAAATGCAAAGAGAAAAAGAAGAAAAAGGATTCTACAAACCAGAGTGGACTCCTTTTGACTCTTATGATAACCCTATAGAAACCAAAACATGGTGGGGTAAACAGTTACGTGCGTTAGTTCACTTTGGCTCGCTAACAGGGGCTACAATACTAGCAGCAAAAGGTGTAGCAGCTACAGGTATTGTATCTATACCAGCAGGCTTAACAGGTATTGCTGGTAATAGTATTGCAAGAGCTGCGGCATATGGTGCTGTATCTGATCTTGTATCTAAAGAGTCAGATGGTATGAACGCTATGGGTGCATTGCGTGAAAGATATGGGTGGTTTGATACACCACTAGCTACTAAAGACACAGACCATCCTGTTATGATGAAAATAAAAAACATCGTAGAAGGTATGGGCATAGGTCTATTTTTTGACGGACTAGCATACGGCCTAAAGAAGGGTAGTAAGCCAGTGCTAGATCAGATATCTGCTAGAAATAAAAGTATAAAAGATCAGACTATCAAAGCTGGTATAGCACAACTACGTGAAGGTGATATACAGTTTAGAGCAGATAAAAATGCACCAGTAGCTGAACCACATCAGGGTGCACACATATCAGAAGTAGAGCCACAAAAGGCTAGAGAACAGCTATCACGTACACGTAATGAATGGGGAGCTGAAGAAGGCTCTACAGGTTCTGTAACTACACCAGTAGAACGTGAACGTGTAGCACTTAAGAGCGGTCTTGATGATGAAATGGTTGAGCGTATATATCAAGGATTAGTTGGTTCTGATAAGTTTGCTAAAGAGTTAGCTGCTGCAAAAGGTAACAGAAAATTACTAGCACAAACATTTAGAGAAGCTGTAGAAGGTCATCAACGTATTACACAGGGTAGAAATGCTGCGGATATGTCTGCATCGGAATACCTAAAAGAGTTGTTAGAAGCTAATCCTGACATAGTAGAGGGTGTAGAAGTCTGGACAACTAAGAATGTAGTTATTGCTGACTTAGTTGCTGGTACATTACTTAGACAGCTACGAGATACCGGCATAGCTGGTAGAGAAATAGCTGATATTGTAAATCTTACTGACATAGATGGCCCAGCTAAACAAATCGTAGATACTATGCTGACTTTGATGTATGAAACAAAGAAAGCTAGGTTTGTAAAATCAGATGACTTTAGAAACTTTGGGGCTGGTAAGTCTCGTAAACAAGCAGTAACAGAAGCTCTAGCTAAAGAACAACAGGATTCTAAAGACGCTATACTAGCTGTTCTAAACATTGCTAAAGAGGGTGATGATGACATGCTACTAGCAGTCTTTGAAGCTTTCTCTATGATGAAAGATATAAACTCTGTTGATGACTTTGATAAATGGGCAAGAACATTATTGTATGGTGGTAAGTTAGACCCTAACGCACCAGACCGTACAGGTGCTCTTATACGTGAGCTACAAGGTGTGACTACACATAGTATTTTATCTGGCCCTAAAACACCAGTTCGAGCTATTATGGGTACAGCCAGTGCAACTTTCTTACGTCCTATATCTACAGCTTTTGGTGCATTAATACGCTACCCATTTAATGGTGATGCTGCAACAGTTAGATCTAGTTTATCAACTGTAAATGCTATGATAGAATCTATACCGGAAGCCTTTGACCTATTTAGAACTAGACTCAATGCTTATTGGAAAGGTGATATATCTAGTATTAAGACTCGTTTTAGTGAGTTTACTCGTGGCGATAACAACTGGGAAATACTACGTAGATGGGCAGAAGATAGTGGTCGTGCAACTGATGGAGAAAAAGCTGCGTTCCGTATAGCTAATATGGCACGTCAGATGAATAATAATAACTTACTTACTTACTCTACTAAGCTTATGGCAGCGACTGATGACTCGTTTGGCTTTATACTTGGTAGAATGAAGATGCGTGAAAAGGCAATGCGTAGAGTCCTTGAGTTACAAGGCAATGGTATCCAGACACCACAAATCACTAGGCAGCTTATGAAAGCATACCAAGATGATTTCTATGGTCAGATCTATGATGCTGCCGGTAACATTACAGATGAAGCACTTGACTTTGCTAGAAAAGAAGTTACACTAACACAACCCCTAACAGGCTTTGCAAAGGGTCTTAACGACGTATTTGCAGCTACACCGCTAGCTAGACCTTTCTTCTTGTTTGCAAGAACAGGTGTAAACGGACTAGCACTAACAGGTAAGCACACACCCGGTTTTAACTTTCTTGTAAAAGAGTTTAACGACATAGCACTAGCATCAGCAGATGATTTAGGAAGTGTGCGTCAATATGGTATTACAACAGCTGAAGAACTAGCTAACGCAAAAGCTTTACAAACAGGTCGATTGGCGATAGGTTCTGCTGTAACATTTATGGCAGCTATGGCTTGGATGCGTGGTGATCTAAATGGTAACGGCCCTGTTGACAGACAGAAAAGACAGATGTGGCTTGACGCTAAGTGGGAGCCTAGAACTATAAAACTAGGTGCAGTACGTGTTGGTTACGATCAGTTTGAACCTTTTAACCTTATTATGTCTACAATCGCTGACGTAGGTGACGCAAGTGAACTTATGGGCGAAGAGTGGACAGAAGGAGAACTACAAAAGATTTCTCTTGTTATTGCACAGGCGATTACAAGTAAGTCATACCTAGCTGGTATTCAATCCTTTGTAGACTTATTCGGTGGTAGACCCGGTCAAGGGCCACGTATTATAGCATCGCTTGCTAACAATACTGTACCTCTTGCTGGTTTACGTAATGAACTTGGTAGATTATTTACACCTTATATGCGTGAGATAGGCTCAGGTATTATGATGTCTATACGTAATAGAAACCTACTTAGTGAAAACTTAACATACCTCAACCCATTTGCAAAACCTCTAGCAATCAAGTATGACATACTTAATGGTAGACCTATACGAGATTGGGACTTTTTAACTAGAATGTATAATGCTGTAAGTCCAGTTTCACTAAACCTAGAGCAAAGTGCTGGTAGACAATTCTTATTTGATAGTGGTTACGACTTACGTTTATCTACATTCTACGCACCTGATAGCACAGATTTGACTGATAGCCCTAGACTTAGATCAGAGTTTCAACGAGAACTAGGTCGAGAAGGTCTAGAACAACAACTTGAAAAACTAGCTAGAGATCCTAAAATTTTAGCATCTATGGAGCAGATGTATGCTGATATAAAAGCTGGTAAACGTGCTGAGTTCAATGCTAGAGATTACTACCATAACATTATGATAGATAGAATATTTAGACAGGCACGTCGCAGAGCTTGGGCTAGGGTTACTATGAACGCAGAGGCTATGGCATTGATTGAAGAGCAAAGAGAAAAAGTAAGAAAGCAAAGACAGAAGAAAATAGAAACTCGTAACATCCTCAACATACCTAAATAAATGGCAACAACATTCGTAGAATATTCGGGAAATGGTGGTGCAACTAAACAGTTTACCTTTCCCTCATATCAATCTTCTGATGTCAAAGTCCGTGTAGATGGTGTACTTAAAACAGCAAGTACTCACTACAACATTACCAACTACACTACTACAGGTGGTGGGGATGTGGTCTTTACATCAGGCAATATACCATCCAGCGGAACTATTCGCATATATCGTGACACTAGCGTAGACGTAGCTAAGGCTACATATACAGCAGGGTCGTCCGTAAAGGCAGCTGACTTAAATAATAACAACACCCAGCTCTTGTATAGAGCACAGGAAGAGCAAGTACCTAATCTTATACAATCGTATGATATTGAAGGTGACGCTATAGATGGCACAAAAATAGCAGACAACTCTATAAACTCTGAACATTATGTAGATGGGTCTATAGATCACGTTCATCTAGCAAACGATGTAATTGATGGAGATAATATACAAAATGATGTTATCAACTCTGAGCACTACGCAGCTGGTTCTATAGACGAAGAACACTTATCTAACTCAGCAATTACATCAAACAAGATTGCAGACAATGCAGTTACAACTACTGAAATACTTAATGGTGCGGTAACTACAGCAAAGATAAACAATTTGGCTGTTACAACAGCTAAACTAGACAACAATGGAGTTACTACAGCTAAAATTGCTGATGGAGCAGTAGTCGCTAGTCACCTTGCATCAGATTCAGTTACAAGTGCTAAAATTGCAGATGGTGCAGTTACTGTAAATAAACTAGGTACTAATGCAGTTACTGTAGATAAAATAGCCGACAACGCTGTTGGTGCTGGCGAACTTGCTTCTAATGCAGTTACTACAGCTAAAATAGCAGATGATGCAGTTACTGATGCAAAAATAGCTGACGGTACATTAGACGGTAGATACTTTACAGAAACTGAATTACTTGGTGGTGCTCTTGACGGTAGATACTTTACTGAAACTGAGTCGGACGCTAGATACTTTAACATAAGTTCTGGTGAAACAATTAAAGATGGAGATACATTTCCTGACAACGATACTACGATTGCTACAACCGCAGCTATCAACGACAGGATTATTGACCTTATAGATGACGTTGGTGGTTTTGATATTATAGCTAGTGAACAACACTTTCCTAACACTAATCCACAGGGTACTACAGGGCAGTCAGCAGTTTTAAGTATTAAGGAAGCTTCAACAAACTTAGTTCCTAGCGGTACAACTGTAACTATAAGTAATGGTAACTTAGCTGATAATGCTAATATTACTATAACTGGAGTTACTTCTACTATACCTACGGGTTTTGGATTCTTGGTAGAATCTACAAGCACAACACATACATATGCGTTTCACAGATTAGTACCAAAAGCAACAGAGGTTACAACTGTAGCTGGTAATATAACTAATATTAATGCTGCTGCAAATAATGAAACCAATATTAATGCTGCCGTATCTAATGCGTCTAACATAAACGCTGCGGTATCAAACGCATCAAATATTACAGCTGTAGCTGGTAACGCATCAAACATAAATGCTGCGGTATCAAATGCTTCTAATATTAACTCAGCTGTAAGTAATGCTTCTAACATAACTACAACAGCTAGTAACATTACTAACGTAAACAATGTCGGAAACAACGTAACAAATGTAAACAGTGTTTCTAACTCTGCTGGGGCTAACCAGACATTTACAGTTACTGTACAAAACGTAAGTGGCAACAAGTACTTTATAGATGGTGTACAGACACCTGTACTAAAACTTGCTAGAGGTAAGACGTATACATTTGATATGTCTGACAGTAGCAATAGTGGACACCCTCTTGCATTTAGAGATAGCAGTGACAACGCTTATACTACTGGAGTTACAACAAGTGGTACTGCTGGTAGCTCAGGTGCTACTGTAGTTATTGTTGTAGCAGCTAACGCTCCTAGCTCATTGAAGTACTACTGCACATCACACGGTAACTCTATGGGTAATACCATAACAGTTATTGATGATAATGTTGGCACAGTTGCTGGATCAATCTCTAACGTCAATACAGTTGGTGGTGCTATAGCAAACGTAAATACAACTGCTGGTTCTATAGCAAATGTAAATACTGTTGCTACTAACATTAACGATATTAATGACTTTACTGATAAGTACCGTGTAGGTGCAAACAACCCCACATCTAGCTTAGACACAGGAGACTTGTTCTTTAACACTACATCTAACTCACTTAAGGTTTATACTGGTAGTGCTTGGGTAGATGGTGTTACAGCTACAGGTAACTTTGCTGTTGTTACTGGTAACACATTTACTGGTAGTAACAACCATAATGACAACGTAAAGTCTATATATGGTACAGGGTCAGATTTAGAAATTTATCATGATGGCTCAAATTCATTTATAAAAGATACTGGAACAGGTGGACTAAAGATAATGGGAAGTGACCTTTATCTTAGAAATCCATCTGATGAAGATATGATTTATGCTACTTCTGATGGAGCAGTAAATCTCTACTACGACAACAATAAAAAGTTTGAGACTACAAGTACTGGTGTCGAGGTTGGTGGAAAGATAGTTGCTGATGAACTTAGCTTAGAAACAGCAACAGCAGGGTCACAAAAAACTTTAAAATTAAAAAACACTAACGCAAGTGCTGGTACTAATGAAATAACTTTTAGTAGCACAACATCAGGAACAAACTTTGAAGCTGCATCAATTCGTAATGGTGTACCTAACCACTTAAACGGAAGTTTGCAATTTAAAACTGCTAACGGTAGTGGGTTACAAACTGCGGTTGTAATAAGTAATGACCAAACTACAACTTTTAATGCTGGTGTAACAGTTACAGGTACAGTAGCAGCTACTTCTTACACAGGTGACGGATCTAATTTATCAGGTATTAACACAGATTTAGTATCTGACACATCACCACAGCTAGGTGGTAACTTAGAAAGTAATAGTAATGATATAGTTTTTGGTGACGGTGATAAAGCTAGATTTGGAGCATCAAATGATTTACAAATCAGACATGACAGTAATAACTCTATAATCTCACATAATGGTGGAGGCGATCTTTTAATTAATACAGCAGATGGTGAAAAAGTCTATGTTGATACTTCAGAGATTATTTTTAGAAATGCTGGTTCTAATGAAACACTTTTTAAAGGAACACAAAACGGAGCAGTAAAGCTGCATTACGACGACAGTAAAAAGTTTGAGACAACTTCAGCAGGCTGTGGTGTAACTGGAAATCTTACTTTTGCTGATAATGGTCAAGCTCTATTTGGTGCTGGCGATGACCTAAAAATTTATCACGATACTAGTTCTGGTGGTAAGAATTATATTGAATCACCTAGTACTGACTTTGCAATAAGAGTTGCAAGCGGTAATCGTATTGAAGTTAACGGAACCACTGGTGATGTCGCTTTGCAAGGTTCATCTGGTAAAAACTTCTTATGGGATAATTCTGAAGCTATATTAAATCTAAATGATAATGCTCAATTAACATTTGGAACAGGTAATGATTTTTCAATAAGACATGATGGAACTTATAATAGATTTAAAGCAGCTAACTTTATATTTAATAATGCTGCTGGAAATGAAAGTATTATAGAGGCATACCAAGACGGAGCTGTAAATTTATATTACAACAACAGTAAAAAACTTGAGACAGATACAAACGGAATTTTTGTTAATGGTGCATTGCGTGGTGACTCAGTTGACTTAGCAGATAGCAAGAAAATTTTATTAGGTTCTGGTGATGACTGCGAAATTTATCATAATGGCAACCACGCTTACATTGATAATAATACTGGATATTTAACACTTCAAGGTAATTATGGAGTCCTCTTACAAAGACATGATGGAAGTGAAAACTTAATAACAGCTTACTCTAACGGAGCCTCAGAGTTATTTTATGATGGCAGTAAAAAGCTTGCGACAACAAGCGGTGGTGTAGATATTACCGGAGATGTACGAATTGCTGATAATGAATATCTTATGCTCGGAACTCATGATGATCTGCAAATTACACATTCCCCTAATAATGGCTATATTAAAAATTATACTGGCGGTCTTTATATACAGGGCGGTACACAAAATAACAGTATTTATATAAGGCCAAAAGAAGGTGAAGAGGGTATAAAAGCAAGTTCAAACAGTAATGTAGAACTATATTATGACAACAGTAAAAAGCTTGAGACTACAAGCTCTGGCGTTGACATAACAGGTGGTTTAAATCTTACAGATCATTTAACTTTAGACGATACTGATAAGGTTAAACTTGGAAATGGTGAAGATCTACAAATTTATCACGATGGTAGCCACTCATATATCTCAAATTCAACAGGTAATTTAAGGATTGGTAATACTCATGATAATAATATTATATTTAGAACAAATGACGCTAATAAATGGCACATAGATGGTACCGGTCATTTTCTCCCTGATAACAATAACACTCACGATATAGGTACAACATCTAACAGAGTAAGAAACATCTACACCAATGACCTTCACTTATCTAACGAAGGGTCGTCTAACGATGTCGATGGTACATGGGGTGACTGGACTATGCAAGAGGGAGAATCAGACTTATTCTTAAAAAATAACCGTTCTGGTAAAAAATATAAATTTAATTTAACGGAGGTATCATAATGACTTTATATTTCGGTGATGGTACAAACATTGCTACTGCCACAGGTTTAGGAGCAAATTTTGTTAATAGCCATTCAGTTACAACTACTGCACCTTTTAGTCAAAGCAGTTTAGGTGAAGGTCAGTTTACCAATGATGCAATTAGTTTAACCTATGCAGCAGCCAGTAGTAGTAACAGAATATTGGTTTTAGCATCTTTCTGTATGAGTTCTAGCAATAATGGTCATGCAGCAAGGTTATATATAGATGGTACTGCTGAACCTATATCAGACGCATATGGTAGTGCTAAAAGATGTACTGTCATGTCTACAAGTGGAACAAATTCTCAAGGTAATCAATGTTCTTTGATGTATTTAAAAACCAGTCCAAGTACAAGCACTGTAACCTATTCAATTCGATTGGCTCATATGGATAATAATGATTGCGATATGTACCTAAACAAATCACATAACACTTATAATAATGCTTGGCATGGAAGAGGTACATCTACTTTAAGTGTATTGGAGTTTACAACATAATGGATAAAGTTTACGATCACGAAGCTATTATTAAAGCTTACGAAGGTACAGCAATTTGGATACGGGATGGAGAAGGTGTATTTTTAGTTAGTGATAATTCACCTTTTGAGTATGACCAAGCTAAAGTTGATGCTGCAAGAGTAGAACTTGATAAACTTGCATATAGATATTATAGAGAGCGTGAATACCCAGATTGGGGTTCACAGCTCGATTACATATACCACAACGGTATAGAAAAATGGAAGACAGATATTGTCGATCCTGTTAAACAAAAGTATCCAAAACCAGAATAATGGCAATTACAAAAACTTGGGAAGTTAACACCCTAGAAAGAGAACTAGCTGACGGCTATGTTAAAAAAGTTATCTATCGTGTAAAAGGTATAGACGGTAGTGAAGAAAAAGCAAGAGCAACTGGTGAAGTAGAGCTTGAAAAGCCAGAAACTCTTATACCTTACAAAGATCTAACTGAGTCAAAAGTACTTGAGTGGGTCAAAGCAAAACTTGGAACTGATGAAGTAGCTCGTGTAGAAAAGTGGTTAGAAGATGAAATAGCACTTATTAACACACCAGTTACCGCAGAAGGTAAGCCTTGGTAGAGTTACCAACCATAAAGTTACCACCAACTTTTAAGTTGCAAACCCCTTCTTTACCTCTCCCTACAGCTGATGTTCCCTCATATCAACCTTTGGTCGTACCTCCGCAAGATTTACGAAGACCCGAAGGTACAAAGGAGGTGCGGACAGAAGAAAACCCACCACCTAAAATACACTTTCCACCCTTACCTAGTATACCTTTACCATCGCAAGAAGTCTTAGTTG
>VTLG01001406.1_pt1 | contig 12530 bp, 9 predicted proteins | sample 4694571 | NCBI WGS metagenome assembly VTLG01 (sample SAMN12604809, study PRJNA352737) | marine metagenome | biome: ENVO:00000447; feature: ENVO:00000209|ENVO:00000569|ENVO:01000036; material: ENVO:00002151; isolation source: viral sequences binned using virsorter ... | reverse complement strand
TCAAAGAGAAACTATTCGATGCTATAGACATGGGGATATCAGTAGAGACAGTGTGTTCAGGACTAACGCTTAATGCTTTTACTGAAGGTGTGTTCACTCCCGATGTTGCAGAATTGGTTAAAGCACCCTTAATACAGTTTGTCACACAAGCCGCTGATAGAGCAGGTATTGAAGACATTAATGTTACTAATGAGGATATGCCAAAGCAAAAATCAACGAATGATAAACTAGAACTTATGCGTAGTCTTAATCCTAGAAAATTTAAACGTTTACGTGAGGAAGAAGACAATATGGAAGATATGTATTTATCAGAGCAGAATATAGGCGAAGAGGAAGAAGAATTCATGCCTATAGAACAAGGTTTTATTAATAGAGAAGAAACGAGGGAAATGTAAAATGGTAGCAAGAACCAATATTAATTTAGGCGGTATTCGTTCTGCTGGAAGAAAAGTAGGAGGAGCAAAATTCATCACTGGTTTTTTAGCCCAAAGAGCTAAAAAGGCTTCTGACGAATTAACTCATCAGCGATTGCTTGAAAGAGAGAAAACGCAAAGAGATTTTCAAGCAGAACAATCTGAATTAACTAGAGTGGCTAGTGCAGATCAAGCGAGACTTACACGAGAAGCACAAGTAGAAAGAGATAAAGTTGCTCAAGAGCGATGGGAGAAAACACATGGTCTTGCTAAAACAAAAGCAGATCTAGAAGAAAAAAGGTACGATGAAAGAGTACAGACTAACGAGTTAAATTTAAATTTGAAAAGAATGAAAGCTGGTAAAACTAAGATAGGTGTAGATGATCATAAAAGGTTTACACAACAATATCCTTTAGTTTCGAATATTGGTTTATATGTCGATGCACATAATGCAGAAGTAGGTCAATTAAATGATGCCGAAACTAAAGCGGCAGCAGAGTATGCTATGAAAACTATAATAGATGGAAATGCACCTAAAGGATTTTTAACGCAAGAGGTAATAACCAAATATGCTGCAGTGCTGCCTTCTTTTTTTGGCAATTACAATAAAGTAGCACAGATAAACACTCTAATTGAAACTCAATATTCTAAGAAAGCTGCACGATCTTTGAACGCTAAAGTAAGACCAGTATCTATAGGTAAGACAGTAGGCGGTGAAGACATGATTATTACTTTGCCTACAGCCGCTGAGAATAAAGTAAATATAAGTGATACAAAATTACCTGCTGGTGTTAGATCAAGAGCCGCTTTAGATAATTTAAGAACATTAGATACTCAGGTACAAAATGCGTATGGACAAGCAAATGGTACAATAAATAAAGATCTATTAACTAAAGAGAATAAAGCAACTCTAATACAAATATATCAAAGAGAACTCTCTAGAATATCGGATGGATTTTTAAGTCAGAAAAGTACTCTTGGTGGACAAAGACTACTACAACCCGGAAGAGAAAAGATATTCTCATCAGCACCCTTTCTAGAAGAATTAATAAAAGAGGAAGCATTGCCTGAAACTGTTCTGGATAGTGCATCTTTTTTCAGAAAAAACGCTAACCCATTAGGACATTTACCACCAACAGAAGGTGATCCTTTAGAGGATAGAGTGACTAAAGAGGATGCTAAAGCGTTAAATGCTAAAATAATGCCTTCTATACCTTTAAGGGATAATGTAAAGACTGTTCAACATAGTGGTGTTATTCCCGGCTCTGTCGAAACGTATATGCTTGCAGACCTCGGAAAACTAAACTCTGTAAAAGAACTACAGAATGATCCTACGACTAAAGAGAAGATAAGACGTATGTCTACTAATTATTTAGAATTAGAGCGTGATGGATTTACAATAGGTGGAAAAGAGGAAGTAGTTTTATCCCTTTTAAAAGATATCTCAAATGGTGGTCCTATTACTGAAAAAGCAGGATTCATTCTTATGAACACTATTAAACGTGCTAATCCTTCTATAATGTTACATTCTGATGGTAAAGGTAATTTCTATAAGGTTAACAATGAAATAGTTGCACTTGTAAAAGATCAAGCTCTAAACAAAACAATCAATGCTGCTACACAGGAAATACAAGAAGGTGAGGAAGTCGTTAGACTTGCAGACGATATTCAAACATATAGTGCATCTATTGATGATGCTCAAGGCGCTCCCGGTGATATACGAAGGAAAGGTTCAGCGATAGGTGAACTAATTACTGTGGGTGTACGTGCAATAGGTAGATCAATAAAAGAGGTAGGCAAAGATGTCTCTATGAGAATTGGAGGCAAATTTGTAAATATGGAAATGATTAAAAGTACTTCTTTGGCTAAAGTAGGGAAAGAAAATGCTATTAAACGTGCAGAACGCGAGAAAATACTTGCCCGTATAGAAGGAAACGCTAATAAAGAATTAGAGCATTGGCGTGAACAGCACAGGTTGAACAGAATCACTGATAGAGAAAAAATAATAAGAGAACGAATTGTACTAAAAAAGATTGCACTTACTTATCGTATGTCAGGTCTATTACAAGGAGATTCGTCAGGACGAACTATTTCTAATGCTGACTTTGATATAGCGGCTAGAGCTTTATGGGGGCCAGCGTTCGGTGTGTCAGCAAAGATGGACGATATAAAAGAATTTTTCAGTTATCGCATTAGATCAGCAAAGTTAAATAGAGATTATGCTAAGTATAAACATCTAAAAGGTACTGCCTCGGCTATTGGAAACGTGATGAACAAAGCGTTCAATGATCGTAAACGTAAAGAAATGCTAGCAAATCCTGATGAATATGCTAAAACTTTCATAGAAGAGGGTGAAAGAGATACTATAGAACAAGCTAGAGCTTTGTTTTCATATAGTAACTTAGGAGATTGGGAAAGAAAATATACTGATGAATATGTGTCTAAAACAGTTAAAACTATTAAAAAGGATCATCCTGACTTAGCGAAAGGTTTAAGCGAAGGAAGAATGTTAACTGATTATATAGATAATCCAGATGTTAAGGGATTACTTAGAGCATTAAAGAAGCATACACCACTTCTGTTGGAGATTTATCAGAAACAAGCCCCTGATAGGTATGCGTTAGGAGATGATAAAACCGCTATAGATCATGCTAAACATGCAATTTTTGATGTAATGTTAAATCGAATACAATTAGGATTCAAATAATATGGTGCAAACACTTTATGATCAAATGAATACATTAGGTATTGAAGAGCCGACTATTCCTCCTTTAAAGGAAGAGGAAATAGCACCTATACCTCAGTTACCTTCTACAAGACCGCTTGAAATAGAAGCTCAACAAGATACATTAGAAGGTTCAGATATTTTGTTCGGAGAAGAAGGAGAAGACGTACTTATAGGTTCGGGCGGTGATAAGGATAGATTAGAAGGAGGTACACAACCACTTGATCCAGATAATAAGTGGGATGCTATTTTTAAAGAAACATTAGTAGAACCTAGTGGCTATGTTGAAGTACCCCCTACGACTGTTACTGAAGACATAGTTAATATGGCAACAGACACTGGAGATTACTTGCTTACAGCAGGTAAGATGGGACTTTACGGAACTTTACGACAAGGTGTAATAGGAACTGGAGAGTTCATACTAAGTACACCTATTTGGGGAGCGAAACTTTTAAGTGGTACTACAAGAGCAATAGAAGAAGGTGCGAAAGCTGCTCTTCGTATTATGCCTGATTCATGGGAATACGCAATAAGCAGATTTTATGGTGTTACTGATAGGAATATATTAGATTATGTCGATATATTCGATACTCAAACGGAAATAGATCAATGGACAGATCAATATATTTTCTCTACTTTAAACTCTGGTATAGATTATATTACAGATGGAAATGTAGATAATTATTTTTCTGTAATTGATGCTAGTGGAAACAGAATTAAAGGGGATTATTCAGATTTTATGGATACTGTTTTCGAAGATTTAATGGTTCCTCAAGACAAACAAAACTATCTAGGCAGAGTATTAATGACAGCAGGAGAATTTGTAATACCTTTAGGCGCGATGCGGACTGTTGCAGGAAAAGTAGGAGAATCTGCTGCTGACATAGCTAAAAAATATGGCAAGGCTAGAACAGATAGAATTAAAAGAATAGGTGAATTACAAGATAAACGTGGTCTTCCTAAAAAAGTAGGACCGATGCAATATGATAAAAAAACTATTATCGAACATAGACGGCCTGTAGAGATGACCAAATATGAACGGAAATTGAGAGATGAAGTTGTAGCTTTAGATAAAAAAATAAAAGATTTAGCATTTAAACAACGCCATTATTCTGTAGGCAAAGCAGGAGCGAATGTAGGTAAGAAGACTAGAGATTCAAGTGTAGTTACTGTTAAAGATTTTATGAAGTCTGAAGGGAACATGGCTGTAGGAGCCGCAACAGCTATGGTGACTACTGAGTATCTGTTAGAGGAGATGGGTCTAGAAGAGTGGAAACCTGCAGCACTTTTTGTTGGGCTTGTAGGCGGTGTAGCAGGAATAAGTGGACAAGTTAATGCGCTATCTAAATCGAAGCATTTAGCTATGTACGGTCTAAAAGTTGTGCTAGAAGGTGTTGATCCTCAAACACAACTTAAAAATGGAGCTATGAACTCATTATTAAGATTTCAAGGTTTCTCTAATAAACAAATAAATAAAATGTCTAATGAGGAAAAAATAAGAGTTTCTAGTGCTGATCCTAAATTACTGAAGATGGCAAGACAAACAGGACAAGCATTAGTAGCTCTAAAACAAACGAATCCTGAAGTTTATGCTCAGATAGAGAAAAGTATTATACAAAATAATGAAGTTGTAGAAAGATTTAATAGAGATATAGCAAGAGATGTAGAAGAGGGGCTTATTAAACGAAATGATGCGAACTACGTATCAGAAACTCTTCCTGTATTACTAGATCAAATCGTTCAATTAAGTTCTTTAAGCAAGATACGTGAGACTTTATTACAAAATGCTTCAGTAGGAGGTATAACTTTAAACATTAAAAAATTAATCACTGTCAACGAATTAGATGAAATGTCTAGAACTATAGAGACACAAAACAAACATCTACAGAACTCTTTAAAAGGCATAGCTAAAAGAATTAAAAAGAAAAGTGGAGATGCAGCAAGTCCTGTACAAAGGTATGTGTCTGTAATGCAAGAGTTTACAAAAGATTACGGCAGAATGGCAGAAACTTATAAACAAAGAATAGATGATATTAGAAAAGTAAAAGAAATTGAGGTTCATCCTGTGAATAATTCTGATTTACAAAAAAACATGGATACGATGCTAGGTGAGGATACTTTAACCGCTGCTGCGATGGCAGAAAGAGCGAGACAAAGGAAATCTTTACAGCCTGATTTCGATGGACAAGTTGATGCTGGAGCTAATTTAAAGAAATATGGTGATGATCAAGTGGATATGTTGAGTGATAGCTTCACTAGATTAAAGAAGAAAGTAGACGATGCTTATCTTGAAGTTGAAGATTACGACATGGATGCTGATTTCTTGTTCAGAGATAATGATAATATAGATATGCTATTAGAAGGATCAGATGCTTTAAAGATTTTTCAAACTGAAAGAGTGCCGATTGAGGCTAGGTTAGAACGTTTAATTAGAGCAGCTAGGAAACAAGGTTTAAGAAGTTATAGGGGTCAAAATTTTCCTGCAGAAATGACTGAAGCTCAACAACTAGAGCATTTTAACGATCTTTATGCGATGACTATAAAACAGGATTTAGCTATTGGAAAGAAGTACACTGATGCTACTGATGAGAAAATTGCAACATATAGAGAAATGATGGATAAACGTTATGAAGCCAACGGCTATGAACGAACTATAGCCGAAATGGAGAAAGAGTTAATAGCATCAGATATCTTCAAAAATGAAAGAAGGGGAACTACGAGTTTAATCAGCCATGAAGTAAAAGCAGTAGATGAGTTAGGTGAAACAATAACAAAAGAGACATCAATCATACCTTTGAATCTATCCTTTAAAGATATAAATGACATACGTGGAAGAACTATGTCAAGAGCCTATGAACGCAATAGAACGACAGGTGATCTTACAAAGAATCGCGCACAAAGATTAGAAGCTCAAACTTTTATATCTTTAGTAGATGATAGAATTGCTACTGCTGAAAGACAATTAAGAAATTCAGGCGTGGATATTAATGCTTATGAAAAGCTTACGAGAGCAAATGCTATATACGCAAATACGTTAGGTAAAACGTTTAAGAAAAGATTAGGTTCTTTCTTTAAAAAACAAGCTGATGGTGAAGTAACGGAAACAGTTAATAATATTAATAATGAAGATTTGTTCGAACTTTTCTTTAAAACTGACAATCATAGAGATGCAGCACAACAATTTAATATAATGTTTTCTGAATTAGATGATTTAGGGCGTATTGTTAAAAGAGAAGGTGACGATAACTACGAAAGAGCTAAAGGTTTATTACGAACATCTTTACGCAGACACATACAAAGTCCTACAGGGAAAGTTGCGGGAATGAAGAAAATAGACGATATTATGTCAGATGCTTTTTTAACGGGAGAGAAAGGTGTTCATTTATTTTCAAAGAATAAAGCTGAAGATGTAGATGAGTTTTTCAGATGGAAAAATGCTGAAAATGAGTATTTTGATCGTAAAGGTAATTTTAGTATACCACAGAAAGAACTGCAATTTAGGCATAATTTAGAAAGAGCATTAGAAAGCCTAAGTGTTGAAAGACAAGATGTATTAAAGAATAGTATTTTCGGATCAAGTGACAAAACAAAATCTATAAAAGAAATAGTTAATGAGGTTTTTGAAAGAGATGCTGCTTTTCACGCTGGTGTTGAGGATTTAAAATATTTCTATAAAAGAGCAGAAGATACAGCAGACAGTTTTACTATGGCAGATTATGATGCTATGGCAAAAAACAGAGAATTTATAGATAGTGTAGAAGTACGTGAACGCTATTTTGATGATGCTGATAAATTCCCCTTAACAGCTAAACCTTCTGACGTTATAGGCGCACCTACTATAAGGGGAGCAGCATACGCTAAAAGTCCTGTTGAAGTTTTATTAGATACTTTTAAAGGAACGAAACATGAAGAAAATGTAACTTTAGCATTACAAGGTATCTTTGTTGAGAATATAGCTAGGAACGCATATAAGTTTAGTAAAGCTACACGACAACTATCTGACGAGACAGATTATGTATTCGAACTTGCCAGAGATGTTGAGTTAGGAGAATTTGGTAGATTGTTAGCTCAGAATAAAGAACAAATAGATATTTTATGGAAAGATAGTCCTGATCAACTACAAAGAATTAAAGATGTATATAATTTAGAAATAATGTTCAAAACTAAAGGTGTAGAAGGTGCTAAATTATTAGACACAGGAATAAAATTTAAAGCATCCTCTTTAATATCTCGTGTTTACAGCATATCAAGAGGAGTTATTAGTCCTAAATATGTCGCTACTGAAATTGCTATAGCCAAAGCTCAAGCAGAAAAAGGTAATTTTATGTTAAAACTTTTAATGGACCCTGACACCACTAAAACTGTAGAAGAGGGTATGCGAATAGCTGCAGGACAGATGGAAGCTAAACCAGAAAATATTAACAAACTAATCCGTTTAGCAGTGACTCTATTTTATACAGACATGGGCCATGACTATCCCTTAGAAGTAAAAGACCCTAGTTGGTATAAAGAACAACTAATGTTTATTCCTAACTTGATTGAAGATATTTCTAGAGCTTCTAAACGTACAGAGTTAGGTATTACAGAAGAACAGGATGAAGGACCACGAATAAGAACACCTACGAATAGATCAAGTTTTGATGTATTTCAAGGTTTATAGGAGCGATAAATAATGATACCCTTAATTGGTCCTATTATCAGTGCAGTCAGTAGCATAGGCGGCTCTTGGATGGAGAATAAGCTCCAAGAGACTAAAGCACGATCACGAGTTAAAGTCGCTAAAGCAGAAGCTGAAGCTGAAGTACATAAGAAAATTGCTACTGGTGAGATAGAGTGGGAGAAGACGATGGCTTCCGCTAGTGGCGATAGCTGGAAAGACGAGTACCTTGTGTTGGTGTTGACTATTCCTGCCATCTTAGTCTTCATACCGGGAATGGAAGACATAGTACAGAGAGGCTTCATGGTATTAGACTCTCTGCCCGATTGGTATCAGAATGCCTTGATGATAGCTATATCAGCTTCCTTCGGTATCAAAGGGTTTACTAAATTCCTACGTAAGTAACTTATTAATATCTTCATAGTACGTAGTACTGAGCTTCTTCAAGCGTTTAATAAACTCTGCTATCAAGTGAGTATTCTCATAATCAGGTAGCTTAACCTCCATCACATCATAGAAATTCTCTACGGGAACATCAGAGTATTCAACCTCTATGTTCCCTTTCGTATTTAAGAATACTTTAACTTCTGATAATACAGTCTCTGCTTCCCTCATATATCCACTACTTCACACACTCCAGCAGAACAGGCTAGTTCCTGAGATGCCTTCGTGTTATCCTCTGTTTCAAATTCGTTGAGTTTATCCCAATCTATTTTCTTAGGAGTCTTCTTAGATAACTCCTCGTATTCCTCTTTAGTACACTCTTGATAAGGTGCTTGCCTGTACGTATGATCAGAGTACGGTAAGAAGCTAATACCACTAAGTCTATCGAAGTGTCTATAGCACCACGCACCTACTTCCATCCATTCCTCTTCCTTAACGCTAATCGTAATAGATGGTTTATGTTCACACCAATGTTCGCTGTACGTGAGCCATAGCTCCATATGGTCTATTGCGGATAGGTCTTTCCTGAATACTGCCTTATTAGAACATCTGACAGGAAAGGAGAAGACTGTATTGTGTTCAGGTGACATTACATCAGGTTCATTATAGACTTTCGCATCTTTAAGGAACTTAGTCAAAGGGTCTTTGTTATCAGCCCTGACAGTTCTAATATAATACTGAGAATGTCTAGGATGAATACCACTTGCAGAGTCGGTTAACTGACTGACAGTACCAGACGGTTTGACGCACGTAATAGCCGCTGAAGGTTCGATGCCTAACAGATCAGCCCATACCTTATTAGTCTTTAGTGCATGTTCACGCAACGTACGTAAGCGTTTCTCTAAGTACGGCCCATTCTTATTGAGCAGTGGACAGTCCATTATACCCGTCAAGGATACGCCTAGCAGACGCTCCTTCTCCGTAGTATCCTTCCAACGTTTACGTAGATAGTGGAAGTCTGTCAAGGTAGCTTGGAAGGTTCCTAAGATCGTAGCGTACTCCACCTTCTTCATCAAAGTTTCTTCTGTGTCATCGTAGCGGCACACCGCTTCTGTGAGATTACAGAATTGATGAGGATGCAGAATAATCTCACTACAGGGATTAGTACCGTAGTGAGCATCATTAGGTCTACGTTCGAAACGTGAGGCTTGCCACTGTGCAGCTTCTCTATTGAACAGACCACGCTCTCCTGACTTACTCATCACTAGGGCAAGCCACTCCTGCATGAAACTCTCCATGCTAGGACGGTGCGTGTAGGCTACGGAGTTATTCGCCAATGCTCTCTGAGGATCAGTCTTCCACCATTCACCTGCTTTGGCATGGCGCATACGATCATCATATAAGTCACTGAGAGATAACAACGCAGACCTACGCACCCCACCAGAGACTACCACCTCACCAATCTTACAGACAATATCATGGCATTCAATAGAGGAGAGTTTACGTCCATAAGCATTCTTGAATACATTGATAGTGAACTTAAATAAATCTTCTAAAGGTTCTGGACCTGATGCTCTACCACCGAATGTCTTTAACCTAGCTCCTGCTGGTCTAATTTTACTATAGTCTATCTTAGGTATTCTATTAGTATATAAGTAACTAATAAGATCACGTAGGCTTCTTGCCCATCCTTCTTTACTGTCTGCTACGGAGATAGTGTCATCTGTGTTCTCGAAAGGTTCATTAGGAATTGACGGTAGATTGTTCACGAACTTACGCTCTACTGAGAAGCCAACACCTGTACCGTTCATCAATATATATAATATCTCATCGAAGCAGCGAGGGTTATCTATGTGTACATAAGAACAATTGTAACCTGCGATATTCTCTCTTAACAGTGCAGGTCCAGCCGTCATGAAAGCCCTCATCGAAGGCATGACTTTCTGGTTCCATATCATATCGTATAAATCAGATAAAGTTTCGTCTAAGATATCCTTATCGATCTTATGTTCTAATGTATTGATATGTTCTAGCATGAAAGAGAGATAACGATCTATCGTATCGTCCCAATTCTCACGTCTACTATATTCATCTACCCAACGTGCATACCTACTCTTATAGATGAAAGACTGATAACTATCGAAGCTATCTTTCGCAGGAGGATATAAAGGATCAATTAGTTTCATCGATATTATCAAACAATGTAAGGGTTGTTTCGTTACTATTCTCTATCTTCTCAACTTCTCTAATGAGCTTAGAGAGATACCACTGAGCTTTGCGTAAGTCTTTCAGCTTATCGCCTTTATAATTACAACGCCAGAGGTATTTCAATACAGTACCACGTACATACTCACAAAAAGCACTAGGTTCCATAGTAGCATGGATAGCATCTATACACTCTATTCCATCGTGGTTAAGTTTATAATGTTCAGGGCTATTAACATCATCCTTAACTTTCACACCAAACTCAACTTGCGTCATCTCCACCTTCCTTATCTTTAGTCTTGTCTTTAAAGACATAGTTAGCACTGGCAGGTAATTTTACTTCATCATCAGCCATCTTCTTGTAATCAGAGAAAGAGACTACATCAGCTTTCGTAACTACGTCAAGTCTCTGATCTTGAACTTTATTAATGAAATCCATTCCTTTAGCCGCTACCTTATCACAATCTTCATCTAACATACATAATAGACCGTACGCAATCACCGTCGCTACAGTAGGTTCCTGTTCTTTAGTGGCAGTGAAGTCAAATATTGATAAATTAAAATTTTGCTTATCATCCTTAAAAGTTTCGAGCATCAAGAGTACACCCGGCTCTGTGTCATCATTATTCATAAAGACACTGCCTTCTAGCTTACCGCTGTGCATCACATGATCTAATCTCTTCAAACGTTCTAAGGCTTCGTCTTCACCTTCATCCATTCTTCAGGCATCCTCTTCTCTGAATATAGAAATCCATTCTTCTCACACCACTGAGCATACGTTGTCCTAGAACGCTTGTCAAGCTTATTCTTCGCATTTAAAAATACGAAACGTATATCGATATCAGGATGTTGTTCCTTGATCAATAAGTGTTTAGTCCTATCAGTAGCGAAGAAACGTCCTTTAGTCTCTACGTAGAAATCACCTTCCTTTATATAGAAGTCAGGTGTGTACGTTCTAGGCTTCGGTATGTACTGTATCGTATCTTGTTCGTAGAGAGAAGCTATCTTCCTCTCTCGTAAGTTCCTAGCGAAGTTAGCTTCGAATTGAGAACGATAACGCCTAGACATTTAACTCAAGTTTCTCAGGTACACATGAAATAGACTTTATTGCACCTTTGTATTCAAATTCAGCGATAGCGAATTGTTTAATCTCTTCCAAATTATTCTGAACATGTTTGACACATTCATCTACGTCATAAAACAATAAAGGTTTACCGTCTTTTAAATCAATGGTAATGGCATCATTACCTACGTGTAAAGGATCGAACATAAACATTATTACGAATATAACCCATTTCATATCATAACTCTTCTACTTTATTATAAAGCAATTCAGCCTCAGTAATACGCCCTGTAACATAATCATAATACAACTTAGTACATTGACCTGTCAAGCCGCTAAATCTATTCTTTATTACCCGTACATAGGTAGTGTGGCGTTCTATTATACAGTCTGCTTGACCGTTACGTTCCAAGCCGATTACAAGGTCTGATAGCTGGCCTATGGAATGCGATCCTCTAAGATCACTAAGACTAACATTAACGGAGTTAGTCTCATGCGATCCATTAGACGGTCTACGTAGATGAGATACCATGAACAGAGTGATACCTAGCTCCTGTACGAGTGTACGTAATTTAGTAACACAAGCGTCTATCGTCTTACGCTCGTCTAAAGAACCTTCTTGTGAACTTACTAGAATGGAGATGTGATCCAATACAACGTACCTGCAGCCTAACGCTCTGACTAAATAACGTATACGGGCTATAACATTCTCTATCGTATTAGAACCGAAGTGGTCGAAGAAGTAAAACCTATCAGATGCTAAGACTTCATTGAAGGCTTTCTTATATTCATCGTTAGTGTATTTAGTATCAGGAAGATGTAATGGCTTATTTATATGTAAACTCATTAAGCTCTCAGCCGTAGTGCGTACGTTCTCTTCCATGAACATAAGCCCTATGTTCTCTTTAGTATTCTGAAAAATATGATAGACTATTTCACGTATGAAACTACTCTTTCCTATGCCCGTACCAGCGCAGATAGTAATCAACTCGCCTTCACGAATACCATAAGCCATGTTATTCAAACCTGCGAAGGGATAGTCCACTTTAGCCTCAACTGGCCCTTCTATCAACGTATCCCATA
>VTLG01013657.1_pt1 | contig 12532 bp, 26 predicted proteins | sample 4694571 | NCBI WGS metagenome assembly VTLG01 (sample SAMN12604809, study PRJNA352737) | marine metagenome | biome: ENVO:00000447; feature: ENVO:00000209|ENVO:00000569|ENVO:01000036; material: ENVO:00002151; isolation source: viral sequences binned using virsorter ... | reverse complement strand
GCAACACCTGATCCTGTGCTTGATGATGCTGGTGTCAGAGTTGTGGTTGTAGTGTTTGCATCTAAATACGGACCAGTTGCACCAAAATCTACATCTGTAAGTGTCCAAGATGTATGCCCTGTTCTTGACAACTTTGCTGGTTCGTGTGCCTCGTGAACTATATACATAACATCTGCTGACTGTGCAAACTGTAGATCAAACAGTTGTGCTGATGTATATGTAGTTGATATTTCAAATACTTTTGCTGCTGTGCCACCTGAACTGTATGTAGTATAGTTTGTAGAATTTACTCCTGACAATTCAAATGTATGTGTTGTTACATTAGCTATAGTGTATCTTCTGCCATTTACCTCTGTCATACCAACAACATCATTAATCCAAACATGGTCGCCATTGCTGTAACCATGAGAAGTTGCTGTTACAACTGCTGGGTTTGCTTTTGTAATAGCAGATATGGATTTAGTTGCTTCAGTAATCTGTCCTTGGTCTTTAAAAAATCTCATGTAATTATTTCCAAGTTCTATTACATATGCTTGTTCATCATTAAATTCAAATGGTATAAGTCTTGTAGTTGCAGATGAGTCTTTTACTTCGCAAATAAACCTTGATCCACTTCTTCTAGTTGCACCACCTTGTGGAAACACAATCATGTTCTCTAATGTTTCTACACCATTTCTATATCTGTCAAGATTAGTCTGTCCAAATAATTTAGGACTAAGTTCACCTGCAGTAAAGTTTGTTTGTATTGGATGTGTTCTTGCCATTAAAATTGTAACCTAATAGGTTTTCTCCCTTCAAATTGAAATTCGCCTGGTTCTGCAAATGGACTTTTACCTTTCTTTATTCTTTTCATAGCATGATTTACTGCGTTATCTATTATTTGTTTATTCATATTATTTTGTGCAATTTGTTTAAGAAATTTTTTATTGGTAGGAACTATAGCTGGTATTAAAGTTTTTTTGCCATCAATATCAACAGATATACTTTTTTCAGTCATAACTGTACCATCAGGCAACTCAATCTTACCAAGAAAACCTGTATATTTGTCTTCTTGATTAACTCGTTTATCGAAAGATTGTCCTAGTATTGTTTCTAACATTATTTTCTAAAATCCGTAAATGTATCTGAAACAAGATCATCAATAAACCCTTCTTGTCCATCAATACTACGAGCTTCAGAAAGTTTAAGCTGAAATAGCCTATACATTTGTTCCTGTACTTTTAGACTATTAGTTACTGGGTATGCTAAGTCTGCTGCAAGTTTAGCAACCAATGTGTCTACAAATAAAGAATCAAATAGTGTTGTGTCAGTAACTCTTGCTATATAAATAATTTTAGCAGTTTCCTGATCTGTAAGTAATACTCTGCCTTGTGTTGATAAATTTTCTACTTTAAATACATAATCCTCAAATTCCATAGCTAAAACTCTAAGACAAAAAGGATCTGTAGGTAAAGCAAATTGATAGTCAAAACCATATACAGGTGTGGCAGACAATTGAGCTAAAGAAGCTCTTGTAATTGCAAAGTTCCAGGGATGACTTCTAAGACAAGCATCTCTTGCATCTGCATAAAAAGCATTACAAAGTCTAGCTCTTTCTGTGTCATCTGTAAGTGAGGTTATAGGATCATCTCCTAATCTTCTAAGTGCGTTTGAACATATTGAAACTTCTGTTGCCATTTTTCACCTTGTAAGAGGGTAGCCGAAACTACCCCCCTGTTTGTTGTCTTTAGTCTACAACGTATGTAACAATCATGGTTACATCACCAGCTGCTGCTGTTGCTGCTACGTTTGAAATTGTAATAGCGATTCTTAATGCTTCTGCTGGATCTGATGATAAACCACCATCTTCCCATGCAAAGTTAGAAACTGCATTTACATTTCTTGCCTCGAAAGCAACTTCAGCACCACTTGTTTCTGCTGCTTGTAAAGTTGTTATAGCTGACGCATAACAATCTTCATCAATAACAACTCCAGAACTAGCGTAATAAAGACCTACGTTGGCTGCCAATGATGGTGAGCCATTAGAATCTAAATCATCATTAAAGAGTTTGATTGATAATACTTTTGCATTAGATGGGATTTGCACCATCATTAATACATCATCATTATCAATGTCGCCTGTTCCAGCTGCGATTGTACCACTTGCTACACGCATTCTGCCTTCTGCACTCCCAGTTTCTAGGACTTCTCTAGGCGAAGCGTCTAAAGCTGTAATTTCTACTGATTTTGCTGTTGCCATTTTTGATTCCTCCTATTAACTTTCGGTACATTCTATCTCAACAACTTTTTCGTCTTCGATACGTGTTGCACCGATTGTCATTGATAAGAATACCTGTGTGGCGTAGTTTTTGTCTGCCCTTTCAGTAATTCTTGTTTGAATATCTGAACCGACAGCAAGACCAATACCAGATTGAGCAAATGCTAAAACTAATCTGTTGCTAGATGAGTTAGTATCTAGTCTTTCTGTTCTGATGAATTTGAATCCCATAAAAGTATCAATATCACCCTGAACAAGTGCTTTAACTGAGTTAAAGTCTGCAGATGTAATTTGAGTAATTGCTAACAAGTCTGATAGCTGTTTTGATGTTACAACGCAATATCTTGGTTCTTCAGGATCAACGCTGTTTGCATCTAAAATTTCTTTTGCTTCGATCAGTTTTGTAACTGATAATCCAGCAGAGCCGTGAACAATTTTTTGTCCAGATGGTAATGCTACTGTTGAACCACCAGCTACGCCACCAAAGGCGTTACCAGAAGCTGCATCAATAATTGCATCATCCATTGCTCTTCCCATTGCCCATGCACCTGCTTGTGCATATTCTGACTCTGGGCTAATGAGCATTCTTACTTTATCTTCTTGATCGATTAAGTCTGCCCAATCATAGTCTTCCATAGTAACTTTTCTACGTGAGTGAGGTGTATCTACTCTCGGAGTGTCGCTATGTCTGGAAGTTCTTTTTTGTGCAGCTGTAGATCCAATTCTTTCAAAGAAATGTGATTTACCTACTACTGTTTCAGCTCTAACAGCATCTCTTAGTCTTGAACCTTTTTGCTGCGACAAATGAAATACATTGCTTTTATACTGTTCGACAAAAGCTGTAGTTATTTGTACTGACATATCATGTCCTCCTAAAATTTATATCCTCGGTATTTATCCTAAAAGGGACACCTTATAACATAACGTAGTTATCCAACGGATTTTAAGGCCATCATGGCCACCACATCTGTTATCCAAAAAGGGCAGAACTTTGGTAAAACTATTATATCACAAGAAAACTAATTTCCATAAACTTTTTCGTGTAATTGTCGCATTCTATCAACCATTGCTTTATGGTCTTTGTGCCTTGCGTCAAAGTATGGATTCTTAGGATCAGCCATTATTTGTTCGATTTCTTGTTTTGCGTCAAGAACAGAAGCAGCAATAGTATTGTTTTGTGTGTTTTTTGCCATCTCCTCTGTAACTTCTTGACCAATTCTGTGCAAGAATCGTGCCATTGCTGGACTATTACCTGCTGGTCCATTTAAAATTTCTTTGAGTTCTTCATCACCATAAACATCAACAGCTCTCATAGCAGAGCGTAAGTTTTTATCGTAATCATAACCCCACTCTTCTTTAAGACTTTTTTCTGCTTCTTCACGTTGCACATTCATTTGTGAGTCTTGAACTTGTGAAGCATTATTAATCTCGTTAATTTGATAGTCTATAATAGCATTTACCTGTTGATCGTTTAAACCGATTTGGTGTGCAACATTTTTAAATTCACTTACAGATGTTTCATTAAAATATTGCTTATGAGTATCTGGAATATTAACTTGATATTTGCTAGGCTCTTGTGGTCTACCAAGTTTGTTATACAATTCAACTCTCTCCTCTTCTGTTTTTGGTAAAGGTATTCTATTACCTATCATTTTTTGTTGATGCACTACTGTCTTTGCTAATGATTCTACATCATTTAGATTTTGCAAAGTAGGTTCGTTTCTCAAATCTTCTGGCAAAGATGATTTCCAATCAGTTTGTGTTTGATTATCACTTATGCCAGATCCTAACACAGACTCAGAGTTTTGCTCTGTTGCTGGTTCGGGATTGTCTGCCACTTCTGTGGTCGTTTGTTCGTCAGCCATTTGTTATATCCTCCTTTAAAAGATTTAGTATTCTGACTATAACTGCTCTTTGCCCTTCCTTGAAAGCAGTTTCATAGGGATCTTTACTAAAAGAACTCCTATGGTAATAAGCTGATGTAAGATCAGCCAAAACTCTTTCACCTTCTGGTGTTGTAAAAGTTGTTAAGTAATCTATCTTTTGTTGTTTTAATTCTTCGTCTAAATTATTCTTCAATATCTTCCTCTAGCTCAGCAGACACTTGCTCTGCAACTGCTCTTGTTTCTGGTTTAGCAAGAGATTCAAGTGATGCTGCTTGTTTTGCACCAATCTCAGCTTGTTGTTGTTGCATCATCATTTCTTGTTGCATAGCTTGTTGTTGCATTCTAGCTTGTCTAAGTTCATCAACTTCTGCTCTACCTCTAAGAACTGATTTTGGCACTCCTAAAAGTTCTGCCCTTGCTCTAATAGCTTCATCATGATCTAGTATATCCATAATTGAAGGATCAGCTTGTGCAAGTTGCATAGCAAGTTGATACAATCTTTCAACTGCAACTGCTTCTTCCATACGTTGTGATCTTGCAAGTGGACCAACATACTCAATGTCGATAGATTGCCCTTGTAATAAATTTGGTTCTTGAACAAAAGCCTCTGCTCTAAACATAATGCCAAAGACTCTTTCAATAAGTGGGTTTAAAAACTCTGACTGAAATCTACCAAGCGTAGGACCTAACAGTCTTTGCATTAGTTCATATCTTACTTGCACTTCGGTAGCAGTCATTTGTGGTCCTTGTTGTAGTTGTAACTGATCTGAGTAGTATGCTTGTCTAATAGCTGTTTTAAGTTCAGCTTCTTTAAATGTAGTAACCTGCATATTTGCACCAGACTGAAATGGTTTTACTGCTGCATCATTTCTTATAACTGTGATACCACCAGGTGTCATTCTTACTCTACCTATTACACCATCATCCTGCACAAGTAGTGGAGGATCTATAGCTTTTGACCATGCTTTTAATCCTATTTCAACAGCTTTGTTTAATGTTTTTATATCTGGCAAAGCATTGTAAGATGGTGAACGTCCATATATTTCTCCTGTTGCCTTTGACCATCTAGGCACAAGATATGGGAACTCATTATACCCACCAGTTCTAACAACCATTTTTTCTTCTTCACATACATGACATGAATGAAATGGTAATTTAGTATCAGATTCACCAAAAACTCTTTCATAATCTTCTCTTGGTTCTACTGCATGGATAAAATTAAATTTTTTATCTGGTTTCATTGAGGCACATTCTAAAATTTTTGGCCCAACATTATCTTCACCAAACTCTTGAACTGCCTGTCTAGCTGTAAGTTTATATTTTCTGTAAAGTGTATCTATATAACCAGCTACATTTTCGTGTATATAAAATTCTGATATATGTAAAGTTTGAAAATGTATTAAATCTTCATCAAATCCTTTGTTACCTTCCTCTACAAATAAACAACCAGTACCTATTGAACATAAATCTAAATATAATTCATGTACTTCTGTATTAAAATTAGTTTGATTGAAAACATCATACATTCTTTTTGCAGAGTCTTCTAAATATAATTGTACTTCTCTATCTTCATTAACTTCTTCATCTCTTATTTTTAAATAAAACCATTGCCTTGAAGGTGATGTAAGAGTTCCTTGTAAACTAGCAGCAAGTAAATTATTTGCTGTAATAGCTGTAGAGTCGAACAAGACCTCTGTTCTTTTATCACCACTTATTCTTTTTGTAACTATGTCAGCTTTACGTGGCATAACGTAGTCTAAGATTTCTTGCCAATGATCTTCCCAAGTTCCTCTGTTTGAACTCATTTCATTGTATCGTTTTTTTATATAATCAAATTTTTCCATTAATAACCACCAAGTAATGTTCTTGATGTAGTAGCTTCTTCTTCAACACCTTGACCACCAGTTAAAATAGTTGATTGCATTCCCATAGCTTTACCAGCTAAAAGTCTTTTTCTTTCTTTTTCTAATTTTGCTTCTGCTTGTCTTTCTTTTTCAAGCATTTCTGCATCTGGACCTGGTGGTAGCTTTGGCATTTTTGGTGCTAACAATGGTCCTATTATTGGTATGTTACCCATTTACAATCCTCTTTCTGCATTCCATAAATTATAATATCATATAGTGTATCATCTTTTCTTACAAAATTCTTTAATAATCCCTCTTTTTTAAAACCTACACCTTCAATTAGCTTTTGACTACGTTTCTTATTTGCAAGACAAGTAGCAGTTACTCTCTGGCATTTGGCCTGATTAAATATATAATCAAACATAAGTCTTATAAATTTTCTTTGCACAGCACCTGGGTACTCTGCAGCTATGTGAACATAAATATTATTACCATCATAATTACAAAAAAGAATAACACCTACTATTTGTTCTCCATCTACAAAACCAATAGTTGTATAATCATCAACTTCAATATCTGCTCTAGGCGAAATCCACTCGTAGAATTTTTCTTTTTGCAACTGATCGAAAACTGGCTCTATCATTATCCACCTAATAAAGTTTTTCTTGTTGTTGCTTCTTCTGTAATACCAGATGCACCTGTAAGCATAGTTGATCCACCATACTGTGATGCGAGTCTTTGTGCAACTGGTTGCGTTGTAGTTGGTAATTGTTCCATTAATTTTTTTGGCTCTGGAGTTTTTCTTTTCTTTTTACCCATGCCTGTAACTCCACTAATTGCTTTACCTATTACACTACCAATTACTGATGGTATTATTGATGCTGCTCCACCCATTATGCTTTCTTCCTATTTTTTTTGTTTTTATTTTTTTTACTGTTAGGAAAACCTGCTTTCATATTTGCATATGCTTTTGCAGTAATTGTAGATTTAGACTTAGGCCTACTTGTCCCAGCCTTTTTTCTTTTATTAATGTTTGCGTATAATCCTGGTTTTGCCATACGTCCCTCCTATTTTTTCTTTTTCTTTTTAGCCATAATAGCTTTTTTTAAAGATGCTGGTAATGTCTTTTGTTTTTTTGTAAGACCACCTTTACCTTTTTTCATTCCTTTTCCATAATGTCCTGGCATATTATCCTCCTATGCTCTATTAGTTTTTTTCTTCTTGTGTCTGTTGGCAAAATTTCTTGCTGCCTCAACACTACCAAAACCCCATTTTTTTAGGGCTAAGGCTTTTCTGGTTGGTCGGCCCTTACTATCTTTCATAGGGCCTTTCATACCAGCAAATCTTGCAGCGAAACTAACACGTCTAGGGTTAGTGCCTTTACTGACAGGAGGTTTTAAATTAGATCCTTCTTTCTTTTTGAAGTATCTTCTACCTGCTGCAGTAAGTCCACCAGTTTTACTTTTGTGTTCTTTCCTCATGCAAAGATATTAAACTCCGATTCAGCCTGAATGTTCATAGGCTCATAGTTTCTGATTCTTGCTTTTCGTAATGACATAACTGCATAACGCATAGCAGATATAACATCATCATGAGCTGCAACAATTTTACCATTCTTCCTATGATACATTCTTAGCTCAGTTAAAAGTTTATCTTGATTCTTAAAAATTTTCAATCTTTTTGTTTGCATTCTTGTATATATTTCCATAATACCAGCTTCAACTGAGTTACCACCTGAACCTTCTTTCTGTCCTTGTGCTGGTGGATTACTAAAATGCTCTCTTGTCATATTCACACCTTCTGACCTGTACTGCTCAGTAAGTGATTTACCAGAACCTTTGTCAGCTTGTCTGCCATCCATAGGCCAGATCACAGGAATCCAGTTACCTCTTGATTTTATTGCACTTGCATGAATAGGCACAGCCTCTTGTCGTAGTGCATAACTATCATAAACATATGCCACATCAGCATCTCTGTCCCATGCTATCCATACTGCTGCAGTCGGGTGATCCCAACCAAAATCTAGCCCACATATTCTTGTCCAATGATCTGGTATATCTATTGGTTCACAAACTATTTCATCTTCTGCCACAGGAAATACAAGACCAGAACCTATCTGTGGTACACCTTGCTCACGCATCTTTCTTTCGTGTGGTGGCAATGCAGCAAGTATCTGCTCTCTTACGTCTGATGTCATGTGAGGTGCATCATCCCACCCAGCTTGTAATAGTGCTTGACCAGGTCTTAGATCATTCATAAACTGTGCTACTGTTTCTGTCATGCCAGACTCAGGTGTAAATGTCATATACACTATGCCACCTCTGTCTGCAGTTCTAGTAAGTGCTTGAGTATAAATATTTGTAGGTGGTTCTTCATCTAGCCAGACCACATCTACAGCTTCACCCATCCATTTTTCTTTGCCCATTTCATATGCTTTGAATGCAAGTCTTGACCACCCACCACTAACGTGCTTTATAACTAAACTGTTCATAGCATTTGGCACACCTGGTTTTCTAGTTGTATCTCCTATATCGTCAAGTGGTATAGATCCTGTACCTTTAGCACTAGGATCATCTGGTTGACCTACAAGTTCTTTCTGACATACATCTCTAGTAGTTTCATTTGACACACCACCTACCCAGGCCCTTATAGGCTTATCAAACTTCTTGCCTTTCCACCAGTCAGGGTACTTGCCAGTTAAGTGATATGCCATTTCCATAGCACCACAAAAAGATTTACCTATCCTGTTACCAGCCATAAGTAGTCTTTGAGATGCTATAGTATTGTGAAAGTTTACTTGATAGTCATATGGCTTGTAATATTTAAGTGTATTAGTTGCTTTTCTACGCTCAAGCTCTTTTGCTATTTCTACTGCTCTTTCAAGACTCATTAATTAAGATCATCATTGCTAGAAGGCACTACTTTTATAACTGATAGCAGTTTCCCTAGTTCGTGTTGAAGCTCCTCGTCTGTCTTTTTGTTTGTTACATCTTCAATCTTATTAACTGTCTGATAACCTGTCCTGTCAAGCAATGAATTAATAGCACCTAGCTTTACTGACTGTGTAGTTTTCTCATCTTCTACCAGTTTTATAAGTTTATCTATAGCCAAAGGTGCAGCACTTGCCATTAACTTCCTAGTATGCTCTGTAATCTCGTGAGATAGCTTGTTTTTTAGCTCATATCCCTGTTGTTCTGCAGTTTTTTCTGAATATCCTGCTTTTATTGCAGATGCTTTGGCATTTCCTGTCTGACTATAGTGTTCAATAAAGGCTTTTTGCTTGTCTGTAAGTTCTCTATACATCTTATAGGATATTTTACCTTGTATATCTTGCATTTACAACTGTTAACTACAGGTTAATATACAAAAATACCCCTACAATGCGTGATCTAATCCATATATATATAGCAGTTGCTGTCGTTTGGGGGGGTACTACCCTTATATACTATACTTTCTTTTTGTATACTACAATCATTTTTATACTGTAGCCTTGAAAATGAATGTGTGTGTGTGTTGGAAACGATAATTTTTAGATCCTCCACGTTTACAGATCCTCCATGAATTATATTTTATATATATTAGATTGAAGTAACATTTCAATATTGCTTTAAATCTTTTGCTAGATTGTCAGCCGTTCAACTAAAGTAATTAATAATATAATTAGGTAATAAATATAATAAGAATCTATCTATATATAATTATAACTGCTAAAGTTTTAAATTAATATAATAAGTATAAATAAATTATTTGATAAATTTAACAATACTTGTTGCAATTTATTAAAAAATTCATTATACTATGTATATATATCTTAAGACTTGGAGGTCAAAACAATGAGTTTATATATAGAATATGAAGAAAATCGTCCATCAATACCATATAATCTAACTTTGCCTGATGATTATGATTTAATGGATATTTTAGATGCTGAAGACTTGCCGCAGGGTTGGAATTCGGAAAGTTTTACAATTAAGGATTTATTACAACAATCCGATGATTATAAAACAAAAACAATTAATACAATATCAATATTTCTAGGCTCTTCTGAATTTGAAGATTATACAGAAATGGCCGATTGTAATATGGAGCAACCAGAATATGAAATGATTGATTATGATTATGAAATTGATGATGATGGAGGATCAGAATAATGAACTATGAATATAGAGTGTTAGTAAATGATTCAGCTTTTAAAATAGATGAATCTTATGAAATTGAAAGAGAAGACAATGAATCTGATGAAGATTATGAAAAAAGAGCTTTTCAGGTATTTCAGGAATATAGAAATTTAGATGAGTGGGAATGGTTCGAATTAAGACAATATGATTTAGATAATGATGATTATTTAGATTGGGATATGACAGAATCAAAATATTATAATGGAGGATCAGAATAATGACAAAGGAAGAAATAAAAACAATAGAAAGAAAATTCAAATATGGTGATTTAACATATGATGGCGGCGACGGTGTCGAGTATGAAATATGGTTAGATGAAGAAACAGGAAAAAGGTACAATGTACCTATTCAAATAAATAGATATTTTGAAGAGATGGAGGAGGTCAATGATGAGTAATTTTAAAGAAGAAATTTATGAGATTGCTTTTGGAGATAATGCAATTAATAGGAACTTTACAGAAGATGAAGTTGTAGAAAGAATTAAAGAATTTTCTGATAAAGCATGGAATTTTGATTTGTATTTTGAATTAGAACAGGAGGAAGAAGAAAATGAATAACTATAAAAACTTAAAACAATATATTAATGATGTTTTTAATTTTGAACTTTTTGATTTACCAGTCTATCAAATGGGAATCATAAAACATTATTATAAACTTGGTAAGACTAAAGTTATAAAAGATTATATAAGGGAGGTCATTAAAAATGATTAAAACTATAATAAGTATTTTAATACTTTGTAGCATATCAATTTTAATAATGGGAGGTCATATAAATGTCTAAATATAAATTTACTTTAGAATTTGATCTAGAGATAGATTTAAAAGATACAATTTTTGCAAATGATGAAGAACTAAATGAAAACACATTAGATTACTGGTTTTTTTGGTTCGCTGAAAATGCTAATAAAGATTTACAATATTTTTTTAAAGAATATCAAGCGACTTTAGTAGACTACACATATAAAAATATTGCAGAAAAAATTTAATGATTGATTTTATAATTAACTTAAGTATATTATTAAAAGGAGGATAGACAATGAAATTACATCATACAAAATACACTAAAAATTATCAGGATTTTATCTTGTCAATTATAACGGAAGATTACAACGGAGATTTAATTAAAACAGATGAAGAAAAAATTAATTTTCTTTTTCATAGGTTTTATAACGAGTATGGTTGGTTAATTAAACGAGTAGGAAAACAAAAGGCCATGACTGAGTGGTTAAGTGGTTTAGCTATTAATATACCTTGCTACAATCATGAAATCATAGAACTAGCTATTAAAATGGGAAGTGTTAACGAGAATTCAACGGAGGATCAAAAAGATCAGATTGTTAACAATTATTTTAATTTTATGGCGAATGTAATATTAAAAATGGAAGATAAAACAAAGGAGGTTCAATAATGGAATCATGGAATATAAAAGAACTTAAAACATGGATTAATTATTTTGGTAAAAGTAAAACAGCAAATTATTTTCTAGGTGGACCAGATGAAGACACGATTAAAAAAGCTAAAAGGATTTTAAAAGAAAAACAAAGGAGGTTAAAAAGACAATGTTTAATAAAGTAAATAAAATTGATGAGTCTTTAAAAAATTTTGAGATCACAACTCTAAAAGATCAAAAAAAAATAGTGGAGATGATCCAAAATATTCAAGAGTGTTTAAAAATGCAACTTGAAATGAATAAGGCTTTACGATTAAGAATAGAAAAACTGGAGGAAGATAATGAAAGTCAAAGATCTAATTGAACGATTAACAAAATATAACAACTTAGATGATGAAATAATTGTTGATTATATACCTTATAGAGATGTAGAGGGATTGTTTGAAAATCCATTAACCAAAGATGAATGGAAAAAATTTATTATGGAATCTGAAAAACAAAATTATTGTTATATTGATATAAATTTAGATTATCTTTATGACATAGCAAGAAAAATTAGGGAGGAAGATAATGAGTAAAAAAGAAAATGATTTATTTATAGAATCACAAGCAGAAAAGTACATGGAGGCTGGATATGATATAAAGGATAGTTATATCATGGCCGAAGAGGATCTTGCTAAATGCTCAGAATACGACATCATAGATGATGAGTATTGGGAAGAATACGATCATCAAGATAAGGAGGAAAATGATGGGTAAATCAGTTTTATTTGAAAAAGCATACGAAGGCGACATTGAAGGTACTACTACTATGTTGTCTAATGATCCAGATTTTTTTGGAGTTTTAGGCATTAGGCCTAGATTTATAGAATATTTATATAGCGAAAAAGATATAGATAAAATAAACGAAGGGATTGAGGATCTTGAATTACGATTATCACATTTTAAAAAGTTAATTGTAAAATACATAAAAGCAA
>VTLG01010750.1_pt1 | contig 12532 bp, 14 predicted proteins | sample 4694571 | NCBI WGS metagenome assembly VTLG01 (sample SAMN12604809, study PRJNA352737) | marine metagenome | biome: ENVO:00000447; feature: ENVO:00000209|ENVO:00000569|ENVO:01000036; material: ENVO:00002151; isolation source: viral sequences binned using virsorter ... | reverse complement strand
TACCAGTTAAAGAATCATATCCTAGAATCCTACCTTGTATAAAATTACCAGAAGCACTAACAGCTTGAGCATAAACAATAATACTTAAAACTGTATATATATGATGTTGTTCACCAAATATTAAATTTCGCCAAGTATCATCTACGTCATTTAACATTACTGTCCGAACTATCTCTGTCCCTGCTGTTCTTACTATTGCCATAAGCCTATCCTCCTAATACCCAAGATTGATGAGAGGAGTGTATATATGCTTCTCCTTTCTGTTTAATTTTTTTATTCGTTGCTGTTTCTAACCCCCCGCTAAACGTGACATTTCCTGTGAAGGTTCCTCCACTTGCAGCACTAACGGTATCCCAGATAGTGATACTTTCGTAAACATCAATTTTTAGAATATCTCCGTCTGCAGGTGCAGTTCCAACAATCGTAACTGCAGAAGTTGTCTTGGTATAATCATTTGAAGCACCTTCTTGTAAGAGTACTCCGTTAAGAAACACTCGAACATAGTCACCCCCGGTTGAGGCTACTGTAAAAGCGGAAGTTCCAGTTGAGGTATCAGTACCCTGAAGGAACTCATAGGTCTTTATTAAAGCACCCCCTTCTTCTGCTTGTTTTCCTAAGTAAGGCATTTAAGTTATTTCCATATATGTGATGACAATATCAAGTGCGCTTGCTGTGTCACTCTGCGATTTTAAAACATCCCCGGTTTGAAGTACCACCTTGTTGCCCGCCATTATCTCTAATGAGGACGCACTGCTAATAGGTGCATCTTTAATGAGGTATGTTGTTTCATTAGCATTTGATGCTCCTGAGTTTACTGATGTTGCAGTTGTTGAAACTAGCTGAACTGAACCTTTAATTGTGCTCGAACTTGTGTTACTCATCATTATTCCTAGAATTACTGAGGTTGTAGACGAGGGCACAGTGTATAGCGTTTCGATTGTCGTACTGACATTAGTCTCGTTTGTCATTCTAAAGGTATTAGGCATTTAAATTCCTTTCATCACCCAAGCGCAACACTTAAGGCAATAATATCATCTATCGTTGCACTGTTATTCCAAGTTGATGCTGAAGCAATATAAGCATCTGCTACTGCAGTCCCTTGCCAAGTTCCTGTTCCGATAGTTCCAACTGAAGTAATTTGTGTTTGTGCTGCATCTACATTTAAAGTGTTTGTACTTAGGGTAAGTCCTGTTCCTCCAACCAAAGCAGTTTTGGAAATTGCTATAGCAGCATCAGATTTAACATCAGCATTGATTATCGATCCAGCAGCAATTGAAGTGGCATTGCCAACTGAAGTGACATCACCTGTCAGATTTGCGTTAGTGGTTACTGTTGCAGCATTCCCAGAGATATTAGTTTGATCACCTGTGTTATTCCCTGAGATACTAGCATCAGACAAAGCTGAACTTAACTGAGCTACAGTAAAAGATCCTAAAGTTGCTGCATTGCCTGAAGAAGTAACATGCCCTGTTAGATTGGCATTGGTTGTGACTGTACTGGCATTCCCAGTTAATGCCCCTGTAAACCCGGTAGCAGTTAATGTCCCTGTACTAGGATTATAAGTTAAGCCTGTATCTGTTTCGATTCCTTGAGTTCCAGTTGCTCCGTCTACAAAGGTTGGATATGTTGTTTCGTCAGTTGAATTATTCGCTACTGCAGTTATATTTGTTGCAGTGGTTGCAGTAGTTGCAGTAGAAGCATTCCCTGTTACTGCCCCAGTAACGTCACCAGTGACATCTCCTGTGACATCACCAGTTAGATCTCCTGTTACATTTCCAGTAACATTCCCTGTTAAATTTCCTGTTACATTCCCAGTGACATTACCAGTAACGTTTCCTGTTAAATTCCCTGTTACTGCAACAAAAGTGGGAGAGTTCCCTGTTCCAACTCCCTGTGCTGCTGTTGTTGCTGTTCCAACTCGAGCAGCTAGTCCTGCCTCGGTTGCAATTCCTGCTTCAGTAGCAGTTTGGTTAATAAACCTGCTTGAGCTATTGTCATATGCAAGAACCTCATTATCTGCAACTGAGGTGATAGTAACATCGTTCAACTCAGCTAAAGTATCTTCAGTAGCTAGTTGTGCATCAACATATGCAGTGGTTGCAATTTTAGTTGAGTTATCAGACGCACTCTGCGTGTTTGCTAAACAGTCAGTTAGAGTCTTGTTTGTTAAAGTCTGTGTACTCGTTAAAATTACAGCATTATCAAGAACATCGAAATTAGCGTTCAGCTTTGTGCCCCAAGTTCCTTTACTTCCTGCAACAGCAGGTTTGGTTAGGGATAAATTTGTTGTTGTTGTATCTGACATTAGGTTGCAATTATATAATTAACACAAAGGAAGGGCATTGCTCTTTGCTGAAAAGTCATTGCTGTACTTGAACCTATAGGACCTGTATTTGCTGCATCCATATCTGTAGTGGTTCCTGAAATAGACACTGTGGTAGCACCTGCAGGATCTGTAGTTGTATCTTGTTCGGCAACACCATATTCTACTAAAGTGAGTTTCCCATACGTTGTTGCCCCAGTATAAGCAGTAACACCTTGAATAGTGTGACTATGATTCGCTATAGAGTGAGTGCCAGCAAAATCATGCTGATGTTCAGTTTGTGCGTGAACGTGAGTAGGTAAGTTTGCTTCTGCTATTGCAAAAGTTTCCTGACCTCCCCACTCTCCTAATTCTCGTGCAGTAAGTGCAGATCCTCCTGTAGGTGCTGATCCACCGTCTGCATCTAAAGCAGTTCCCCCCGCACCTGTTCCTGTTCCTAAAGGTGCTCTCCCCCTGAAGTCTGGGACATTAAAAGTGGTGGAACCATTACCTACTCCAAAAGAGGTTCCTATAACGTCAAATAAGTCATCATACAAAGTTCTTGAATAAGCAGATCCGTCACAGGGTAACCAGAAATATCTTGTTCCTCCTGCATAAGTTATAGATCCTAAAGCTTGGATTACAGAAAGAGTTGTGCTTGCATAAAGTTTTATTTCTCCTGCAAGCTGAGTTAAGCCTTGCCTTGTAAATTTAGGCATAGTTACTAGGTAGACAACAGAACTTATCGACTCTGAAGTGAAACCTGCGTCTGTACTTCCGTCTGCTTTTTTAAGATCAAGCTCAGTATCGGAGACAACATTGTCTATTTTAAATTCGCCTAGGTTAGCAGCATTACTTGAAGCATTTGCTATGTAGATTCGATCTCCCGCTACATAGTTATTAAAGCCGTTGGAAGTTGCTGTTGTAATGTTGTTGCCTGAGAAAGTTAAGGTGTGAGTAACTCCTTTTTGATCTGTCTTATCTACCTTCCTGAACGCTTGCGAGTCCAGTGTATCGAGATCTGCATTCAGTAAATTTCCCCAAGTGTCATTAGCGCCACCCGGCTCCGGCTTGGTCAAACTGTAGTTAGTTGTAAAAGTGTTTGCCATTACTCTTTCCTCCCTATAATTAACTTTCTGGCAGCATAGTACCAAAAAGAATATTCATCTTCTCCATAGAGTGATCCGTCTACTCTCTCTTGAGGATCATAAGTCAGTGAAGTTCCTGTTTGCCCTGAAAAGGAACTATCAGCAGTGCTGACAGAACTGTAAGTAATTGTAGGTGCTGTTTGCTCAGTATAAGTTGCACTTGTTGCAGCTTGATTATCAAAGGTTACTGTTGTCTTTGGTTGATCAGTGTAAGTCTGAATTGTAAGAACAAGAGTCACTTCCAACCTCCGTAATCAAGGTTTCTTTTTGCTCTCATTACTATCGTTCCGCTTTCTGTTTGAGAACGCTGATCAGACACCCTGAGTTCCTCTATCCCTTTGCCTAGTAATGCACCCCACACCCCTATTCTCTCATCATTCATAAGGAAGGGTTCGGCTTGAACTAGGGTTGCAAACAAGTACAAATCGTTTTGATTAGTTAGCAAAAAGTTGTCGGTGTTTGAGTCTGAAAGAGGAGCAATAGTTTTATAATATATTACCTCGATTTCATAAGTAGCATCGGGGGAAGGATAGAACTCTAAATCTGCTCCTGTGATAGCAAAATATCTTGGTTTGCCTGTAGTTGAGGATGCAGATTTAAGTTCGTCCATTTTAGACAAACTTACCTGCTCAAGCCTAACTATAGGATCAGAGTTAAGCTGGATATTGTAGAGTTCCAGAAGATCAGTGGGTTGTGAGACAAACTGTGTTGAAATGTCCGAAGTACTCCGGGTAATTTGGTTCCGAGTTCTCAGCACCCTGTTAAAGGATGCTTCTGCAAGAGAGATAAATTCTTTTATTTGTGCATCGGAAATATCACTTCGATTCAGGTAAGTCTTAACTGCACTGATCAAGGTGCTGTAAGACGTAATAGCCACTACTTCTTACCGTTACCTTTTTTGCTTCTTGCAATTGCCCGGTTACAAATCATTCCCATAAGGATAAAATCACCTGCTCCTCCGGGGAAGTTCTTGCGTATCTTGTTAAATGCCTGAACGTCTGGTTTTCCCTCGTCTCCGAGGTCCAAGACTTTGTCTATCTGTTCGTTGATATAATCTTTTAAGGCTTGTTTCATGATTATCCCTTCATGTTATGAGGTTCGAAAATATTTGTTGTCAGGATCGGAATACCACTTTTTCCAAGCATCAGAGTCGTTTGCCCAACCTTCTCTCACTGCCCGGTAGTATATTATATTCGGAATCTCTGCTATCGGTCTGAAATTAGATTTCCTGTTTAGCGGAACGTGTTCACGTTTTGCGTGACAGTACTTCAGGAGTTTTGAAACGTCCTGCTTGCGGTTAAACGTAGTTATGTTATCACTCGGAGAGACATGATATTCAGACATCACGTCCCCCCGATGATCATAAATTACGCTACTACTTGATGTAGCTTTTAACATAAATTACTACTATGCGTAGGTCTTGTTAACATCGAACATCCACCCCATACTCTTGGAATTAGACAATTGGACGCCGAATTCGCACAGCAAATTTTCTATGTCGGCATCCCCCTGTTTTGCTAGAGTCTGCCTAGTGAAAGGTCTTAAGAACGCAATGTTCAAATAATCCCAATCAATAAACCCAACGTCCACTCCGTTCGTGACAGCCATATGACGGTCAAGCATGACTTTACAGTCCCCGAAGTCTGTCTGAACCAGAGTAACGTTGTTTGCGACTGTCTCTGGAGATACAATAATTTGAGAGGCAGCACGACCTGCGAAGTCTGATATCTCTCTTTTTATTGCACCGTTACAAACAACAGTATCAAGATCTCCACCGTTGTCCCACACACCGTTTGCAATTCCCATAAACAGTGCCTCGGTCATTACTGCTAATGAACCTGCTGCTGTAGTTGAAGCAGTGTGTGCACCAGTCGCAGAAGTTGCAACTACTGTTGCTGCCCCGCCACCTGCTGCTGCACCTATGTGAATTGAAGTGTCTGTTGAAGCCCACGCAGATCCTGCAGTACCAAGTCTTCCCATCATATGTGGAAGAGACTCAGTCTGTCTTGCAGTTCCAGAAGCACCTGCGATTGCAGGGTTGTGGGACAAGATTGCTTTTTCCATATCAATCTTTAACTGCTTAGACCTCAGTGCCATTTGGTGTGCCATTTCCTGAGACTTCGCATGTTGTGAAACTGTTTGAAGAGTTCCAGAAACTGTTGCGTTTCTCCAAGAAATTTGAGTGTAGTTATTTAACAGAGTAGTTGCGGTTCCTGCATCAAGTTCTGCATCCACCTCGAGAATTTTCGCACCCTCGATATGTTTGTTAGTTGATGCGGAAGTTGGCAACGATTCTGTCTGCCATTGAAAAAGTGTGTTATGTACGTCTCTGCGTCCGGCATTAGACAAAACGGGAGTTTCATCTGGATCTAAGTTGAAAATTACAGAACTTATATCCTCCTTTATCGCAGAAGCATCATATGTTTCCATTACGTCAGTTAAAACTGCCATAGGTTACCTCCTTACAATTATTTTCTTAAAATTACTTCAAACGCACTCGCTGCGTCCTTTAGTTTTCCTGTTTTTCTTAATTTGAGTTCAGCTTTCTTGAATTCTGACATCTTCTGACGAGGTGCATTTGCATTTCTGACTGCAGTTGAACTAGCAGGAGTCGCTAAAGCTTTTTGCTTGAGATTAGTTTTTTTGCTTTGCAACTGATCCCACTTATAAGCCTTGCGTAGCATATTAATCGCACGAGAATCTGTAACCGAATTCAATTCTTCGTCCGAGTAGTTCTGCGATCTGCCAAATTGCATTAACTCTGCTTTTTCTTTTTCTGCAGTAGCTTGATCCCGCCACTCGGGGATTAGTTCCTCGAGTTTCTGTGCCTCAGAATATAATTTTTTCTGATGCTCAAGCTTGCCTTGCTCTGCAAGTTGTTGTTGCATTGCAAAAACCTTCTGTTGAGCAGCTTCCCGCTCAGAAGATCTCTCCTGCAACTCTTGTCTCTCAACCAAATATTGCATTGGGTTCTCAATTTTTAATTGTTCCCAATACTCACTTGACTGTTCGACTTCCTCGACTTTTTTTAAGTTGTCATATTCATCCTGAAGCTGATTAGCGAGTGATTGAATTGCTCGTAAAGAGTTTCTTTCCTCGTCAATTGCTTTTCTTTGCTCAGCGACTTCCTGAGTCTTTTTTGTATAATCCTGCTGACGTAGAACGTAATTCTGGAGTTCCGCTTGGTCAACCTCAATCAACTCACCGTTCTCCCCGAAGGGCAGAGAATATTTTTGAGCTTCAACCTGCTGTTCTTCTCCTTGCTCTTCCTCGGTAGATTCTTCCTCAGTTAATTCTTCTTCGGAAGTCTCCTCCTCTTCAGCAGTTAAATGATCAACAGCTTCCTCGGGTTGCTCTTCGAGTTCCTCGGGTTCTGCTGCTTCTGGTTCAGGTTCTTTCCCTGATAATAAATTTGCAAATGCAGTTTCTGCAACTTGCATACTTTCTTGGGGTTGTGCTTGCTCACTCATTTTCTTTTAAGTTTTAATTGTGATGCTTCTAGACTCCCCTCGTTCATTATTCTGATTAGTGCTTCCTTCAATTCGTCCAATAATTTGATCCTGTTGTAATGCATTTCCCTGATTTCTTTATCAAGCGGATCTGTGTTAATCAGTTTCTCAGTAAGAATCTTTCTTAACTCTTGCCAAGAATCATTAAAGATTTCTGCTGTGTAGATTCGCTGCGCCTCTTCAGCACGAGCAATTTTTAAAGTATCTGCTGCCAATTTTCTTTTTTAAATTCGTTCAGAGGTATAATACACTGGAGTTAAAGATAATTTTTTTTACTCCAACAGTGACTGTCTTTCCCTCTGCTCCCTCTGAGCTCCTGCTGCCAAAAGACCCGGTGGAACAAGTGCATAATAAGGAAGTCCTTCTTTTGCAGCTTTCATCAGTTTGTCTGTGAGTTTCATAGTCCAGACTTTCACACCTTTTTGCGCTTTATCTATTACATCAGTTGCTTGTTCTTTAGAAGAATAAGACATTATTTGATTAGTTGCTGGATCTACAAAATATTCATCTTCCTGATCCATAATTTTCCACCGTGAATGATCACCAATGACAGGACGTAATTCTACCTCGTGAAGATTAGTCTGTTCAACCTTTGCACCGTGCTTCTTCCCAATTTTTTTGGCTTGCTCAGTCATCACCTTGTCATAGATAAATTTTCCGTATTCACCTCCTACTTCAACGTTGCCAAACTTTTCTTGAATATTTAAAATTGCAGCAGAAACTGTTGGATCATCCCATTTGTCACTTAGTCTTTCAGTATCAGCAATAATTTCATCTGCAACACCGTCACCGAAAGTCTTCCGCAGTTCTGCTTCCGTGAATTCTCTTTTACCGTCCGCTATACTAATATCTTCAATATTCATTCTAGCTGCATCATCAGTTCCTTCAAAAGCCCGGACATCCCACTTATCACCTTTTTTTTTAAAATTAATACTACCCACTGATTTTAATCTATGATACCTTTCCCCCTGTTGTTTCCCGGTTGTCCAAGCAATAGAATCAAATCCGTTATCAGCAGCGTACTTAATCATTCTCTTCAAGCCAAGATTAGTCCATTGGTGAGTGTCTGTGACAAAGGGTGCTCTTGGGATTCCTCCCCTTATATCTGGAGAATTATCCACAGTATCATGTATTATGTTATGCTCTAATTCTGGTTGTGTTTTAGATAAAGTCTGCCAATCTTTGTCAAATACCCCTGAAGTTAGAACCTCTGGATTTTCCCTCCCTTTTCTTAACATTCTTTCTACAATTTCCCGATTCTTAGGAGAAAGTGAATTAAGATAACCTTTTAAACCAGTGTCTTCAAAACCCCTTTCCAATCCTGCATGTGCCCAATCACTCTGCATCTCCTCAATGAACAGCATACTTTCACCTTCAGGAGTAATTCTTTCGTTAAAGCGAACATGTGCAATAATATTTGGTTCATCGAAGTGACCTGATATAAAATCTTTACTTGGACCTAATATCCCACTTTCACCCCCAAACTGTTGTCTTTCAATTGCTACCATTTCTTCTGATTCTGCATCTGTAAGATTTCTTCTTGCTGAAATGTCCATTAGCTCTTCATAACGTTTAACAGTATTCCGATTTTTACTAGGCAGAGTCAGCAACAATTCTTTATAATTGTCTCCACCGGGAAGTTGTAGGTGAGATTGTGGATGTTTGGTTGTATCATCTAAGTTCCATTGCCCTTTTATTTCTTCATAAAAATCATCAGTATATGAACCGTGTTGACCCCCCATAGTATAATTTTCAAAATACTCATCTAACCTTGCAAGATCCCCAGTCAACATTTCATTACTCCTGTAACCTCTAATCAAAGGAAGAATTTCGTCACGCATGTTGTAAAGACCTTCATCATTTTGTACCAAAAGATCCATTTCATCTGCTACTGAAGCTCTAATTGCTAAATCCTGTTCATCTGTAACTACACCCTTTTTATACTGGACCTCCCTAACATCTATCTTGTTTGCCTCAATAAAATCATCAACCTCAGATTTTGGAATATTCCCTTTTTTCTCCTTCAGGAAATTCAACAGTCCTGTCCACTCAAGTTCATCCTTTTTGACTCCTCTTCCTTCCAACTGTTTCAACCACTGTTGACCGGGAAGTGCTTCCTGACTTACTTCACTAACTGCTTTCTGGGCAGGAGAAGAAAACAGGGTATTTTTTGCTGTTCTTGCCAGATCAATTGGAAGTGTAGCTGCTGCCCCAAGAACCGGGAGTGCCGAAAAACTTGCATCTAAAGATTCCAAACCAGACCAGATAGTCGGGGAAATTGCCTCAATATATTTCCCTTCCTGAAGCAACCCCTTTGCCCTTTCTGTTTCAATACCAGACCTGACTGCAGACCTATAAGGGCCAACAACAGGAGAAACATCCTTTGCTAATTCTGTCAGGTGATATGCTGCTTGTTTTGGAGTTCCGGGAAGAGTTGTTTCCCAAACCGGGAGGTTAGAAAAGTTCCACCAAGGCAGAGTTTTTTTTTGAGGTTGGAGTAATCCAATATCTGTCCGGGTGGACATATCTGAAGGGGGGAAACTGCTAGGGTTAGAGTTCTGAATCTGTATTTGCTGTAAGATCCGATCTAAGTTTGAGGTTTCAGTTGTATCCCCCCTCATTATTTTTTTCTCCTGCTTAATCTGCGTTCTACTTTTTTCAAGGTTGAGTGAACATACTTGTCTGCCTGTTCACCTGATAACCCTTTTTTCGTTGCTTGTCGTTTTAATTTATTGTGAAGCTTTTTCGGCATTTGTTTCAGCTAACCAGTAATCCACTCTCTCCTTAACCCTCTTAATATTTTCCTGATCATTGACCTTACTGCCACTATCCCGAGCAGAGTTACTAAGATAAGCATGCTCACCACTACAACAAGGATCGCTAACAGTTTTGCAGTCATTGCACTGATAGTGACCGTGTACATAAACTTGGTAGGTTAGAATTCCGCAAGAATCACAAACAAGGAGGTCAAGCATCTTTCTTGTTAATTTTCGCTGCTTCAAGCAGACCCTGCTGGCGAATCAACTCACGATTCGTTTCGATCATGCCCCGAAGCTGCGTAGTATCAATGCTCTGGTTGTACTTGGCACTAAGCTCCTGCAGTTTAATCATTGCATCAGTTTCAATCTCTGTAGACTTCAATGCTGCATCTGTCTGCGCCTTGTTCTCGTCTAAACCAAGTCTCATATGCTCGAGTTCTAGCTGAGCTTTAGACAATTCAACCTGCATCTGCATCATCTGCATCTGGATCTCTTCCTGAGAAGGTTTCTCTGGTTGAGGTTCTGGAGGTGGTTCTTTTGAAGGATCTTTGAAATAATCTTCTGCATTCTTGAACCCGGAAAGTTCAGTCATTTTCCGAAGCGTGTTTGAATACTGCTGAATATTAACTAAAGGATTATCCGGGCCAACAAGCTTGATAATTTCTTCCTGCTTAGCAGCAATTGTCTGGAGTGCTTGCATTCTCAAGTTTTCGTCTCCTCCTCCAAGTGCAACATTTATCAAAACGTCATAACCTGTGTCCCACGCAGCCGGGTGCATTGGAACCCACTCGTTTCTTAGCCGAATCATTGTCTCCCGGTCCTGATGCTGGACAATTAATTTTAATATTCCCTGATATAAAGGTTTGAGTGCAGTTTCAGCAAAATTCCGTGCAATATACTCCGTTTTCATCTGTGCAGCGCTGAGTGTCCCGGATACCGCTATTGGGCTACTCGACATTAAAGATTCTGGTGCTAATCCGAGAGACGCTTTTGAGATTCCTGTCCTGTTCTCTGTGATTTCTGAAAAATAGCTTAAGAGAGGCTGCGCTTGCCCGCCAACAAACGGCACGGTCAACGGTTTGACTGCCCCCTCTGATCTCATGCGGATTAATGCCCCAGTTTCCACATTCATAAGGTCTGAAACGCTCACCTGTCCGTCTATAAAACTTAGACGTGGAAAAATTGAGAGTGAAAGACTGTCCAACATGCCCCTCATGATCTGTGTCTTCGTTTTCTGAATATCTCTGAGTGTGTCAAACAGGCCAGATCCAACAACATCGTGAGGTTCCCGGTAAGGAGTCATGTGAACGAAAGGAAATTCGTTGCAAGGCTCATTCATTAGGATTTTGTCGAAGTTTGGTCCCACTATCGTCACTCTCCTGATTTCTGTGTAGTCATCGAGATCGTAATCCGCTTTTATATAAAGTTCGGTCAGTAAAAGCTTTTTTGAAGCTTCCTGATATGCAACTCCTGAAACTTCCTTGCCTTGAATCTCGGGTCTTCGAGTGTAGTATTCTTTTTGCTCGTCTAGGTCATAAGTGTCTCCTGCAAATTCAATAAAATCCTCTTTCTCGTATCCGAGTGAAACAAGATCTGAAACGCTGACAACTCTCCTGTGAGCAATTAAGTCAGTTGAAGGATCTCCAAAGCCTTTTGACCTCCTGTTGAACAAAATTTCCTCTGGCGGGATACACTCGAGCCTGAATTTGCCTTTATTTGCTCTGCGTTTTACTTCAACGTCATGAATCATAGGAATCTGCTCTTGAGGCATATCGGACCCGGACGCAATAGGTCTTGAATCTATCGAAGCAATTTCAATCTTGTCATCCTGCATCAAGGCAGCAAGTGTATCGTCATCAAGGCCAGTGTAGGAATACCCTTCAACCTCGTTTGCATATTCGTAAAAATACTTGATAAATCCACTCCCAACAATCAAAGAGTCCTTCATTGAGTCATGCAGTACATTATAAAAATTAGCCTCATTCAGGCAATGCCTTACATAATCAGTTGCTTGGAGTGCAAAAGGAACGTCCTCGGGTTGACGAGGCATAAATTCAAGCACTCTTTCAGTGGAAGTAAATATTTTTAAGAGGGAAGGAAGGATAGCATTTACTGTGTCTCGAAGAGTAGAATCCACAAACTGTGAACGTCCCTGCTCTTCGTCACCATATTCTCGTTGGTGGTAAACGTCTATTGCATTTGAGCGGTGAGGTGCAAGGTGGTTTTCTAGGAAATCCTTCGCATCATTAAGCTGCGCCCTGCAGTGAGAAAGGAATTCTTCGTCATCAAGGTGGTCAACTTCAAGGATAGAAGTTTCTTCACCTTCTTCGTTGGTGTACTTGTCTGTTTCTGGCATAGTAAAATTGCAATTTTAGAAATGACACTATGCTAACAGAACCTAAACGGTAATTTTTTTTACTGAATTCCTTGGATATCCCTGACTAAAGGCTTATTCCAAGAAAGTCTTTCACCTCCAACCAAAATTGCAGGATTTTCGGCAAAAGTAAGGCAGAAAGCATCTGCCAAATCAGGTGATTTCTCTCCTCTTTTCCTCATTTCGTCTTTAGACTCAATCAAGTACCTTCCCCGGGAGTCAAACTTGTATCTTGGCGCAGATAATTCTCTTACCAGTTCCTGATCATCTGGAATCTTGCATGTTTTCTTCTCAAAAAATTCCCGGGCCTTGTACCAGAGTTCTGCTCTCAGGTTTCCGCACTCGTTTACAAGGGCAGAAGACTCAGAAACGTTGATACCCCGGGTGGGTATGATGCCAATTTCTGAAATTCGGTCACACAAACCGCTACCGAGGCCAAT
>VTLG01006599.1_pt1 | contig 12533 bp, 21 predicted proteins | sample 4694571 | NCBI WGS metagenome assembly VTLG01 (sample SAMN12604809, study PRJNA352737) | marine metagenome | biome: ENVO:00000447; feature: ENVO:00000209|ENVO:00000569|ENVO:01000036; material: ENVO:00002151; isolation source: viral sequences binned using virsorter ... | reverse complement strand
TCTTGTTAAATGTAAAATTTCATTTTTCACAATATCCCATTTGTCTATAAAATCGGCAGGAGTATCTTTCAAGGAAGGGAAAGGAGGAGTATTTGAATCTTTGCAATACTGAAATTCTTTGATAAAAACTTGAGCCTTTTCATCTACTAAATCAGTCGAATTAGCATAGAAAAAATGCTCTGCATATAAGGACTCACCAACTGGGAATCCTTCGTCTGTTGCCTTATCGTAGGCTCTCTCAAGTTCGTTATACACATCACCTATATCTTTAAAATCCCTGACCTTTAAATCAACAACACTCTTTGCTTGATATGGGAACTTGAACCCATTACTTTGAACCCCACCCTTCCAAGCAAAGTGAACATTCAACAATAAAATTATTTCTTCAATTTTTTTTTATTGATTGAATTAATACATTGTTCAGCAAGTTGGATTATTTCATCAGTTGAGAGGTCATTGATTTCTGCTTCTTTTAAATTGGTAGTTTTTTCAATAACTTCAACCCATATACTAAAAGAAGTATTCTCCATGTTCTTAATGAGTAAATCATTAATCTCACACCTATCTTTTAACCCTACTGCCTTGACCTCAAAGGTCTTTTTCCCCACTTTTACTTCAGCCATTTTATCCCTTTCTTATTACTTTTTAGCCTGTTGTTATAGCAAAAACATTTCCATTTAAAACATCAGCAGTATATGCTTTGAACGATATATTCTGCTTCAAGAAACTTCCACCAGTATCAATCTCTCCATTTAAATAAGCAGTTGGAATATCAATCAATAACCCTGAAGATGCTTTTCCGATATTAATATCACAGGAATCAGTACCATTGAATTGAGCAACTAAAGACTGCACTTCAGAGTCTCTCTTTACAACTAAAGACCCACTCACTTCCCAAGCACCAGTCATCGCATATCCAAAAGGTTTGAAGTCAGTATAGTCTTTACATCCTATTCTTTCAACTGGTCTTGATGCAGTTAATTCCCAAGAATAAATCATTAAATCTTCAGCAGTACCATCATTGATATTAAAAGTGTCATTGTCTTTAATATTGTAAGGAGCAGTTGTTGGGATTGCAGTTGGAGATGTTATAGTTTGAGTGATATACTCTGGCTTATAACCACTCATACAGTTTGCAGTAATTACACACTCGCCATTTTCAGCATCAATGGACTGACCTATCGTGAACCCTGTAATAATACATCCAACAAGTTCAATATGTTCAGAATATCCACTTGGATGATAGGCAGAATTTTGGAAAAGAATCTTGAAAGAATTTCCGTTTGCACTTCCATCTTTCATGTCAGGGAAATTGTAATAATATGGAAGAATTTTAGGTTCAGCAGTTGATTCAATGCAATACTTCATCACCCAATCAATAGCAGTTGCATCACCTTTGAGAGTTAAGTCAAAAGTCTTGACTGCTGTGTCGTTTCGATGGACAACATTTTTTATATTTTGAGTCAATCTCCCTGCCTGTAAAGCACTCTCCTCAATATCTCCATGAACTTCAGGGATAGTGAAAGAGGTTGGTCTTATGTGAGTCCATCCTGTTGCAACTGCTTCATCTACTCCAAGCGTTGCTTCATCTTTCCAATAAATATTAATATCATTAGTTGCTAAATAATCAGGTGCAATCGCCATTACTTCTCTCCTTTATCTTTTTCAACCTTTACAGGCTCAATGTATTCTTCATATTCTTTAGGAAGTTTGGTAATTTCAACCTCTTTCCCTTTTAGTAAGGCAAGATGTCTTTGAACATCTCCGAATTGAGCCAATCCATCACCCTTTTCATAGTCCTTTTTTGCTTTATATTTCATTTAACTTCCCCAAATGTTTAAGTTGTTAATTGTTAATGATAATTGTGTCGCTGACATACTCTCACTATCTGCTTCAATATTATATTCGACTGAATCAATAGTCAAATTCGCCCAAAAATTAGAAGTTTGATTGTTGTTCAATAACTGAATCAACCTATCAACTCGGTCTTTTGTTTGTTTAGATCTTGACAGAGGGTCATTCATCCTAAAATAATGAGTAATTTCAACAAGATAGTCTCTTTCCTCAAATTGAGAGGTCTTTTCTACTGATGTTGATGATACTGCATCAATCCTTATCCCTTCAGATGCTTTTTCAATGTATTCATCTGATATATAGACACCCATAAATTCTTCTGCTTCAATAAGGTCTCTTAACTTTTCCTCTATTGAGCGAGTCATCTTTGAAAAGACTAACGAATTTGAACTCATTTACGGATTAATCCTACACTATAAGCATTTGAATTTGTTGGACTCAAATTGGTATTCCGAACCTCTACCTCGTAAACTGAACTCAAGACCATAGAACTTCCTTCAAATCGAACCCAAATACCACCCATCATCTGAAATCCTCCAGTCACAACAATCTCATCAGATTCATTCCCATACAATTTGTCACCATTCAAGGTTTTGATTTTTACTTTAGCAGTTCCATATCCCCCTGCTTGACTACAAGTGATTCTAATTCGGTCATATAAAGAGCCTGAATATTCTCCAAGAGTCTCTACCAGTTCCATTGAACTCCCTGAAGAACTCCCTTTGATAATATTCCCTGAAGAATCATCTCTATCTATTTCAAATGATAATTTGTATTCCCCATCGTTCAATTTATCAACTATCCCTGTGCGAGACTCATTGGTGACTTCATTGGAAAAGGCTTGAGCAAGTTCAGAGGTTGCATCAACTGAACGGATAAGGTTCTTTGCAGTAAGCAAACAAGTGGCTCTGATAATCATATAATCATATTGAGGGGATTCAGTAGCATCTGTATCTGAATCTTGAATCCCTTGATACACTTTTGGAATAGGTCTTGGATAACGACCATCAAGCATCCCTGAAAGTTCCATTGAAGCATTCACAAGAGCCTGTTCAATATTATCTTCACCGACACTTACAACCTCATCATTTTTTGGATTTAATCCTGCACCAACCTGAACATGGAGGTCATCTGTTGTTGAATTATAATACCACTCATAAGCATCATCCACATTCCCTGAAGAAGCGACTTTTGTTCCCTTCACCTCATTGAACCATACTTCTGAAACTGGGATTCCAATATCAACAATCTTCCACACATCCCCTGCAACCACCACCCAACCATCACGAATCACCTTACGAGGATTGTAATTATGGTATTCAGGGAAAACTCCTCTCAATGCACTTTCATCGGCATACTTGAAAGTAGTAGCCATTAATCGTTTATTCCTTTAACCATAGAAAGACTCGCATCATAAACTGCTTCAAGAAGTTCTGCTTCTTGCTTCTCTGATAAAATTGGGAGGTCAATCTTCTTATTTGCTTTTTCAATCAATAGAGCCTTGTTCTCTTTCATATATTTAAGAACATAATCAATCGCAAAGCCTTTCAAAAAATTCGCTAATTTATTCACTTTTTGCCTTTCTTAATCTGATTCTTCAGTTTGTTAATTTCTTTACTATAATCAACTGGAGTATGACTATTCTTTTCCAGTTTATTCAATCTATCATCAACCTCTTTCATCTTATGGTCAAGGTCATTTTTATCAAACACATAGTTCATCACTTTATCCATCTTGAACTGCTTGACAACCAACTCCAAGACTTTAGGTACTACCATTTTTACAATCATTTGAGGGATCATCAGCACACCTCTTTTATTTTCTTTAACAATCTTTCTTTATTCTTCGCCTTTTCTTCGGCTAAATAATGAATCAACAACTTCACAGAACCATCCAAATCAACCAATCTCATCTCACTATTTTTAGAATTGTCAATTAACTTTATAAGGATTGACTCAATTCGCTTACTTCTCTCGATATTGTTTTGCTCATTTTGTTCAATTTCTTCAAGCAATTCCCCTCTTATGAAAGATTCCTGCTTGTGTATATACATCGCAAAAAGAGATGCAACTGCGAGACTTATTCCATAAGTATCTAAAATCGCAAATATATCCATTAAACATTTCCATCAATTAATTCCCCCCAAACCATCGCCTTCCCATCTATGATTCGGATAAGGTCGAGAGTGAATTTACCTTTATCAAAAAAATCTATTATCGCAAAAGCATGACCCCAATCAACTGGTCTTCCACCGAGCCATTTATTCTTTTCACTACTACAATCTTTTAAGCAACCCAAACTCCAAGCAGACTTCTGACCATCAATATGAGTTGCAGACATTTGCTGAACCCCATGATGATGACCATAAACAATATTCGCAGACAACTTCCTCAAATGGTTCGCAGTATGGTATTGACCACCATAATGATGACCATGATAAAAGTACAATTTTCCAATCTTCAGATACTTTCCTGCCCTGTGGAACTTGTACCCTCGCTCTTTTAATTTTAGAGCATTCTCTGTCTTGTATTGAGGGAGATAATTATGCTCATTATATACTTCATCCATCCATAATTCATGATTTCCTTGACAAAAATGTCGCTCTTTGCAATCTATTTTATCAAGGCTCTCATCGATTGAATCCATACCCTCATTTACAAGTTTCAATTCTGCATCAAATTGTGGGATTAGATATTCCAATGGTGGCTTCTTTCTATTCTTCCACCTAAAGCGACTGAATGACGATGCTTCAGCAGTATCTCCCAAATCTACATAAATGGTCGGCTTAACCTTTTCAATCGCTTTTTTAACCACATTTATCGCACCTACATCATGCAAAGGAAAATGCTTGTCAGGGGTAACTATTGCCCTTTTATATTTCAAATAGCCTTCACTAAATAACTAATAAAACCAGTAAACACAATCCCTGCAACCACACCAATCCCTTGAATAATAGAGATATTATTCTCTGCTTTACGGACTCGACCATTAAGTTGAGCCAACCATTTCTCATTCTTATCGCATAGTTCCTTGATGTGCTTTATATCTAACAACATCTCTGCAAGGGTTACAGATACAAATTCACGATGCTTCTTTGCTTCCATTAGTAATCCAACTCAAAATGAACAAGATCATCAAAATTATTGTCATACAATTCAATCTGACCATTAACAAGACCATTCCAGTCACCACCCCAACGGAGAGGAATCCCCATTGACTTGGCTAATCCCATAACAAATCCACCCATATAGATGAAATTCTCTCGCTTTTCCCAGTCTATCGGATAAGGCGATACATCAACTGCAAGACCCTCTAAATGCTTTCCTTTGAGTGTTTTAGTCTTACCTTCTGCTTTGAGTTGAGTCTGTCTTTCAAGGCTTCTTTTACCTTCAATAATTGTTAAATCAACATACTTGATGGCTTCATTGAATAATTCTTGTAAATCCTCATGAACACCACTCAACTCTCTGCGAGATTTTGAACCGAATTTCGGCATTATCTTCCGATGATAGCAGTTGGGTAGTTCGTAAGAGTTCTTCCTCGACTGTCTGTGATATTTCTTGCAGTAAAGGTACTCCTACCATCAACAACAGTCTTCAATCTTCCAGTTGAAAACCTCAATCCATGCCTATCAACATACTGAACTCGGTCATGAGTTGATTGACCTTGATGACCCATACCAAAAGGATTTTGAGAAGATGGATTAAATCCACCACCAAATGGAGATTGAGAACTTGGATTGCCTTGAGATTGAGAATAGGAAACTGAACTTCCTGTATAAGCATTAGAGTGATACTTCACCCCTGCGACTTTTTTTAATTTAGCCAATTTAATTACTCCTTAAAGAATATGAGAAAGGGTGGGAAAAACCCCACCCCTCTCAAGATTAACAATTATCGATTATACATAATCGAAGTTTTGAATCAAATTAGGATTCAAAGCATCGCAACCAAAGACACAATCGGCAACAACATCGTGAGCAATATGCTCAAGATTGTATTGTGATTGAACTCGTGGCTCAATAGCATAAGCAAAACCAACTGCTGAACGATGGAATATGTAAGCACATTCAGCATTTGCAGTTCCTGTTCCTGCTAAATTGTTGTCAATATAAACAGGCATACCAAGAATCATTCCCAAAGCACCTGAAACATTTGGATTCATTCCATCACCTCTTTTAAGAGCGTGTGAAAATTCTTCTTCTTGTAATAAGTCACCATACACCCCTGATGAAACACATAAAAACAAGTCTCCTGCTACTGGATCAACATTGTTGCTCAACATATTCTCAAAACCTGAAACAAGTGTCGCAGTAGTCATTGCATCTCCTGCTGGGAGTCCAATGTCAGTATTACCTGATACTGTTGCTTGAATTACTGCACTAATTTCTGCCTCTACACCTTTCGCAACTGAATATCCAAGACTCTTTGAATATAATTCAAATAAGTCAGATGATGCCTGTGCTTGTGCAATATCTTCAATCCTTCGTGCTTCATAAGGATGAGAATCAAGAGTGATTGTTCCAACTGCACTGTCACCTGAATCAAATGTCAAAGCAGATGAGTCCGTTGGAGCATCAGCGACTGTTGGTTCAGTCAATAAAGGAACTTTTACAACACTCGCACCACCACTTGCTAAAGAAGTGAAATCGGTTACAAGATTTTTCAACATGAATTGCTTTTCAGCATATTTTAACATACCTTCAGTCCACAAGGATTGTAAGAATCCTGCTGTCAAGGTTGTCGGATTAGTATTAGCCATTTTTTAGATTACCTCATTTAAGTAGAATGTTTTTTTAATATATCTGACCAGTTGTTTCTCATCTCATCAGTAGAAAGGTTCTTGATGTTAGTATCAACATGAGCCATTCCACGAGATGGAGTTGAAGTATCAACTGATGCAGGTTTTACAGACTCCATTTTGGTAAGAACTTTCTCAATTTGAGTATTGCTCATCGCCAAAATATCCTCGTCTTCTTTCATATCTTCAGGCAATTTCGATATTAACGACTCTCGTCTTTGTGCCTTTAGACCAACTAATTCCTCAACTTGTGGGGTCATTGATTCGATTTGCTTATCCTTTTCAGCGAGAAGTTCTTTCAGTTTTCCGTCTTCTTCCATCTTCTTCAAACGAGTCTTTTCTTGATTCGCTTCAAAAGATTCTATCTTATTCAAAGCAGTTTTCAACTTATCATTGACATCCTTAAAACGAGCATAAGGAATATTATTTTCCGTTTTAGTGTTGTCGTTATCAACAGAGGTATCTTTCACACCTTCCTCATTGGTGACTTCAGTTTTAACATCCTGACCGATGGTATTATCATTTTCCACGATAATATCTCCTTTTTTATTAATACGAATAAGGAAGTTTATTGAGGAGGAGAGGAGTGAGGTTAGTTCCTATTTGGGAACTATTTTGTGTCTTTGATTGAGTCGATTAAAATTGTGACCCACATTGTAGAAAGAAAGATGATTGCTTTTGGTGTGACCTTGCCTGAACGGATAAGTTCTCGACCTTCCTGACCGAAGAACCATGAGAACATACAAGCGAAGTATCCTACAAGATAGATATTAAGGATTACATATAAGACGAAGATTGTCACTTCTTCATGCTCAATCGAGTTGGTTTCTTTTGGAGTTTAGCAGTCTGCTTATCCATCTCTTTGTTGAATTGTTTTTCAATATAGGTTTGAACAGATTTGACGATCTTATCTTTTGTAAATACTGCACGACCATTTTCTTGATTCCACTTGACTTTGGTCGCTTCAGTTTTAGAAAGCCAACCCACCTCTGCACTATCATTTTTACTGGTTGCAGTAAGTCCAGTCCACATCGCACCAGTCAGAGTCAAATCAGGTTTCGTTGAGCGACTTACAATGGAGTCTCCTTTTTCCCCTGCTTTACCTTCAGACTTTCTTTTTGCATATTTAGAAGTATAGGCTTTAAAAGTTCCACCTACACCTTCGCCTTTCTTCCCTGCTACTTCAAGCCTATCTCGTACTTCATCTGCTAATGTAGAAAAGAACTTTGCTGATGGACTCCATTTAACCTTCTTGCTCATGCTTTGTTCTTATACATATCTTCAAGGGTTATAGGATTAAAATCATCTTTATTATCAATAAATTCTTCTGCTTTTGCTCTGTCTGTAAGTTTCCCTGATTGAGAAGTTACTGGTGTCCATCTATGTCTGCAATTCCATCCACCACCATCAACCAACACTCCTTCACCCCATGTATTAATGATTTGCTCTTTTGTCAAATGTCCTCCTGAAGCCATATCTAAACAAACATCACGAGTCCTATCATCAATCACCCCTGCATATACATACAACTTATCATCAGGAGCATTGTCCATTTGGTCTTTGATGACTGCTCTTGAGAAGTTTCTCATTGAAGATGAAGCGAGGACTTGTGCTTGGTCTTTCCGTAAATCAGACATCCCAAGAATACTCTTTTTAATATCGTTTTGAGACTTCCCTGCGATAGCACCTTTCATCACTTCGAGTTTGACTTTAGAAGATAATTGTGATGCTTGAGAGAAGTAAGTTGCTTTATCGAGTGTGGCTAATGCTTCAAGTGTCTCTGCTTTTATATCTGCAAAGAAAGGAGTGTCAATCAACAATGCTTGATAATTAAGCATCAACTTATCTATCTCGTTCCTGTAACCTAACTCATCAAGGACATAGGTTTCAATGTCAATAGTTGATATTACTCGAAGTAAATCGTCTCTTGATATTGCAGTTGATAGTTCCAAGATCTCATCAACTAACTTTGTAATGATTGCAGTCTGACCTTTTGAGAACTGCTCTGATGCTCCACTTATAGTATCATTGACACTCATTCAGTCTTTAATGCTCCAAGTAATCCTTTACCCATAGGAGTGATTTGCTTTCTCTCATCAATGTGAGCCTGTGCATCTTCCCTTGTAAGGAATCTATCAGGGTCATTCTGCATCAACCAATCAACTGGGTCTGCAAGTCCATGTTTAAATTTAAACTCCCATTCTTGCATCTCTTGAGCAGGGTCAGGGAAACGGACTTCCGTAAAGTCCACACTAAAGTCAGGGGAAAGGGATAACCCTGCTTCAACCTCTAAAACCCTGCTCTCAAGAGAATAGAGTTCCCTCTCTATTTCTCGGAATTGTTCAGTCGCATCTTCACGATTTTCCAACAACTCAAGATTTTCAATTTTTAAAGCGACTCCTGACTTGCTACCATTTACACCAAAGTCAAATGAAAGGTGATGGTTTGATGCTACTTGCTGAAGTTGAAACTTGATACCTTCAATGATGTTTGTGATGTTAGTATTTGCTGATATGTTGCTCATCGTACCATCTTCAAGCACAACAACTTTATTCAATCCGATTTCAATATTGTTTGCATCGACTCGACCATTGATGACGAACTGACCCCCTGCACTTCTGATATGATGTTGAAGCATAGTCATCGCAATATCAACTTGTTTGTTTGCTTCTGCAATATCAAATGCTCCATTGTTCCAATGCTCATCAACAAGAGTATCAGGTTGCAAGAACACAAAAGGAAGTCTTCCATAAGGGTTCACATTGTCTTCATTAACCTTAATAATTTGACCCTTACCATCAAGAACATAATGCTCTGTGTCTGACCAGTATGCAAACAAGTCATCGGATGAGTCTGATTTAGATGATACTGGATGAGTAAGTGGATAGATGATTGCTACTGGATGAACTCCATCATTGTGGTCAAAGATAGGCTCATATTCCAACACAGGAACTCTCATGAGTTTCCCATTTTTAAAAGACACCTTGACTGCAAGAGTACCCAGTAAGTTGTGCAGTCTTTCAAACTGCTTCATCTCATAGTCTTTACGACCACCATACTCTTTATATTTCTCATCTACCTGACGAATTGGAGCATCCTTATACACTAAAGATATTCTCTTGATGATTCGCTTTGTCAGGTTGGTTGTATATAAAGGAATCTCTGCCTGTAACGATCCACCAAAGTAGTTCGATATATATCTTCCAGTATTGTTATATTGATAATAATCTAAAGCACAATCCCTATCTGCGAAGAAGTTGTCAATCGAATCTGCTTTCAGTTTCTTTAAAGCATCTGATATTGATGTTGATACTTGTGAAGTTTGATACATGTTTCCCCTATACCATTAAAGTTGTTTGAACTGCATCTCTAACAGGGAACAGATAACTGATGGGATATGAAGCAGAGTCAAGAGCATGAGTCAAAGTCATATCGCTTTTATCGATACCACCTTTCTTATCTCTTTGCACCAGTTCCATATCTCTTATCAAGTGAACACACTTTGATGATACAGTCATTCCAACCCTTCCATTAGAGTTCAAAAGTTTACTATTAAAAGCATTGAGTCTATCTATATGCGAGGGATTAGCCTTTGGAGAGATAACCTTAAAGCCGAAATTCCGAAGAATATCATGGTCACTTCTGTTGGAGGTTGTGCTTCTTGCACTTCCACTCGCATCAGGATACACCCTAATGCTTGGATATTTCCTTCTTAATTCTTGAGCCATCTCCATAGTGTTGGAGTTCTTTAAATGTATTTCATCAAATACATGGACAACCCCATCAGTATATCGACACATAATAGAACAACTCATATCACTAACATTGAAATCCATTCCTGCGAATATATCGCTTGATGGAGTTCCTTCTCTGATATGCAGATTCCTATCAAAATTATAGACTGCTCTTACTCCTGCTGTTTCAAATGTCGCTTGAAACTCTTGCCTGAACAACCGAGCATCCATATTCGCTTTGGCTCGTTCTATTTCCTCCACAGAAACAAACCCACCTTCTTCAGTCGTGAATGACCACGACTTCCATAATTCATTCTCACCCTGACCTTTCATATATAGATCATAGAAGTGATTATATCCATCAGGAGAACCGATAAACATCGCTTTTCCCTCTGATGTTGCTAACATAGGAAGGATTATTTCTTCCCACACTTGAGGTTTCATTGTAGCATACTCATCAAGAACTACTCGATTGAGTCCTGCACCTCTTAAATTGTCTTCGTTATCTGCACCCTTAATGCACACCTCTGAACCATTATCAAAGGTCACAGAGAGTTCAGTCTCCTTTAAGTGAGCAAGTGGGTGTCCACGCAATATCTGTCGCAGTATAGGAAACGCTATCATCTTCCCTTGTTTGTATGTGGGAGCAATAAACCATCTCCTCTCCCCTGCGTTCAACTTGCCCTGTAATAACCAAGTAAGAGCGAGATAAGTCTTTCCGTACCTTCTTCCTGCGACTATTACTTTGAACCGATGCTTGTCTTTTAGAATCTCGCATCTTTGTTTATCTAACTTTATCACTCAAAATCATCAGGGAGTTCTATTATCTTTAAAGGCTCTAATTCTTGCACTTGTACTCTTTCGAGGTTCTTACCTTCTAACTTCTCAACAATGAATTTAATCGCATTTAAATCACCTCTCATCGCCATCGCATAAAGTTTATCCATTATCTTTTCTCTGCGACTCTTATCATCAACCTCAATATCGCCCAATTCATTTAATATATCACTAAAAGAGTTCCTTCTACCAGTTGGACAACCTGACTCTCCCTTTTTCCATCGGTTGCCTTCTGTATTTCCTGTGGTGAAGCGACCCTTCTCGTCTCGTTTGTTTTCCGTCTGTTTACCCATTTACTAAAACCATCCTAAAAGATTCGTTTATTTTAGACACTAACTCTGCGACCTTCTCATTGTCTATCTCATAGACATCGAACTCCAGTCTCCAGTTGTGAGTTGATTTCAGGTTCTTTATACCCACCAACTCTGTCTGTATTACGAAAGGCTCTTTTTCTTCCATTCTAATAAATTCATATAAGCATCTTTCCAAAGATTAACATGATACATCTCCTCAAATGCTTTTATCCCAATAGTGTGATATTCTTGATGATGGGGTCTGCATAATGGTACAACTCCATGATTAATATGGTCTTCATCTGACATCTTCTTTCTATTGTTCCCCATCCCTACACTTTTCAAGTGATGAGCATCAGTTCCGACCATTGAATCGAAACATACACAACATCGCATTTCCCTTATGAATGAAAGATAGTCCATATCCTGAAGGAAAGTTATAAGGAGACACCCTGTTCAATGTTAGTTCCTATTTAGGAACTTTTTTCTTGTACTCGTTCTGTGATAAGACTTTCTTGATTTGGCTTTCACCAATAAAGAAGTTGTCTTGTATTACTTGCAACCTCTCCTCATACTTTACTTTGGCTATCATCATACCATCATTAAAGGCTCTGATTAAAGCATTCCTGATATGCTCATGATTTATCAAAAATTGAGGGTCATAGTAATCTTTTCCTGTTGGTAGGAATAAAGGGGTCTTCTTCATGCTTCTCCTAAATAGATTTCTGTGAATGGTTCTCCATATACTTTCTCAACTTGTAATGCTACCACTTGAGAATCATTATGGAAGTAGTTGGCTCTTTCGCAACAATCCATCACAAATTTCGCATAATTGTCGCAGTCTCCTCTTGGATAGGCTTGGACACCCTTTTTCAGTTTATGTTTATTTTTACCAGTACGATAATGACTCTTGGGTCTTTCTACTGATATGAGTATTCTCATCATCAATGGTTGTGAGAATGGAATTTCAGGCTTTTGTAATAGTAGATTTGTAATAAATGGGGTCTTGTCTTTT
>VTLG01004882.1_pt1 | contig 12533 bp, 24 predicted proteins | sample 4694571 | NCBI WGS metagenome assembly VTLG01 (sample SAMN12604809, study PRJNA352737) | marine metagenome | biome: ENVO:00000447; feature: ENVO:00000209|ENVO:00000569|ENVO:01000036; material: ENVO:00002151; isolation source: viral sequences binned using virsorter ... | reverse complement strand
AATATCTTCTAGTAATTCTTTTGTCTCATCGTTCATTGATCTTCTCCATTTTAATTATACATCCCATTGGATATACATTTCTATCTGAAAATAATTCATCACCATCTTCATAAGATGCAAAGGTCCAGAGATGTTTGCGATCTTTCTTAAATACATACGCCTGAGTAATCATTGTGCTTGGTAAAAACTTTTCAAACTCCTCCGCACTAGCGTGGCCTGCATCCCCGGTAATATCTTTCCAGGTAATTTTATAAAAATAATATTTCTTATTTTTAATTACAGTATGTTTATATTTAGATTTCTTCGGACGTTTTTGCATTTCTATCTTATACTATAGGGGAATTTTTAGGCAATTTTTTTCTTATGAAAAATAAAAAGGTCGCGCGCGCCGAGTAGCAGGGTGTGCCAAGGCAAAACTGCAAAAAAGCTAGTAAATACGCCATTTGTGCCAAGCTGTGCCAAGGGGCGTGGCACACTATTATTCGCTAATACCAACACTTCTAAGCCAAAATAGGGGTGTGCCAAGTGTGCCAGAGGTTTTTTCTTATGACGAAAAAAAAACATAGGGGCAAAAATTCCACTTATCTTGGCACACTATCATATTTCTTGATAAATGTACCATTTTTAATGATTTTCTTAACTCCTGGTCCTTGTAGCTCAATGGTTGCGTAGGATTGCCACGCTTTACGCATTAGATTTAGTTCTAAAATCAGATTCGACCATTGTTTGGGACTTATGTTTGTCCCGACTATAGTTACCTTTTTCATAATCTATACACAATCTACCTTCTAAATGGTCCATTTCGTGCTGTATGCATCGGGCTTCCATATTATAAAAGGTTTTTTGATGTTCTTCTCCTTTCTCATCTTGATACTTTAGAACAATTCTAAGGTATCTTTTTACTTCTCCTCTCTTGCCGGGTGCCGATAAACACCCTTCAAAATCTGTTAAAGACTCTTCAGAATGGTCCACAATCACAGGATTAATAAAAATCTGTGGGCTTTTGCCTGCTCTAGTACAATCCATTACAAAGATTCTTCGCTCATATCCTACCTGTATGGCTGCCAATCCAATACCTAAATTTTTATACATTTGTTTAATCATCCATTGGGTTAGTCTGTTAGTTTTATCATCCAAAGGAAACTTAACTTCTTTGGATTTATGTCTTAAAAAAACATCAGGGTATTTAACTAGTTCGTCCATAATTTTGATGGGGCTTCCACGCTAGCTTCCACCCCACTCCCTAGGGAAATCATTAACTCTGCTTGAAAGTAGGCGACATAAATCTTTTCAAAGACTCTGCTTTAAGTACAACTCTGCAGGGTTCTGGTGAGTTTATTAACTTACTCTCCTGTAATTCTATTTTTCTAATTTCCTCTAGTCTACCATCCATTGTCTCAATATAAATTGGACAATCAGAAATGATTGTGCCTTTTTCATTCCTAGTGAATTTTCCTAGAATTTGTTGAAAGTCTCTTACTCTCATCTAATTTCCTCCCTATTTGTTTTATTAATTCATACCATTTTCTTTTCCACATTTCTCTCACCTCTCCAGATGTATTCCAATGTGCTTTGGCTATGTTATCCAGTCTTTTTTGATCTTGCTTGATAATACTCATCTACCCTCCTTAAAAAGTTATGTTTATATTGTTGAAACTCAAGTCCTTCAACCACAAACTCTTGATAGAAGTTATCTTTACTACACATCATCACAACACCTTTAGTTATTTTAGTTTTATAAATAAAGTTGTGGGCCATTGCATAAGCTGAAAGTTGACTAAAATAGTCGGATATCCACTCTCTTTTCTTTGGCTTGTTGGTTTGTTTGAAGTCTATAATGGCATCTTCTCCTTTATGGATGCCTACTAAATCGGTTTGACCTGCGTAGAGGCCGGGATAATACAAAGTACATTCTGTTCCATAATATTCTGTAACATTACAAAGGCCTTGTTCAATTACTCTAATGGCCATATTATGCGCCTCTTTCCCTACATTGGTTAAATCGAGATAGCCTTCTTCTAAAATATATTTTTCGAGAATCTTGTGCATCGCCGTTCCGCGCGCCGCGCTCTCGTCTTTAATCTTCTCGGCCAACGCTTCCCCTTTCGCTTCTCTCCACCTGGCCAGCGCTTCGCGCTTCTCGGCCGACTCAGTCGCTGACAATATAGTCGTCACACTCGGTAACTTTTCGTTACTAATCAGATAATGACGCTTACCATCTATCGCTTCGCGTACCGTTTTTGGGTATCGATAATTATTTTTTAGTTTCATAGTCTCCTTATTTTTTTTAATAATTGTTCTATTTCTTTATGATGAACTAGATTATCATATTGTCGGTTCTCTTTCTCTCGAGCCAGATCCGCTTTCACTTCTTCAATTTCTTTTTGTAGAGCTTTCATCTCGGGAGAATTATTTCCAATTCCTTTAATAATAGTATTCTCTCCTTCAACCTCTTGTCTTCTCTTTTTTTCCTCTCTCCACATTTCTAACAATTTATTATAATTGGTTTCCTCATTGGAAGGTAGTCCTGTAGTTGGATCGTATTTAACTCCCATCTTTTTCCTTTCGTTCCTTAGTTTGTCTTAATGATTCTTGATAAGACTCCTCTAGTTCTTTTTTTTCTTTTTGAGTCTCTTCATAAAAATCGAGTTTTTTTTTAAAAATTTCATCATAATTTTTTCTATACAAATCGTTGGAAACCCTTGATTTTCCATCGAATTTTCGGCCTATGGGTCTGAGTTTACTTTTCATTTTTACTCCTAAGTCCATCTCCATACCTTCCCTTAAAGCCATAACTTCCGTGATGAGTCATTGTCGATTCTATATTCGCATAGAGTTTAAATCCATTCTCGGTTGCTAGATTACAAAATGCAATGTCATCCCCGGTCCACTTTCCGTCCTTAAAGATACAATCCCAAAAAGAAAAAATTTTGTAGCCTTCCGGAAAAAGATCCGCGTGTTGGTGGGCTTGGATTTCTAAATCCGGTCTATTCTTTTGTAAAGTTTCAAAGACTCTTCGATGAATGAGCATCATCCCCGAAGGACCTCGTGTAATTTCAACCAATCCACCCGGTAAAATTTTTACATTATCATTATCAGGAACCGTAGTAGTATATCTAACCTTGTCAGTCTTTACTCGATAAGGAGTACAGACGATATCTTTTTGAGCAACCACCATTCTTAAGGCACACTCGGGTTCAAATTCTACATCCGAGTCTATAAATAATAAATAATCTTTATCAGATTTCATAAACTGAGCAGTTAAAATGTTTCTCGCATAAGACACATAAGGAGATTTTAAAGTATTCATATCCATTTTAATACCGGCTCTCGTTAGATCAGCCACCAACTTACACATCGAAGTCATTGTGGGGATCTTTACGGAATCATAACAGGGCATCGCTATATAAAGACTAGGCTTTTTTTCCATTGACAATCCTATGAGTTACAGACTTTCCCTTTTTATTATTATAATTTAAGAGTCCTGTCCATTTTGGGTTGGGTGTTATTAAAGATTTTAAAAGTTTTTTAAAAGACATCGATTCTTTTTGTTCCGGTTCTTTGCCTTCTTCGGTGACAGTAAAGGTATACTTCATAATAATTTAGTTCCATCCTTTAGTTTTAAATCTCCCACCTTTTTATTAATCCAGCCAGTTCTATCGAAGTGCGTGGTCTCCGGTAGCATTTTATCATACCAGTCAGGTTCTGGAATTTTCTTTAAGTTCCAGGCCCAGTAAGAACCATCACTAAACTTACAAACATATCCAGGAATCTTATCTCCACAATTCTTTATTAGAAAATCATATTTCATTTTTTCTATTAAGGAGCCATTAAATCTTTCAGGGGTGTACGCTTCGCGATTCTTTAATTCCATAACGTAGTTTGTGTTATGCACATCCACAGGACTCATTGGATCCATTTGTTTATTAATAGGATCCTTTGAGAATACGGAACCATTAAGTTCGTGAATCATTTGGGTTTGGGTTCGATGCCAACTCATTCTAAATGCATTATCTCCTTATACTCTTGTAAATTTATAACCTTGTCATTCATTACTCTATTATTCTTGTCTGCATAATGATCTATAACTTTTTGAATTTTAGGAAGTTTTGTATGGGCGTAGGGAAATAATAAACAACACACGTAGAACGCGTCTCTAAAAGTACACCTCCATCTATATTGCATTAAATACTTGGTTCCATTTTTACGCAAACCCTTTCGAGGTTTTTTGGTCAACGTCCCGGTACCAAGGACTTTATGAGTCCACTCTAATACTGATCTATCGGTCATTGTAATTTCCATACTAATCCGCATCGAGTTAGATATTCTATGACCACTTCCTTTATGTTTCTTTTTCTTTTCCGGTCCGCGTTTATAGTGTATCGAACCTTCTCCATCAAATAGACCAGCGATGTAAGCTAATTCATTATCTTTCATCTTCATATAAAATTTGTTCCTTTCCATCGTAGTCATAATAATAACCAGATATTTTTCTTTTCTTTTTTCTGTTGTATTTTTTCTTAGATTCTACGCGCCTTTGTTTATATTTAGGCGTTCGTAGGTCTTTGGCTACAATATTTTTAGTCATTGTAGCCTCGCTGATGCGGCCATTGCTTCTAATTCTTCTAAGGTTGGTTCTTCTAACCGAAGTTCTCCTTGAGATTTACATTTACCACATTGAACGACCATATCATAAATTTTGATATAACCATTCCCATTACATTTATCACAAATATATTTGTGATTAGGTATTTTTATCTTTTCCATTTGCTTTTGCACCTTTGTTATCTTTAAAAAATCTAATTAAACGTCCGATCATTTTAGAACGGGTCCTATTAGTTTTAGTTGCAAGAACAGTTAGATCTTCCCAGTCCTTTTTAGGTACTGAAATAGATTTATATTTAGCAGGATCTGCCATTGTGTTCCTTTCTTCTTATTATTGTTCTTCTCATATATGGGAATTTACATCAAAAAAACAATCCTTGCAAGGATTATTTTTTTAATATATTATTTAGATCTCTTCTCACACCTTTTGTTTGTTCGTCCCTTTCTTGGGACGGACAGACAGGTTCTAGTCTAGGTTGAAATCTTAGGTTTTGGTTTGGGAATAATTATGGCTCTTTCAAGGCAATCAAACTTAATATAGAGTTTGGTATTATTGACTTCTTCACGCCCTATTTCTTTCATTTTTTTAGCGGATTCTTCATAGCCTGTAACCATACATTCATAAGGAGTTTTAAAGGGTTGGTAATATTGATAAGGAGGAAGACACGTCTTATGAACACTGGAACATAGGAATAGTACTAATATAAATTCTGTCATTATCTTCCTTGCCGATTGTATTTTTTATACGATCTTTTTTCCGATTTGTTTTTTCTTTTTTTATGCACTCGAGGACGTTTCGGAGGTTTGTCTCTCGGTATAAAATTCTTAAACTTTATCCTTGCCATCTTCGGTGGTCCATTCTCTCACGAAGGGTTTCGTACCGGGCGGTACTTGGATGGTAGGTAAATAACTTATTTTTCCATTGATATGTTGATGTAAATCTGCACCACAAGTCATACATCTAAAAAATTCTTTAGTTAAACCCACTAACATCGTCAACTGATTACAAGTTGGGCATTTCCCATTAACAATTTCTGCGGTGAATTTCATTACTCTAGTATAATCTTTTTAATAGATTTTTCACCCATATAAATCTCAGTTTCAGCCTTAGCCTTGATGCATTTATAAGACACAGTTTCACTGTACTGTCTCTCCGCTTCACGTTTCCCGCGAAGGCACATTCCCATTGAGGGCTGGATACGGTGTTCCTTAATTTCGCCGTTCACAAACATCAGTAATGCAAAAACAGTCTCTATCAATTTGGGTAACTCCCGTTTTTATAATGTATTTCTCTGTTAGAATCTTTTAATTCTTCTATATCTTCTAACACTTTATCCATCTGTTTTTGTAAAAATTCTATGTTGACTTTATTCAAAGCCATAGAGTCGATGTGTTTAATTAATTTGTCGGTGGTCTTATAAAGATCCTCGATCATCATAAATTGTTCTGAGTCAGCCGGAAGCGAGCCTACAGTTGCCCCCTCGGCCACTTGATACGGAACTCCGTATTTTCGACCACATCGGTTTCCATTAATTTTAGAGTTGTCTCCATCCGATTCTGAGACTCTATGATACCAAAATAAGCCCACGTTCCAATCGCGACCATCGCGATCAGCGAGGCTACCGTTTTCATCGGCATTTGCACGGCTGCTTCTTCTGAAATTTTTAAAGGTTTACTCATTAGTTATAACTATACCCCGTGTTTCCTTGTTCTAATTTTTTAAATAATTCTTCGTGTTGTTCCATAATTTCTTCGTCGGAATCCATCATACGATCCATTTTGTCTTCTAATTTTTCTACTTTTCTTTCAAGCTTAGAAACTTTATCTAATTGAACTGCTTGATTAGTAGAGAGATCAAACGTTCTAGTAAGAGTCCAGCCAGCTAAAGCCAGTAAGATTCCTACTAGTAACGTCATTAATTTTTCAATCATTTTTTCTTTTTTTGTAATATTCCATTCATTTCAAAGTAACTTTTAAGTAAGTGCACTTTAAATCTGATCCAGAGTCTTTTTAATTTCCCCATAGATCCTCCCTTGTTAAGGTTAGTTAAGATTTAGAATAATATTATTCCAACAATAAGACCTATTGCAGCACCAATAATATAGTGATTATAATCTAGCCAAATTTTTTGACTAAGTAATTTAATTTTTTCCATAGTTCCTCCTATTTAATTTCGCCCCAGCTGGGACCGGCTTCATAATCTACTTTGTTTGGAACCTCTAGTTCAACTGCTGATTCCATAATTTCAATTATATCTTCTGCCTTTTTATCAGATTCTACAGAAATATCTACCTCATCGTGAATCTGTATGTGAGGTATTATACCATTTTCATACAACGCAACCATACTTTTTTTAGTCATATCGGCTGCTGATCCTTGAATTAATTTGTTTAAAGCTTTGTAAGTAAAAGCTCTTTTTAAAGGCTCATCATATTCTTTTCTTGCTTCTTCTAAAGGTAATGGTTTGAAAATACCAAATTGTACTGGCTGCCATAAATCAAAGTGACACGCTCTTCCCAGTAATGTTCTAATCTTTCCTCTATCATTTGCCTTACGAGATACATTGTCCATCAATTGTTTAACGAATGGTGCTTTAGTATGATATTGTCTAATTAATTTTTCAGCAGACTCTTTCATCAATCCTAGTTCAGCCATCAATTTATTTTTACCCATTCCATACATAAGACCTAAATTAATCGTCTTAGCCTGCTTCCTTTTTATGCCTGCCATATCTGCCACGACCTGGTGGAAATCAGCGTCTCCGGCCTTGTATGCGTCTACAATTTCTTGAACACCTGCCAAATTTTGCAGTTTAGCGTAATGTACTAAAATTCTGGGCTCTTGTTGTGAGTAGTCAAATGATCCCCATTTACATTTTTCTTCAGGAATAAATATAGATCTAATCATTGGACCCAGCTCAGGATGTCTTGCTGGAATTTGTTGTAAGTTTGGATTACTCATTGAGAATCTTCCTGTTACAGTTCCACCTGCATCTGATCTTATTTGATTTATGTCGGCGTGTATTCTACCATTGACTGCGTGTTTAGTTATTGAATCAATAAATGTACTGTGAGCTTTGTTAAGTTCTCTTGCTTCAGCAATTGCTTGAGGTAATTCGTGTGGGTGATTCTGTAAAAAGTTTTTAGTAAAACTAGGCTCTTTACTTTTTTCTGTTCTATCATATGGAAGTTTTAATTTATCAAAAGCTTTTGCAATTGATCGAGCTGCCATAATCTCTACATCAACACCAGTTAAATCTTTTATTTTTTTAATTAATTTTTTTTCTCTACTAATTAAATCTTTTTTAATTTGATCAGCTCTAGTAAGATTAACTCTTACTCCTTTAAATCTCATATCAATTAGACAAGGAAATAATTTAGTCTCCAGGTTAAATACATCCCAAAGTTCTTGTGCATATAATTCATTCTCTAATCTTTGCCAAAGTTTAAGTGTAGACTCCGCATCACGCTCCGCGTACTGTCCAACAAAAAGCGCTGGCAATCTCCACATATCTTTTTTAGGATCGAGTCCATACTCTTTAGCTGCCGCATATAAAATTTTTTCATCCTTACCTACACCAGTGTAATGTTTAGCTAGTATATCTAATCTGTAAGATAATCTATTCTCATCAATTAAAGATGCAGCAATCATTGTATCTACAATCTTTCCTTTAATTTGTAGACCAGCTGATCTTAACCAGCAAATATCATACATCGCATTGTGAAATATAAAGGTAGTTTCAGTTTGATTGAATAAGTCTTGAAGCCACGAAAATACGAGTTTTTTGTCCATATTTCCACCGGACTCGTGTTGTATAGGGAAATAGCCTGACCAGCCCTCTACGGCCACCGCAACGCCAGCAATGTGGCCTTTTCCAGTGACATTCCCCGATCCGAGCTCAATTAAATGCGGATCATTAGTCTCTAAATCTATAGCTATTTGTTTAGCGCCTCGTAAATCTTTCAATTCTTCAGGCATAACCCATTCAGTCTCTGGTGTGAACAGAGGTATTTGCGTGCTTCTCACTTATAATCCCTTTCAATTATCATCTCAATAAAATGTATTGCTTTAAGCAAATCTTCTTTTTTTCCTTTAAAGGGATGACGACATATATATTTTATAGCGCACCCTTCCGGAAAAAGCAACTTATTCTCTACAACAAATTTACTTGGCTGAATTTTAAATTTTTGATAGTGTTGTCCACCAATTTGTTTATCCCAAACTTTACTCATAATATGTAAGCTTTCCCAAAATCTCGTGGATCTAAGACGTGTAATTCACGCTTCGCTCTCGTCGCTCCAGTATAAAATAATCTATGTAATTCATCTGGATCATAACTAAATGTTTCCAGTGCGGCGTTTGTTATATCTTGCATCAATAAGACCTTGTCTGCTTCACCTCCTTTCGCTCCGTGTATAGTTGACATTATTATACGAGGATTTTTATTTAACGTTTCACCATTCGCCCTCATATTACGAATGTAATTCTCTGTCATAGGATCTAGTCCTTCAAAAGCATCATACCAAACTCGGCTGGTAAATAGTCCGTGCTTTTCTTCACATTCTTTTAAAGTATATTTATCTTCAGAATGTAAAGTTTTGCCTTTTCTAAATCCTTCTAAGACATTGGATCCTAAGTATTCATATATATTTTTTATTTCTAAATGATTAAGAGATGCTCCTTTACGCCACGCTTCCCAGTTATTTAATGCTAATAATAATTTTAAGGAAATAGAATTACGTCCTTTGTATTGATAGTACCAACCTCTTAATTCACAAACTTCTTTAACTGAATCTAAAAAATGATTTGCAGAAGATAAGACCAACCAATTCCCCTCAGACATATCAACCTGCGTAATATCAGAATATCTTTTTAAAATTCCGTGTTCTTCTCTAGGTTTATAAGATTTATCAAATCTATTTTGTACTTGATTAATTATTTTTTGAGAAAGTTCGTGAATAGGTCCTCCAGGTATACGATAAGATTGATCTAAAGTTTTAATATCATCTACTTCTTCTTTTAAAGCAATGAAGTGATCGACATCTGCACCAGCCCATTTAAAAATAGCTTGATCATCATCACCCGCTATGTAAGTTTTGTCTGCACGTTCCCATATCTTTCTTACCATATCCCATTGTAATAAAGATAAGTCTTGTGCCTCATCTATAAATAACACTTCAAATTTATTAGTAGATTCTTTTAATAAAAAATCTTCTATTAAGTCATTAAAGTCTTTTAATCCTTTTTCTTTTTTAAATCTTTTAAGTTCTTCTCCTAATAAAAATAAAGTATTTCTTTCTATGTCTAAAATATTTTGTCGTGAATCATAGTATTCTAAAAGATCCATTCTCTTTACTGCTGCTGTATTAATAATGGTTAGATATTCATTATCAGAATTAAATGTTCCGTCACTATCAGAAAATTTTGCAGTCTTAATAGGTATGCCACATTTTTCTCCAAACTCTTTATAATCGTCGGGACCCATCATTTTTTCTTTAGTCATTCCTAATTGATTAAATGCATAAGAATGAAGAGTTCTAAAAAATGCCAAGTCATTATCTACATCCAGACCAAATTTATCTGCAGCTCTATTTGCTGCTTCAGTTGCAGCTTTCTTTGTAAAGGAAAAGTAACCTATTTGTTTAGGCCTGATTCCTTGTTGTATAAATTGATCTACTAAATTTAATAATGTGGTGGTTTTACCGGTCCCTGGAGGACCCAATATTATTGTTTTCATTAGAAATTTTCTTCTTGATAAGGAACTTTAGAAACAGCCGCTTCAGTTTGTTTCATTGTTTTAATTTTAATTAATCTAGGTTGTTGCTTTTTAATTCTCACTCTTTCTTCACAAATAAATACCTCCAGTCTTTTTAATAAATTTCCAGTATAGGTTTTATCTTTTTCCCAATGATTTCTTTTACAAAAATTATAAAAGTCTTCCATTCTAAAATAAGTAAATTCTCGTTTGTCGTCCGTGTATGGAAGTTTATTAAATATATCATCCATCGTTCTTGCTGATTGTCTATTCGTAGTCCAGTCTTGTAAGAGTCCTGTTATTTCATTTTCTGGATTCAAAGACTCTAATGGTTCTACTTCTTGTAAATCTTGCATCATTGGTTTTAAAAAATGTTGCTTCCAATCTTTTGGTTTTGGAATGGGTACTACTAAGTTAGCCTGATCCAGACACGCTAATGCAAATAAGTTTGGACTATAAAGTTGTTCTGTTTTTAATTCGATCCGCGCTTCACCCACATCTAAAAACCATTGTGGTGGAGTTGAAGAATATTTTGTAAGACTTCCAAGAATTGGCATTTCTTCTTCGCCAAATCCTACACCAAATCTTTTTGTTCTACATAAACTTGCTTGACATACTGCGTTAATAGGTGCGTCTTTACATCTATATTTGTCATAACCTTTTCTGTTTACTGATTTAATTAATTGTTGAACCTCGTTATTACTTAATGGTGGTTCCATATATTGATGATTTGCTTTTACAATTTCATCTTCCCAAGAATCTGGTTTAGATTGTTTGTAATAAACTGCGATATTAAATAATGCATTATTCCTTGAGCCCTCCCCAAAACCAATTGCTGCCAATTTGTTTAAACAAGGAGGACCCCCAGGAAATGCTTCTTCTATTTTTTTCTCTTCCGTTTTAATCTGTTCCACCTGATCCCTTCGGCAAGCCAGTAGATCATAGAGCTTATAAAATTCCTCAAGTGTACAACCGGCGCCATTATCGTTGATAGCATAACGCAGTCCTTTCATTTCATTATAGTAGGGTAAGTTTAAAAAGTTCCCAGTGTCCCCACGTTCCACTAGAATTTCTGTTTGTTTTGGAAAAATTTCTGAGCCTTCATACCCCAGTATGATTGCCATTTGTTTTAATTTAGATTGCATCAAAGATGCAGGAATATTTTCTTTAGTAAATAAAAATACGTGTGCTCCTCCCGATTTAGAGCGACAGACTATTAATGGGAGATTAAGTTTACGAATACTTTGTATGAGGCTAAGATGGTCAAAGTTATATTCGTCAATATCAATGCACCCCCAACGACAACTATTGTCTTCAGTAATAGGGATGATGCCGAGGGCCGGACCTTTTCCTTCAAGGTGGTTGCTCCATAGAGAGTCGGTAACGTCCCCCCTAACAATAAAAGCCTTACCTTTTTGTTTTCCGTTTTCTCCTCGCTCACCTGGTTGATATTGGCCATAAGCGATCTCTAATCCTAAAAATATTGATTTGAATTTATCCATTATCATTTCTTCCTTCTTTGTAAAGGGGAAAGATCTCGCTGGTTAACGACTGGAGATTTTTGCCGTAACTTTCCCCTAGATTTATTTAGTAAGGAGTTGCGTCACTTACTTTCTCTTCTACATCAGCTTTTGTTTGAACGCTCCCTTTAGAAACATTTCCGGAAAAGCCTTTTGCACTTAAGTACAAAGCCTTATCCTCTTGTCCTAAAATTCTGTCCTGTGTTACAACCCAGCCGTACCAAGAACCTTTATCGTTCTTTTGTAGCGTAGATGCTAGATTATAAACAACGCCGTGCATTGGCGGAATTGCAAATCCACCCTTACCATCAGCAATTTGAATGGTTTTCATCATAGAATTCCATTTTTTACTGACATTAAGTTGGGTAGATTTCATTGTAATTAAAGCCGGAGTAAATCCTCCACCTTTGGTTTCCACCATAATATAGTAAGAAGCAGTTTCCTCAAGATAGTTACCATTAGGCAATCTAATCTTTGATCCCTCTCTCTTACCTGTAGCGATTACCGCACTGTTCGGCATATGAACAGCCACTGGAGCACCAGGACCATCCCCTCTATCCGACCATTCTGGATAATCTTTCTTGTAGTAACAAGGAATAACCTTGATACCTTTTTTACCATCGTATAACTCGCTGGTAACAGTATTATAGATC
>VTLG01015341.1_pt1 | contig 12535 bp, 16 predicted proteins | sample 4694571 | NCBI WGS metagenome assembly VTLG01 (sample SAMN12604809, study PRJNA352737) | marine metagenome | biome: ENVO:00000447; feature: ENVO:00000209|ENVO:00000569|ENVO:01000036; material: ENVO:00002151; isolation source: viral sequences binned using virsorter ... | reverse complement strand
GTGCTGATCGCACCTGTTGAAGAGTTTTCACTTATAGATGTGAAACCACCTTTTGAGCGGACTGGACCGCTGAATGTAGAATTAGCCATATCAATCTCCTGTCTTGGCTAGTGTCGGTTTTAAAACCGTCAGAAGAAAGGGGCCGCATGGCCCCTAATCTTTAAGCTGCACCCGGTGTAGCAAACACGGCTCTCCAGTCTGAAACCCCAAAGCTGTAACGCTCCCGAGCTTTAAACCGCATATTGCCGGTATCAAAATCACCTTCCATAGCTGTTTTAATCGGCGAGCGATTAAAATACTTAAAGCCATTTGGTGCATCTGTCAGAATGAAAAACGCATCTGTATCAGTCAGATAGTGGTTAACTACCGCACCTTCTGGAAGCATACCCATATTTTTAATGGCGTTTGCATCATTATCAGAAGTGCCTGACCTTAGATTTGAGTTAATCACTCGCTCTGCGACAAACTGTAGCTCTTTTGGAATCACCAGCTTCATACCGCGTACCGCGATTTTCAGCCCTCTTTCATCCGTCAGACCTGCAATATCGATCAACGACTGCTCCAGCGAAGTTTCATTAAGGTCCGACGCAACCGATAGAATGTTACGTTGGTTTCCTGAAACCGAAGGGTGAGACGTTGAACACAGCGCGGCACCATCACCTATTGGAGAGCTAGTGCTGAACGCATTGTTCAGGATTGCTGCCGCTTTGATCTGCTTAGTGTTCGCCATTGAACGAGCCAATGCGCGAGTGTACCTTGCAGCCAGCCGGTCATACAGGTTGTCCTCAATAGCTTCTTCCGTAATTGAAAAAGCTAACGCTATCGTTTCATGCGTGTAACGAGCAGTGAAAGTTTCCTGCGCGTCATCGAAAGAAATGGCCGAACCCTCTTGTTTAGTAGGTGCTGTGCCAAATCCCGCCAACATAACTTCTTCTTCGAAGGCTCTGTCGGACGTTTCTTCCGTGTAGATTTCTGCATGTTCGTTTTCATAACGGGTGTATTCCATCCCAAAAAGGGCGTTCAAACCCGGCTCTAACTCTTTCGCGAGTTGTGCGCGTGAAATAGCCATTTATTCGCCCCCTTAAATACCGGTAGTTGCAAACGTGCCTACGGCAGCTTGCATACCTGTGTTGAAATGACCGTTGAGACGAACGATGTATTGATGTCCAACTGCGGAATAATCTACGTTAGCTGCATCTTCGTACAACCCTACAATACGCACGTCTAGCGTGTTAGTTGTAGCGGCTGAACTTATGTCGAGCATATCGCTTGATTTTCCAGTGTTGGTGCTGCCGCTATTCACACTAGCCATATCACAGTTAGAGAAAATATCAGCACGAGCCGTAGCTCGATCTGTGTTCGTGCCGTCTGCAACGACTACGAATAGTTGCATTGGATCATCATACACAAACGCTTTCACTGGGAAATTAGTGTCAACGCTTACGTTATTAGATCCAGGCCAATAGTTAACAAAAGTCGTCTTTTTGGTACCAGAGTCAACGTACTCAACTCCCGCTAGAACACCTAGTGGCGCTATTGCTTGGTCTGAGATAATGATTGTTCCTGACGCCGCAGGCACAACAATCCCGCCATTATAAATAGCAGTGGTGTAATCGCTGGCAATTTCGTACTGCGTGGTTCCGTTATTATTAACGTTACCACCTACTTTACCAATCGGACGAAGACCAAACCCACCTGTGAGTTGATTTGCCATCTTCCTCTCCTTTATTTAATTATTGAGTCTCACTTACGAGGCCCACCAAAGGTTACACGTTGTTGACGATCTGGATTAGTAATCTTCATCGTCGAATGTTGATTTTCTCGCATCATGTCCTGATCGACAGCAGTCATTTGATCGGCGTTCTTGCTCTCAAAATAATGAGTACGCTCTGCAACTGTTTCTTCTGGTATTCGTGCGAGTAGTAAACCACCTACACCAAAAACACCTTCATATTTACCTGAATCAATGACCGGGGCTTCAAAATCAGGATATTCGTCTGCACGAACTAACTCCCAACCCTCCCGTAATTTTGCACTGATGTTTTTACGATCATCAAAACCACGAACTTCTGCCCTGATCCAACGGTGCTTGTAACCGTCTGGCGCAGGTGGTGCTTCTAACATTGATGGTGGAGCCCACGGCTTACGCTGTGCCGTTTTCTCTCGAGTACTATTAGCGCGAGGAGTCCTCGTTGACGTATCTTTTGGTTCAGTCATCTCTTACTCCTTGACGTATTTTGCGTATTCTTCTGGTGGCACTCCTAGTTTCTTCGCTATTGTTAGCTGGCTCTTGGAGAGGCGAACCTTTTTACTATTGCGCCCAGTTGTTCCGCGGGTCGCTGAAGCTACCGTCTGAGCGGGACGACGTGCTTCACCCGTTTGTTGGCTCCTAAATTTATGAGGAAACTCCTCTCTAATTCGGGAATCTAACTCAGTATAGTAATCATCAGACTGCGGGTCAAACCCTTCTGATTCTACTAATTTTTTGTGTATACCAAAAGCCGCATACGTCATGGTTTCATCAGTCCCAAACCACTCGTTACGTTCTGCCCAGTCTTCTGCTTTTGGATCTGGCCGTCGGGTTTGTTGAGGCATGGGCTGCTGCACTTCAACTTCACGTTGCGCTGAAAGCTGCTGTGCGTAGCGATCTGATTGCAGTTTTGCCTGTTTCGCACGGTCATTTTCAATAGCTAATTGAGTAATCGCTCGCTGTGCTTCGATAACACCGTTGGTGTCTCCCATCTCAATCGCACGAGCAAGGTTTTGTTCTGCGGTAGTCATTTGAGTTTCGACGCGAGAAGAGAACTCGTTGATATAATTTTGATCCAAATTCCCTAAACGAGACTTGAGGTCGTTGGATTCTTGCTGAACTTGCTGGGCGTATTTTAGAGCGGCTTCTCTCTCCCGCTCTGCTGTACGCATTTTTTTCGTCAACTTATCAATTCGTTTTTGCGTTGCACTTTCTGCTTTCGTAAAGTTATCTGACTCTGACTCTACCTCTTCAACTTCGATGGGTTGATCTTCCAAATCCTCGGGAACTTCGACCTCAACCTCTTCTGTTTGAATGCCAACGCCTTCTTGTTCAATTTCTTGCTCTTGCGCCATCTTGTCTATCCTTTAAAAGTGTAAAACGTCTTCAGGGGCTAAAATTGTTGCCAATATTTCGTCGTCATTTAAAATCCGCACCTCCCCACCATCAATGTTGAAACGGGATCCCGAATACCGAGCAAACATGACCCAATCTTTTTCTTTGCACCACGGTCCGTCAGGGAATTTGTCCTGATCTTGGTAAGCAAGAGCTCCTACTTTCAAGACGTATCCAACCTGAGTAGACACTTGCTGCTGTTCGACGGTGTTGTCTGACAACAAAATACCGCCTTCAGTTTTGCCAGTGCCACGATAAGGTAAAATTAAAATGCGCCATCCGGTTGGAGCGGGCATTCTTTCAAGGAGAGATTTATCAATTAAATCAGGGTCTAAGATCTTTTTCTTAGGTTCTGTATAAATTTTTTCTAAATTTGCAGATGATTCACTCATCAATTTGCTCCTGTTTATTTAGCAGGCTCTTGAGTTCCTGTTCCACATGGTCGAAAGCAGCTAACATGCCCATCAGTTCACGATAGTGCTCCATAGTTTTGACACCATCGAACTTCAACATGTTCACTATAGCGTCTCGTTCATTACGGCAAATGCGATATACACTTTCCGCAATCCAAACGTCTTCACGCGCCATCTTATACCTCAAATCCCAGAATATCTAATAAAACCTTATTTTATCTCATATATCTAAGATTAAAGAAAGCTAGGCTAATGCGTTCATGCGAGCAACAAGTCGAGCCGCTCGGTTTGGGACTTGGGTATACCACTTAGAATCTGTCATTTGAGTAGCGGCCTCTTTCCAATCTCGATCATCAACAGCCTTTTTCATCAACTTAAATTTAGATAAACGAGTTAACCCCATGTTAAACATCATGTTCCCTATAATTAATTGAGCCTCTGTTGGCAACATATCAAAATCTGAGTACAACCGCACACAGTCGTTGTAAGTAGATTGCACATCATCCTCAAACGCTTCTTGGACACGTTCTGGACTAACAGGTGTATCAACCTCACAACCAAATTCTTCATCGGTCTCTTTAATTAAATGTCCAATACCGAAAGTTGGATAACCAAGATGGTCTAGATACACCTTGTACTCGCAACCCTCATCGCTTTCGAGCTCAATTCGCAGTTGTTCAAAATCAATCATCTTTCTTTTTCCTAGAAGTAAAGGACTCTATCGCGCCCCCACCAAAATAAAACCCTAAAATCAATAACATGGCGTAATTAATTTGAAACTGCTCCATTACCTGAGAAACGGCAGATGGGTCACCTTTGCCTGTCAAAGTCATAGCTAACACGATGATAAAACAAGATACATAGGTCAGGCCAAACATCAGCGCGAGATAGCGTTGAGCCACTTTAAATGGAGCGTAACTTTGCATGATCGCAACTTTTTGGGCAGTAGCGGCTTTTATCTGTTCTTCGTCAGATGTGTGCATGTCATCAATCAAATCCATGCCTTTCTTGATGACTGTTTCGCTACCTAATATCTTCCCTAACGCACTTAAAATCATAATCACCTCAGTATCTTAGTGTTTCTTGGATTGACCCACTCAGGGATGCAGTACGCCTGTACCTTGCGCTTTGTCCAATAGTTGTATCGTGTACGGCTCACGCGATCTGCAAAGTAATTACACCTGTCGATGGAGTAAAAATACGCCTTCTTATCTGGTATCACAGTGCCTTCAGCCGTCATCACGATTAGCGCAAACACATAGATCATTTTTTATTTAGCCAAGCCGTTGTCCCCATATATGCGCCCACGATACCTGCGCCTGATATATAAAAAAGGTTGCTGATATCAGACAAAGCTTGCACCCGCTCTATCGGTACAAAGAACATGGCAGCAGTGAACACCCCCATAGCAATTAAGGTATATCTTGCCATGCGCAACTGCGCTAAATTTTTACGTAGTGCTGTCTCAGTTTCTTTGATGGATGTGATACGAGACATCTCTTCATCACTAATGACACCATCACCGTCTTTATCATATTCAGCGTAGATAGATTCTTTTTGTAATTTCTTTTGCGTCACATTGCCCTCATAGTAGAGATCCAATATATAAAACCACCGAGCGCAGCCAATCCCAACAGACAAACAAATAAAACGACCAGAGACCGTAGCAGAGCCAAGTTTCTTTTGCGCTTCGCAATCTTCGCTTTCTTTTTCGCTTCCAGTGCTTCATCGCGATTACGCTTCGCTTCTGCTGCATACCTCAAAAAATCTTGGTACAGGTTTGCTCTGCCCTGATAGATCAGCATGGTTTTGAGTTCTTCTTCGCGTTGGCGTAATTTTTCGAGGTGCAAGAAATTTTCTAAATCAGAACCAGACGACTGAGAACTGCCTGATTTTTTTTGTATTTCTGCTTTTGCATCAAAATACTTGCCGAGTTGCTCGGCACAATCAGTAATGTCTTTGCCATTTTTTAATAGCTCTTTGACCGCACCGATAGCGGTATTCGCTGTCTGGACTACTGCAATGGCTTCAAATAGCACGAGCTACTTGATTCCTTTGTAGTTTCCACCACGTTTTGCCGCACCCATGCCACGAGCAACACCATCGGGGACATCCATTGGTGCCTCTGCAAAACTCTCCCGCTCTCCTTTATAAGGAATCTTGCCTTGGCCATCAATGACTGCTTCGTTAACAGGTTTTGGAGCATCTCCAGGGACTGCACTTGGTATTTTAACTCTTGTTACCATTACTTTTTCCTCTTAACTTTTTGAAAAGTTGTGATTTATGTACTTTAGACCGACCATCGTTTTTTGCAAGCATGTCCGCAACGTACTGATCGTTGGTCATCGGTGCAGGTAAGCCCTGTTTCATTTTAGTTCACCTTACTTTGCTGTTTTATTAACTCGCGCTCCCGACCGGCCTGTATTCGGGCCGCGGTCTGAGATTGTTGAGACTGTAACCGATCATAGAACTGACGATCACGCATCTTGAGAGTCTCGGCATCAAGGGCCAGCTTCTGCTGATCAAGCTGCGCGTCGGCCTGTGTCTCCTGTGCGCGTAACTGAAGTTCCTGCTCTTTGAGTTGCACCACTGGATCGGGTCCCTGACCAGACACCTGCTGAGACAATTGCTTAATCTGTTGCATGCCTTCAGCAATAAACTGCGCAACTAAAGCCTCGTATTCTAGCATTCTTGCTTCTGGGTTCGCCGCCGCTCCCTGTTGCTGGGTAATCTGCTCAAACTGAGCCGTAGCGCGCTCCCTAGCACCAATCTGAACGTGCTCCATGATGTGTTTTTGAAGAGCCATTGCCATAGCTGGCAAAGAAGCCACCATCGGCGTAGAACCGAATACCATATGCGAGATAATATGCGCTTGATGATCTTGCCCTTCGAAGGCTCGTAGTGGTGCCATGCTGAGCGCATCAATGTTCTCCTGTGCAGGGTCCGTGGGCCGCGGCTCGGTGTCCGGCACAGTCTTCATCAACCGGTCAATATCTTTGACCCCTAATGCATCGTACATGTCCCGATACACTTCATACATGTTGTGTAGTTCCGGTGCAGCCCCGGCAAGCTGTAACTTAGTTTGTGCTAATGCGATCCGCTGTGCCTGACTAAAAACATTGGGATCTGAAACGGGTAAAATATCAACACGCTCGTCAAAATCCTCCGCCATAATCGAGGCGTCCTGACCCTCGACCATGTACGGATATTCCAAAGGCAGACTTTCATACATCACCCGTGCAAGAATCTTGAACTCTACCCGCATGGCATAGTGTAATCGCTTGTGTATGGCGCTCATGACCCGCGAGCCCTGCTCTAGTAAAGCCAGCGTCGTGCCAACAGCCGCTTGCTGATTACCGTCGCCTACCTTCATATCGGTGATCGTAGCGAACCGCTGTCCCGCCTGAACGACAAAGCCAAGCAGATTAAATAGCGTTGGATCAGGGCCCTTGAACGGTAACGGCATCAAAGAATCTCTAATAGCACCGCCGGGAGCATCCACATCCCTAAACTCACCGGGCTGTAGAGGGTCATCATCGTCCCTGATCCGTAGTCCGCGGGCTTTGAACCCTGCCGGAAGGTTCGACAAAGTGCCCGCATCAATCAACTGACGCAGTGCCGCGGTCGCTGTGCGAGACAGACCACCAATGGTATGAATCAGACCAAGACCGTAGAAGCCAAAGCCGGGTAAAAACTTGTAATGAACAAAATAATTAATTTTCTTTTTAAGTTTGTCATCTTCACGATAGTTACGACGAATTGACAATATCTGACCATTGTCGAGGCTGATCGTTACAACATAAGGAATCTTAATCCCAGTGGCTTCGCCCTCCTCATCAACTTCTTCGAAACCTTCAAGATCCAAATCAACGTGACACTCCAGCAGGGTGCAGTCGTAATCGATATTAGACGGCACCATTCCGTCAATACGTTCTATCTCTTCCGCTACAGAGCCCCCGCTTTGCTGACTGGGAATCACGGGTATATCCAAATAAAAACCAGATATTTGCTTCTTACGAAGATCATTCAACGAAGTTTTAACAATATTAGTGACGTTGGGTGATGTGTCCAGATCAGACGTATCGTAAGGCACCACAAGGTTTTCGGCTGGTATGAACTTGCTGACTGCTCTGCCAATACTCTCATCAAAGTAAATTTTCTTGAATGTCGATCCAGCCAGTGGCAAGTAGAACAACATTTGATCCATATCAGGCGTGTAATCTTCCATCACGTCAGTGATGTAGTAGTTCATAAACTGACGAACTCGTCTGGCCTGTGCTTCTTTCTCTTTTGTGCTGTCACCAAGAACAACCGTGCGAACTGGTCCCGAAGCCGGCAAAAGCTCGTTGAACGCCTGCGCCTGAAACTGCGTTGCAGCCTCAGCCAACAAAGGATGAGTCACCCCGGAAGATCCACGGAAGGGTTGAGTCCGTTCTTCATAACTAAAACCAAGCAACTCCAAACCATCCGCATACGCATCTTCCCACTCCTGACGCGACGCTTTGTTGGCATCGAACTCTTCTAAAAGCTCAGAGGCAATGCTAGATAACTCCCGGTCAGACATTTGTTCAGCAAGATTGCCGTAAAACGTCATCTCTCCACGTTCTTGCATGGGCTCAAAATCGATCTCTAAACCGCCATCTTCCGTTGGCTTGATTTCGATTTCATCGATGTTTTCGGCCTTAACCATCGCAAGCACGTCGTTTTGAGAGCCGGGGAGTTCAATTTCGATCTCTGCTTCAAGATCTTTAATGTCTAGCTGAGAAGGAACATTATTTTTTTCAATAGCCATTTGTTGCTCCGGTCATGTAAGGAACGTACTGCATAATACCATTGCTCCGTGGTCCGCGGTTCATGTTTACTGCGCGGTCTTTCAGAGATACAACTCCGCCGTCCGCCATGCCTTTGGGATCTAACTTCGACGTTGTCGTCATAACCGTTTCTGTTACCATGCGTTGTAACTGGTCAGGATCCTTTACCCCGGTTTCATTACGAATAAAATCTACTAAACGGTCTACAACCAACCTTTGGCTGAAACTTTCTTTTAACTCTGGAGAAGGCGTTACTCCGGCCTCTTTGCCTTGTACATCCAAACGAATATTCTGAACCTCAATTTGTTGCCGAATATCGTTCAAAAGATCACTAAGTTCTTTTTTTGAAATGCGAGGAGCGGTCTCCCCCATCTTTTCCGGGATAATAAATAAATCAGAACGGTTAACCATTGTTTGACTAGGGTCGTACAACTGATCCACAACTTTACCCGCAATCGCAGGAATGTTGTGCGAATAAACCGGTGAAAAACCAGCTATGAAATCAAGCTGATCCATGGGGGGTGTTTTGGTGGCCAGTTCTGGCGGGCTGACTGGCTCAGAACGAACTAAATCGCCAACCCCTCTCCCAACAAATTTTGCGGCTTTTGGAACGTACTCAATTAAAGTCCCTATGCCTTCCTTAATTGTTTCAGGAAACAAGTCGTCTTGGGGATCTACCGGACCTCCGTTCTGATAATTAACAGCACGTTTCATTTGTCCACTCGTAGAGGGTACACCCTCTTTTGTAACAAAATCTTGTATCTGTTGTCTCGTTTCAGGATCTCGTAAAGCGTTGACTACATCTGAAGCAAGTAAGGCAGACTCAGTTGCCGCAGCAGGAAGAGCGAGGGGTGTTGGAGTCATCGCCGTGATCGCTAACCCGTAATCGGCAATGGTTCGGGGATCTAAGTTCTGTTGCAAGTAATCTAAAGCCTCTTTGCCGCCAGAAGCTATCAAAGATAAAATACCGCCCGCTGTAATCGGATCAACTGAAGCAGTTAGGCTTGGACTTCCACGTTGAGCAGGATCAAAAGCGGCATTCGGTGCGCGAACCTGACCCTCTGACCGGACTACTGCTTGCGTCCCCCCAACGTCCCTATAGCCATATGTTTCTAGTTCTTTTGCGGTGGAGCTTCTAAAAAACGGACCTAGATCTTTAACATTTGCTGATGCGATAGAATCGAGACCATAATCTTCTGCTAAATCAATCAACTCATCTGTGCTGATCTGCCCAAGTCTGTAGTCTGTGATATCTACTTCATCACCTAAATTTGGAGGCCCTACTGTCCTACCATCAGGTAGTTCAAGAATTAGGTTTTCTGCGTCACTAAATTGTTGCTCTCCAAAATCAATGACCCCAACCTTTGCAGGAGACTCTTTGCTAGTGACTTTAGCCATTGCATCATCTCTCATGATCAAAGGATAAACGACACCATCTCGTTGAGGGGCATAAAGTTCAGCAACTTCTGGAGGATCAGTTGCTCCAAAAGTTCCTGCACCGCCTCTCATACGGTTGTATTCATCTAAAGGTTGACCTTGCAACGGATTAATTTTAGTTAGTTCATCTCCGCTTCCGTGATAGAAAGGAATTCTATAGCCCATTGCTCTAGCACGATCTATCGAAGTATTATCTAGAGGTAACCCTAAACCTCCCTCTTCCACAGGTTTGGCCGCGTTTAATCGGGCTATTTCTATTGCCTCTGGCGTGGGGTCAGGTGGAAGAACGTATTCGGGACCGCCTTTTCGCGTGGTTTTTAAACCAAACTGCCTTGCCAGTGCTTCGGTTAAAGGTTTGACGGCCATTTCAATCCCACAGCTTAGTAATACGCCATAACTTTAGCAGATTGATCTGATTCGTCCCAGTCATCGGTCGGTAACTGCACGAAATTGCCCTGACGGTAGCGCATCAGCGCCTGAGTCATGGAATCAACAAGGTCGTCATGCTCGCCATTCGGAAAAGCTGCAACTTCTTCAATCATTTCGTCTGCATACCTCTCATCTGGTGCCCAAACCATGCCCGCTTCGAACAAAGGCGACACCGCATGGACCCTGGATAGCTTATCGTTACCTTTAGATGGCGTAAAATTAATCACAGGTATGCCCGTTTGCCGTAGTTCATGAGTCAAAGGCATACCAGACGCTTTTGCCTCTACAATGACGGTGTCGGGGTCCCAAAAATCATATAATTCAAAAGCTAAGGCTTTGAGTTCCGGGAAATCCCATCGTCCTTTCTTGGAATCGAGGAGGATGAGGTTGGGTTCTCCGCCTTCAATTGGATAAAAAACGCCCCACGTCGTGATCGCCGAGAAATCCGCCGTCTCACGCTTCGAAAAAGCCGTATCATAGCTTTGGATCACAAACTGTAAGTTTGGAATCGACTCTTTTTCCCATTTATTCCACCATTCCCGCTTAATTATTGCGTTGTCATCGCTGGTTGGGTTCTGTTGGTACTGGGCATTCCATTTGTTAGACGGAATAGAAGCCCTAACCCGCGTCAAATCGTCCAAAGACCAGTATTCCGGCCAGCAGGGTTCTTCTTCCGGGGTCCCTGACTCGAAAATAGCAGGCAATTCCACGACTTCCCATTGATCTGCCATCGGATCTTTGGCCATCGCGCGCAATAATTGGCCCGTCATGTCCTTTTCTGACCACCGGGTCTGCACCAAAACAATACTACCACCGGGCTGGAGCCGCTGACGGGGACCACCGGTATACCATTCCCACGCATCGTCAAAACCAGAGTTGGACATCGCCGTCTGTTCCGAGTGTGGGTCATCAATAATCACTAAATCACCACCACGTCCGGCTAAATTTGATCCAACACCGACCGCATAATACATCCCACCCTTATTGGTGTCCCAGCGGCCAGACGCTTTGGAGTCCGCAGCCAAAGCAACTTCGGGAAAAATGTCCTTAAACTCGTCGGCTTCGATAAGGTTTTTGGTCTTCCGGCCAAAATTAACGGCAAGTTCAGTGGTGTGCGTCGCCTGAATGATCTTCATCGACGGATTACGGCCCATCATCCACGCAGGAAATAGATAAGACGCAAACTCAGACTTCGTGTGCCGCGGTGCCATGTTGATAATCAAGCGTTTTAGTTCGCCGCTCGCAACGCGTTCTAATTTTTCAGCAATAATTTTATGATGACGACCGGTAATAAACTGCGGCCAGACAGTTCTTACAAATTCCAAAAAATTATTTTGACATCGCTCGTTCTTTTCAATTTGGGCAAGTCGTAAACGGAGCTTGAGCTCCTTGTCTGACAATCCGTCTAGTTCTGAAATATCCATCCGGGGACCCTAAATTATGCGATTTTATACGTCAATATAAGGTAGTAAGCGATTATATGAAATAACTGCCAAATATTTGTCTGAAACATAGCACATGCTGCCGCTAGGCAGACGCCGCCGGCCGCGCGCCGCGCGTCGCGGATCGCGAACAATTCTGATCGGTTTTGCCTCGATTGTCCAAGGATCCTAGACACTGTACAAATTTTGTGTGGATAAAATAAAAAAATTAAAAGTTACAGGAATTTAAGCAACGCCAGGTCAAACATGCTGCTCTGGATAAGTTTGTGAATAACGGTACGTCAAAAATAAACATACAAGAAACATACACGGCCAACGAACCACGGCCAACGAACCACGGCCAACGAACCTCGGCCGGCGGATCGTGGTACTGGGTTAACCTTTCAGAAAGTTAGAACGGCGAACCACGGCCAGCACAACGCGAACCACGGTACGTTTGGCAGAGATCGGGCGCGGCGGATCGCGGCCGCATTTACTGTTTTTTATTCAGGCGAAAAAAAGGCCGGCATTGCCGGCCTTGATTAGTTGGTTGCGTCAATCTTCAACAACGTAACCGATCCAGTTGTCGTTGTCGGGGTCAGGTGTTAGCAAATCGATCCAACATTTGAAATCGTGTACTAAAATTTGAAACGTATCTGTTTCCTCTACGCAGTTACAACGGATAGTCGTGTCATTGACTAACGGATAAGTTGCTACTGCAGTGATAACCGTGTCGGCTCCGTACTCGATCTCGATACAATCAAGTTTAGCCATGCGTTTCTTACCTAACGCCTTTTCGAAACGTTCCACACTCAATTTAATTTGTGACATTTGAAATACTCCCGTAGTTAATTGTTAAACAAGTGAAGGCCGGTATTG
>VTLG01010117.1_pt1 | contig 12536 bp, 14 predicted proteins | sample 4694571 | NCBI WGS metagenome assembly VTLG01 (sample SAMN12604809, study PRJNA352737) | marine metagenome | biome: ENVO:00000447; feature: ENVO:00000209|ENVO:00000569|ENVO:01000036; material: ENVO:00002151; isolation source: viral sequences binned using virsorter ... | reverse complement strand
GTGATGGAACAAGCGGTGGTCGTGTTCGTGTCGCAATTCGTGTTTGTCATGTTGAAGGGTACGCAACAAATCAATGTCGTACGCGGGCGCGTCCTGGCGTCTGCGGTCGTGTCGTTTGTTCTGGGCGTGTGCGGGTTGTTGACGTTGGACATTCTGACAACGTCGTTTGTTCACGGCGCACACTGGACGGTGTTTGCCGCGTTTCTGGTCAGCGGGCCGGCTGGAATCGTGGCCGCAATCAAGGGGGAATCGTTATGGAAAGGGAATTCCACGTCCTGAATTTAGGTGCGGGCGTGCAGTCGACGGCGCTATACCTGATGTCGATGGCTGGCGAAATCCCGGTGACGTTTGACGTTGCAATCTTTGCCGATCCCGGCGACGAACCGGCGGCGGTCTACAAACACCTGTCTTGGCTGGAGTCGTTGAACGGGCCGAAGATCATTCGCGCGTCGCGGGGTTGTCTGGGTGACGACCTACAACACGGCCGCGGAAAAACAAAACGTTTCGCGTCTATTCCGGCGTTTACTGCAAAGGTTGAAGGGAAACCGTTGGCAATGGTGCGGCGGCAATGTACTAGCGACTACAAAATCGACGTCATCGTAAAGGCTATCCGACAAGACGTCGTCGGGTTGAAACCGCGTCAACGAATGCCGAAGGGTGTACACGTTCACCAATACGTCGGGTTCTCATACGACGAACCAGGGCGGGCCGCGCGAATGCGGGGGCGTTTCAATTCGATACCGTGGGCGTCGTGCCACTTCCCGTTGATTGACGAAGTAATGAGGCGCGGCGATTGTGTGCGGTGGCTGGAAGATAGCGGCGGCGTTCCGCATGAGACGCCGCGATCGGCGTGTGTGTTTTGTCCGTTCCACTCAAACGAAGAATGGCGACGGGTAAAGGCAAACCCGGCGGACTGGGACCGCGCGTGCGAAATAGACGACGCGTTGCGGGTGGAAGGAAGCGTCGTCAATCGTGGATTAGATTCCCGGTTGTACGTTCACAAATCGTGCCGTCCATTGCGGGACGTGGACCTGGACGACAACCAGAAATCTTTGTTCGACATGGAATGCGAGGGCGGGTGTGGGTTGTAGAACAAAAAGAGACGCGCGGAACGGAGTAGGTACTACTTGACGCGTTCCCTCTTGCCCCCACTCGGAACAGACAAAAAACGTCACAGACTTACATTCGAGAAAGCACACGGCGGCGAAGTGTTCGGCGGGTGTTCGAATCATGGCAGCGGAAACGAAGAAACCACGCAAACGGAAAAAGCCAACGGCGGAACCGTCCGCGTATGAGAAACACAAAGACAGGATTCGCAAACGCGAAGCGGAACGGTCCGCGTTGGGGCGGGACATTGGACCGTTGCCGGCGGTCGTCAAACCGTCCCGGCGGTCGGACGCGGAAATGTCGTTCCGCACGTTTTGCGAATCGTATTTCGGCGCGACGTTTTGTATCCCCTGGTCCGACGACCACCTAACGACAATTGCCAGCATCGAACGCGCGGTACTCGAAGGCGGGTTGTTTGCGGTGGCTATGCCACGCGGCACGGGAAAAACGACACTGGCCGAAACCGCGTGTTTGTGGGCGCTGGTTTACGGGCATCGGGAATTCGTGGCGTTGATCGGCGCCGACGAATCGCACGCGGTGCAAATGCTGGAAAGCCTGAAAACCGAATTGGCCGGCAACGACACGCTGTCGGAGGACTTCCCGGAAGTGTGCGAACCCGTCCGACGATTGGACGGGATCCACAACCGGACCGCCGGCCAAACGTGCGACGGCGTCCGGACTCAATTGACCTGGACGCAAAAAGAAATCGTTCTTCCGACGATTGCCGGTTCGATTGCGTCGGGCGCCGTTGTCCGGGTTGCCGGCATCACGGGACGTATACGCGGGATGAAATTCAAACGTCCGGACGGTCGACAGGTCCGGCCGTCACTGGTCGTGATTGACGATCCCCAGACGGACGAATCCGCGCGGTCGTTTTCACAATGTGCAACACGGGAACGCATATTGGCCGGCGCTATTTTGGGCTTGGCTGGTCCTGGTTCGAAAATCGCGGGCGTCATGCCGTGTACGGTTATTTCGCCGGGCGATATGGCGGACCGCATTCTGGACCGGGAACGGCATCCGGAGTGGAACGGCGAACGGTTCCGAATGTTGTACGAATTCCCTACCGACGAAAAGTTGTGGGATGAATACCAGGAATTACGCGTGGCCGGGTTGCAAGCTGGCGACGGCGGCAAGTCGGCTACGGCGTTCTATGTCGATAACCGCGAAGCAATGGACGACGGCGCGCGAGTTGCCTGGACCGAACGGCACAACCCCGACGAAGTGTCCGCTATCCAGCACGCAATGAACAAATTTCTAACGGATCCGGCGTCGTTCTGGTCCGAGTATCAGAACGATCCCAAGACGGACGACACGTCCGGCGACATTATGACGTCCGACGAAATCGCGACGAAATGCAACGGGTTGGGTCGTGGCGTGTTGCCGGTGGACGTGGACAATGTGACGGCGTTCGTGGACGTCCAACAACGGTGTTTGTTCTGGCTGGTCGCGGCGTGGGCCGACGATTTCACGGGTTACGTGTTGGACTATGGCGGATTCCCGGACCAGGGCCGCGAATACTGGGCGTTGGCCGACGTGTCGAAGACGTTGGGCCGACGGTTTCGCGGCGCCGGCATCGAGGGCGCTATATTCGCAGGCTTGAACGCGTGCGCGGACGAATTGTGTTCGCGGGCGTGGAAACGCGAAGACGGCGCCGAGTTGAAAATCGGTCGTTTGTTGGTGGACGCAAACTGGCAAACGGACGTGGTCTACCAATTCGCACGGGCCACGAACAACGCGGCGGTAATGCCGGCGCACGGTCGATACGTCGGGGCGTCGTCGAAACCGTTCAGCGAATACAAGCGAAAACGCGGCGACCGTTTGGGACACAATTGGCGGATCCCGTCGATACAGGGGACCAGGACGGCGCGACACGTGGCGTTTGACGCGAACTATTGGAAATCCTTCGTCCACGGTCGTCTAACGGTTCCGTTGGGCGACAAGGGGGCGTTGTCGCTGTTCGGAAAGCGTCCCGCACAACATCGAATGTTGGCGGACCATTTGGTCGCAGAATACCGCGTGCGGACCGAAGGGCGCGGACGTGTCGTCGACGAATGGAAGTTGCGTCCGGAACGTCCGGACAATCACCTTTTCGATTGTCTGGTCGGATCCGCGGTCGCTGCGAGTGTCACGGGGTGCGTGTTGCCGGGAACGGCGCCGGCGGTCAAGGGATCCGGCAAACCGACACGGCGGAAAGCGGTTGTTAACTGGTGAAAGGGGCGTCACGGATGGCGAAAAAACAGTCGACGAAGGCAAAACCGAAACGGACAACCACGCGGAAACGCGGGCGTCCGGCCGGCGCGAGGAACAAAGAACGGGACGTCGTTCCCGGCAAGTTGACGCATTGCAAAATGTGCGGATCCACGGACCGGACGAAATACGAAGGCGAACCGCGCGTGATGCTATCCAGCGGCGTTGACCAGGACGGCAACCTGTACAACTGCGTCTCGTGGCGGCGTACGTCGTGCGCGACGTGTGGACAGCATCGGATAGACCAGTTTTTCGAAATGCGGCCGGAACTGGAATAAAATCCTTTTGCTAATTTCTTGGGCTGCTGAAATCCCTGCATAGCGCGTCCAATGGGTGGACCAGTTGTGCGGGGAATTCATGGCCGACAATTCCACATCTATCGCCGAAATTCGCGCAATCCTTAGACAAGGCGCGCGAACAGTGACAATCGACGGACAGACGGTTGTCTATGATTTCGACGAATTGCGCCGCGAACTCCGCGAACTGATGGCCGACGACGATTCCAATAAGGGTCGCCGGCCGGTCGCCACGCGTATCACACTCGCCGGGTTCTAGCAAAATGCTTAGTGGACTCCTGCGGAGATTTAGCTACGACGGGGCGACCACGTCCAAAAATCAGCGGAAAGCGGCGTCGTCCGCGCTGTCTTCCGAGGACGCGAAGCTAACCGCGTCCAAGCGGAAGGTTTTACAGGGCGCCGCGCGCGACCTGTCGCGGAATTTCTCGATTGCGGCCTGGGCGATTCGGAAGCACCTGGACTTCGTGTCGTCGTTCAAATTCCAAAGCCGGACCGGGGACGACGGCCTGGACCGCGAAATCGAACGGTTGATGTCCTGGTGGCAACGTCCGGAAAACTGCGACGTTGCCGGCCGTCACGGACTTGCGCGAATGTTGCGACTGGCCGAAGAACGGCGAACGGTCGACGGGGACGTGTTCCTGTTGAAACTGACCGGGCAACGCGTCCGCGGGAAGTTGCAAGCCATCGAATCGGACCGCGTGATTGATCCTCGCGACGACACGGGGCGGTCTGACGCAAAGTGGGTCCACGGTGTCAACGTCAACGACGCGGGGCGCGCGTTGGGTTTCGCAGTACACAAACGCGTCCGCGGCGGCAAGGGTCTTGAAATGGACCGCGTTGTCGCCGCGCGAAATGTAATTCACCACGGGTTTTTCGATCGGTTCGATCAAGTCCGCGGTGTGTCACCATTGGCGCCGGCCGTCAACGTGTTCCGGGACGTTTACGAAGCGGCGGACTACGCGCTGGCCAAAGCCAAAGTTTCGCAAATGTTCGGTCTGGTGTTTTACCGCGAAGCGTTGGACGCGGCCGGAACGCTGGACAATTCAACGGATCCCTACGAAGTCGATTTCGGGCGCGGTCCGGTCCTGTTGGACCTGGAACCCGGCGACAAGGCCGAATTTCTGGAATCAAAAACGCCGGCCACCGAATTCCAGTCTTTCGCACAACTAATGATTTCCGTCGCGCTGAAGTCCCTGGACATTCCGTTTTCGTTCTTTGATGAGTCGTTCACGAATTTCTACGGATCCCGCGGCGCGCTGTTGCATTACCAAAAGGCGTGCGAAGCGAAGCGGGCCGACGTGCGGGACGTGTTGCGGAAGTTGACCGCGTGGCGAATGTCTCTTTGGATCGACGACGGCGTGTTGTCGTTGCCGGCTGGCCGCGGCGTGTCGGACTTGAATTGGGAATGGATTCCCGCGGGGTTGGCGTGGTGGGATCCCGCGAAGGAAATCAGGGGCGACGTTGAAGCAATAAACGCGGGACTTCGCACACGGTCAGAAATCCGCGCCGAGAAATACGGCGACGACTGGATCGACGTGGTCGACCAGTTGGCGCGCGAACGGCAAGCGTTGGAAGACCGCGGGTTGTTGGACGACGCGGACGCCGCGCCGGGAGTCGTGGACGAAGGGACCGAAAATGACGAATAGAAAACACAACCTGTCCAGTCCGTCCACGTTGTTCCGTTCGACGGTCGCCAAGACGTCCACCACGCCGGCGGTTGACCGCGACGGCGGCGACCAGGGCGCCGGGTTGATTCGTGGCGTGGCGATCATCACGCGCGGCGAAGCGCTGGGACACGGCGTGTGGATAGACCGCGAGTTTTTGCACCAGTCCGCCGACGCAATCAACGCGGCGGACCGCGGGCTTAAGTCCCGGTTTACACATCCGGGACTGTCCGGCGACGGGATGGGCAAATACCTGGGGCGCGTCCGTGGCGCATCCGTCGACGGCGACGTCGTCCGCGGGGACTTGCATATTTCGAAGACGGCACACGAAACGCCCGACGGCAATTTGGCCGAATACGTGATGGACTTGGCGGAAATCGAACCCGATATGTTCGGACTGTCGATTGTGTTTTCGTCGGATCCGGAAACCGAACGCGAACACGCCGCGAACAACGAAACGTCGCCGGATCCGGCGAACGCTGCCAATCTGCCACACGCGCGACTTGCAGACATCCGCGCCGTTGACGTCGTCGACGAACCGGCCGCGAACCCGTCGGGGTTGTTCCATCGTGGCGACGAAATCGCCGGCGAAGCGGACCGCTTGTTGTCGTTCGCGCTGGGACTGACAAGCGACGCGCCGAGACTTTCGAATTTCGACATTGATCCGGGACGCGTGGCGGGATTTGTCGCGCGGTTTTTGTCCCGGCACGGACTGGAAATCACAAAGAGGGAAACCGAAATGGACGAACAAACCACGGTCGCCGAAGTGGTCGAAGAAACCGAAACGACAACCGACGAAGTCGTCGCCGACGAAACAACCACGGACGACGATTGCGGCGGGTGCGACGATTGCGATCCGACGGACGTCATTGACGCAATCGACGAAGACGCCGAAACCGTCGAAACCGAAACCGTCGAAGCGTCGACCGTTCCCGACGGTCAACAGTTTCTCGACGCATTCGGGGACCAGGGCGGTGTCTGGTTCGCCGAAGGCAAGTCGTTCGACGACGCGCGCGAACTCTACGTGGCCGGACTCGAATCCGAAGTCGCGAAGTTGCGGGCGGATAACGAACGAATGCGGGCGGACCTGTCCGCCGGCGAAGACACTCCGTTGTCGTTTGGTGGCGAAGCCGACGGGGAAGCCGACGAAATTTCGGCGGACGCGCGACGTATGGGGCGGGCCGCGGCTGTTTTGCGGCGGGCTGTTCGAATCAACAACAACAACTAAGGCCGGCAACGGGTCCGGCTTGGCTGAAAATTTCGAAGGGGAAACACAATGGCCGACGCATTCTTGACACTTTCCGATCTGACCACGATCAACGACGCCAACCTTGCAGACCGGGACATTTCCGATTTGCTGGACGACGCGCCGTTGTTGGCACGTTTGGCCGCGGACGTCGTTCCTGGCACTGACCACAAATACGTCAAGGAAACGTCGGCGCCTGTCGTCGGTTTCCGCGCCGTGAATGACGGACTCGAAAACACGAAGTCCGCCGACACGCTGGTCACCATCAACTTGAAAATTCTGGACGCAAGTTTCGCAATCGACAAAGCGCTGGCCGACGCTTACATCGGCGGGCCGGAAGCCTACATCGGGCGCGAAGCTGCGCGGCATCTGAAGTCCGCATTTTTCCACGCCGAAAAACAAATCCTTTCCGGCACGGGGAACGAAGCGGACGGGTTCAACGGTTTGCCGGACGACGGCAACCTGAACGCCGTGGCCGACGATATGGTCGTCAACGGCGGCGGGACCACGGATTCGACCGCGTCGTCCGTGTGGGCCATTCGGTCCGCCGGCGATATGAATGATTGTGTCGCGATTGCCGGCGACAACGGCAAAATTGACATTGGCGATTCCGTCGTGCAACGTCTCGCCGGTTCTTCGACTGGTTCCTACCCGGCGTACTACACGCCGATCCAGGGATGGTTGGGCCTGCAAATCGGCGGTAAGTACTCCGTCGGTCGTTTGGCGAACGTGACCGAAGACAGTGGGAAAACCCTGTCGGACTCGATGCTGGCCGACTTGTTGTCGGTGTTCCCGGCCGGCCGCGGACCCAACTATCTGGTGATGTCGCGTCGTTCGCTGAAGCAACTTCAGCAGTCGCGAACCGCCACCAACGCGACCGGCGCGCCGGCGCCGTTCCCGTCGGAAGCCTTCGGCGTGCCGATCATCGTGTCGGACGGCGTGTCGGATGTCGAGACGTTGGTTAGCTAATCGGGCTTTCCTGGTCGTCCGGGGCCGGGACGGGTCGCCACTTCCCGTCCCGGTTCCCGGATGTCCGTTTGTTTTCGGGGGATTGTTGTGTCTTTTTCTTCGGCGTATGCCCTGGCGTTCAAGACCGCGCAAGCGGTCGCGGGCGTGTCGGTCACATACGCGCGGGGATCCGACACGGTAACCGTCACGGCGTTGGTGGGGGACACGCGGTTGGAAGTCGCGGACGAATACGGCGGGACGACTGTCGTGTCCAGGGTCCGCGACTACATCGTAAAGGTGTCGGAACTCGTGTTGGATTCCGTCACAGTCGAACCGCAAGCCGGCGACCAAATCAGCGAAACGCGCGGGTCCACTACATACGTTTACGAAGTTATGTCCGCCGGCGCCGACCAACCTTACCGGCCGTCGGACCGGCACGGAAACACGTGGCGCATTCACACAAAATTGATTGACGAAACCTGATGGCCGTTGTCAACAGTATCGCCGACGCTGTCGTTACGAAGCTGAACGCCGCGACGTTCACGCAATCGTTTACGGCGGTTCGAAAATACGCGCCGATCTACCGCTTAAAAGATATGGACACGTTGCACGTCACGGTTGTGCCGTCGTCGGAAGACATTTCGCCGGTCAACCGTGCGGATACCGAACACGAATACACAATCGACGTCGGGATCCAAAAAAGGTTTTCGTCGGACGCGAATACGACAATTGATCCGCTAATGGATTTGGTCCAGGAAGTTTCCGACGAATTCACGGGCGCGGGTTTGGCGGGTTACACGTCGGCGCATTGGGTGCGGACGACAGTCGATCCGATTTTCGCGCCGGACCATATGTCGAAGTTTCGCCAATTTACTTCCGTTGTTCGTCTCGCCTATAGGGTGTTCCGATGATCGGGATGTCTATCAAAGAAGTCACGCGGAATTTTGTTGACCGGAAACACGTTCAACAAAAAGTAAAGCGCGCAAAATTGCGGGTGTTGTCCCGGCAGGGCGCGTTTGTGCGTCGCGCCGCGCGGTCGTCGATTCGTCCGGCGAAGATGAAAAAATGGTCAGAAATGTCCGAAGCGGAAGCGGAGTCGTTCCACAGAAGGAACTACGCCGCGCTAGTCGCGGGACGTCCAAAACCTAAGCGGCCGAAGGCGTCCAGTCGACCAGGGGAACCGCCACGGTCGCAAGTTGGGACGTTGCGGAAATTTCTATTCTTCGCATACGACGCCGGTTCCGAATCCGTCGTCGTCGGTCCTGCGCGCGTCCGTTCCGACGACCACAAGGCGCCGTCTACGTTGGAATTTGGCGGGTCGACAACCATTCGCGGCCGACGCCGCACAATCGCGCCGCGTCCCTATATGGGGCCGGCGCTGGCAAAAGAACAACCAAAATTCGCCGCGCTATGGCGGAACTCTATTCGATAAGGGGAAACACAAATGGCCATCGTTCTTGGACTCAACGCGAAGCTGTACTACGGCACGTCCGCCGGTTCCTACACGGAAATGGAAAACGTCCGGGACTTGTCGCTGTCGATGGAAACCGCCGAAGCGGACGTTACGACACGGGCGGCGGAAGGGTGGCGGCAATCCGTGGCGACATTGAAGGACGCAAGTCTCGAATTCGAAATGTTGTGGGACACGTCCGATGGCGGATTCGGCGCCATGCAATCCGCATTCAACAACGGAACCACGGTGTTTTTCAGCATCACGGACGGCGATCGGACGACGTCGGGAACGCAGGGTCTCGACTCCGAAATGATGGTGGTCGGATTTTCGAGAAACGAATCGTTGGAAGAAGCGGTGACGGTTTCTGTTACTGCCAAACCGACAGTCAAAACGTCCGGCGGCGGTACGGCGTGGTTGACCGTTAGCTAACCAGGGGGACACGTCTTGAAATCGTTTGCAGACAACGCCGGCCGCACGTGGGCGGTACAAGTCAATGTGGACACAATCAAACGCGTTCAGGGGTTGCTAGACGTCAACATCCTGGACGTGGTCGACGGCGATTTGATCGAACGTTTGGTCGCGGATCCGGTGTTGGTCTGTGACGTCGTCTATGTCGTGTGCAAACCCGAAGCGGACAAACAGGGCGTGTCCGATGAAGAATTCGGGCGGGCAATGGCCGGGGATGCGATCCACAACGCCGCGGACGCGTTGTTGGCGGAAATCGTGGATTTTTTCCCGCCGGCGAAGCGGACGATTCTAGCGGCAGCGCTGGACAAAATGCGGAACCTGGAAGCGGTGGCAATGGGCGCGGCGCTGGAACGGATAAACGACACGGATTTCGAGACGAAGCTACGCGAACAACTGGCGGCGGAATTTGGAAAATAATTTTCGAACTGGCCGGCGTCGTTGGCGTCGATCCGGGTCCGTTTACGTTGCGGGAACTGGTTCACATGGTCAACGGGCGACAACGCGAGATGTGGAATCATACGTCGCACGTGTTGTGTCTGGTCGCCAACGCGAACCGGGATCCGAAGCGGTCGAAAGCGTTGAAACCGTCGGACTTCAACCCGTTGGCGCAGCGACGCCAGAAAGTCCGCGCCGCGCCTATCACGGTTCTCCGGGACGTATTTATCGACCGGAAAAACCCGGACATTGTCGGGGGAAATAAGTAATGGCGGGCGCCGGTGGTATTCGCGCGGGTGCGGCGTTTGTAGAAATGTGGTTGAACGACCACAGACTAACGCGTGGTCTTAAGCGGTTGTCCGCGAAGCTGAAAGCGTTTGGCGCGAGTGTGACCGCGCTTGGAACGCGAATGATGACGCTGGGCGCCGGGCTGGCCGCGCCGTTGATTCTTGCGGTTCGTCAATTCTCGAAGATGGGCGACACGATCCACAAGATGTCCGCGCGGACAGGGATGTCGGCGAAAGCGTTGTCAGAATTGGGATTCGCCGCGGAACGTTCCGGAACGAATTTGGGGACTCTTGAAAAGGGACTCCGTCGGATGCAACGGAACCTTGTCGACGCCAAGCGCGGTCTATCGACCGCCGTTGATGGTTTCGCAATGTTGGGACTGTCCGCGCAACAACTAGAAGGAATGTCGCCGGAAAAACAATTCACGTTGATCGCGGAACGAATCGCACAAATAGAGGATCCGACGAAAAAGGCGGCGGTTGCACAAATGATATTCGGCCGCGCCGGCGCGGAACTCATTCCGTTGTTGAACGAAGGCGCGGCGGGAATGGCGAAACTGCGCAAAAAGGCGCAGGAACTCGGAATCACAATGTCGCAGGACGACGCGAACGCCGCGGCGAAACTGTCCGACGCACTAGGCGACGTGTGGTCCGCGGCGAAGGCGGGCGTGTTCCATATCGGTTCGGCGTTGGCGGGATCCCTCACGGAATTCGCGCAACGGGTTTCCGAAACCGTCGCGAACGTGTCCAAATGGGTTCGCGAAAATCAGGGGCTTGTTGTGTCCGTCGCGAAAATGGCGGGCGCGTTACTGGTCGGCGGCGCCGCGGTTGTTGCCGTTGGCGCGGTGTTTTCCGGGTTGGGCGCTGTTGTCGGCGGCGTTGTAAGTGTTATCGGACTTATCGGCGTCGCGTTCGTCAAAATCGCGGGGTTGGTGGCGTTCCTGTTGTCGCCTATCGGACTCGTCATCGCCGGACTGACGGCGCTGGCAACGTGGTTCCTCACGTCGACCGCGGCCGGCGGTGCGGCGTTGTCCTGGTTGGGCGACCGGTTCCGGGATTTGAAGGCGGACGCGTTAGCGTCGTTCGGTGGAATCGCGGACGCGCTGGCGGCGGGGGACATTGGGTTGGCCGCGAAAATCCTTTGGTTGACGTTGAAAATGGAATGGCAAAAGGGCGTCCATTTTTTGAACGGCATATGGCAAGAGTGTGCCACGTTCTTTTCGAAAGTGTGGACAGGCGCGACGTTCAACGCGTCCAAAATCCTGGTCAACGCGACGTCGTCTATGTCGTCCGGGTGGGTCGAAGCCGTCGGGTTCATGGAAGACGTTTGGGCGCTATTTCTAAACGCGCTGCAAAGCGGGTGGCGGACTTCGATTGGGTTTATCGAAAAGGGCTGGCTAAAGCTAAAGAGTTTGGTAACCGGCGAAGACACGACGGCGCAACAAAAAGACATCGACAGGAAAGTCGCGGCCGGCAACAAAGCGGGCCGGGACTCTATGCTGTCCGGCATAGGTGGCCGCGACCGGGACCGCCGGAAAAAATTGGCGGGAATCGACGCGCAACGGGAAGGCACGTTGTCGGAACTGGACGACGAACAACGCCGGCGGAACGCGGCGCGTGACCGCAAACACGCCGCGTCTCTGGCCGGCACACAACGCGACGTCGACGCGGCAAAAGCTGAATGGCAGAAAGCGTTAGACCGCGCGCGGCAGGGGCGAACAACCGACGCGACGGAACCGGACGCATTGCCGACGCTGGCGGAATTGCAATCGAAGATCGGCGGCGGAATGGGTGTCGCCGGGCGCGCGGCCGAAACCCGCGGGACGTTTTCCGCGTTCGCGCTGCGCGGGATGCAATCCGGCGGGCCGGCGGAACGTACCGCAAAGGCGACCGAATCGACCGCAAAAAGCACCAGGGCGATAGACGAAAAGTTGGCCGAGTCGCGCGGCGTATTGTTCACAAGCTAGGGGCGAAGAATGACCGTCACGGTTGCGGAAAAGTGGGACAGTCGGAAAAGGTCCATTTCGGCGGACTCCGCAACCGTCACGTTGGAATACCTTGTCGCCGGCACGGATGAGGACAACGACGCTTACAACGCCGTCGTGTCGACGTCGCCGGCGTCGTACGTTTTCGACGATCAAAGCCGGACGCTATACCGGCAAACCATCACTTTGGAACGAGTCGGCGAAAACGAATGGAATTCGGCGGTTAAATACGGAATCAAAAAGGGGCAAAACCCGACAGAATCCGGCGCGTATGATTTCGACACGGGCGGCGGAACCACACACATAACCAACAGCATTGCGACGGTGAACAGTTACGCGGCAAGCGGAACCGCGCCGGACTTCGAGAACCTTATCGGCGTCACGAATGATTCGGTGG
>VTLG01006598.1_pt1 | contig 12537 bp, 23 predicted proteins | sample 4694571 | NCBI WGS metagenome assembly VTLG01 (sample SAMN12604809, study PRJNA352737) | marine metagenome | biome: ENVO:00000447; feature: ENVO:00000209|ENVO:00000569|ENVO:01000036; material: ENVO:00002151; isolation source: viral sequences binned using virsorter ... | reverse complement strand
AGTACAAACAAGGGGGGGGCCATACCTGCCCGTCCCGATAAACCGAACATTTGTTCGCATTGCTTAGGGTACCTGCCAAAAAAAAAGCGGGCAATGCCCGCTCTTAATTTTATGCGCTGCCCTATGACAGCTCGTCTATCCTATTTTGCCAATGTTCAAATTCGCTATCGTCTAAGCCTGCCCAAATGCTAGGTATGCCAATGCGATTTTCGGGAAGCAATGTTACGCCACTCGTTTCAGTCTCGATTGTTTGTAAAACTTGATAACGTGTATGATCAGTGCCGCTGCCATAACTCGCGCCGTTAGCTTGTTGCGTGTGCGTAACAACGGCGGCATCACCGACGCGTTGCCTAATTTCGGAAACGGCGGCTCTTACACGTTGTTCGCTGCAACCTGTTGCATCCATAATTTGTCGAGTAGTCGCGCCGTTATCGTTTCGCATCATAGTATATTGAACGCCTACGCGAGAATTGTTGCGAAACGGCGCAACAGGCGTTTCAATTGTTGTAGACGTATTGCCATTTTCAACTCTGTGCTCAATGGTCCAATTAACAAAATTGTCTAAAAATTGTAACCATTTCCAAATTTTGTCGGCATCAATAGTGCCGCTATGCTGTCTAAATTCAATCGTGCCATTGGGCCATGTATCAAGATTAATAGCGTAAAATTTACCGTGATTTAATTGCTCAATAGTAGTCGCATTTTCAATGCGCGTTGCGTTCAATGCATTGCAATAGCGATTGTTTGTGCGTGAGCTAGGAAACATTGAATTAATAGTATTTTGTTGTCGTTCATAGCGCCACATTAAATCTTTAACTATCACTTCGTCGAATTTCGTTTCGCTATGTTCGGTATAAAATCGGCCTGTACGTTCAGTGTGCAAAATACTATCGCCTGTAAAACGTGCCGCGTGCGTTGTATCTGCTAACGGCGCGTTGCCTATATGAACATGCAAACCGCAAGCGCGATTAATGCGGCAACCTATACCGTCTAACGCTGAGCATAACGTTTCAAGGTATTCCTTGCTTATTTGGCATAATGCTAAAACAGGCGTTACTATTTCGGCATCCACACTAGGTGTACCGTCATAAACGGATTTACAGCCTTTTATGCCACGCTCACGCAATTTATTGCCTACAACGTCATAAGGTATGCCTGTTGTCTCTATTTCTATTCCAAATGTTAGGGTCATAATTTTCTCACTTTCTGTTTTTTGTTTATACCTATTTTATATAAGAAATTTTACACTATCACAAGCAAAAAATCCCACAAAATCCCAATTTATTCGGGTTATTTTTGCCAAAATACTGGAGAACCAGTGTGGATAATATGTATATAAATAAGGGTATATATACATATATCCCGAACCCCGACCCCGAAGCCCGAAGCCCAAACCCCGAATCCCGAACCCCGAATCCCGAACTGGTGTTCCAGGGTACTGGCGAACAATTGTTCGGGTTATTTTTTTACCAGTGTAAAAACCCGCAGAAGATATGATAATATATAGGAAGAAGAATAAAAAAAAGGGGCACAGCAGGTGCTGTACCCCGAATCCCGAAGGCCCGATGCCCGATTATTGGAACAATGTATTATATTCGTGATCTCTGAGGAATGTACCAAAAGGAATGTCGTATTCCTGAGCTAACTCCCATTCATCTCTAAACTGCTGCGCGTCATCTCCCTGAAGAAGAAAGCTCCATCCCGCTTCGTATTCATAAACTTCGATTGCGAACCCGCGATCCTTCATTGTGTATCCACCGATAGTCATTTTATTTCCTCCGTTTAACTAGACTAATCCCAATATATCCCACACATTATTATATGTCAACATTAAATATAAAAAAATTTATAAAAAAAACACCAGTGCCTGCGCCTGGGCGTAACCCGAACAATTGTTTTATTTATTTCCCAGGCAGCGGGCAGGTCCAGTAAATTTTGAAGATCTGGTGCCCAGGTTATTTCCACCTGGTCTTCGCCCAGTATCCCGAACAATTGTTCCGTTTGTTCCCAGGCTGGCGGGATCTCCAGGCGGAAGATACCTGGTTGTTTACCCAGCTCCTGCCTGGTATAATATCCCGAACAATTCTTCGGGTTATCCCGAAGACCAGGGAAATCCCGAACCAAAATACGATATGTACCTGGGAATCCCGCTGCCAGCCCGACATAACCCGAACAATTTTTCGGGTTCCCGACCCCGAAGCTGGGCCTTCCCCTGCTGGACGGCGAAAAAAACGGGGCTGGCGGGCGGATCACCGCCCCCGCCAAGCGTTCTTGTTACTCTGCTGCTTCTTGACTATAGTCTGTTATAGGATTTTGTTCGGGTTCTGTGGGATTTTCTGCTGGGGTTACGTCAATCATGCGATTTTTAGCACGATCCATAAATTCTTGCAGTTGCTCAACAATTTGCTCCCGACTGAGATTGTCAACATGTTCGTGTGTTACGTGGCTACGGGCGACCATCAACCCCGTTACCTTTAGCCTAAGTTCTTCTGCCTTAATCGCTGCTCCAAAGTTGCCTTCTTGCCAAGCCTCGTCCCGTAGGCGTTGCATATCCCGAACAGATTTAGTTATCGACACCCCGTACTTGGCTTCAAGCTCCTGACGCATCTCCTCCATTCGCTCTTTGACCTTTGGGTTATTGAGAAGCTGCACTGCTGAAACATTTGCGTTCTTGTAACCTGCTTCCCTAGCTGCTGCGGTTTGGGTCATGTCTTTGTGAATGTAGTTATCAAGAAACTTCTGCTGCGGTGGCGTAAGTCTCTTTTCTCCTTTGGCTACCTGCTCCCCGACCTTTGGCATACTGGCTCCCGTGCTACCCGAACAATTTGTCGGTTTATATTACCTTATCCGCTGCTGCCGTCAAGTGCTATCTATCCCAAACTTTTCTAACACAACATCAGACGCGGCATCAACAACATTACATCAGGGGGGTTAAGGTATATAACCCCCCCTATAGGGGGGTGACGTAGTTGACGTAAAATAACGTATTGATTTTATTACATTATTTACGTCAAATGAACTTTTTAACGTAAATGACGTAAACCCGTAAACCATTGATATTATTACATATTCTACGTTACGTTACTTACGTCAACTTTTGACGTGATTTTTTTTGACGTAAATTATCGTTTAAAATCAATGGGGGCACTTTTCATAAATTATTTTATGTTTAGGGGTTGATCTTTGGGATTGTGTGGGATATATATTATATTGTCTAGTAAAAGGAGGACATGAAATGAAACTAAAATCTATTGGATCAAATATGACAGAATTGAACTATAATAATAATTCAATTTTGTTTTCATACGAAACGCCAGTTGCTGGCTTTGATAATAAAGGGGCGTTCAGAACATCCGAACATTACAGCCCTACAACGTCAAAGCACATCAATAAATATCTTGGTGGCTCAGATGTAGGGCGCAAGGTTTCTCAAGATTATATTAACGGTCTTGTGGGAGAGGGCGCATAATGTATTATTTAGCGTATGGAATGAACACGAGCCGCGATGCAATGGCGGTGAGGTGTCCAAAAGCAAAACCGTTGGGCGGGTTTTACCTGCCTAACCACCGACTTATCTTTCGTGGCGTGGCTGATTTTCGCTACGACCATGATTGTGTGTTGCCTGTAGTATTGTGGGAGATTACACCCCAATGCTTGATTGCATTGGATAGGCTTGAGGGCTACCCGACTTTATACGATAGGCGCAAGATCAACGGTAACTGGATTATCTATGACATGAATGGCGACAAGGGAAACTTGCGGCATCCATCAAGCGGTTATTATGACATGATCGAAAGCGGATACAAAGATTTCGGTCTTGATGATTGGTATTTGAGAGCGGCAAGAGAGGACGCATCTTATAACGAAGCAAAGCGCAAGGAGGTTGCGGTATGAATTTTCAAATTGAAAACATGGAAAGTTTTTTAAAGTGGGTGAAAACTTGCCCCTACACTTACAGCATTAGTTCGATGTCAGGGGGATTTGTTCACCTTAAAGTTCTTATTCCAGTGGATAAAAAGGTTGAGGTGTCCGATGATTGATTGGCAAGATTGGCTTATCGCTGCAATTACATTTATTGCCGTGATGCTTTGGATTGTGGGAGTTGTCCTGCAATGGTGGTAGAACCCGACATATCCCGAATAATATGAAGCCCCCGCAAAATTCAAGCGGGGGTTTTTTTGTCCTAGGCTTATAACCCGAACAATTTATCGGGTTGTTTTTTTGTCCCCGCTGACGCACTTTTTTCTTGCATTGGTATTTTTCCCATGTTATACCATTCCTTGCAGAAAACGCATTGGTCTGCCTTTCTGCCTCACTTACCTAGACACCCCCGACCCGAAAGCGTTGGGGGTTTTTTTTATTCATAAATTTTTTTATTTATTTGTTGACACCGAGCATAAACTATTTTATGTATGGGATATCTAGCAAATTGAAAAGGAGTAAAATCATGGGCTTAGATATGTATTTACGCGGTGACAAGTTCATTAGCAAGTGGGATCACTCACAGCAAAAACCCGAAGGTGGATCACTGGAAGTAGATCGCCCTGTTGTAGATGGGTTTGAGGTTAGTAATCAAATTCTTGACATGGGATATTGGCGCAAGTTCGCACCGTTGCATGTTTACATTGTAAACGAGTTTGCCGATGGTGTTGATGAATGCCAGAGAATTGAACTTGAAGCAGATCAGTTGCGCAAGATTGCAAATGCGTTACGTGATAATGAATTGCCAAAAAATGATGATTGTCACGGCTTCTTTTTTGGCGATGATGAGTGGTGGGATACATTAAAATCCGAAGGTAAGAAACACGCCAAGCTATTTGACAAGGCTGCTGATTGGGTTGATGAAACCCCGTGGGCTAGTGTTGCTTATCAGGCGAGTTGGTAGGGAGGTTGACATGATTAATAAAGATTCAATTAAAGCTTACAATAAGTTTTACAAGCCGTTGAAGGGTGCAAAGATTGTAGACTTCAACATGGTCAAATGCGAGTTTGACCCCGATGCCTATTGGCCCACCTTCACCTTGCAAAAGGGAACCGACAAATTTAATTTTGTTCTCTCTCAGGATGAAGAGGGCAATGGCGGTGGCTTTGCTTTCATTGAGGATGTGAAGTGATGTCTGAGTTTTGCAAAGCATGCGATGGTTGGGGGTTGATTGAAGTCGATAACCCCCGACCTCATAATTTTAATCGTGACGTAGGAGTTATCGACGTTGGTATGATTGAATGCCCCGAATGTGAGGGCACTGGAGAAAAGGAACTAGAAGATGTTTCATAAGGTGGTAACGAAGCTATGGCAGGGCGATAAGGTGTCCGTCAGGGATTACGAAGTAAAGAGGGCCATTGATCTTGGTGGCCTTCATTTGACCTATAACAATCAAGTTATGACTTTAACCCCCGATGATCTGATGAAGTTGGAACCAGAAGATAGGGTTTATTCATCCCGAACAGGCGGTCAAAATTATAGCTTAGTTGATATTTTATTTAAACCAAATGAGGAGAATTAAAAATGTCTATTGCAGACGATACAATGTGTATGCACTACACACTTGAGCGGTTGGGCGGTATCAAGACCCAAACCGATCTACAAGAGTTTATGGAAGAAATCAGGTACAACATTAGCGTAAATGATGAACACCGTGAACTTAATCCCGATGGCGAAATGCCTGATGGTTCTTTTGTTGATGATCCCGATGATTTTGACATGAACGCTGCGCTTGAGAGAGTTAAGCGTAACTATATCGAAAGGGCTTTGACCAAAACCAAAACGTTATCTGAGGCTGCTAAGTTGCTTGGCTTTGCCAATTACCAGACTTTGCAGAACTGGATTGATAAGTTAGAAAGAGCGCAATACGAGGACGAAGATAAGAGAATGGGAGTAACTTAATGATTAAATACTTTACCTTCATGGTGCTGACTTATTTCGTGCAAGGCGAACAAATTACGCATAATATTTTGTTTCCGAGTTACGATGCTTGTAGTCATAACAAAACAGCGATGTATGATATTATGATACCGCATCAAGACGATGTGCATATCTATTGTAAAGGCACAAAGTTTGCATCTAACGAACTTGTTAAACCGAAGCCTCGCCCATGAGAGATAGAACTAATGAGCGGTGGAGCGATAAACAAAAAGAATGGCTAGGTTACAGACGTAAGATAGCTAACTTTAAGAAAACAAATGTTAGTTTGTCAAAGGCTCCCTGGGAGAAGAAAAAAGAAGTAAAGGAAGAAAAAGATGAAAAGTAGAATACAGCAAAGAGAAGGAGAGGTATGCCCTTCAATTAATTTACAAGAATGTAGATTAGGTGAACCATTGCAAGATAATTACACAGGGGCAGGAGCAGCTTTAATTGCGTGTGATGGAGACAACATAGTAGACTTGGAGTATCTTAATGAAGATCCTCATTCTAACTTAAAGTTTTTAATGAAGGCATGGGTACATAAACAAAAGGTATTTGTAGGGATGTGTAGCTGCGTATCTTTTTGCGATCCACAAGAACTTATCTTTGCAAAGAAGTTTAGTTTTCCTGATCTGATAGACCAAATAGATACAGCGTGTATCAAGAAAAAATTTACAATATATCATTAAAAATTAGCGGGATTTATTCCCGCTTTTTTTTGTCCCAGGTTGTTAACCCGAACAAATATCTGTATTGTACGCCTGGGACATCGAGGCGGGTTTACCTCTTTGTCCCACGATTATTATTTTTGGATTTTTCTTTCTAACATTTCCAACAAAGCTACTAGTTCTTCACCCTGTTGTTTAACATTAAAAAAGCCCATCTGTTCTGTGTGACTAACTAACAAACGGGCTTTTCTTTTAAGCTGCTTTATTATTGCTTGTGTTTCTACGTCCACTTAGCATCCCCTTTTAAAACGATAGCGGGTCCGACAATGCCCGTTCCGCATAACTCTGTAGCTTCTGCGTTAAATGGCAAGCCCTCAAGCAGCCCTTCTTCGTTTACCAAGATTTGCCACTCAGGTTCCGTTGGAGAATGCACCATCTCCACATAACCCCCGACAATCTTCTGCGCTTCTTCAAGCGTTGGTTGTCTATCTTCAAATACTGTAATCATTTCTTCTCCTTTTTCTAGAATGATTGGGATAAATAGCACACTATCCCAAGTTAGTCAACACTATTAACCCACAGCCTCTCGTTCTTCTTGATATAAACGACCCCCAACAACACCAAGCCACTTACGAGGGCCACTACCATTTTTCATATATTGATCTACACGCCCCTGATTTTGTAGCATAGTTACGGCTTTTTTAATTGTGCCTTCCTTTACTCCGCTTCTCCTAATGTTGCCTGCATTAATATCATCATCTGGAGCAGATGTTATTGCCTCAAAAATACCATCATGCGCACCACCTTTAGTAACAGGAGTGCCGCGCTCTTCTCGATCTTTAATAAAGTTAAATAGATATTCTATTCTTTCTCGAATAGCTTCAGACATAGCAAAATTTATTAAATCAACACTTCTATCCTCTAAAAGACCAGTATCTGGATTACGAATAAAGTGTCTTATCTCTCGATTTGCAGGGCCGTTTGATTTTACTACCGCACCGTCAAACACAGCGTTTCTTGTGTATGGTACTTGTAAGTCTCTACAGCGTGACTTAGCTGTAGCCTCATTAACTTGCCATACAGAGAAAGCGCATCTTACACCGTCCACAATCGCAGACGTACCTCTGATTTTATTACGAGCTTTCTCTGGCGAGTCGATGACGTCATTGTCGCTTACTTTCGCCATATGGTGGTTTACGATTACTGTTGCCCCTGTTTCTGTTGCGATTTGAGCAAGTAAACCCATGAATGCTGCGCCTGCCGCAGGATCAGCGTTCACATCTGCGTGTACAAATGATGCCATTGGATCAATGACAACCAATGCGAGATCTTCAATCTCCAACATTTCTTCATATATCTTTTCAAACTCAGGTGATGTTGCGTATGTATTGTCTACTTTCATCATAATTGGGAAAACACCGCCTTCGTTTGGCAACGGTACAATAATGCAATCATGGTCATAACCCGAACGTTTGTTCAGGGGATCGAGCCTGCTGATCCGTCTGTGAATCTCATCTTTGTCATCTTCTGCTGATAAAACAATTGATGTGCCGTGATTGGCAACCAAACCACCGAAAGCATTTTGCATCCCATCGCCCGATGCCACCTTCATCGCTAGATCAAGTGTCATCATGCCCTTACCGCTATCCCCTGCGGCTGCAAACACCACTGGCACTCCGAGCGGTATTGTATCTCCGATTAAGAACTTCTGCTCTGGAGCCGACCCAACAAACTGCTGAGTAATAAGCAAGCTCTGGTTTTTGAGAGATAACGACTTCTTTACTTTATGCACAGGCGCATTAAGAAAGTTTGATATGTCAAACCCTTCTTCAATCGCGTCTGCTGCATCCCACTTTTTGGGCTTACCCTTCGGTGGCACAAGCATGGTGATTAGCTTCGCCCCCGCATTTTGTGCCAACTCTTGGACTATCCTAGCTAGTTTTCTACCTGCATCGTCATTGTCAGGCCAGATTATTAGCTCTTTGCCCTGCAATGGAGAGAAGTCAAACTTGTCTTTTGTGTTACGAGATAACATCCCTGCACCACCGATAGTGCAAGTAGCTGTGTAGCCTTGTTTTGTTAACTCATCTGCGCACTTTTCACCCTCTACCCATATCACGCGATCTGATTGAGCAATGTCAGGGAGGTTATAAAGTGGTCTAGTTTCAGGCAAACGCGGAAACTGGCGGAACTCTTTCTTTGCATTCCCGTCCGTATCCCGAACAATTTCTCCTGCTGCATCTCTCTCTATGTATCTTCGCACTGTTACGAGGACTTCTCCATCAATTGATAGGTAGAAATACTCGCCATCGTGCGGTGTATTAGTATCAATGACCCGTCTTTGCTTAACTTGTTCGGGTTGTTCTCCCTGGCTCTCATCAAATTTGTTCGGGTTAATTGGGTTCATCGGCGCTTCTGCCTGAGGTCGATCTAAGAACGTAGCAAAATGTTCGGCTACATCGGTGATTTTCCACCTGTAAGCCTCCATTAATATCTTGGATATGCCCCCGATCCCGTCACCACTGTTAAAATCCATGCCACGCATGAAGTTTGGACTTGACGGATCAATGTTTATTTTAAGAGATTGCCCTGCTTCTCCTGCCAATGAGCCAAGATAGAACTCATTCCGAACAACTCTTCCGTTTGGGTAGGCGTTCTTTAGTGCTTCAATCTGTACATATGACGGAACTTTCTCCGTGATCTCAGCGACTAAATCTTTTTGGTTGCCCCCATATATTGTATTGCCAACTACTCTCAATGACATTATATTGTCCTTACACTCATATTTACCACTTTATGGGGTTAGCATTGACACGGTGCTGACCCCTAATATTATTCACTTTTCCAACAAGTCTCCCTAAACTCACAAAACTTACAAAGATAAAAATCCTTGCTTTGAGCTATGCGAGGTAGAATGTCACCTGCTTTCGATGCAGTCAAGATATTTACTGCTTTATCACTTGCTGCTTGTGCCAAGTCTTTATCAAAAGGCACCAATTCATAGTATATTTCAGACGTATTTTTGTTTACGACTGTGAACAATGCAGGGCACTCTGTTAGCTCCATGTAAGCCTGATACAAAGCGATCTGCGTTGCATATGTTGGGTTTGCCTTTGCCACGCCCATACGTTGAAAGGCTTTCCATTTGTTGTCTTTTGCTGACTTGTTTTCCCATAACGCTGGGTAACACATATCAACAGGACCATCGCAGATCACACCATCTATGTGACCTCTGATCTCACCATCAGCAATTGAAAACCCAAACTGCTCTCCCATCTTGTCTTCTGTCCTAAGATCAAAGCCTGCATCCTTTATCCATTTGGCTGCATGATCTTCGATCCCGTGACCAAACTCAAAGATGCGCAATGTCTGTGCGCTGAAGCCAGAGTTCTCATCTTGAGGATAATTTAAGTAACGATACTGTATTTTACGGCTGCACTCATCTCCAATACTTGATGCCCCCAGGTACTTCCGTCGTTTTTTCTTCTCATTAACCCGAACAATTCCTCGGTCTACAGCCTCTGCTATCGCCTCTACTACGGGATCAGAATGGGATGCTTGTATGGGGCCAAGCGCCCGTTGACTTAAAGTAATTTTCTTCGAGCTTCCCAATTTCAATCTCCGATGATAGTTTTGCTGCCTCTTGTAATCCGAATACGAGTGTGTGAACCTGATCTTCTGATAGATCACAAAATCTGGTTTCCCACCCGAACTTTCCTAATATAAATGCCAGTTCTTCTATTGGCTTTCTTTCTTCCATTAATGCATCGCTCCCTGTTGCTCTGTTAATAAATCAATGATCTCATCTATTTCTTTCTTTGGAAGTTGGCTGTTTGTGTATTGCAGCATCAAAATTGTAAGATCGTTTACAATGACATCCGCTGACCCGAACAAAACTTCGCCTTCTTCAGAATCTTCTAGCTCATCTTGGATAACTTCGTTTGCTGTATCTGTAATCTCACCCAAGTCTTTCAAGTTCTCACAAAAACAAACGTATTTAGTTTCTTCTGTGTATAATTCTTTCTGACTACTGCGCTTGGCTATTGATAAAATCATTTCAAACCTAGCCATCCTCTTGCCTCTCTGTGTCGTTATCTCTTAACCATAACGCCAAATCAGATAAAATGTACTTAAATTGTGAACATGGGATAATTGCCATGAGCTTACCGTCTTTCCAAATCTTCATTCCCTCATCATAAACAGCCCAATTTATCATAGATAAGCCTCCACTGCATGTTCAATTGGACTTCTGTTCCACATAAAACTAAGCATGCATGCTGCCTTGTATTTAGTCCAAGAGAAATCAAATCCATTTACTTCGATGCCTTGCGTAGCTAAATGATTGCGTTGTGTGTCTGTTAGGTTTTGATCTAACCAACGCTTAGTCTTCTTTGCTGCGCTGCCATCCTCAATATCACGTAAGAAATCATCTGCGGCTGCGGTAGCTTGTGGTTTGCCGCCAACGGCAAGAACACGCACTTTACCTTTCTTACGTTTACCAAACGCAACTGATAGCTTTGATGTGTTAGCTACCCCTACAAATCCTTCAAAACCTGTTGCCATACGCAAGCTGCCATCACCAAACAGATCAATCCAACGGAACGGTGACATTTGCATCAAGTCGTATTCCGTCATGGTAAATGTAGATAGCTCTGCCTTTTCTTCTTTCTCTGACTCAAAAAGATGCCCACATACTGGACACTCTTGAACGCCCATAGGAACGTAGGACTCGCACTCTGGACACTCTTTCAGAGGTGCTTCACCCTTTTCTCTATCATCTAAATCAATCGCATCTTCCAAAGACCCATGCGTGAGGACGCTGGTGCCAAAGTCAAGAACCACACAATCTGTCTTAACAACACCTGGGAACTCCTCTGGATCAATCGTGCGTAGCCCACGACCAATCATTTGAACCATCGTACCCTTTTGTGAGCATGGCCTCGTAAGAACGATACACGACACAGCAGGAGCGTCAAAGCCCTCAGTCAGTACCGACACATTCACAACCACTTGAAGATCACCATAGGCAAGCTCATGTAGCGTTTCGGCTCTTTCATCCTTTGGTGTGTCGCCAGTTACGAGCTTGGCACCAATATCGTGCTCCACAAATGACTCTAATAAATCTTCCGCATGCTTGATTGTGCTACAAAACACAACAGTTTTACGGCCCTCTGCACGTTCTATCCACTCTGTCACAACTTTCTCATTAATAACTTTGTGGTTCATAATGGCTTCAACTTGCTCCATATCGAAGTCATTGCCCTTACGAGACACGTTGTTAAGCTGATCCCCTACACCACAATCAACCACATATGATTTAGGTGGCACTAAAAATCCTTCACGAATTAATGTTGTAATTTCAATATAATGTGAGCAATTATTAAAAACGCTGCGTAGACCTTTGCCATCGCCACGATTCGGTGTCGCAGTGAAACCAACAATCTCTGCGTTTGGATTGTCTTCTTTTACCGCGTTAATAACTTTTAAATATGTATTTGCTGCTGCATGATGGCTTTCATCTACAACGACCATATCAAATTTTGGACGATCACGAAGATTGCGATCACGAGATATTGTCTGTATCATTGCAAAAACCACATGACCGCCCCAAAATTTTAAATTTCCATTAACAACACTTGGGCATAGATGATTATTAAATTTTTGAAACTTAAACATATTTTGAGTTACAAGCTCATCGCGGTGTTGCAAAACAAGAACTCTATTGCCTTGTTTGTAACGCTCTCTAATTAGTGCAGAAAGCATAATCGTTTTACCTGCACCAGTAGGTGCTACAACAATTGTATTACCGTGTTTGTCTAATGCTTTACACGCATCACTAACAGCGGCCTCCTGATAGGGGCGCAATAACATGTTGAGAACTCCATTGGTCTAGAAAAGAGGGGGAGTGTTTGGCCCACCGCTCCCCTTCGGTGGTCTAGCAGGTGAAGTAAAACCTGTGCCGCTAGA
>VTLG01014284.1_pt1 | contig 12540 bp, 13 predicted proteins | sample 4694571 | NCBI WGS metagenome assembly VTLG01 (sample SAMN12604809, study PRJNA352737) | marine metagenome | biome: ENVO:00000447; feature: ENVO:00000209|ENVO:00000569|ENVO:01000036; material: ENVO:00002151; isolation source: viral sequences binned using virsorter ... | reverse complement strand
CAACTTTCTCTTCGAAATCTGCTTCGTCTGTGAAGTCTACACCGTTAGATAGTGAAACCATTTTCTCTTTTTGTGATTCAGACAAGTCTTCACATGCCTTAGTCACAACATTTTGTCTCTTAAGACTTCCTAACTCTTCTGTTATTTCCATGTTCTTGGAAACTTCAGCATCAAGTTTGGATTCCATCTCGTCAAGACGATTTGCAAGTTCATCCATGACATCGTACTTATCTTCTGGCACTTCAACATAGTGTTCTACGAACAACTTCTTGAGACCTTCGATAAAGTTTTCTGTCATTTCTGACCTTAAACCCCTTTCTATTGCAAGTTCGTTTTCTTTCGTCCACTCTTCAGCACAATATGTGAGATACTTATCTACAGAAGAAGTTAATTCTTCTTTGATAGTTTCTACTTGGGATTTTAATTCTGATTGATAATGCTCTTCTAGTTGAGCTTTTGCTTCTTCAACTTTGCTGTTTACTGCAGCCTTGAAGATAGTCTTAGCTTTCTCTGCATTTTCTTCTGATAATTCTAATGATTCAGAGATTTTTGATAGGTCGTCATCTATTTCAATCTCAACTAATGAAGATTCGACTTCTGCTTCAGCTTCTTCTTTCTTGACTGACTCATGCTCTTCGTCTTCGTCCTCGTCTTCGTCATCATCATCTTCCATATCTTCTTCGTCCTCATAACCCATTTCTTTAACGAGTTTTGAGACTTCTTCTAATGATAATGCTTTCAAAGCTTCTACAATGTTTCGTGCTATCTCTGCTTTAGTCAAGGATTCATCGACCTCGTCCTCTGATAAAGAAGAAAACAATTTGTTTAATTCTTCTTTGTTCAGTTTTTTCATACTGTCGACTGCAGCCTTGATTAGTTCCATTTTAGAGGCACCTTTCTCAACGATTGTGTCTTCTGTCTCGGAATCTTCATCTTCTTTTAATTTGTCTGCTTTGCTGTCTCCTTTTTCTGCACCTTTGTTAACTGCATCAGATACAGGTTTAGTACCTTTCTCTGCAGCTTTAATGCTTGCAACAGCCTTGTCAACAGGATTTTCTTCGGGTTTGACGACTTCAGCTTTACCTGATTCTATTTTTTCCTCAGAGCTGGAACCTTGCTTGTGAGCAGATTTGTCACCTTTTTCTGCACCGTCAGTAGGGGCCTTCTCGACCACCAACTCTTCGGTGTTCTCTACTTGGTTATCTAAATCTGACATAAATTTCTCCTGTTTAAAGATTACTTTTTTATTTATATGTTAAAGGTTCTCAACAAACCTTTTCCATAGGTTCAATTTGGTTTCTTCAAGTTTATTGAGTCTAGCAGTCTTCATTTCCTTCTGCATTTCATCAATATCTTTTGCTTTTAAGATACCACTTTCATAAACCCACTCAACACCTTCCATAATACCTTCTACGAAGGCCTCAGGTGCAGACGGGTCTGCGACGATATCTCCTGCCGTAGCAAGTTGGAAATCGTCTTTTACATACTGTGCATTTCCTTTAGATTCTAGTGAACCTAGACCTCTAGAAGAAACACCCAGTTTGGCACCATCATCTATCAAATTCTTAACAATTTGACCGTTTGGTGTACTCAAAATCTTTGCTCGTCCCACGAAATTGTTTCCATCTTCTTCTAATTTCGTTATCATGTGGGACACTTTGTCTAAATTAATTGTAGGCCCTTCGGGATGTCCTAACTCTCCGAATGCTCTATCTTGTTCTACGAACTCTTTGTTATACCTTTTTACTTCTTTCTGTATAACTTCTTTAGGGTATATCCTACCATTACGGTTTTTAATTTCGGATTGCATAAAGATACCTTCGATAAAGTAATCTTTCTTACCGTTCTCGTTTGATTCGACAATAACTGGTTCGACAGCGTAGTCGTTAAATTCCGATATTAATTTCATTTACTATTCCCTCTATTGATATACCTTCATCGGCCATGTCTTTTAACATATTCTTCACTGATTGCATACCAACTTTTAAGGACTCTTCATCCTCGAAGGTTTCTTGTATATCCTGACCGTTTAGAAATACTGTAATACCTTCTTCACACTCGGTGTAAATTATATTTATAGTTTCTTCACCGAATTTTTCAACTTCTCTTTTGATGACTACATGACCTTCGGGGCAATCAAACTTTGCCTCATGAAGTTCCTCAGACATATCGGAGAATGTTTTCACTCTTCTGATTCACCTTCATTAGGTGTTTCTAACCAGTTCACTGACTTCTCAACTCTCTTCATGTCAACTGTCTCTGCAGCTTTTCCCTTGATACCATCAAAGATACTATTCTTTGCTTGTTCAAGTTTCCCTGCTTCAATCTCGTCAACAATCTTTCTACTGATGTCTTCACTCATTACTAAAATCCTCCAAATCCGTCATCATCTTCTCCACCTTCATCACCACCCTCATCTTTTATTTGAGCATCGATGATCTTGATGTCTTCCTCAGTCTGTCTCAGTACATACTTTCTAACATATTCGTTTGAATAGTATTTACCAATGTAGTCTGCTATTCCTCCAAGGGTATCTAATCTTTCCCTTAGAATCTCTGCTTCCTTCAACTCTGTAAAGTGGTTGTCGGTTGCAAATTCATACTGGATGAAGTCTTTGAATTTATCAAACTCTTCTCCAGTTACGATTTCCTTAAGAACTAAATGAGTCTTAAGAATATCTGTAAAAACTCTTGCAAACTTCTTTTGAAGTCTGTTTGTGAACTTATTAAACTTAAGTTCATCTCTAGATATCTCTGAAGCTCTACCCATGTTAAAACCATTGTCAGCTTCTAATCTAGTTGCAGGCACATTAAGTGATTGATATAACTTCTTCTTGAAGTATTCTATATCATCTATGTCTGCAAGATTCTGTCCGCCTGGAAGTGTGGTAATCTCTGTTCCTCGACCACCCTCTCTTCTAGGTAACCAAAAATCTTCTAACATCGACATGTGTTTACGATCATCTTTGATCTCACCTGTCTCTGCGTTATACACTAATTTATTTCTATATTTGTGCATAACATCGGCAAGGTATTGTTCTGCCTTTGCCTTTGGAAGGTTACCCACATCAATGTAGAATATCCTTCTTTCAGGAGCTCTTGATATTCTGTAAATAACAAGTGCATCCTCCATCATTGCTAACTGATTTGCAGTTTTCAATGCTTTGTGCAAGTATCCGATTACAACATTTCTACTGTAATCTAATAGTCCACTGGTAGTAAAACAGATTGCTTCAGGAGCAATCTTTACAACATTACCATCAGTTGCACTAGACTTATCGAATCCTTTATCATTGAACATGTAGAATTCTTCTATCTTCTCTACTCGTTCAATCTTAGTCTTCGGGTCTTTACCCTTTTCAATATTCCTAACCTTCTTAATTTTAAGAGGGTCAATATTTCTTAGGTCTACTATACCTAACTTTGGTCGTTTGCTATCAACGACCTTATGGAAGTATATTCTTCCATCTACATACCACTTTCTGAATATTTCATGAGAGTTCTGATTGAACTTCATTAAGGATAAGATGTGAGCAAACTCGTCTTGCATCTTGTTCTTGATGCTGTCCGAGAGTTTGACATCTCGGAGGTCGAGTGCAACAATCCTATCTGTAATATCAGAAGTAATACACTCATTGACTATATCTTCTATAGCCGAGTCACATTCAGGTACTAATGATGTTTCACGGTATCTTCGAATAAGTTCAGACTCATTCTTGATACCACCTTCCATATCGACATATGCACCATATGCTCCGCCAGATATGTAACCCGCCTGTTGTTGTATAACAGGAGTGCCATCATCGTCAACAGGAGGCACAAACGACTTTGCGCTTTGTGTCTCCTTGACTCTTAACTCGTCTTTCTTACGAGTTATTTCGAACCCGAATAATTCCATAATATTATTTATACCCCTATTCTAGAGGCTATTTCACTATTATTACTTGACTCTTTCCCAGTGAGAATATGTGAAATCAACTGTGAATTCCTCCAATGCATCTACTGTTTCGTAATTTAATTCGATAGCAGCAATGTTCTTTGGAAACATGTTGAAGAACTCATATCTCGCAAGGACAGCGTCGTCTTTACCTAATTGTTCGACAAAAGCTCTAGACAATAGGTAGTCATTAGATGCCATACCTACACCTGAGTCTAGTTCTTGAATGTCTTGTTGCCATGCTTCTAGAGCAGACCTTGCAGAAAATTCACTATCGTTTATGATGGTCACTGACCAATCTTCGAATGTTCTATCTCCTGCTAACTTTAGGATGTGACCCCTAAAGTTTACTGGAATCTCACCTAGGGTAGCAGCGGGAATTGCAGCTCCTTTACAAAGGAACTCAATACGGTTTCCACTTCTAGGAATGAAGACTCTGAATCGGTTAGGTCTTGGGCCACCACCAATCAGTTGTGCTTTAAATTCGTCTATTGTTGCCATTCTTTACTCCTTAAACTGCTCCGTAGATTTCTTCAAACTCAACCCCTGACCTTGCAGCCACGAAGTTAAGAGTGATAAAGTTAATACTTCTAGCAGGTTTCACGAATATTGAACAAACAAATTCGTTTCTGTCGATGACTGAATCAGTATTATTAGTTTCATCACATAATACTGAGAAGTCTACTAGACCCCTTCTGTTCTTAACATCTCTTAGGAAAGGTTCTACTGCAGCTCTAAATTGTGCTCTAGTGAATGCATCATTGAATTCAAAGAGTTGTGATTTAGCTGCAACTGCAATTGCCTTTTCTAATACGATGAATAACCTTCTGACATTGATTCTATCGAATGCAGATGGTGTACTTAGTGCAGTTTTATCACCGAAAAGAACTGTTCCTTGGCCTGGGAATGTTACGATAGGATTAATTCTTGCTTGATAAAGATCATCTCTTGATCCTTGTGATGGGTTGAAAGCAAGTTTTGTAATTCCTAGGTATTGTCCTCTTGAGAATCCTGCTGGTGAGAACCATGGGTCTCTCAATAAGTCTGACCTTGCCATGATACCTGCTGTATGACCGTTGCCGGGCACCCAACAGTATTTGTCGTTGTATCTGTCGTATTGGTATACCCAACCTGAATCTAGAACTGCATAAGAACTTGATGTTACTGACGCGTAGTCTGCAATAACATTTGAACTTTGAGTTGACTCAGAAGCAACATTAACGACTGATGCTCTCCTTGGAGAAGCAATTACCATACAGTCTTTACGATTTTCTGCGACTTGGATTAATTGATTTACGATTGAATTGTGGTCTGCAAGAATGTCACCATTCGAAGTTCTAGTTGAACCTACTATTAAGAATGATAAATCCTGAGTTTCTGCGTCACCGAAGTTATCCACATATCCAGCATATTTAACTGCTGGTGATGGTAAACCTCCATCAGCTCCGTCTGCAAGTGAACTACTAATTGGTGCAGAAGGTCTACCGAATGCAGTAGAACCTGATAATGCATGAGTGTGAACACTGTTTGCAGCTGGGTGAGTTGATGTACTGTGACCAGTCCACCATATCCAATCTGATTGATTATTGATTACATTTTTGTAGTAATTTGAAGCACCTTCTGCGTTCTTCGCGTCTGATGCACATGAAACAAATCCGTAAGTTTCTAGGACTTCGTGTTGTTTTCCTGAGATAACTCCGTCTTCGTCTACAACTACTACATGAATTTCGTCTGCACTACCTGAAGCTGCAGTTGCAGATGCAGATGTGCCTGGAGCTTTATCAAATTGATTATAAAACTCCCAATATCTGTGAACTTGTGTTGAGTTAGCAACTGTGCTAACTAGACCAGTTCCAGCTGGTTGATTGAGGGCTTCTACGGTAATTGTTCCTGTTGCTGTTGCAGTAACACGATACTCTTGAGTATCGGTTCCGAATCTAACAATATCCCTGATTTGGAATCCTGCTTCAGATGTAACTGAAATTACTGTTTGACCAGCAGCTTCTTCTGCATCTAGAGTAGTCACATTGTCATTGAAATATGCATCAGGAGATGCACAAACACTAACTTTTAATGAGTTTCCAATTGCGCCAGGATATTTTGCAGCCCATTGACCTATTGTACCAGCTGCACCACCGTCTTCAAAACCTGACTGGTATGCATCTAGATTCTTAATGCTTGCATCAGTGTCACCACCATTGTTTGCATTATAGGCTGTTGAACTTGCAACACGAACAACTTTTAATGATGAACCATATCTTAAGAAAGCCTCTGCAGAATAGAAATCCTCCGCACCTGCGTCTGTATCGGCGGGTGTGTAGAATGCGTCTACTAAACCTTTGCTATCTGAAACTGATACTACTTCATCAACAGGGCCCCATCTAAATGAACCTGCGAATGCTCCTACTGTAGAAGATACTGCAGGCACAACATTTGTCAAGTCAACTTCTTTGACTTGTACGCCTGGTGATACTTGAAATGCCATATTTTTCTCCTGTTAATGTAAAAAGTTGTTTACTGTTTTATTTATAACTTTATAGTTTCTAAAGAACTACCATTTTACTTCATTACCCATCTCTTTTGAGTACCAGCGAGTTCCCTCACTGTCTACAAAGGTAGAATCTTCGGGTTTTACTTCTCCAAAGACCCCTGCTGGGAGTATATCGTCTTCTATCATCTTTTGTTGTTCTGCATATAACAAATCTTTCACTTGTTTATCAGTAAGGTGATAGAAGTATTCTGTGGTTATAAACCAACTGAATAATACTAAATTCATTACCATGTCATCATGATATCCTCTGTCAGCCTCATATGAGTTACCCTTAGTGACAAAGGTCATCAATTCTGTTATCGTTGCACGATCTACAAGATGTAATCGTTTTTCTTCTAACAATTCCTTGAGTGTAGAGCATCCTACCCGTTTAATCTTTTTATTAACGGTTACTCCAATATCCTCTGCTTTTAATTGTCCTTGTACAAAGACATTTGGATATTCAATATCATAGTGCAACTGAGTTGCAACCATTCCACCCTCTGCATTATTTTCTATAATTACTAATGCTTCGTTGTAAGCTCGTACATACTTATTTATAATATCGGGAAACAGCATAGGACTTATCATACTGTCACGATATGTTGCAACCTGTTCGAAAGGTTGTGTTGATACATCAAATACTGAGAATGTAGAGAAGTCCATACCTCTACCTTTTGCAACATCAACCGTACAGATGTAATCATGTCCCTCTTTGGGTTTCTTATATATGTTGACACCATCCCTGTTCCATTCAGGTTCCCATGCTTTCATACCTAACAAGGTGTCTGAGTTAATTAATGTGTTACCAGTACCTAAGAATGAGTTACCATACTCTTGTTCAAACTGGGCCTCTGAGGTGTTTGCTATGGTCATCTCTTTCCATTCTTCATCTCGGCCCGGCACATCGTACCAGTGTATTATAAAGTGCTTGTATTCTGACTGTTCATGTACTGCAGACTCATATATTCTATGGAACATATTACCCACACCGTTTGCAGTTGAGGTTATAATAACTTTTGAATCTTTACCTGATGTAATAACGGGATATGTTGCAGTATAGAATGTATCTGCATCATCTACGAATGCAAACTCATCGAGATATAGTAAGTTGATTGACATACCACGAATCGAACTTGAAGATGTTGCAGCTGCAACTACTTTCGAATCGTTTGAAAATTCTATTGAACCTTTGTTAAGAATCTTGACGCCTGGTTGTAAAAAGAATGGTACAGACTCTAACATGGTTACGATTCTTGCAATCATCTCCCTTGCAATTGCACCTTTGTTAGCAAGAACAGCGACAGTTACTTCGGGATGAAATAGTAAATACCATAGTAAGTATGCACATGATGTAATTGACTTACCACTCTGTCTAGATGCAAGAACTATATTGAATCTGTTCTGATCGTAAAACTCTATTAATTCTTCTTGATATCCACGAAGTTGAAAAGGAACCATACCCTCATCTAGGGATATGATTTGAGTATAATTTTCGATGAAATGAACTGGGTCTTTAGAACACTTTAAGTATTCATTCAGTTCTTCCTCGGTATACTGTGTCTCGACACCAGCTCTCTTGATGAGAGTATTGCCGAGATATCCTTCGTTTACTGGTTTAACCATAAATTTTCTGGCGGTGTCCAAGACCCCGTGTATTCATATCTATTTGGATACGGATTATTTGCACAATCAGTTTCCAATGTCAAAATTTTACTTGGAAACTCAGTGTAAATATCTTGTATCATATCGTGTTGAGTTTTTAATCGTTGATAACTTGCATTTAAAAGATCATCGTTGATCTCGTATCCATCTAATCGTGCTGTTCTAGCCCTTGATGATGCAAGTGAATTTGGTCTAGGCCCCTCTGATGTCATTGAAATTGCATAACTAACAACTTGTTCTAAAGTGTTTTCTCTTTGTAAATAAAAGATTACATCGGCAAATTCAATTACCTGTCTATGGTTTCCACCTTCCCATTGTATAGGATGAAATTTACCTACAATGTCATTTGTTTTTGTCAACCAATTATTGACCTTTGTAGTTCTATCCTCATAAAAGTCACATGATATTTCTCCTAAACCTTCATGAGATGGTGTACCATTTACAATCTCGTCATGTAAGTACCAACTACCAACTCTAAAGTTACTAATTATTAATCGTCTCATACATAGTCCTCCATCCAACCTAATCGGATTAATTCTTTGAATGCTCTATCATGTTTATTTACATAATCGATCATTCCCTCTTGTTCTTCTCCATCACCATCCATATACTCCTGTGGAAATACTCTACCATTGACTTCTAACATATTTGTTTTGTTTATCAATGCATCTATCTCAGGTATACCTTTGTGTAGGTATATGTCTGCTTCAGGCCACTTACCCATTTTGAAAAAATCATGATGTATAATATCCCAATGAGGGTACATACCTTTTGTATATACACAAGCCCATGGGTTATTATCTATACTGATGCATTTTTCAGCACCGTAAAATTCTGCAAGATGAAGTAGAACACCTGTCCCACCTCCTAGATCACATACAGTTTTACCAGCTGCATGTTCCTTTAACCAGTTTTCATATGGATTGTAATCCTCTACATTATCAATATCTTTCCAGTAATCAGTTTGATGACGGGTCAGATGTCCCAAAGCTAATAACCAAAAGGCTTCTCCTTCCTTTACTTCGGGTATAGGTATCGATTTATATTCTTCAAGTTTCTCGAACATCTTTCTTAGACTCCTTTTTCAGGAACTTTTGCAACTCACTTGTTGAACCTACATACAAATGATTATGTTGTGTCCTGACTGAACTATCCTCCTTCTCAAGGTCTTTTAATTTCTTCTGTATATCTATCAACTTTTCTGCAGTCTCAGATACAGTTTTAATTAATTGACCAGCAACCTCGTATGCACGCGGGTGTTCTGTTTCTTTGGAAAGTTCTAGTATGCCATCTATTGCATCTTGTCCTCTCTCAACGAGGTCATATAAATTCTCACGGGCATACCTGTAGTCTGTTTCGATATTCTTGTCCCTATCAGGAACTTTGACTAATTTAGTTTCTTGTTTGATATCACTATTGATATCTAGAAGATTATCTAATTTTTGATCTATCTCTTTTGTCATAACTAAGCATCACCAGCGAGGTCTTCACTATATGTAGTACCCCCACCTTCATCATAAAAAGTTACCGTTTCTGCAACTACAAATGAATCTGATGGATCAACTGAACCAACAAATTTCAATGTAGTATTTGCATTTATTGTGATTGCATTATTCAATACTATTGACAACTTATCACTTGCAATACTTTCAACGGTAGGATTCGTTGTTAAATTGGTTCCGAATACTTCGTCACCAACACTTATCTTACTATTTATTGCAGTTGCAAAGGTCACTCCTTGAGAATTAGAAACTGCATTTGCAACTTCACCGAAAGCTGGTTCATAGTGTTTAACCTCTTTAACCAATCCTGAATTGTTAATTTGAGTTGTGGTAAACCCAGCTTTCAAATCAGTATTGATGTAATCTCTTTCGATAACATTCTTGATAACCTCTCCAGTATAAACAGGGCCAAAGAAGTATGTCTTCATAGTAAATTCTAATGTGTATTCTATAACTCTTCTTTCTTCAAATGAACCTTCATACATATCTTCCATTGCAATTGAGTTAAGTATGACTGGTACATCTCTTACCTCACTCATACTGTCAACCATTTTCATTGCAACGGTATATTCAGGTTGGAAGTAAGGAACTATTTGTTCTACTATTTGAAGTGCATCGATAGCGTTTTTTGCAAGTATTGATAGAGAGAAGTTAATATTGTAAGGTGATGGTTGATATTGGAATCCTCTTTTTCCAACATCACTCGTTTCCATTACAGTCTTTTGTGTTCTTATAATTTTATTTTGTTGTCTACTCGGATCATATTCTAATCCAGTCATTTCAAAAGCCATACGAGGTAAAGATATAGAAGTTACTGCACCATCTCTTTGTTTTGCATCTTCTGTCAATCTCAATAAAAATTTTTGTTTTGGGCCATAGGATATAGGTACTTTCTGTTGAGTGAGTACAGTCCCATCTGATTGTGTTTTCTTAATATCAATGTTATTGAACAATGTACCGAAAACTGAAATCGATCTTTTTATAGTTTCGTTGTAAAAATAAGTTCCAAACATTATGGTTCACCAAATGGATTTACTTCACTAAAGTCTAAGTAATCATTATCTTTAGCTTCGAACTCTACATTCTGTGCAGAATGGTCTGTACCAAATGTCATGACATCTGTAATTGCAGCTATTACTCTTGCACAACTTGATGATGCACCTGTTAGTGTATCACCCACTTGTAGTGTTCTAGTGTTATCCTTAATTGAAAGTTTTCTAGATTGTGGTTGCCACAGTACAACCTCACCAACTGTCGTTGCAACACCGTTGATTACTGTTGTTAGATTCTCTCCGACTGTATAGTTTCCAGTACCAGTTTGCATAGTTAGTTCTATTGTGTAAGCTGAATCTGCCTCTACCAAGTCTGCAGATGTTCCTGTATCGAAATCTTCTCCACCGTATGAGAAGAGTGAACATCTCATCTTAAAGACAAACATTTTTCCTAATTGGAAGAAAGGGTCTTGGTCTTCTACAAAATTTATTTCAAACATTGAACCTGTGAGAGGAAAATATATTACATCCCCTTCATTAGGTCTAAGTGATGTTGCAAGATTTGAGTCTAGAGAAATAAATCTCTCCCATGTTCTGAGAGACATTATAAATGTTGCTTCCTCTTGTATTTGAACACCGAACTTAGAAACAAGGTCTCCTTCTCCTTCGAAACCCTCAGTGTTCTCTAGATACATCTCGACAGAATAGGCGTCACCGAATCTTGACTGAACATCGTCATTCAATATACTGTCTTCCTCTATAATTTGTCTTGGTAGATATAAGACATCGTGTCCATAGAATCGTAATGACTCTACTACCAAATCCTCATAGAGGTGCTGTTCTGTCTTTACAGCATGATTAAAATAATTATTTGTAGGCATTCACTTACCCCATTAAGTCCATGACGGGAAGTTCGTAATTCAATCGAGACTCCTCTTCTAGTTTTGTTATCTCCTCTTGTGCTTGTGCTTTCATTTCTGATGCATTTAAAGTCACCCCGCCAGGCAATGCAACCCCCTCAAACTTGGATAGATTTTCTCCCCATTGATACTTCACTAATGCAGTTGAATATCTTTTCAACCACATATCATTGTAGATATCTGTGAAGTCTGTTGGGTCTATTTTTCTATGACATTCTATGATTATGAATTCGTTACCACTTAAAGCTTCGATATCCATATCAAGATACAATCTATTCATGTGTTGTTTATATCTTATTGGTACTTGACCAACAAGTATATTATCCATCATGGTAATGTGTTGTTGTACCATTTCGTAGTATAATATATTTGTTGCAGATAAATCATAAAGGTCATTCAACCTTAACTGATATCTTAAATCAAACATGTTTAAATTATGTTTGTCATTGAAAGGGAAGATTCTATTTACGGCTAATACAAACTCAGGTAAAACGATATAATTTTGTTGTTGTTTTACTTGTTCATTATCATACGCATGAGTTCCAGCCACATTCTCTGTGAATGTTTCATCTGATCTCATCGTAGTTTTCTTTGCGTCTGTTATTTGGTGCTTGAGATAAACTCTGATAGAACCGTCATAATGGTACTCTTGGAAGTATTGAATGGCCTCATCCAGTCTGTCATCAAACTGGTCATCGTCCACATTGATATCTAAAACTGGAGCTCCCAGTTTTCTTTTAACATATTCTTTTAATGATGCTTTACTGTTTGGTATTGCCATAAGTAGTATTCCTTTCGTATACTACTATTTATACCTTTTCTATTCTTGGAAATAAGTTTTATGCTGAAGACGGTCAAGTTTCTCATCTATCTTCTGAATCGATGATAAAACTCTCTCAAAATCGGCCTCGATTTGCTCTCTTGTTGCGTAATCTCTTGCGATTTCTTCTCTTGTTTTATTGACAAGAATGTCTAGTCTTTTTTGTTCTGAAAGG
>VTLG01009081.1_pt1 | contig 12542 bp, 25 predicted proteins | sample 4694571 | NCBI WGS metagenome assembly VTLG01 (sample SAMN12604809, study PRJNA352737) | marine metagenome | biome: ENVO:00000447; feature: ENVO:00000209|ENVO:00000569|ENVO:01000036; material: ENVO:00002151; isolation source: viral sequences binned using virsorter ... | reverse complement strand
TAAAACAGGAGCAACTTTTGATGCTACTAATATAGTAACAAACTTAAGCGCAACTTTAGAAGCTGTACCATCTGCAGTATATATGAAAGAGGACTTGCACATTTATATGTCTGCTAAATCTTTTAGATTATATATACAAAAAATGTCACAAGATGGCTATGTTAATGCTTACTCAATGAATAGAGATTATGAGGCAGTATTTGAAGGCGTTCGTTTAGCGGTTTGCCCTGGAATGAAAGATAACGTATTAGTTGCGGCAGAAAAATCAAACTTATTCTTTGGTACTGATTTACTTTCAGATTCAACAAGAATATCTATTTTAGATCAAGCTTTAGTAACAGGATCTGACAATATTAATGTTGTTGCAAGATATACAGCTGGAACAATACAAGGTATTGGATCAGATATCGTATTAACATCTTAATAAATTAAATAAATGAAAGTAGGGGGATAAAACCTCCTACTTCCTTAACCTTAAAAAACATAACTATGGCTTGCGGAACATTAACAAAAGGAAGAGGGTTAGATTGCAACAGAATATCGGGCGGCGTTAAGCACGTTTATTTTTCAGTCTATGACAATTTTGCGAGGGCAGATTGGGCTTATGACGCTACTCACCCATTAGAAATTGATACTATAAACTTTCAAACTTCTACAATATTTAGATATACTATGCCACTTGGCGTAGCAAGTATCACGGACACAATTACAGGATCAAAAGAAAACGGTACAATTTTTTACACTCCTACGGTTAACATAATATTGAATAGATTAACAAAAGAAGATCAAAACCAAATCAAATTATTAGCAGCTACAAAGGTTAGAATATTTGTACAGTTAAACGAAACTCATACTGCAACAGGAAATGATGTTATCATATGTATGGGAATGATAAACGGAATGGAATTAAATGCGGGTACTATGGATAGTGGAGCTGCATTTGGCGACAGAAACGGTTACACCTTAACGTTTGACGGATTAGAACCAGAACCATTTGCTATGCTTGAAGATGTAGCGGCAGGTGCGGCACCATTTTCAAACTCTGGAATTTCTGGATTAACAATTGATACAGATTAATATAAAATAATTTGTAGTTTTTTTATAGCTTGATGAGGGTGGGACTGCTTGACAGTTTATAGATAACACTAGCGTTCATCATAAGAAAGGGTAGCTTCAGCTACTCTTTTTTTTTATATAGCAAATAAATAATGTTTTTTTCTATTATATAGTATGTTACAAGGCAAAACTAAATCTTCACTAACAAGTATTACAGACGGCATTGTAGTCACAGAAGACAATCGTATTTATAATTTTTATACATCACCTGCTTCTGCGAGTCTAATTGGAAAAATAGTTCCTAAATCACAAATTAGACTTTTATTTAAATTTATTAATCAAATGGATAAATCAGTACAATATGCATATAATAAAGGAGGAGAAGCAAACATAACTGACAGATATACTGCAATACAATTTTCTTATGTAGCAACACTAGATTCTAATAGTGTTTACAATGGTAATACTAGCTTTAAAATGGCGGGTACTTATGTTTTTGAAGTTTATGAAGTTGCTTGGAACGGAACGGTAAGTTTAACAGCATCTACAGCACCCGCAACTGAAACTCAAATATTAGAAGCAGCTGACAATGTTGGTTTTGTTACAGGATTGTGTACAAAGGGAACAATGATATTATCAGATGTTGATGGAAGTGAACAAGTGCAATATACACAACATACAGAACCTTCAAGTACAAACTACATATATTACGGACAATAAAATAAATTATGAAAGACAATATTTTAAATATAAATTTAGAAACAGAAACTGCTCCGTATGTTAAAGAAGTTCGCGGCAAAGACTACATCGAATACGGCACAGAAAATTGGAGCAATTTATACCCTCAATTTTTAATTGACTTATATTACAATTCAAGTACACAAGCAGCTATAATAAACGCAACTGCAGAAATGATTGCAGGAGAAAATTTAATTATAGAAAACGAAGACGACAGAAATCTTGACGCAAGAGTAAAACTGCAAAATTTTATGAATAGGGCTAACGGAAATGAAAGTCTGCACGAGGTTTTGAAAAAAGTTGCATTTGATTTTAAATTGCAAGGAGCGTTTGCACTTAACGTTGTATGGAGTAAAGATCGTACGCAAATAAGCGAAATTTACCACGTAGGCGTAGAAAAAATACGAGCAGAAAAACCTAATGTTATGGGCAGAGTAGAAGCTTACTATGTTTCTGCAGATTGGAATAATACAAGAATTAACAAGCCATATCGAGTTCCTGCTTTTAACACTAAAGACAGAACATCTGCTAACCAAATTTTATATTCTGGATTATATAGTCCATCAATGAACATATACCATACACCAGACTACACAGCTTCAAATAACTGGGCACTTATTGACCAAAAGGTTGCGGAATACCACCTTTCTAACATAGCTAACGGGTTTGCGGGCAGCTATTTTATTAGTTTTGCTAACGGCATACCGACAGCAGAAGAAAGATATCAAATAGAACAAAGTATTACACAAAAATTTACGGGCGAAAAATCAGCAGGCCGCTTTGTTTTAACCTTTTCAGACGATCGTACTAAAACTCCAGAAATCGTGCCTATTAGTATGTCTGATGCTGACAAGCAGTATTTAGCATTACAAGAATTACTCGTTCAGAACATCTTAACTGGGCACAGAGTAACCTCACCTATGTTAATGGGAATTAAGTCTGATACAGGGCTTGGGAATAACGCTGACGAGCTTAATACAGCGGCTAACTTCTATTTAAATACTGTTGTAAAACCATACCAGGATCATATAGTAAAAGAACTTAGAAAAATATTTCAAGTAAACAATATGGATATGCCTGTAAATTTTGTACAGCTAAAACCTATTACTACAAGATTTACTAATCAGGATTTAATGGCTGTAATGACTCAGGACGAAATAAGAGAAGAATTAGGTTTAGCTCCATTAGAAGAAAATGTAGTAGTTAAAGAAGATTTTGCAAAAGTTGGTTCAATGATTGCAGACGGTATGGATTTACCTTTGTATGATTCTATTGAGGAGGCAGAAAAAGAAGCAGAAAGAATGGGCTGCAAAGGTCATCACATACATACACAAGATGGCAACGAGTACTATATGCCTTGCGAAAACCACGATCAAATAAAAGAAGTAAAAAAAGATTGCAATTGTAAATTAAACGAAGATGCTAATTTTACAGAGTTGCATAATTTTATAAATGAATTTGGAGAAGATATACCAAATGAATGGGAATTAGTAGATGAAGATAATGCAGAGGGTGAACACGAGGATTTTAATTTTGAATACGAATTAAATAATATAATTAACAAAACTGAATTAGCTTCTACGGGTACTGCTAGACCTAATGCAAGAAGCGATCAAGACGGTACTAATAAGTCTGACAATGATTTTTACAAAGTTAGATATGTTTACGCTAAAGACGGCGCATTAAGTCAAAAGGGAGAAACTAGAGAATTTTGCAAACTGATGACAACAGCAAATAAAATATACAGGAAAGAAGATATTTTACAAATGACAAACAGAGAAGTCAACAAAGGATGGGGGCCTAAAGGACGTAGTGCAACATACTCAATCTGGCTTTTTAAAGGCGGCGGAAATTGCCATCACTATTGGAAGCGTCAAATTTACAGAACAGCTTTAAGAAACGCAAAAGCAGATATAAATAGAGGGCAAATAATTTCGGATGCAAAGGCAAGAAGTGAGGGTTTTACAATAAAAAGAAATAGCGGTTTAGTTGCAAAAGCCCCTAAGACAATGAAAAATAATGGATTTATAAACAGATAACTATGGCATACGTATTATTTATATCAGAAGACAAGCTAAAGTCAAGTACCGCAATTAACCTAAACGTTGATGTAGATTTACTTTTACCTTATGTAAGACAAGCACAAAAACTTTACGTAGAGGCTCACCTAGGAACTAAATTAACACAAAAATTAAAAGACCTAATTATTGCAGGCACATTAAGTAATGCAGGTAATGAAGCCTATAAGACTTTAGTAGATGAATATATTGGCGATATGCTCCCAAATTGGGGGTTTTATCACGCTATTCCTTTTTTACGTTTTAAAATTGAGAACGGAAATATTTATTCTAAAACCTCAGAAACAGGAACCGCATTAAGTACAGAAGAAGCGCAACATTTACGAGAAGAAGTCAGAAATACAGCAGAATACTACACAGAACGTATGATTGAGTACGTCAAGAATAATATTGGCAGCTTCGCAGAATTTAATCAAAATAGCGGTGCTGATGTTAAACCAGATACTAATGCATATTACAACGGAATGAATTTAGAATCACCTATGCAAAGTACTAAACTTACATTAAAAGATTTTTTACCTGCTTCTGATCAATAATGAAAAAATACTACAAACCTAAAAAAACAAATGTTACTAAATTGAAATCATATTTAGATAAAAATAATACAAATGGAAAACGTAAAAGATACAGTACAAGTAGCTGTAGCAAATAGTACAGCAATAGGCTTTAGTATTACAGAATGTAATGAAGTTTTAACATTCGTATCACTAATATTAGCTATTGCCTTTACAATTTACAAGTTTTTTAAATACAACCAAAATGCCTAAGAAACGTAAACTTAATTCAACAAATCCTAAATACTTAAAAACAAATGATAAAATTCCTAAAGTTCGTAGAGAATTTGCTTGTGAAGTTAATGGAGTTAAAATTTACAAAGTCTATTACTTATAATTTGAATAACATAAACCTTTTATTAATTCGTGACACCTTTACTAATGAGTCAACTATTGGCAGACTATATGTTAATGGAGAACTTTTTTGTGACACATTAGAAAACCCTTGGCATAACAATGAGAAAAATATATCTTGCATACCTAGCGGTGAATACAATGTTAGAATTAGATTAGCAAAAGAAAGTGCAACAAGAAATTACATACATCTGTTAGTTAAAGACGTACCTAATAGAAAATATATTTTATTTCATAGAGGAAATAAAGCAAAAGACACTAGAGGTTGTATTCTAGTTGGTCAAGGAAGTAAACACAATACTGTTCAAAACTCACGGCTTTCAATGGATTTATTAATGAAAGAAATTTTAAATTTAGGCGGTGAGAATATTAAATTAATAATAAAAAACAAATAATTATGAAAAAGTACATTTTAACTAAACTGTTAATGAGCAAAAAAGTATGGCTTGGCATATCTTCAATAATCGTGCCTATCATTGCAAATTTTTTAGGAGCTGACGAAGAAGCAGTTTCAAAAATTTGGTACTCTTGCCTTGCTATGTTATTAGGCCAATCTGCTGCAGACTTTGGAAAGGAGTCAAAGTAATAGATACAGGCTTAAGCCACACGAAGTAGTGGCATTAAAGAAAATGCGGGAATCAGTTACCAGAAACATTCTGGTGATTGGTGACCTGCACGAGCCGTTTTGTTTAGACTCATACCTAGAGTTTTGCATTGATCAGTATTATGCTTATAATTGCACGGAGGTAGTCTTTATAGGCGATATAATCGATAATCACTACTCCAGCTACCACGAATCATCTGCTGATGGTTTAGGTGGCTTAGATGAGCTAGAATTAGCTATTAAAAGAATAGCAAGATGGCGCAACGCATTCCCGATGGCAACCGTAATTATTGGAAACCACGACAGAATCATAATGCGAAAAGCACAAACATCTTCGATACCATCTAAATGGATTAAATCTTATAAAGAAGTTTTAGAAGTGCCTAACTGGAACTTTGTTGAAAGATATGAAAAAGATAATGTTCAGTATATACACGGAGAGGGCGGTACTGCGAGAACCAAATGTCGTGCTGATATGATGAATACAGTACAAGGACATTTACACACACAAGCATATTGCGAACACTATGTCGGAAAGCGTTTTAGAGTTTTTGGAATGCAAGTTGGTTGCGGTATAAATCACAAAAGTTACGCAATGGCGTATGCAAAATACGGTAAAAGACCTGCCGTGGGGGTAGGAATTGTCACCAATAATGGCAAAACTCCTATAAATATCCTGATGCCTTTATAAAATTTTCACACTAATTTACTAGATATAGATACACTTTTTTGTTAAAAAAAGGGTTAAAAAGTTTGTTGATAACTAAAAACGTTGTATATTTGTTTCATATTAATTTTAAAAAAATAGAAATGAGATCAAATTACACAATGCTAGAAGCTACAAACAGAACAGAAGCACAAATATCATTATTAGATGTTTTAACACAGAGGCCATTATGGATTAATAAATGTACAAGTAAATTATTTGTTATTTTATTAAGTTTAAAAAAGGAAGAAAGTATAATTGAGGTCTTTAGTTATTTAACAGAAGAAATGGTTACAGATTTATTTGTAGAAGCAAAAACACAATATTATAACTATAAAGATATTACAAAATGGAATTACTAAGCGAATACTGGGTGTTGAAACCCTCATACCAATCTGTGTCAGTATATGATCACGACTCTAACAGTAATTATGTAGATTATAAAAAATCAGGAAGAAATGTTGTTGTAGTAGGTACAGAAGATCAAATACTAGAAAAGTTTGAATATATGCTAGACAATCACGGATGGCAACTACGAGATAGTTTCAAACTAGATTTAAAGCAAGAATGGATTGATTTATATAATAGAAAAAAACAATGTTTAATTTTAAATGCAAGATAATGGCTAAAGAAATAGAAATAATAAAAAGGATGAATAATATAAATACATTCCAGGCACACGAAAACGAAGTATGCCTTAGAGGTACAGATGAATACGGCAAAGACTTTACGGTTTGGTGGGATAGTTACGACTTCATAAATTGGATTGATAAAGAACAACTAGAATATATAAAAGAAAAATTAATAAAACATATAGAAGTTAAATAATTTTTATATTTTTAACAAAGATTTTAACTTAAATATTAACAGAAATGAAAACAGAAATTTTAAAACAAAAGTACGAAAAATACAACCTAACAAGAGAGGATGTATTTAAGCATCAACATTACATAATTATCACTAGATCTGGTATTGAAAAAATACAAGCTTTAGAAAATATACATATTACTTATGATGTAATAAAATGCGAAACTAATTTTTCATCAGTAAAAGCAACTGCATTTAAAGATGAAAACACTATACAAACTTTTGGTTCAGCTTTAAAAGGTAACAGTTTTAAAGATGGAAATACTAACAGTTGGTATGTATTAGAAATGGCAGAAAAAAGGGCAATGAGTAGGGCTGTGCTTAAGCTAACAGGCTTTTATGAATTAGGAGTGTTTGGCGAAGATGAAGCAGAAGATTTTAAAAAGAATAATAATTAAAAAAATAAATAAAATGAATGTAATTGGTAAATTAATTAAAAAACTTCCTGTACAATCAGGAACAACTAAAGCGGGTAAAGAATGGCAAAAACAAGATATTCTTATTGAACAAACAGAAACTGAATTTGACAAAGAATTAGTTATAACATTTTTTGGAGATAAAATGAAATCTATTAGAGATATACAAGAGGGGCAATTGGTAGATATAAATTACAATGCAACTTCTAAAGAGTTTAACGGTAGATATTATACAAATCTCAATGGATGGTGGATAGTTGCAAAAGATATGAAAACAATTAAAATTAAAGAAGATGAAAATGACTTGCCTTTCTAAATTACAACAAGAAGAAAATTTTACTTTTTTGTGCAAAATGACTACTAACTTTTTAGGAATGCCGAAAAATAGTTTAAAATTAAGATCAAGAAAAAAAGAATTTATTTTACCTAGAAAGGTAGTAAGTGTAGTTGCAAGAATGGTAGATAATTTGCATAGAGATATTATTGCTAAAGGTATTAATAGAGATCGAACAAGTGTAAATTATTATGAGAAAATGCATAAATCTGATTATCGCACTTGGGCTGAATACAGGGATTTATTTAATATGATATATAAAAATTATATTGACATAAAAAAATCTGATTATCGCAATAATAAAAAAACTTTTACTGATTTGAATCATTTAAAAGATCATTTAAATGCCTTTGGTGTAAGTGATTGTAAAAAGCCAAAAATAAAAATCCGCATAAAATCTGGAAAAATTGGTTTTGATGTAAAAGTTAACTATAAAAATTTTGATAATAAATATAATTTAATAAATTTAGCGTTGAAAGATTATTTACATACAATTAGAATAATATGAAAAACAAGCCTAATTATTATGCTGTGATTCCTGCAGATGTCAGATATTCAAAAAAATTGACAGCGAACGCAAAGTTGCTTTATGCAGAAATCACGGCATTATGTAATATGAACGGCAAATGTACGGCTTCAACTAAATATTTTTGTGATTTATATGAAGTTAGTAGAGTTTCAATACAAAAATGGCTTAGATCATTAGAAATAAATAATTACATTAAGCGTGTAAACATATATAAACAGGGTAGTAAAGAAATAGAAACTAGGGTGATAACTTTAATTAACACCCCTAATAAACAAAAGTTTACAGATAATACTAATATAAATATAAATAATATTAATACTACGTATAGTAATAATAAAGCTCGTTTTAAAATACCTAATTTAATTAATGTAAAAGAATATTGTATCTTGCGTAAAAATAATATAGATCCAGAATCTTTTGTTAATTTTTATGAGTCTAAAAATTGGATGATCGGAAAAAATAAGATGAAAGACTGGAAGGCAGCAGTCAGGACTTGGGAAAAAAGAGAAAAAAACAAACCAACAATGTCAAAGCTAGATAGTCAAATAAGTGCTTGGCAAGAAGCTAAAAAATTAATATGAAATATTTAAACCAAGAAAACATACAAGAACTAACAGAAAAAGTATTAGACTTGTTAGCAAAAACATCTGTTGAAATAGGACATAAAACAGATGCAAAAACTTTAGCAAGCTTAAGTAAAATATTTGCAGGAGATTTACAAAAAGAAAATAGATTTAAAAAATTAACGTTTAATCAAATAGAAGATGCGTTTTACATTGGCGTAAGGTTCGGTAAAGATGAGCCATTTTTAAATATAAGAACTTTTTACAAATGGGTATATTCTCATAAAAAAACAATTGATGATGCATATTATCAAGTACATACATTGAAACAAAAAAATGTATTATATTATCAAGAACCTTTAAAATTGTTGAAGTGATTGAAATAGTCAAACATATTACAGGATTATGTGGTGAACCACATCCAAGTTTGTTATCAATTATATTAGGAACTCCTTTAGTTGGATACATAGTATATAAATTAAAAAAATTAAAACGATGATCGGATGGGTTATTTTGACAGGAATTTTTATGTATATAATTAATAAATTAAAAAATTAATAAATGAAAACAAAAGAAGAAATAAAAAAATTATTAAACAAATATCCACCTTACAAAAACAGCGATTCAAGATTGATGGCTCACTTCTGGGCAGAAGAAATTTCAAAAAAAAATATAGATATAAATAAAATTACAGCAAGAGATTTTTTAAAAATGTTTGCTAAAAGTCAATTGACAAATCCTGAAACAATAAGGAGAATGCGAGCAAAAATACAAGAAGAATCTCCAGAATATAGAGGTAAGGTTTATAAATTTCGTAAAGAAAAAAAGCAACAACAATGGAGGGAAAAATTAGGATATAACACAAGCTGTAGTGTGCCTAGAAACCATACTATTGGCAGTTATGATGAATATTGATGAAGTCAATTAGTAAATTAAAAAAAGAATTGGACAAGTGGTTCAGCTTGTATATAAGGCTACGCAACTCTAGTGATTTAGGAATTGCAGAATGCTATACTTGTGGCAAACAGGATCATTACAAAAAGTTACAATGCGGACATTTTCAAAGTAGAAGACACAATGCTACAAGATGGAACGAATATAATTGCCAAGTACAATGCGTAAAATGCAATATGTTTAACCAAGGGATGCAATGGAAATTTGGTCAGAATTTAGATTTGCAATACGGTAAAAGTACATCTCACGATTTATACGTTCAGGCTCATTCAATTGTTAAATTTACAAGAGTAGATTATGAGCAAGAAATCACTTATTACAAGGAGATTGTTAAAAACTTATTAAAAGAAAAAACAATTTAAAAATTTTTTTTTTAACTTTGGCAAATGGTCGTACCAATATATGCTAACGAGCAACACAAACAGGCAAGTGAAAATTACATTTCAATGTGTGAGGATTTTGTGCAAGATGTTAGTAATAAAACAAGGTATAATAATTACAATGAGGTATTAAATATAATTTTAGAATATCATAATAATTACGGTTCTGGAGTTAAAGAGCATAATTACTGGGATTGGCTGATGATTATACCAATTAATGTTTCTGTAATGACACAGGGATATTTAGCAGGAATAGAAACAAAAACAAATGCAGCAAAAATAAGAACATACAAATTAGTGTTGGCAGAAATGTTAGAACAATACATTGATAAAATAGAAAAACTAGAACCTATCAATGATTGAGATATATTACAAAATATCTAAATTATCTGCAGAGTTTCGCAAAATGTGTTATGGACTTACAACAGACAAAAATGAAGTTGATGAGTTAGTACAAGAGCTTATGCTTTATTTTTTGCAAATGAATCCAGATGTATTAAAAAACATTTGGAATAAAGATGGCAGCAAAGGAATTTTAAATTATGGCGCAGTAGCTTTAAAAAGAGCATTTACAAGTACAAGGAGCCCTTATTATTATAAATATAAAAAATATTATACGCATATTGATAATTTTAGTTACAGTTCTAATAAAACTTTTAGTGATGATCGCTTTGGAAGTAATAATTGGAATAATAAACATATATCTAATATTGCAGACAAAAAAGAACAAGATATTTCGTACAAATTGCAAAAAATAGATAATGCTTTAAATAAATTTAATTGGTACGATAAAAAAATATTTGAACTATATTATTATGAAAACAATACGCTAGACAGCTTGTCAGAAAAAACTAAAATAGGAAGAAATAGTTTATTTAGTACAATTGACAAAGTAAGAACTATATTAAAAAAAGAATTAAATGAAGAAAGTTAAATTATATGATCCTATTAAAAATAACACCTGGGTTATGATGTTCGGATTTGAGTGTCCGCGCACTAATTATCATACATATAAATTTAAAAATAAAAAGGAATAAATGAAATTTTTTGTTCCTACAGAAATATATGAAGATCGTATAAAAATATGCAAAGAATGTGTTTATTATTTTAAACCAACAGGATCTTGCAAGGTTTGCAAATGTTTTATGAAAATAAAAGCGCGTTTGGCACCAATGTCTTGCCCGCAAAAATATTGGCTTCAAACTTCGTTAATAGAAACGCCAGAAGATTTGCCAGATGATTTAATAAGTGATATAAAAGATGTATGGAATACAATTAAAACAGGCAAGGCAAAAGACATAGAGTCAAAAAAAAAGATGATTGAATTATATAATGCTATTCACAATACTAATTTTAGTAATAAAACTAATTGCGGCTCGTGTCTTTCTGCTTGTTGGGATGGCATAAAAAGATTGTATGAAAAATATTATGGATATTAAAAAAAAATAAATGATGAAATATGCCCTTATATGTATGGCAATTATTGCCTTATTATTTTTATTTGCAGCAATTGTGTTAGATGCAACATTTAAAAAATACGAAAGAAATAAATTAAATAAAAATCTGAATAAATATAATAATGAACGAAAAAGAAATTCCTGAATACTACAAAGGTGCTAATGGATATATGGCAAAAGATGTAGTACAAAATTTTGATCTTAGCTATAATGTAGGAACAGCAGTAACATATTTACTTAGAAGTAAAAACAAGCATAATGATGGTGGGATTGAAGATATACAAAAAGCAATTAACCATCTAAATTTTGAATTAGATAGATTAAAAGATGACACTGTATAAATGTGAATGCTGCAAAGAAACTAAAGAAGTAGGCAAAGCAACAATAGTACACAGAGAAGGTAAATGGGTATGCAAAGAAGCTGTATGTAGTTGTGGCAAATATATGGATAGTGAACCTGAAGAAGGAATACCTAGTCTACACAGGACAGAAGAGTCATTATCAAGAAACAAAAAGAACGATAGAATGTGGGATAGTGCAAAGGAGAAGCTAGTAGGAGAAAGAGGTATTAATGAACCTTTTAAATAAATAAATAAAATTTCTATTATATAATATGAAAAAACAAATAAAAATAAGTCATATTAAATCAAACCCAAATAATCCTAGAATTATAAAAAATGATAAGTACAAAAAATTAGTTAAGTCTATAAATGAATTTCCAGAGATGCTAAAGTTAAGGCCTATTGTAGTAGATGAAGATATGATAGTGCTAGGTGGCAATATGAGATTAAAAGCTAGTAAAGATGCAGGACTTAAAGAAGTATGGATAGAAGTAGCTGAAGGACTTACTGAAGAACAAAAGAAAGAGTTTATAGTAAAAGACAATGTAGGGTTTGGTGAATGGGAATGGGATATGTTAGCTAATGAATGGGATAGCGTAGAACTTGCTGAA
>VTLG01013656.1_pt1 | contig 12545 bp, 15 predicted proteins | sample 4694571 | NCBI WGS metagenome assembly VTLG01 (sample SAMN12604809, study PRJNA352737) | marine metagenome | biome: ENVO:00000447; feature: ENVO:00000209|ENVO:00000569|ENVO:01000036; material: ENVO:00002151; isolation source: viral sequences binned using virsorter ... | reverse complement strand
GGAGAATGACTTTCTGAAATATAAACTAAGAGATTTGCAGAAGTATGTTCGTAAGTTAGAATATGATAATGCACTCTTTCAACGCAAACAACAAATCAACTATGCAAGAAAGAATAGATACAAGCAAGCTTGAACTTGTATACTGCTCTAAATGCACATACAAGTTGATGGTTAGAGGTGTAGGTAGTTACGCCTCTGATAACTTGATCCACTTGTGGTGGATCATTCTATGTCACAGACTTCACCATTTCTTTAAGGGTGAAGGATTTCGTGACTAAATAGTGATAATACTATAATACGCTAATATAAACAAATAATATTTTAATAAGGAGTAAATTATGTCATTAGCCGCACTAAAGAAACAATCCGATTTCTCATCACTTATCGATGAGTATAACAAACAAACAACACCTCAATCCGATACCAAATCGTTTGATGATGAACGAATTTGGAAACCAGAACTTGATAAGTCAGGTAATGGTTATGCCGTAATTCGGTTTCTTCCTGCACCAGAAGGTGAGGACATTCCCTGGCAGAGAATGTTTTCACATTCCTTTCAAGGGCCAGGAGGCTGGTATATTGAGAATTCTCTCACAACCATCAATAAGAACGATCCTGTGAGTGAAGCCAATCGTAAACTTTGGAACTCTGGTTCTGAGGCCGATAAAGAGACTGCTCGTAGACAGAAACGTAAGTTGTCTTACTACACCAACATCTATGTTGTTGCAGATCCAAAACATCCAGAGAATGAAGGAAAAGTTTTCCTTTATAAGTTTGGTAAGAAAATCTTTGACAAGATTATGGAGGCAATGCAACCTCAGTTTGATGATGAACAAGCAATCAATCCATTTGATTTATGGAAGGGTGCAAACTTCAAGTTGAAGATTCGTAAGGTAGACGGATTCTGGAACTACGACAAGTCTGAGTTTGAGGCTGTAACACAACTGTTACCTTCTGATGAAGAACTTGAAAAGGTTTATGGTTCAGAATATCCCTTGAAACCCTTTCATGAGGAGTCTAACTTCAAGTCTTATGCAGAGTTGAAGGAAAAGATGGAACGTGTATTGGGAGAGTCAACAGACAATCGTACTGCTGAACAAGTTGCATCTGATATGGGAGAAGTTCCATTTGATGGTGGAAAACCAATTACTGGTGAAGCATCTGATACTATGGAATACTTTGAGAAGTTAGCAACTGCTTAATTTCTGAAGTACTTGTCGTTCATTGGGTTTAGAGAACTTGATGGCATTGCAACAGTTGAAGAACCATTACTAACATTAGAGGTTGGAGCATTTATTATTGTAGGTGCTCCGCCTCCCATTCCTGACATTGCAGTTTCAGTTTGAGCCTTTGGTAAAATTCTTCCAGATGCAGAAGGTACAAATAACTCAGGGCCATGTTCACCTACAATAGTTGGAACACCAGACCCTACAGGGCCTCCCATTGCATTTTCATCTACTTCTTTATCACCTCCAAAACCTAACCATCCCATAACTTTCTTTCCTGCATCACCTAATGCACCAAGTGATTCTGCTATTATTGCTTTAATATCAAAGTCAAATAAATCACTTAACCAAGTTACAATACTATCAAGTACAGAAACTAACATACCACCTATAGTGAAATTTTTTGCATTTGCAACGGCTTTAGCTTCATCACCAAATCCAAATAGGTCTAATAACCACTCTGTGACTGAAAGAAGTGCATCTTTTATTAGATTAGGAAAAAATGTTAATACGTTAAATGCAGATGCAAGTATATCCGATGCACTATCAAACTTAAACATTTTACCTAACCACTCTTTAGCTGCAGTTACTGCATTTTTAACAGTTTTAACAATAAAACCATCTCCCCCTTCTTCTTCAGAGCCCCAAGATAATAATCCTGTAATCCAACTTTTAACTTTAGTCCATACTTCTTCTACAAATTTCATTAATGACCATCCACCATCTTCTGTCGCTCCAGCTTCTGTTCCCCATGCAAATAAACCTTTAACCCAATCAACAACTTTATTCCATGTCTCTATAACAAATTCAGAAAATTTAAATGGTTCTTCTGGATCTCCCCATCCAAAAAGGTCTTTTATAAAGTTTACTGCTAAATTAAGAGGTAACATTATAATATCAACAAGGGATTTAAAAATTCCAGAAAGACTAGTATCCCTAAATGAAAATAATTCTGTTACAAAATCTATTGCTTTAAATACTGCATCTTTTATTCTTCCAACAAGATTGAAATCACCTACTGCAACAGCTGCAGAATCGAAACCGAAAAGTTCAAGTAACCAAACTATTGCACTTTGAATCATATCTGCAATACCAAATACGAAAAAGTCTAATAAACTTTTTACTGCACCACCAATACCACCTAATATTTTTTGAAACATATTACCTTCAGTATTCGCAAATCCATCCATAAATCCAGTAACAGCTTCCCAAAGTGCCATTATAACAGTAACAGGAACAAAGATTCTACCTAACAGTTTAGCTGCACCTTTAACAAATTTTAGAATTTTTCCTATGCCTGGAATTTTACCAAATAATCCACCAATACTACTAAATAAATTACCTATTTTAGCAAAGAAACTACCTTTTCCTGTAAATTTTGTCATCCATTTTGTTATCTTTTGTGTTAATGGCCCCTCTTTTCCAGTAAATAATTTTGCAATTTTTTCAAGACCCATCCATGCACCTATTCTAGTAGCTAAAGTAAATATAAAATCACTTATACCTACTATTGCTTCTCCTACCTTTTTTGCTCCTTCTATTACACTTTCTATATCCCATGATTGAATCCATTTAAAAAGACCCCAAAGTGCAGCTAATCCTAGACCTTTCATTAATATATCCAGTAAATTTCCAGCTGCCTTTTTAATTCCTGCAATCTTTTCAACAGCAAAGTCTTTCACTTTTCCTGCCATCATTTTTGCTTTCTTTGCAGCGTCTAATTGCATTTTCTTTGCAAATCTTCCTAAACCAGTTAATTTTTCTAATTCCTGTTGTTGTTTTTCTTCTCTAGCCTTCTGTTCAGCTTCACGTTTTTCTTTTTTTGCATCTTCTGTAGCTTGTCTTTGGTCAGCATCAGTTATAAGTCTAGCTACTTCAGTTAATCCCTTAGAGGATTTTTCCCCTGACTGATTCTGAGCATCAACCATTTTTTGCATATTTTTTGCTACTTCTTCATCCCAATTAAATTCAGCCATGTTTCATTTTCCTTTGTTGTTCTTTTATTCTTTCGTTTTCTTCTTTTATATGGGTTGCCAACTTATCAACGTAAATATCCCTTTCCCAAGGCAACATATTTTCAATCTCTGTTAAACTCCAATGATGGTGTTGTACCATTTGGAATGCAGTATCATAATAATTTGCTAAATTAATGTGTGAAAGGGCTACTAAAAAAAAGCGGATAATCCTTGCAACGTAAGAGTTGATGTAACTTTCGTGTTTGGATTAGTAACCTCAATATTCTTTTTTAATGTAGGCATAGTTTCAAAGAAATTTTGAAGTTTTTCAAACTGTTGATGATTTAAACTATCCAAAAATGCCTTTCTTTCTTTTTTTGAATAATCCATTACATCAAAAGTTTCTTCACCATTCCATATTTGATACATACAATCTGAAATCATATCAAATAATTTTTCAGTTTCTTTTCCTTTTTCCGTATCAATACTTTGTTTTGATACTGTTCCAAAGTTTGGGTACATCATTAGTACACCAATATCATCTGTTAATTGAATTCTAGCATCATGTTTTTCATCCATTTCAACAACAATCTGAGTCAAATCAATTTCAACATCAACTTCTGTTTCTTCATCATCTGGACATTTAACTTTTAATTTTGCAATTTCCCCTACTGACTTAGCTCGTATATTTAAGAAAATATACTCCATATCAAATAGAGGTAATCTGTCAACATCAACATCATCTAAAGTACAATTTTTAATAATTGTACGAATAGCATCATAAGTTGCTTTATCAGACCCAGTTTCTTGTGCAACTAATAATACCTTTTCTTCTTTTACTAAAAAGGGTCTATATCTAATTTCCTCATCTGTTGAGGGAACATTTAACCTATATTCAGGCGTATTTATTATTGGTAAAGTCATAATATTCTCACTTTATAATGTTAAAATTATCCAAGTAAATTCGATGCCTTTGAAAGTGGGCTCGTATTTATACCTTGATTCACCGCATTAGTTAATGGGCCACTTAATTCTGGTGGTAAATCTTCTATGAATGGAATTCCATCCTTTTCATTTCGTAATTCACCAATAGAAAGATTAATCTCAGAACGATTTCCAAGATTACCAATTTTGAATGTATTCCATTTCCTATATGACCATGTTACATCAAATGTTGAAACATTGCTTGCAGGGTCATGACCAAGTTCTATTGCTCCTACTTCACTTGGAAAACATTCAAAAATTCTTACTCCATAATTATCTCTAAAATCAACTTTAGGAATAGCATATTTATTTTGTTTAGCATCTCTAGGTTCATCTTGTCCTGTAATTTCATCAAATTTAGCTGTTGCTTCTTTAATACCATTGCTAAGATCTGTTGCCCATTTTGCAGCTTCAGATTTAGGTTTTACTGATGCAGTTTGGCCCCCAACAACACTAGTTGTACGAGTATGCACATCAAAATGTGATGTGTATTCATTATAGAAATTAAAGTTACCAGTTATATCATTATAAATTAATTTTTGCCAAGCATCAAAGAAATTCTTAATATGCATTGTACCATCACAGTAAAATGTAGTAGTAATTGTTCCATACATAACACCAGTAGGCCAGGGATATGCAGCTCCATATTGTCTAGGTAAAGTGGTTTGTATTTGTTTTGATGGTATAGAAACTTTACTACAGTAAAGATTCATTTTTTGTTCTTCCCTGCGTGGATTCATGGATTGACTACCTAATATTCTTTTCCAAGTATTTGCAGCCGATGCATTTGCTTGGGTATATCTTTCTTTAAATAGTTCAAGGGTAGAATTATTCATAATGTGAGTTCTCCAATCTAAACTACCATATTTTACTCTACTACCATTTGACCCACTTTTTTTCCCATTATTTAAAGTTTGTTGTTCAATAGCTTTGGGCATAGCAAATGTACATCTAAAATTAACTGGTCGAGTAAATCCTTCTCCCATACCAATAACAGTTCGTATGGTCTGGATGTCTCCCATTGCATCTTTTTCAAACTTCTTTCTACCACCATCATCTGGTAAGACTCCAAGTTTTCTAAGGATTCCTTGTCCTCGTTTTTTAGTCAGTCCAACACGAACATCGTGCTTTCCTACTTTTACACCTTTTCTAAATATTGACATAATTTTCCTTAATACATTGCTTTTGATTGTCTCCAAACTGTTCCTGTAGAAGCACCTTGAAATCTTTGTAGTGGAAGTGAAGCTGCATAACTCCAATCTTCACCTTTAATTCCATAAAGTCCTTTCCCTCGCACATGACTAAACAAGTATCGTTTAATACATGGTTTTGCAGGGGGATAGTTTGTTATAATATCGTATGACAATCGTAATTTATAATTGTCTGTCAAGTTTCCACTTGCACCTTGTGCCTTAATTAATCTTAACATTAGGTCTATTCGTGCATTTGGTGGTAAATAATGTAAATTAATTCCATAGAATCCATTTCTTGCAAAATCAAATGGAAATATCAACGGCCATACATCCCAATATGGCAATACATCTTTCCACTTTGCATCGTATTGAAACAGATACATTCTACCGATAGTTGGTCTACCAGTAGCTCCAGTATTTCTATCTCCTGTTAATTCCCTTCTTCCAGTAGATGCAGGAAATGCAGCTCGTTGAGTCTGTTTAACAATATCTCTGAACCAAGACATTGCTTGTTTACCCTTTGCCTTTACCTTTGAAAGAAAATCTGTTGCTACTTTATCTGCCATATATATATTTAGTCGTGTTAAGGTGATCTTCTGTGATTATGATAAATTTCCATCCGTTTCTCTTACATATGTCATGAGCTGCAGACCACTTTGCACGATTCCTTGCCCATTCAGTAGTTTCGTGCATAAATGCTTTGGTGAGTCTTTTTGTTTTAGTTGCTTTAGGTGGTTTGGTATATTTCTTTGGTTTTATTTCCACCATGAACTTATCACCATTTTTTGTCTTAATATAAAAGTCAGGAAAGTATCTATGTCTCTTACCATCCAATGGTGAAATATATGGTACTACAAGTTCTTCAGAACCCCATTCCACAATGTCATCATTCTCATCACAATAGACCATAAACTTACGTTCCCATAATGATCTATACACAATATTATTAATATCCCCTTTATACTTCTTTCGATTATTGGGGTGAAATTTACCCTTGTATGTCATATAAATAATTAGAAATACTTCACAGGAATATTTATGCAAAATTTCATAGCACAATCCATGAGAAGGTTTGGACTAGCTGCAAAAAATAAAAGTGAACCTTCTAATATAACACCATCAAAAGCTGCATCTGGTACAGTACCAAATGCTCCACTTTCACATATGGAAGTTGGTAGTAAATGGTCTTACTCAACTCTACAATATCCAGAAGATATACAATCCAGAACAGATTTAGGTCATTATATGATGTTTTACATTAATGTTCCTAATAATACTGAATATGGTAGAACTGGTGGAGCTGGTGCAGAAAAGGGATCATTAAAAAATGCAAAGTCAAGTGGCCCCGCAGGAAGAAGTTCGTTATCCCTTCAACAACAACAAATACTAGGTGAAGCTGAAATTTCTAAGGAAGCTAAAGATGGTAATTATGATGTAGATGGAAAAAGTTGGCAACCAGGCAGACCAGAAAAGGTAATAGATAGAAAAGCACATCATGGTACAGCATCTGAAGCTTTTGGAAAACCAAGAACCAAAAGAACAACTGATTCTATAGTTTTGTATATGCCCCCACAAATACAAACAACTTATGCGGCTGCATATAAAGAAAATGAATTGGGTGGCGGTGTTATGGAAGGTGGACAAAGAATTTTAAGTTTTATGAATCGTGCAGAAGCTGTTGGTGGAGTTGCAGCTGCAAAAGAAGCACTCCCAGGCTTTGCAGGACAAATCACTAGGGAAGCTGAAAGAGGGATGGCAAAATTAGCGGGTGAGGTTATTGGTGGTGATGCATTAGGTGCATATGATAAGATTTCAAATCGTGCAATGAATAACTTCTTAGAGACTACATTTACAGGAGTTGGTTTTCGTAAATTTTCATATACTTGGAAATTTTCACCTAAAACTATAAGTGAAGTACAAACTGCGGAAAGTATTATTAGAACTTTTAAATTTCATATGTTACCAGAATTACCAGATGATAAGAATTTTGGTAGATATTATGTAGTACCTTCAGAATTTGATATATTTTATATGTTCAGAGGAGATGAAAATACATGGATGAATAAAATACAAACTAGTGTATTAGTTAATATGGAAGTAAACTATTCACCTAATCAATATACTACTTTTAGACCAATAGAAGGTAGAGCAGGAGCTCCCCCTACAGAAATTGATATGAAATTGGATTTCCAAGAAACAAAGATAATTACAAAAGCAGAAGTTTTAGAAGGATTTTAATATGTCATATTTTAATAATTTTCCAACAAGACTATATGATCCAAAGGGTGATGGTTCTGCAAAACTCTGTACTGATATTTTAAGGAGAGTTAGAGTCAGAGTTAATATGAAAAAAGAAATTGTCATGTTAGACCCTTATGATGTTAAAGAAAACGAAACACCAGAAATTGTAGCTGACAAACATCATGGCAGTTCATATTATCATTGGATTGTTATGATCTTAAATGATATTTCAGATGTTAATCATGATTGGGTAAAATCTACAAGACAGTTACAAAAATATGTACAAACCAAATATACAGATGCACAACTATCTGAAGTACATCATTATGAAATAGCACAATCATCTGGTGATACTTCTATTAAAATTCAAGTTCCACAAGGAACGTCTGGTGCAACTACTGTAACTAACTATGAGTATGAAGTTGCATTAAATGAGGAAAAAAGGTCAATAAATCTTTTACGAAATGATTACTTAGGATTTTTTGTAGAAGAATTTTCAAATATAGCATAATATGGAGAAAGAAAGACTTCAGAAAGCTGGGGATTTCATTTTAGATGGAGTTCTCATAGTAGGAAGCTCTGGTGCAAGAATAAATATTGCCGACCAAGTTCAAGAACTTAACATATACGAAAGTATTGATACCCCATATATTTCTGGAAATATTTTATTACAAGATTCATCTGGAATAGCTGAATCCCTTCCACTTTTAGGTCAAGAAAGATTATTATTTAAACTTAGAACACCTAGTCATGAAGGATCTATAAATTTTAATAATTATCATGCAATTATCTATAATGTAGAAAAAAGATTTTCTTCTTCAGAACGAGAACACGTTATCGTATTAAATTGGTCTACTGTTGACCATCTTAAAAATATTCGTACAAAAATATCTGCATCTTTTAAAGGAACTATAAGTGATATAGTTCAAAAAATAATAAAAGGTACAAATTATCTAAATTCTAAAAAACCATTATTTATAGAACCTTCTAAAAATATTAGAAAATTTGTTATACCAAATCTTACACCTTTTCAAGCAATAAATTTAATTAAAACTGAAGCTGTTAGTGCAGAACAAAATTCTCCACATTATGTATTTTTTGAAACTCCAAATGGTTATCATTTTAGGTCTTTTGATAGTTTATTAGGTAACAAAGGGGATTTATCAGTAGAACATAAAAATACTTACAGATCACAACCACCAGAACAAGCAAACCCAGGCGCAAATATAGCAACGATTCTAGATTGGCAAGTAGACGATAATTGTAATAGTTTTTTAAATACTAGATTGGGAATGTATGCATCAACTCTTTTTTATCATGATATATTTAATAAAAATATTCAAAAATTTGAATATAACTATATGAGGGATAAGGTTAATAGAAGAAATTCTATGGAACAATCTCAAAAGAAATCAGGGCCTATAATTTCACAAACAGTTCTTGAAAATAAAAAAATGATTACAGAATTTCCCAATTCAAAAGTATTTCTACATCCTACAGGAAGTGCTGATTTACATACTGAAGGAACTGATAATAATGCTGAAGAATGGTTACAAGAATCCATGTCTAGAGAATTAGAAAGGTCTTATTTCACATTAAAGATAGAAACTTATGGAGATACTAATATAATGGTTGGAGATTTGATTAATGTAGTTATTCCATCTAATAAACCATTACAAGCTCCTGTAACTAAATCCACAATAGAACCTATTTTATCTGGAAGGTATTTGATTACTAGTTTACATCACCAAGTAGTACCTACAGACCAAATGCATAATATGGTTTTAACTATTACAAAAGATTCATTAGATGTTAGTCCAGTTGTAAAAGAAACAAAATATAAAGAACCACCAAGTGGGAAAGTTGATGTGGGATTACAATCTGTAAAACAAAAATTAACACCAACACCTAAGGCAGCTAAAGTAAATTCTGGCCCTAGATAATTATAAATATGGTTATGATAACATACGAACAATTTATAAAAGAAGGGGTTTATGACCCCAATATCTTTAAAGCAGTATTTCTTGCAGGAGGCCCCGGCTCTGGAAAGTCTTTTGTTGCAGGAAAAGCTATGGGTGGATTAGGGTTAAAGATTATTAACTCTGATGATGCATTTGAAAGATATTTAAAGAAAGAAAATCTTTCTTTAAAAATGCCTGAACATGAAACTACAGCTAGAGATATAGAACGAGAAAGAGCAAAGAAAGTAACTGCATCAAAGAAATTCCTTGCAATCAAGGGTCGTTTAGGTATTATCATAGATGGTACTGGTCATGTATATGACAAGATTGCAAAACAAGGAACTATGTTAAGACAAATAGGTTATGAAGTTTCAATGGTATTTGTCAACACCTCACTACAAGTTGCACTCACAAGAAATCAACAAAGAGCTCGTTCAGTAATGCCCAAATTAGTAAAGAAAAGTTGGCAAGATGTTCAGAACAATATGGGTAAGTTTCAGAACTTCTTTGGGCCAAAGAATTTCTTTATAGTTGATAATAATGGCCCAGAAGATGATCTAATGAAAATTAGTGTAAAACATATCAGACGAGCATTATCTAAATCAGTAAGAAACCCCATTGCAGCTGGTTGGATAACAAATGAACTAAAGAAAAAATCTAAACCAAAAGATACAGAGATAAGATTTAAATCATATAATGTAAAAAAAGATGGTAAAAAAACAGGGGATAAAATGATTTGGCAAGTACCAAAGGATGGTTATAAATGAGTTGGTTAGAAATATTTGGATGGTTTCTCGCATCTGGATTTTTATTAAGTGCATTTTATAAACGAGGTGTAAGAGTAGGAATTGAACACGCATTAAAAACATTAGATTTAGATTCAATACAAGTAGATAGGTTAAATAAAGAATTAAAAAAAGATAATAATTCGTTGACTAAAGAAATTTTAAATTAGTCAAGATTTCAATTTTCATAAATAATAGTGTTTACACTATAGGAAAAAAGGAAAACCCTTCATGGATCAAGAACCTACTGTCTGGCAAGTAGAAGTTAGCGATGGTTTGAAGTATATTGGTGACAAGGACACTGCATATCGTGAAGCAGAAAAATTACAATCGGAAGGAAGGAATGTTGAGATTTATGAGGATGGTAGATTAGTATCACGATTAAGATCACAGAAACAGTATTCCTTGTTTGTATAAATATAATAACAACAGATAACAAAAAGAAAAATGGCACTAGATAAAGTTACAGTAGGAGTACTTGCAGACAATGCAGTATCTACCGCAAAAGTTGCAGATGATGCAGTAACAGGAGCAAAGATAGAAAATAATCCTACTGTTGCAGGAAACCTAACAGTCTCAGGCACATCTACTCTCACAGGAAATACAACAGCTTCAGGAAATGTAACAGTTGCAGGAGATTTTGTTCCATCTGAACCATTGAGTAACAGGAATATGATTATCAATGGAGGGATGCAAGTTTGGCAAAGAGCAACTTCAGCAGTTACAGCAACAACTACTTATGATACAGCAGATAGGTGGAGATTTTATGATCCTTCAAGTGGTTCTTTCACTTCAGAAAAACACACAATGTCTGCGGCAGAATTGAATACTACAGGACATAGAAATGCATTAAAATTGGCTTGTACTGGTGTAAGTAGTGCTGGATCAGGTGATCATGCTTACTTTTACCAAGCATTAGAAGGGCAAGATTGTCAAAAATTACAATATGGAACTGCAAATGCAAAAAGTGTAACAATATCTTTTTGGGTAAAATCAAGTATAACAGGAACATATTGTATATCTGTATATGCTGATGCCGCAACTAATTATCAAGTTGCTAAAGAATATACTATTTCATCCGCAGATACATGGGAATACAAAACTATTACAATTACCCCAACTGAAGGTAGTACCTCTCTTATAACATCATCTGGTGGATTGTTTGATAATAATACTTCTCAAGCCTTTCTCCTGTATTTTTTCTTGGTATCGGGTAGTGCCATTGAAGGAACTGCAAATGAATGGGGTACTGGTGGTACTCGGTATGCTACTTCTAATCAAGTAAATTGGTTAAGTAATACATCAAATACTTTTTACATCACAGGAATCCAACTTGAAGTAGGAAGCAATGCAACTCCATTTGAACATCGGATGTATGGGGATGAATTGGCAAGGTGCCAGAGGTATTATCAACGTATTGGAGATGGATGGAGAGCTTGTATAGGAAGTGGAAGTGTTGGTGCTTGGGGATGTCAACTTCCTGTACCAATATCAATGAGAGCAACTCCAACTATGACTGCAACAACAACTTGGTATCATACTACTTATAATACTTACACAAATACTGCACATACAACTCTTGCTCTTAGTAGTATTGAATACGAAGAAGGATGGGGATGTCTAAGATATAATATAGGAAGTTGCTCAAGTGGTTCTTATCACGATAATTATATTGGGGCATTATACAATGACAGTGATGTAATTTTAAGTGCGGAGTTATAAAAATGGCAATTACATATAAATTAATTAAGAAAGTTGAAACTCCAAACGGAGGTAAAAATAGTTTTGAAACTATTAAAATGGTTGATTCAGAAATAGACGCAGTAAATTTTATTCCTAAAGATGAAGCTAATTCAGACTACCAAGAATATCTTAAATGGGTAGAAGAAGGAAATGAACCAGAACCAGCAGATGAATAAATCTATATTATAACCTACCTAAATACTTCCTGAAAAGGAGGTTCATATAAATACTTTAAAAACAATATTAATCCTATTAATAGTTTCGGGGTGTGGTGTCCCGCCAGATGATTGGGTCGATACCACAACAGAATATCCACCAAAATGGGTTACAGCCTCAAAGTTTTTACCACAAGAAAAACTTCAAGGACTACTACAAGCTGGATTCTTTGAACTGAAAGATACAATTTATTCTCATTATTGTGATTCACATGGAAATATGATAAGAATGAAATATAATG
>VTLG01001404.1_pt1 | contig 12545 bp, 4 predicted proteins | sample 4694571 | NCBI WGS metagenome assembly VTLG01 (sample SAMN12604809, study PRJNA352737) | marine metagenome | biome: ENVO:00000447; feature: ENVO:00000209|ENVO:00000569|ENVO:01000036; material: ENVO:00002151; isolation source: viral sequences binned using virsorter ... | reverse complement strand
CCACCTGTTGCAATCGTAATTACATCTGAACCTGAGAATGTGATTGATGTATTTGTATCACCATCTCCAGCAATACTATCTAATTGAATACTACCAACATTTGTAAAGTCTGAATCACTTAGGTCTAGTGTTCCTGTAACATCTAAGTTACCACCCACACTAAGATTTTGATTTACTGTGATGTTACCATTTGCTGCTATTGTAATTGCATCTGTGTCTGAAGCAGAACCTATTGTTCCACCATCTTTAATTATTATGTCATCTTTAAATGTTACAATACCTGTGGATGCTAATGTTAAGACATCTGCAACTGAGGCATTACCAATAGTACCACCATCTTTAATAAGTAAGTCATCTGGTAATGTTGTAACATTAGTAGATGAATCTGAAACTATAACTGTACCAGACGCATTAGGAAATGTAACTGTTCTATCAGCAGTAGGGTCTACAACTGTTAATGTGGTTTCAAAACCATCATCTGTAGCACCCTCAAATACAATCGTACCATCTTCTTTTACATTTAAGGTTGTGGCATTTGTTGTTGTGGTATTTAAGGTTGTATAGGAAATACTTCCGCCTTCAAGTCCAGCTACATCTGTAACTAGATTATTGAATTGCGTTCTTAAAGTTTCTAATGTGCTTGAACTTGCTACTTGTTGTCCTGATATCGCCATTAATGTTTCCTATCTTTTTCCTATATTTATAATCTTAACTGAAAGTATATGTACCTACAGTATCGCTAAATTCTAATTTTCCTGATGTAGAATTATACTTCAAGAATTTTCCATTTCCTAAAGAACTAATATCAACATCATCCATATCTAAGATATGGGTTGAACCACCACCACCTAATGATGATAGTTGCATACTTACTAGTTTTCTAAACTGTTCAAACTCCTCTTTGAGTTTAACTAATTCGTTTTTCTCCTCTGGTAACATTTGTCCTTTGTGAACTAAACTCATAGCCTCTGCTAATTTTTCTGGTTCACTAGGTCCTTTTGGTACCTCTACAATTTTTTCTACTACCACCTCTTTTTCAACTATCTTTTCAACAGGCACTTCTACAATTTTTTCTATAACTTCTGGTTCTTTTTCAGAAGCCTGTATTGCAGAATCTAAACTTGTTTCAAATTTAGACATCTGTTCAAAGAAAGATGATAAAACTTCTAACTGTTGAACTTCTTGTTTTGTTTCTTTTGGTAATGCGTCTATTTTTTTCTTTGTAGACAACACACTAAAGAACTCACTTAAATCATTTAATTCAACTTCTACTTGTGGTTCTAATCTTTTTTTCCTTTCTTCTTCTATTCTAATTCTTTCTGCTTTTTCAGCAGCTGCTTGTTTTTTACCCTCTGAGATTATACCAAATAAACTTGATAACTCACTCATACTATTTCTCCAATAATTGAGTTAGCATATTTTTAATATCATGCATCTCACATTTAATCTCATTTACTTCTCTAGTTACATCTCTTAATTTATCTCTTTCTGCTTGAGCATCTCTTGCTCTTTTTCTTGCCATCTCATATGCAGACTTATTAGTATTGACTATTGCATTACTTTTTAAGTCTCTTTCTAAATCTTTATTATCTTTTACTTTTAATCTGTCCATTATGTTGATAGTGCTATTGCCCTAAAGTCTTTTATTCTTACAGGTTTAGTAGCATCTGTTCCTTGCATTACTATTTTTATTTGAAATTGTATAAAGTCATCTAGTGGTGTTCCGATACCATCATCATTTACACCAGCAGTAAACACATACTCTTGAAAATCTGTTTTAACAAGAGAGTTTGGAACTGTGTTGTCTGGTGAACCATCTGTGTTAAAGAACTCATATCCTAACTCATCAAAGTCAGCACTGTCAGATGTTTTTAGTGTTTTAAATAATACTTTAATTTCTGCAGTATTTTGTTTGTGTGCGGAGAATACAACTCTAATTGCTGTAGCAGACTGCTCTAGTGTAATTGCTTTTGTTAAATATATTGCAGAGTTTTGGTCACCATCTGGTTCTGTTGATGCAACAAAATCTGTTGTTGGAAATACATCACTAGAACTATCAATATTATTAACTCTGTTTGCAACTGCAATAAATGACCTTCTATCTAAATCTATTACTGGTGACACATTTGAATTTTGAGATGTAAATGTAATTGGCATCTCTAAAGACTTACTACCTGCTATCTCATTTGTCTCATTGATTGATGAAGCAACCATTGATGATACGGTCATATCAAAATTTTCATTCAATGGTATTGTAGTATTTGTTGTAGACTGACCGAATGAGGTCTCTGTACCACTTGGACTTGTAGCATTTGTTGTTTTAATTGTTGCAGTCATAGAAGTCTCTGGTAACTCTAAAGTACCTATGATTGTTTTGACTGTTTCGAATCTGTAATTTTCTGAAGCATATACAGATGTTCCACCAACTTGTGCTGTCGTACTTGCACCCGTAATAGATGCATTTGTTGTTGTTGATACTGTATATGAATCTATTCCTATGTTTGCAATTGCAGTATGTGTTTTATTAATCTCTGTTAATGGTACAGAGTTAATCATGTATAATTCTATTGTTGCACTATTTGAATGAGCTGCAGCTGTTGTACTTCCTTGTCCTCTGGTGATACTAGAAATGGTTGTACCAGAAATCGTACCAGACATAATCTCGTTATCAATCTTAATATGAACTGTGCCACTTGATGGGAAGTTAGTAGCAGATGTTAATGTTACAGATGTTCCTGTTGCTGTAATTGCACCATTCAATGTTGTTGATACTCCTGATGATACACCTGTGATAGTAACATTGTTTGATGTGCTATACATGCCATGATTAGGGTGTTGTACTTTTACAACTGTTGAACTATTTGTTAATGTGATAGGATTACTTCCTAGTCTCAATCCATAAACTGTTGTACTACCATCTTCTGCTGTCACTGCGTCTCCTATGTTATCATTTTGTAAAGTGACAACACCAGACCCTTGTGTAAAGTTACATTTTCTCATGGTAAACTTCAAGTCTTCTGATTGTACAGCAGACCATGTTGTATTGTTTTGTGATTTAAACAATGAACCTAAATGTGGTTGTGTTGAAATAATTCTGTTAGAACCAGATACATCTGTTTCACCTAAACCTGATATCCATACTTTATAATTTAAACTGTTAGTCATAACAACTAAACAATATTCGATTCCTTGTTTTAAATATACAGGTGAATCAAAAGTAAACTTAGTAGCAGTGTTACCTGTTGTGGCGTCAATATTTACATCACTTGGATTTAAAACTTTTCTACCAAATGGTATAAGTGTTGGGCCTGGGTATCCATTAATTACTTCTCTTAACTCAACCCATACAGGTAAGTTAGTATCTTTTTCTGAGAAGAATAAATCTACAGAAGATATAAAACATCCACCCTTTTCTGATATTAAGAATGTTTGTGCCAATGGGTCAATTCTAGTTAATTGTGTTGATGAGTTTGTTACTGATTGTGTTTGTGAAACTGTCTCCTGAACAATTATTGCATTTCTTGTTGCTTCTATTACTTGTTGTGAAGTGTTTACGATACCTTTTGCAGTATAGATTGTTTGACCAACTGTTGATGGTGCTGGTATCTTAACATTTTCTTCGCTTGATGTTAATCTAAAATCTACATCGCCTGTTTTAAATTTAGGTATACTTGCTTGTCCAGCAAATCTATATTCTGGTATTCTAAATGAAAATTCTACTTTACCTTGTATGTCTGACACAAGTGCTCCACCTTCTGTTGCAGATGTATCTGAGGTATAACTTGTTGATGATGGTGTAATAAATGAACTAACAGCTGTTCCGTCAAAGAAAGCATATAATCTAGTGTTAGGTCTGAAACATTCACCTACACCTGTAATTGTTCTAGGTCTAACAAAAGGTATCGCAGCTTGTGCAATAACTCTATTACCCACTACCTGATTTTCAACTTGTTCAACTATTCTTGTTCTTGTTCCTGTTCTTACTTGGTCTGACCTTGTATTTGTAATTGTTCTTCGTGCAAGTCCAAATCCTAAACCAAAATCTCTACCTCTACCTACGATTCTAGATTGTCTAGAAACGACACCTGACCATTGTGTTTCCCACGCATTCCAAACTGTTCCTAATTGGTTTTGAACTGACGCTGTGACAGCATCAAAGTTACCATCAACATTTACAATTAATGCTGGAGCAACTTCTGTTTCAAACCATTCATCACCACTAGGTGTTAAAGTAATTTTACCAACATATTCATATATTAATGCTGATTGAATATTTTCTGGTTTAGTAGCATAAGGTTGTATTATAAAATCTTTTTCTGTATATGGTAGTGTTAATAAGTCACCAGTCTTTTGATATCCTGCTGTTGTTCTTGCAGCATCTGTTGTAACTTTCTCTACTAACTTGGCAGCCTTCATTACACATTTAGGTCTTACTTCTCTGTTCTCCATATCAATCGCAACACCATAGTCTGGGTGTAATACATCACCAACTCTATGTCCAGCAAAATTATCCACTACAAAACCAGATTTAAATCTGTTTAGTCCATTTACATCTGGTATCTCTAAACTTTCAGCATCTCTCTCTAATAAATTTAATGATGTATAGTATTCTAGATTTTCTATTCTGTCTTGTAGTTTACCAATATCTCTCATAGTAAATCTTTGTGTTTGTTCTCTAGTAATTCTTACATCATCAGGTTTGAATGTGAAAGCAGGAATATCTAATACAGCAAGTTTCATAGCATTGTCTAACTCAGCTGGCTCGACTGGGTCTTCGGCAGGAACACCATCCACTATTTTAAACTCACCAGCAGTATCAATATACAATACTGATTTTCTTGGTAAGAAGTGTTCAAAATCACAAGTCAAAGCATTATTAATTTTTGGTGTGTCTATTGCAACAGCACCTGTGCCATCAAACTGTCTGTTTTTAAAATCAAAAGAACTTGCAGTCGCAGTAATCGTATCCACTGCTGTTACTGTATCAGTTGCACCTGTAATGTTTTCTGCCGTTGGTCTAAAGTCTAGACAATCTCTTAGAGGAAATATTCCTGATGGTTTAGGGTCATCTGGGTCAATCTTTGTAGCACTATATGTCGGTATGTCATCATAATTCATTTGTCCTGCAACAGCACTATATGAATCAACACTAAAGAAATCACCACTACCATGTGTGAAGAAATCAAATACCACTAACAATCTACCAAGTGGACTTGCCACACCAGGTTTTCTGACTATTCTTGCTATGTCATAAAAATTATCTCTTTGTCCTGTGTCTAATGTAAAGTTAGATGTAATCACTTTACTACCAGCAGTTACAGTAGATACTGTTGATGTTGCACTAGATGATTCACCTGTAATTGTATCAGATGTTGTAAAATCTGTTGCACCAAATCCACCTGTTAAGACATATTGTATTGGACTTGTTGTTGTTATAATTCTTGCAGTTGCACCTGATGATGAACCTGTAATTTTTTCACCTCTTACAAATGTTCCTGTAACTGTTCCTAATGTAAGTGTTGGAGCAGTAGCGTCTGAACTTGTATCTTCTGAATCGAAGACAGCTTGTAGTCTGAATACATCAGCACGACCTAAAGATATTTCTTTGTCTGTTGCTCTACATCCAAATGCACCATCTGCATCACTTGCTACCACTTTAACTTGTTTAGATAAATTTGTTGTTTTAATTTTTGAGGCAACACTTGTTTTAACAATCGTTGCAATTACTTTTACTTTTGCACCTGAACCTAAAATAGTGTTATCTGTAATTGTAATACTTGATGTTCCTGTACCAGATATCTTACCAGAGATAGGCACTAGTTGTCCTTGTACACCACTGCCACTACCAGCAGTTAGTATAGACATTACAAAATCTGCTTCAGCAAATGCACCAAAGACTTCATTACTTCCAGCAGTTAGTGATATTACACCAGAACTGTTTGATGTGGCAACAAACTGTCTTCTGACTGTATATGATGTATCACTAGTATTACTATTTGAATCTGTCAATAAAGTTTTGACTACAGTCTTAGGTAATTTATATATTGAAACATTTTTTTCTGGTGAGACTAATACTGCTTCTCTCACAGGTTCAAGTCCTAACTCTGTAGTACCATCTTCTTCTAACAAAATATTATCGTTTGCATTTGCAAGACTAGCATCTGTCGCGTTTAGTTGTAATAAATCTGTATCACTTCTTTTTGTTAATTCAATATCTGCCGTAAAGTCTTGACCACTATCATCATCATCCATGAACATACTTCTTGCTTCAGAGAATGTTCTTGTTGTAACTAAACTAACTGTTATATCCGTGTTAGATGAATTTTCTATAAGTCCACCTGTCTCTGCTGAATCTGAAGCAATTATTTTTTCACCAGATTGAAATGTACCAACAACATTTGTTAAACGAACTCTATGACCTTCAGCATTACTTGTGTCTGTATCAAAAACTAATCCTGTTGCACCTGATGTATTACCTGTAAGTCTGACACCACTTGAATGTGTTGCAGTTAGTAATGGACTTGGTGTATCACTTAAAGATAATACTGTAAATGTACGAACATCAAATATAAATGCTTTGTACACAGCGTCTGTATTACCAGATACACCTGAATCATATTCTAATGCTCTGATACGACATATACCAACAGGTTCTTCTTGTGATGCAGTTCCTCTTGTGACTGTTGCACCAGAAAATAATTTAACTTCTTTATATGGTGTTGTCTCACCACTTACACTACCAATGTCTGGCGTGTTATATAAGTTTGTAATTTTAACAAAGTTACCTAACTCTAGGTTTGTAACTCCAGCATTAATTGTTGTAACATCTCTGGCCTTATTTAAATCTTTAAATGTAGTTCCTATTTTTTCAAACTCATATCCTCTAACATATGCTTTACCAGCAGAACATGATAGAGCAAGTAAATCCTCTGAAGCAGTTCCACCATCATCTGTTGTTGCACCACTTGAATATACACCAGAAAAATCTACACCCTCTACTGTATTATTAATACTTTCTCTTGAATCAAATAAAAATGGTTTAACTGTATAGTTACCAGATTCATCAAAAGTTCTTCTTGCAAGAACATCACCTAATACAGAGTATTCTGTTTCTCTAGCTTTAGAAACTAAAGTTCCACTATCAATTCTCATCATCTCTATGAATGAAGAATCATCAGTAGATGTTGTTGCTAGTTTAGCAAGTGTTAATTCAATTTTTAATCTATGTGCACCTTTGGCAGCATAGTTAGATGAACCTCTAGCATTATCTGTAAGTGTTGAATCTATTTCAGGTGTTACTAATGTTTCTGTAACTGTTAGTCCTACTCTTGTTGTTTCTGTATTTGAATTAGCACTTAGTAATAATGTTTGTCTATTTACTTTTACAAATTGTCCTCGTATATAAATGACACCATCTTCTATGGTTGCAGCTGAACCTGTTTGAGAAGCACTTGTTGAAAATGTAGTTGCAGATGCTACACCACTTGCATATCCTGTAGTATGTGTGATTGATTTATCTGCAGTTATGTTCTCACCATCAGCAAAAACTGTAGTTGAATTGTCTGAACCTGTTTTGTAATAATTCAAATAAAGAATTGGTTGTGTTGTGGCAGTCGCAGCTTGGAATCCTGTTACATATGCTTTGACACCAGATGTTGCTCCTGTAATCGTTACAGGATTTGTTGAATCAAAAAATTGACTTGGGTCTATTTCCTCACTTGCAAATGTTGATGCAAGTTGTAATGTTGGAAAATCATTTGAATAACTTAACTGACCAGGTATTACAATACTACCCTCTTTAAACATGTGGCTACCATGTCTTTCTACTTGACTTTGAAGTATAGATTGTAGTTGGGTTAATTCTCTAGCTTGAATTGCAAAGCCAGGTCTAAAGAGTACCCTATGAAAATTATCTGCCTCATCAAAATCATCATAATATGGTGAAACATTTAGGTCAGTTATTTGCGCCATATTTTAAAACTCAATTATTAGTTTAATATCTTCTGTTTGGTCAGAATCTCTTTGTATTGGTTTTCTATTTTCTAAGTAAATTATATTACCACTATCTGGTTGTAACTCTGGGTTAGCATAACCTGATGTTGTAGACAATGTGTTATTGTTTGCAAGTGTGATTGTCTCAGAATCAGTTGATGGTGTTAATGTTGCAGATGATGTTGCACCTGTAATTACATTAGCTCCTTCAAATACACTATGGTCACCAGTCGTGCTGTTTGTTCCAAAGTCACCAAATCTTTCTTGTTGGAAATATAATAAACTTCTTGTAGAATCCCATTCTACTACTTTACCTACAGCACCTGTTGTTGCTTGAGTAATTTTTTCATCCACTTCGAATGTTCCACTTGAAGAAGCAGCCTTAACTACAAAAGTTTGTCTTCGTGTAGATGCAGTAGCAACTGTTGATGTTCCATAATTAGTTGGGTCCACAACAATACCTACTTGTCTAAAATCGTTTGATGTTGTAATATCATCACCTTCTGCTTGACTTAGTGTTGTTGCAGTCATAACATAGTGTCCACCTAGTTCACCGATTGCATCATTACCATGACCATTTTTAGGTGATATGACTATTTCAATAGCTCCACCAGAACCACCCATGTTAGATGCACTCGTTAAACCAGCATCTGAGAATGTAAATCCTGCTCCTAAGTTTACAGTTCCAAAAGTATATCCTGCTCCACCAGCGTGAATTGTCGTATCTGTACCAGCAGTTAATCCAAATGATGCTATCGTTCCACCTGATACTGTAATTCTTATGATTGCACCTGATGATGTTCCAGCACTTGTACCATCGCCGTAGACAGCAGCATAGTATGTTCCGTTTGTGTAACCACTCCCTGCTGTAACTTTTACTGATTCAATCTTACCATCTACTGCCGCAGCAGATACTGTAGAATCATTTGATACAGGAATAAAATCACTTGTTAAAAATTTAGCAGCTTCGGATGTTGTAACTTGATACATGTATTTTAGAATATATCCACCTAATGCAAATGGGGATGTTGAGGTAGATGTAGGTTCAGCACCAGAATATGCTGCTCCAGCGTTATTGTCTAAAACTTTATATACTCTATAATCAGATGTCATAAAGTAAAATGTTGAATCATATAGATTTGATGCACCTGATGTAGTTGTATTTGATGATGAGATGTTATCATCATACATATCGTAAACTGTTCCGTTTGACCAAGCTCTTCTTGGTATTGCATAAGTGATATCTGATGTAGCTATATTTTTTGCAGCTAACATAGAATCCCATGCATAAAATTCTGTGTCTGTTGGACCATCACTTGGTGTTGGTGGTGATGAATCACTACCACCTGTGGTACCTGATGTAAATGCTGTTGCCTTTCCTACAAATAGATAGTATGTGGATTTTGATGCTTCTGAAAAACTCTCAAAAAACTGGTCAGCATTGTGTTGTCTAAATTTTTCTGTAATTATTGCGGCCATTTAATTTATCCCATTCTTTCATTTATTTATACAAGTTATTTATGACATTATTTAAAATGTTATCCCTGTTGCTCCTTCTAAATCTATATTATCTCCAGCGTGTGCTGCTGTGTCTAATACAAGAAATCCGTGTGTGTCATCTGTTGCATCTTCTAGAGCGATATCACCTGTGTCTCTAACAGTTACCTCTGCAGGAACAACGACTGGTGTATAACCATATTTAGACTTATATGCTGTGTCATTTCTAGAACTTAATCTAAAGTTTTCTTTTGGAATCTGACCTTCCGCAGGGAAGATGTTAAATGATTCTAGTGCAACTTTTGTGGTGTCTAAAGTTTCAGTTTCAAATGTTAAGAAACTACCTTCATTCTCTCTGAATGTTAATACCCCACCTGTCTCTGATGATGCCTCAATAGAAGCAGATGTGGCATCCATGATAATATTACCCTCACCATACTCTAATTTAATTTTATCATTTACTGTTGTATTAAAGATATCCTCTAATAATATTTCACCTGATTCAAATACATTATCCGCGATTAATCTATCTGTAATAGATTCAGAAGAATTACTTTCTGATATGAGAGTGCCAGATTCTTCTAATATAAATGTTGCATACTTGGAACTTGATGATATTGTTCTTGTATCTCTTTCTAATCTGATTGGTGTAGGGAATCCTAAATCATCTGTTGTGCCTTCTAAGATTATTCTTAGTCCAGCATCTGTACCCGAACTGTCTGTTCCGTCTAAAAGAATGACACCACCATCTTGTGTAGTAACCACGGTCTCTGGTGTATTTTGTAATAATTTAAATCCTGCATCAGTTTGTGATGAATCTGTACCATCTAATAATAACTCACCTTCATTTTCTAAAACTATTTCATCTGGGTCTTCTACAACATCAACATTATCTGTATCATCAGATAATGTAATTCTATCAGGTCTTAAAATATCGTTGAATGATATTGTTCCTATCTCATCAAAAGTTAGTGTTGTGTCATTGTCATCATCTTCAAATAATATTCTATCGTTTTCGTTTTGTATTAGTCCAACAGGTACAGCCACTCTATCATTTTCGTGTAGTAATCTACCTGTGCCAGGTCTAGAATCTTCTAGTGCAAGAACTCCTGTGTCATCCTCTAATGTTATGAAGACAATATCATCAAATGGTATTGTGCCTTCTAATACTATATGTTCTGCGAGACTTCCTGTACCTGATTCAAACACTAAACTACAAGCATCTCTGAATGGATGTTCCGCCAAATGTAATAATAAATTATCTTTGACTTTTGATATTGGATTATTATCAATCCTAATTGTTCTTTCATGTATTGCAGCTCTTTGACTTTTACCACCAATACCTTTTGCTGCTTCAGATTTAAGAGCACCTGTTCCTGTATCACCCGTTGCAGTTTCAAATAATATATTATCTCCAGCATTCGTTGATGAACCATCTGTTCCGTTTAATACTATTCTTTCATCAAATTGGTCTATACCTACAGCTGTTCTTAAACTAATCTTAACATGTTCATCAAATATTGTTTCGAATGTAGAAGCAAGTTCAGGTGAGAATGTTGTTGTGTCACCATCATATCCAGCAACACCAGCTGCAGTTGCTGTAATTCTAGCAGAAATTTGTGATGCAATACTTACTTTACCAAATGGAGCAAATCCTGTTGGGTGAACTGCTTTCTTCAATTCATTTAAATATGTTGATAGTGATTCACCTATTCTAACTTCATAAGAATAGTCTTGATAGAAATATGAATCTTGTATTCTATTTAAATCCTCACCAACTAAACTAGAGATGCCACTATAAGTACCAACATCTGTTTTTTGTGTTCCTACTGATAATGTTCCTGTGGATATATCTGCAGACACAATCGTTGCGGATGCTCCACCTGAATCTGTAATTGTCACATTGTCGTTTGAAAAATCTATTGGTGATTCATTTATAATATCATCGGCAGCATCTACAGATGAACTGTCTGTTCCATTTAAAACTATATTATCAAATTGTATATCTTCTTCAAATAATATTCTATCGCCATCCTCTAAAACTAATCTTGTTCCTAAATCTTCTGTACTTATCTTGTTGCCTTCATCACCTGTGTTACCTTCTTCCATTACAACATATGCACTTCCAGCAGATTCGTTTTCACGATATCTGTCTATGAGTAAAGCAAAACCTTCGTTGTGTGGAATACCACCATCAACATGTTCGTGTTCTATAATTAATCTACCACCTGAGATGTTTGGAGCGTCTGTTGCACTTCCTAGTGTTTGTCCACTTTCTTGAACTAATAAATGTGTTCCATTGTTTCTACCTGTAGCATCCTCTAATAGTATACCATCATCAGCTGTTTTACCATCAGCATTTAAAACTATTCTGTCTTCAATACCATTTACAATATTTGGTCTTGTAAAGACAAGTAAAGAATTACCCATGCCAGAATGATTAGCACAATAATAATATAATTGTGGAGCATCTGCTGCAACCACTATCTTAATAAATGAACCTGTTGTTCCTATTGGAACTGTTACAGATGATGACTGAGTTACGCCTGTTGTGTAATTAGTGCCACCTGTTGTCTGACCAGCAACTGGCACTGACTTAAATAATAATTGATGATTTTTAGATGTGTCAGCATTGTATAGTGAACTATCAGATGTATCAAATATATAAGTGTTACCTCTTGCAAGTGATAGTCTAGGTGATTCTATACCGTTGATGTAAAACGCATTACCTGTATCTGCAGAGTTTCTTTTTACTGTGACAGTAAAAGTTTCTTCTGTATTTGTAGGTGTTGTTATTGATGTTGCGTTTGTAACAATGTGTTTACCATCATCAAAATCTTTTTCATCCTCTAAAAGAATACCATGTGGTTCTGATTCAGAGTTGTCCTCTAATCGTATACCTTCATTGACTGTGCTTGATGGTTCACCCTTTGTCCTTATAACATTTTCAAATGTTGTGCTTAAAACTTGTGTATCAGAATCATAACTTGATACTGTTCCTGTGTGTGTTGTTAAAGTATTACCAGAAGCAAATGTTCCTGTTGGGTCTTTGACAA
>VTLG01006597.1_pt1 | contig 12547 bp, 21 predicted proteins | sample 4694571 | NCBI WGS metagenome assembly VTLG01 (sample SAMN12604809, study PRJNA352737) | marine metagenome | biome: ENVO:00000447; feature: ENVO:00000209|ENVO:00000569|ENVO:01000036; material: ENVO:00002151; isolation source: viral sequences binned using virsorter ... | reverse complement strand
ACTGACGGTGAGGGTTCATGTGTTATGAGAAACAAGAAGTGGGGTCACTATGACTACGACAAACTTGTATCAGGTTCCATTGCTGAGTGTCAGTTACGTGACAGAAAGGTAGGTAGAATCTATCCTAGATTTGGTTACGACTACTATGGTTCTGGTCACACAGATATCTTTGTTGAGAATCTAAAAGATCTTTTCCCTACTACTAACATTATCTCTATCAGACTATGCTCAGGTCATGAGTTCAACAGAGTAACATATGACAAGGACTATGATACTAAGGAGAAGATCAAGGCAGAGTGGAGAAAGCACAAGTCATTCATCGACCTCAACTCAGCATACACCAGATCATTATACATACAGACAACAGTTATGGATGACTCTGACAATGCCTTTGAAGTCAAAGAAGACGCACGTAAGCAAGACATCTCTAGAGCATTCAAGAAGTCACAAAAAGGTAAGACATCATCCAAGAGAATATTGAATGAGTTCATCTCAGTTATAGCATGAAACCACAAGTACATAGGTTGTTCCCCACCCCTGTCTTCGAGAGTGAAATACCTCTCGAAGATAAGTGGTTAGAACACGTAAAGAAATTAGACTATGATCGTACCGCTATGGACAATGGGTACATCAGTAGAGATAGAGATATATTTTCACACCCAGAATTAAGATCACTTAAGCATCAGATATCTGACGCTTCAAAATTCTTTGCTTATCAGTTTTTAAAGGTAGAGAGATACGTTTATATTGATGTGTGTAGAGCATGGGGCATTAAACATATGCCTAACGATTGGGCACAGAATCATTGTCATATGAATGCTGTGTTCTCTGGTATATACTACCTAGATGTACATGAACATAGTGGAGAGTTGGTTATAGAGAAGGGGCAACACGCAACGAATTGTTTTATGCCGACACTTAATCCTGACGTGACACACTTTAATGACATTACACAGCAGAGTTGGAGACTACATCCTCGAAATGGTATGTTAGTAATTTTTCCTAGTCAGGTTATACATAACGTAGAGAAAAACTTAACAGATAAAGAGAGATACGCAGTGGCATTCGATGTGTTTATCAGGGGTACGTTCGGAAGCTATGGTGGCAGTAATGTGACAGTAAAATAAGTGTCCACAATAGCTTCACAAGTGGTGCTAAAGGCTATATTATTAATACATACACAAGCAAACACACATTATGTCTTCTAAGAACAGAGCACAAGAACTCCAAGCACGTTACGGTAACAACGTAACATCTACTCAGGTCAATGAGTACATTGCCGAGGTCGGCATTCGCTATTCCACAATCGCAAAACAACTCAAGAAATACAAAGTACCCAACACTAAGGGACAGTGGAACCTAGCGTCACTTGCTTCACAAAGGCAAGCACTAGAAGACACATTTGTTGCGTCACCATCGACAACTCCAACAACATGTGCTACACTTAAAACAGAGCAGGGAGTTGTACAGAACTTAGTTCCAGTTAAGGACGCTGAGTTTGTACCATTCGGTAACTTCAACGATGTCAAGAAAGTCTTGAGATCTAAGCAGTTCTACCCTATGTTTATCACTGGTCTATCTGGTAACGGTAAGACTTACTCAGTTGAGCAAGCATGTGCTCAGTTGAATCGTGAGTTAATCCGTGTAAACATTACTATTGAAACCGATGAAGATGATCTTATTGGTGGTTTTCGTCTTGTTGATGGGGACACTGTTTGGCATAACGGTCCTGTCATAGAAGCACTTGAGAAGGGTGCTGTTCTATTACTTGACGAGGTTGACCTAGCATCTAACAAGGTACTATGTCTACAATCTATCTTAGAAGGCAAGGGTGTCTTCCTTAAGAAGATCGGTAGATATGTAAGACCTTCAGCAGGATTCACAGTGATCGCTACTGCTAACACAAAAGGTAAAGGATCTGATGACGGAAGATTCGTAGGTACTAACGTATTGAACGAAGCATTCCTTGAGAGATTCCCTATCACATTCGAGCAGGATTACCCAACACCTGTAACCGAAGCAAAGATACTTGCCTTCCACTGTGAAGACAAAGACTACATCAAGCACCTATGTGATTGGGCAGACATCATCCGTAGAACATTCAAAGATGGTGGTATTGACGAGGTTATCTCAACACGTAGACTTGTACACATCGCTAAAGCATATGCTATCTTTAACGATAAAGCAAAGGCAATCTCTACTTGTATCAATAGATTTGATGACGAGACTAAGCAAGCATTTTCTGAGTTATACGACAAGGTTGATGCTGATGTACAGTTCGAGGTTGACAAAGGAAAAGAAACAGAGTAACATGGAACATGAGTTAAAATCAGCAACAGAAATGTTGGCAGACTCACTGAACAATCTTGACAAACAGGTGGAGACAAAAACTCCACCTGTTCCATGTAAGTATCATGAGGATGAAATCCTCGGTAGTGCTGTCGAGTATATCAGGAGTACATATGCTAAACATTATTCAAGTGTTGATGGCATACAAACATTAGATCTTATTGACGCAGTGGGTGACGCTCCTGCGTTCTGTCGTTCAAATGCTATTAAGTATCTGGCACGATATGATAAGAAAGGATTTCCAGAGAGTGACATCTTAAAAGCAATCCATTACTGCGTCCTACTATATCATTTTTCTAGAAAACGTGAGCACACAAACACCAATGAAACTATCTGATCGCACCATAAGAATCTTGACCAACATGTCTAAGATCAATAGGTCGATTCAATTTAAAGAAGGTAATGAACTATCTTCTCTATCAATACAAAAGAACGTTCTTGCTAAGACACCAATAGAAGAGAACTTCCCACAGGACTTTGCCATCTATGATCTAGACGAGTTCCTCAAGGTCATGAGTCTTACTGACAACCAAGGAGATCTAATCTTTGATAATGAAGCATACGTTACTGTCAAGACAGATAGGACACAGGCAAAATATTTCTTTGCTGATCCTTCTATCGTACAGCAACCTCCTGAGAAGTTTCCAGAGTTGCCTAGTATAGAGTGTGAGTTTGACTTACCTATATCTGATCTCAACAGAATCAGAACTGCTCTATCAATCTATGGTCATCTAGAAGACATCGCTATCGTAGGTAAGAATGGCACTGTGTCTATTGAGATCAGAGATAGAGAGAACGCATCCTCTAACACATACTCTATAGGTGTAGGTGAAACTGATGCTACATTCTCTTTTGAGTTGAAGGCAGAAAATATATTCAAACTAGATTACAGTAACGCTAACACAGGTTACAATGTAAGAATCAGTAAGTCTGGTGCTAGTCAGTGGGTATCCTCCGATGGAGTTGTTTATCTTATTGCTCTAGAACCTGACTCAACCTATGAGGAAAATTGATATAGCAGTATACGATAACTTCGTATCTCCTTCATATCTAAAAGCGATACAGGAAGCAACAGACCCTGCTAAAACTCCATGGTATTTTCAAGGATCACAATCTCTCACAGACTATGATGATGATTTGATAGAGGACTTTGGTTTCTCTATCGGTATCCTACCTCCATGGCAACCAGATAAGTTTGATGACACTCCTCTCGCAACCCTGATCCGTCCTTTAATATATCGCATACAAGATATAGCAAAGGCAGATCATGTTCTAAGGTGTAGATTAGACATGACAGTTCTACACGATAGGTACATACATCCTCCTCACATAGATGTACCCCAGAAACATACAGCATGTATAGTGTATGTTAATGACAGTGATGGAGACACAGTGATCTATGATCACAAACAGGAGTGGGCAAAGTCCTACCCTCAGAGTATGCCTATCAAACAACGTATTGCTCCAAAGGCAGGACGTATGGTACTATTTGATGGGAGTTATGTTCATACAGGACACTCCCCATCCGAGCATCAAACTCGGATCTTAATTAACACAGTTTTAGCATGAGTGATTTCTTATGGGTCGAGAAATACAGACCCCAGAAAATTGAAGATTGTATTCTACCCTCAAGGATTAAGGATACATTCCAAGAGATAGTTAATCAGGGTAACGTCCCTAACTTATTGCTGTCAGGTACAGCAGGGATAGGTAAGACAACTGTTGCTAAGGCACTATGTAAACAACTAGGAGTAGATTACTATGTTATTAACGGATCTGACGAAGGCAGGTTCCTTGATACCGTCAGGAGTCAAGCGAAAAACTTTGCATCAACTGTTTCCCTCTTGGGTGGATCCTCACGCAAGGTCATTATTATTGATGAGGCAGACAATACCACTCACGACGTACAACTTCTCCTCCGTGGATTCATTGAGGAATTTCATAAGACTTGTTCGTTCATATTCACTTGTAACTTCAAGAATAAGATCGTAGAACCTATACACTCAAGGTGTAGTTGTATAGAGTTTGGTATACAGAAGAATGAGAAACCACAGATCATGGCATCATTCTTTAGTAGGTTGAATAATATATTAGAAGAAGAGAAGATAACATATGATAAGAAGGTAGTAGCAGAGATCATACAAAGATACTTTCCTGATTGGAGAAGAGTGTTGAATGAATGTCAGAGGTATGGTACCTCTGGTTCTATTGACACAGGTATATTATCTGCTATGATTGATACTAACATTGATAAGTTAGTTGACTTCCTATCAAGAAAAGATTATAGCAATGTTAGACAGTGGGTTGTTGATAACTTAGACAATGATCCTAATCTTATTTTACGTAATCTATATGACTCGTTGTATGCTAAGTTAGAACCACGTAGCATACCCGCTGCTGTACTTGTTATTGCCAAGTATCAGTATCAGATCGCATTCGTTGCTGATCAAGAAATTAATCTACTGGCAGCAATGACAGAGATTATGGTCGAATGCAATTTTAAATAAGTTTTTGTTATACATAATAGCGAGATGATAACTATCACACACGTTACGCTCACGAAAAATTATTTCAAGGAGGTATTGCTATGAGCAATCCATTTGAGCTGCGGCTTCAGCTCTTTCAAGAAGCCAGAGATTATCTTGTCGCCTGTTATGATCGAGACGTTCAAGAATGGGATCGAAAGCAAGCAGAAAAATACGACGTAGAAAGGAAATATGATGCTGACTATAGTCGGCATTGTGATATGAGAGAAGAGGGAAAGGTATCATCAAGTGAATGCCCTATCGCTCCAGATCCAATCACACTACCAGAGTACCCCAAATATCCTACTAGAGAAGAAATTCTAGAGATGGCATATTTTATCAGAGGGTTCACAGCAGACAAGGGGGATGAGTAATGGCTGCTAGATATACATTCATCCCTGTTTCACACCTACCTAAGATAGAACTTAATCCAATCTTAGGACCTGAGGTGTGGTTAAACATAGTAGTAGATGGTAAAGTACATACATGGTACTCTGTGTCAAATTATGGGAGGGTTGCTTCTCATATAATGGCAAGAGCTCTGGGACGTGGATCTGGGTGTGAAAGATTCATTAATCCAGATCAGTACAATCTATTAAAAGGTAAAATTAACTATCAATCAGATGGTAAGAACATTGCGTGTGTAGAACACATGTTGTTGTTTCCATTTGATTTTTTTACTGACTACAGTTATGCTGTTCATCCTTCTTCTGTAAATGGTAACGTAACTAGAACTGTGAAACAACATTCTCTAGTTATTGATACACATCACAGCATTGATAAGCATCCTCCAACAAGACTCGTTGAGTGTTGGGATACTATTCCAGAGACAGCAAAGCAATGGATTAGAGAGACAGCGGTTATCAATCATATTGATCACGACCCTTGTAATAATATACTTGTCAATTTAGAGAGGTGTACTCAGAGGGATAACATTCGTGCTGCTGTAAAATTTTATGGTGGTAGCTTCCAGAAGAACAACAAGTGTTCAACTAAAAAAATAAAACTTGAAAAGAAAAAGGAAAGAGGATCCTTAGATTTTTTATTATGAAACAACTAGACAACCCACTAACACAAACCTATCGTAGGTTCAAGAGTGATGTCAATAGCAGTGCCTTTCCATGGAACTATTTCCATGGAGACGGTGCTACTCCTGCCTACTATAGTCACACTATACTGGCAAGACCTGGCTTTGAAGAAGCACTCATGCCTACTCAACAATCAGACTGGTTAGACATTGCTAACAGAGTTCTCTTAGAGATCTTTATGGCAAATGATATCAAGGTCAAGAGTGTACTCAGGATCAATGTTAACTGTACACATGAGACTGATGGTAAGACTACACCTACACATAAAGATCATGATTTTGATACGCATAATATAGTAGTCTACTTAAATACATTTGAATGTGGTGCTACAAATTTTGAAGGGGGGTCGCATAATCCACAAGAAGATGATATAATAATATTTGAAGGGTTACATAGCATTGAGCAACCCTGTAATGGTACACGACGTGTCGTGTTAGTGGCAACTTACTTATGAAATCTTTGAAGACACCACTGCGTTATCCTGGCGGTAAGTCCAGAGCAGTACAAAAACTATTTCAGTTCCTACCAGAACATATCACAGAGTTTCGTGAACCTTTTCTGGGTGGTGGTAGTTTTGCTATTGCTATGACAAAACAGTATCCAGATCTACCTATCTGGGTCAACGATATGTATGAACCACTCTATAATTTCTGGGTACAACTACAACAGAATGGAGAAGAGATGACATCAGATCTAAAAGATCTAAAGGTAGAGTATGATACACCTAATAAAGCAAGAGAAATATTCAATGATTATAAAGACAACATCAATGATGGTGATGATCTTGAGAGAGCAGTAAAGTTTTATGTTATTAACAAGTGTAGTTTCTCAGGTCTAACTGAGTCATCATCATTCTCTCCTCAAGCATCAGATAACAACTGGACTATGCGTGGAATAGAGAAACTCCCTGCGTATGGTGAACTGATACGTGAGTGGAAGATAACATGTGTAGACTATGCTGATCTAGTAGAAGATTGTCTAGGTAGAGTAGGTTCACTGACATGTGATGACAATACATTCATCTATGCTGATCCTCCATACAGTATCAAAGATAATCTATATGGTGAGAAGGGTAAACTACATAAAGGATTTGATCATACACGATTTGCTGACACAATGGATGACACAATGGGCAATGTTATGATATCATATAATAACTCGAAGAAGATCGTTGATCGTTTTTGGGAATGGCATTCGTATGATTGGGATCATACTTATACTATGAGGTCTACTGGTGATTACATGAAGAATCAACAGGGACGACGTGAACTTTTACTTACAAACTACTCATGCCAGAAGGAAGCTTAGGAGTCAGAGTCAAGAACGGAATCTGTTCTCTATATCATACACGCAGAGGAGTCCTTACTACCTTTGCCAGAGGTGCTGTACAAGCACTGATACAAGGTGACGAAGTACATGTCACATTGAACACAGGATCAGTAGCGATCTATGAAATCAATCAACACCGCACAGGTGTCAACGGACCTAGAAGAATCATTACATGAAACCTATCAACATCTCAACACCTGTTGTATATAAAGATAAGTTTAAGTTTGATACATCAGAACAGGTCAAGGCAGCAGATGAATTGTTTGACATGGTTGACAAGTATGACATTGATTCAGCACTAGAAGAAGGTGGTAAGTCCACTGCTGATCTATTCAATATACTAGAACCTAGCAATCACTTCCCACATAACTTGGAAGTAAATAATAAGTATGTGGTATGGTTAAGACAGAAAATGCAGTACCTACGTACAGCATGGAGGTACGATGGATACCCACACTTTATATCAAACTCATGGTATAATGAACACTACCAGTGGGACTACACAGATGAACATCATCATGGTGTGGGTCTTACATGTACAGCATACATCCTCAAACCAGAGAACTCTGGTGACCTGTGGATCTATGACCCCATGACAGCAGTGAGAGCAGCAGAACCTATCAGTGGCAATCATCCTTGGAGAAGGATTAGTGTTTCAGAAGGTGACGTTGTATTCTTCCCCTCTTGGCTTCGTCACAAAACAGGTTATAATGATACTAACAACAGACGTTTGACTTTGACGATGAACATCACACCTGACTACAAAGCATACTCTAAGACTCCACCTGTACTATGAATATATTTGTTACTGACCCTGATCCTATCAAGTCTGCTCAGGTATTACCTGACAAACATATTGTTAAGATGCCACTAGAAACATGTCAAATGTTATCTATCGTAGCATCTAGTAAGTGGGGTCATGGTTTCGGTGATTTACCTAAACTCAATGGTGAACCATACAAAACAGAGAAGGGTGCGTTTCGTAATCATCCCTGTACAGTATGGGCACAGACTAACTTCCGTTGGTTGATACGTCATGGTCTTGCTCTGTGTGCTGAGTACACACATAGATACAACAAAGTACATAGTTGTCAGCATACTATGCTTCATGCTAATATAATATTTCCTAACAACAATGATATCCCTACGAGCTATACCAGAGCAATGCCCGAACGGTTTAAATATGACACAAGCATTGACACTTTTACTGCTTACAAGAATTACATTGGCAGCAAACCTTGGGTTGCATCTAATTATCTTCGTGACCCATCCCGCAAACCAGATTGGTTATGAGTAGTGATCTTTCAGAAATTCTCGCGTCTATCAACAATACCAAAGAGCATTTGTATGTTGACGATCCTGATCGTGTTAAACGTTATCCTCCTTACATTGTCAACAGATGTCTCAGTGGACATATTGATGCGATCCTATTTGCTAATGAAGTAAATAAACACCCTCTCCTAGACAAGCGTCTTCAATATGACTTCTTGCTAAATAGTTTGAGAAAACGTAAGCGTTTCACACCTTGGTTGAAGAAAGAACAGATTGAAGATCTGGATCTGGTCAAAACACACTATGGATATAGTAATGAGAAAGCGAGGGTCGCATTAACTCTTCTTACCAAACCCCAAATTGAATACATTCGTAAAAAACATGAGAAGGGAGGAAGACGATGAGCACTTCATTCACTGAGCAGGAAGTCCAATGGACACCTGATCAAATGGTAGAAGTAAACTTGAGTGAACCAGATGACTTTTTAAAGGTAAGAGAAACATTAACTAGGATAGGAGTAGCTTCTAGAAAAGAGAAGAAGTTATACCAGTCCTGTCACATACTTCATAAGCAAGGCAAGTATTATATCGTACACTTTAAAGAGTTATTCGCATTGGATGGTAAGTCAGCAAACTTATCACTCAACGATGTACAACGTCGTAATAGAATCATACAGTTACTAAGTGACTGGGGTCTGATTACTATCAAGAAACCAGATACTATTGTAGACGTAGCACCTCTTAGCCAGATCAAAGTCCTAAGTTATAAGGACAAAGGTGGTTGGAACTTAGAAAGCAAATACAATATCGGTAAGAAAAAAACTTGAGGTTGAACAACATACCTAACCTAGAGGGTTATGGTGTCTTTATTGATGATCTAGACTTTAGTAATATGTCTCGTGACAAATGGATGTCACTTGGTAGATTACAGATGGAGAAGCTTGTCATGATCATCCGTAAGACAGGTCTCAACGTCAATCACTTTCACCATGTCATGAAGATGTGGGGTAAGTGTAGGCAGAACTATGCTGCCAGAGAAGTAGAACCAGAAGTAAAAGAAGAGTATGCGAGGATAGGTGGTCACGCAAAGACAGGACATATAGTCAGAGTAGCAGAGAAGAATGGATTGTTTGGTAGTGGTGATCTACTATGGCATAGCAATGAGAGTGGTGATATAGCTTTTACACCTGGCGTAGCATTGCTTGGGGATCATGGTATGACTAAGAGTGCCACTGGTTTTATGGTGACATCGCCCTACTACTATAGCCTCAGTGAGAGTATGCGTAGTGAACTGGATGAGATGGTACTGATCCATAACTTTCAGGAGGGTAAGATCAATGTCAATGATGAGAACAACGTAGTATATAAAAACATGTGTCCAGAACCAGAGACTGAGATACCTCTGGTGATACAGTCTCCTGCGGGAATCAAGGGACTACACTTCCCATACAATACAACCACACGTATCAAAGACTATCCTATAGAGGAGTCAGTAAGATTATTAGAAGAGATAAAATTTAAACTCACACAATATTATTATGATTACTGGTGGGAGAATGACGATGACCTGCTGATATTTGATAACAGTATCGTCCAACATAGAAGGCTAGGTGACACCACAGATAGACTGTGCTACAGGTATCAGTTTGACTATAGCTATCTACAGTATAGGGTGACAGGTAAACCATACATGCCATACCTTCAAGAGCCATACATCAGTAGATACAAAGCTAAGATGGGAGAGATATCTCACACCTTCCCTGTGTTCGGGTACCCACCCTCCTAATTTGAGAGAACTGTTATAATTAGTAGTGTACGCTTCGGGTACATAAACTAACGACGCTTAAGGAGGTCACCATGAACATTCAAAGATATAGTGCTGCCGATTTACCAACACTATTTGATAAAATTTCTAAGAACAGTATAGGAATGGATGAGTACTTTGACTCATTCTGGAACGCAAGTCCATCAAACTATCCACCCTATAACTTAATCCACGAATCAAATGTACTATCCAGATTAGAGATAGCACTAGCAGGATTCAAAAAGAAAGAAGTTAAAGTTTACACAGAGTATGGTAAACTAACTGTAGAAGCAGAGAAAGAAGAGAAAACAGAAACAGGTAGTTATGCTCACAAAGGTATAGCAGCTCGTTCCTTCTCAAGACAATGGTCACTCGCTGACGATACCGAGATAGGTGATGTCATATTCGAGGACGGACTACTCACAGTAACACTGAAGAAAGTAGTACCAGAACACCACGCAAGGAAGGATTACATCTAACCTACATAAGGGGGATTGACAAAAGTCAGTTCCCCCTTTATAATATATGCATACATTATCTTGCCATGATAGAAGAAGATAGAATTAAATTAGTATTCACAAGAGATGGAGATAACATCATCTGTGATCTACAAGAGGCAGTTGACAAGGAGACTGGTAAGAGACAGGCATACATCATGACCGTACCTTACAAGGTATGGATCATAGATCAACCTGAGAATCCTGTTAACATGGAAACATTTGAAGACCAAGAGGTCAAGATCAGATACACACCATGGAATCCATTCACTGTGGATCAGAAGATTGCGATCACACCTGACTATGTGATATCAGTAATGGAACCTTCACCTAGTATCCTACAGACATACCTAGCAAATGTCAGAGCAAAGACAGGAGATCAGGGAGCTCCTTCAGTTAACCCTGAGATAATAGCACCTGATGGCACACAAGTATGATCAAACTATTAATGTTGAGAACTGGTGAAGAAGTTATATCTACAGTAAAAGAGATAGTAGAACCAGAGACAGAGAAACCATTAGGTTATCATCTACACAAACCATTTCGTTTAGATATCGTTGACCAATCACAGGGTCAGGGGTATCAGTTAGAGTGGTTCCCTTGGGCACCTCTAAGTAAAGATAAAGATTTTTATTTACCAGGCAGTCACGTAGTCACAGTGTATAATCCACTTGACGCATTGACTACACAGTATATCTCTGCCATAGATGAAGAGAGATATGATGCTAACTTCAAAAAGCATGAAGAGAGATTCAACCTCAGTTATGAGGAGCAAGATCTAGATGCTATGTTTAATGAAGCAGAAAAAATAATGAACGAGGATGAGGAAACTAAACCTGTATGATTCATACGATAACGTAGTTTTCTCATACGAAACAGATCACAAATTTCACGGTGCTAAACGTATCACAATAGAAGCACCTACTGTACTTAAGAAAGTCGTAGTAGAATATCCTGCTAAGATCAATGGTGAGTTTGGTATCGTAGCATTTGATCAACCGATAGACAACCCACTGTACTACAACTATATCCCTCAACCCTTCCCATTATTTGTAGGTGAGACTAGAACGTTTGATCACCTCATGTTCAACGGTCCTGATTACTTTAAGATAAGGGTTGACGAATATCGTCCATGGATGTATATTGGTAACGTATATAACAGTGGTCTTGACATCGTTCCTGTCTACAAATACTATAGACAAGAGAACGACTTAGATAAATTAGAAACAATATGGAAACGCAACTCCTCTTACTAAAGTCAGGCATCTACCTGATAACTAAAATAGAAACTTTGGATGAGGAACCCGCTGCTCATCTAGAACAACCATATCGCATCAAAGATGATGGCACTCTGGAACCTTGGCCATTACACACAGACGATGATGATGTATTGATATATTCAGATACTATTGCTACAATATTAGAACCCAAGAAAGAAGTTCTTGACAAGTATAAGATGGTGACTAAGTGAGTTCATTCTATACGAGTGTAAATTTAATAGGTAACAATCTCCTCTACATAGGATATGAAGATGGACAACGTATACAACGTAAGTTCAAATTCTCTCCTACTTTACATGTTATAAGTAACAAACCAACCAACTGGAAGACACTAGATGGTAGGTATGCTAAACCCATACAGTTTGATACTGTGGGTGAAGCACGTGACTTTAAGGACAAGTATA
>VTLG01003799.1_pt1 | contig 12547 bp, 20 predicted proteins | sample 4694571 | NCBI WGS metagenome assembly VTLG01 (sample SAMN12604809, study PRJNA352737) | marine metagenome | biome: ENVO:00000447; feature: ENVO:00000209|ENVO:00000569|ENVO:01000036; material: ENVO:00002151; isolation source: viral sequences binned using virsorter ... | reverse complement strand
TTACCGGACCATCAGCCGGTAATAATTCTTTATAAGCTTGCGCTTGAAACTGTGTAACGGCTTCAGCTAAAACTGGGTGAGTAGCTCCTGAAGCTCCTTGAAAAGGTCTTGTTCTTTGTTCGAACTTAAAACCTAATAATTCTAATCCTTGTGAGTATGATCTTTCCCATTCTCTTCTTGATTCTTTGTAATCTGTATAGTTGGCAAACAATTCAGAACCTACTGGATCTAAAATAGAATCTGGCAACAAGTCTGCTAAATTAGCATAGTGATCATTACTTCCTTCGGGTGAAGCTACACCAGGTTCAAAATTAATATCTACAGAACCATCTTCATTTTCTATCATCTCCGTATTCTCAGGAGACGGCATAGATTCTTGTATCTCTGCTGCTACTTCTACTTGTTCTTGTTCTGAGGGTATTCTAACTGATTGCCTACTGTTAGGTAAGCCCTTATCTATTTCTGCCATTTGTTTTCTCCAAAATTATAGGTTTATCCTGTTTTTTATCTTTAATCAAGCCTCTAGGATCAGGTCCCTTTACAGGCGGGATTGATTTCCATTTTACGTGTTTCATGTTTTTGACTAAGGTTGGGTTTTTCATATCCCTCGATTAATTATATATTGATCAACTCCCGATAAGACAGGACCACCAGTTGCCTTAAAATGTTTTCTTTCCAAAAGACCTTTTGTATCTTTAGCATCTGTACCACCTTCAGGAATATGACCTATTAAAAGAGCTTCCACAATATCTTCAATTATATCCACTCCATATCCAGCATCTCTGTAAAAATCTTTTATCTGCTGTATTTTTTGATCTATAACATTTTGACCAAACATTGTTTTTTCGTCTTTGCTTAAATCGTCATATTTAATGGCATCAGGATTAATTAAATCGACATTTCCGATTATATACTTAGGATCTACTTTAGACATATCCACACTAATAGATCCTTCACCAATTGTTTCACCTATTTTAGGAACAGTAAAAACAAAGTCTCCAATTACATTAGATTTAATATAAGTGGTTCCTTCTGCTGCGCTTTTGGCATCATCAGAAACGTCTCTGAAATAATTTTGTAAAAGAACCCGTGCATTATTTAATTCTTGTATATTATTCTTATTAACTTTTTTACCCCAATATTTTTCAATGATATTTAAAGGCTTTAACAATTTACCTTGTTCGTCCATTAGAATACCTCTGTTAATGTCTTTATCTTGCCAGGTTGTATTTCCTAATTTAAAAATTTTATTTCTAACTTTTTTATTCTTAAATATGTCAAACTGATCGGCATAAGCTAATGGAATTGGGTTATGACCAATTTCAGCTGTTGAATTAGGAAGGTATAACTTAGTATCACCAATTTTAAGGTTCTTTAAATTTTTGTGCATTCCTTTATAAAGTTGACGGGCAAAATTAGTTATTCCGGAATCCCATTTCTTTCTGTATGAATATTGATCTTTTCTGTTTGTCTCTCCTGTTCCTCTACTCTCCCAAGTCAGTGTTTTATCAGTAGAATAATCCTTGAAAGCTTTAAAGGCTTCTTTTAATTTCATTCCTTTTTTTCCACCTGGTAAAGGGTACCACTTTGCGTCATTATCTTTTAATATATACATCAAGTAATTATCTGATCTCCTTCCACCCGATTCAATTCCAAAAATATCTATTAACTCTTTTTTATTATAAACTTTATTTTTATCGAAAGTTTTAATTCTTTCATCTAATAATGTAGGGTTTTCTTTTAACTTAGTAGTAAGTTCAGTTAATTTATAAGTTTTCTTTGCAACGGGAATTTTAGACTGTATCTTTATGCCTTTAGTTTCAAAAATAAATCCGCGTCTATCACCGCTACCGGTAATAGAAAAATAAATATTATTTATTTTTTTCGGATCAGTTTCACCCGATAATTCTCTAATGGCCGATTTTAAATTTCCACCGTGTTTTTCTTTTGCATAATCATTAAGACCTTCATAGAACCACATGTTTTTTCCAGGAATAACACTTTTTCTATTTCCAGACACCTGGTTTCCTGTTACAATTGGTTTTTCCGTCCAAGCTTTATTATCAAAATAATTTTTAAGAAGGTTAGTAGCTTTTTTATTCCATCTTTTTTCTGCAACATCAAAGGTTACTTTTTCGGCTATTTGAAAATAATCTTTCCATTTTGGACCTTTAGGTGGTTTAGGTTCTTTTCTATCCTTCTCAACTTTTTCTACTCTCTCTACAATATCTTTTTTGGATTCATCTTTTTTTAAAAAACTAGGTTCGGGTAAATTTTCTAATGCTAAAATTGCTTGCATCCCAGTATAACCACGTGGAGCTTTTAAAACTTGAGAAGGACCGGTTGTTCCTCTAAGCAAAGGGTTACTGGCCGCAACCATACCGGCTCTTGAAAAGCCAACTCTCCCTGCAAGTCCACCTAACTCAAAACGTTCTGCGAATGTAGGGGGTGACATTCTCTGCCACCAAGGTATATAGGCCATTATTTCTTCCTGAAGTGATTAGCGATTCCACCATCTGCAAAAGGTAAGTAGTATTCTGGAAGCTGGTTTAATTCTGCATTGAGTTTAGCAACACCACCGTCGCTAAAAGGTATATTAAATTCGTCTAAGTTATACATAATTTTTTTTAAGTCCTGCAGAGACTCTTTACCTGTCAATTGTGTAGTCGGAGAAGCTCTTTTAATTTCTGAAATGTAATATTCTCTACTCCCAAATTCTGGTCCTCTAGGTTTATATCCTGCTTCGTATTCCTTGAGAACATCATCAAGTTTCGAAGATGTTTTTTTAATGTTACCCATTTGAGATTCTACGATGGCCATTTCTTCTGCGACACTAGCTCCTGGTCGCTTGATACCAGTGACTGGCAACTTGATCACCGCTGCTTTTGGTGGGAATTTCGCATTCACGATATCTTTCAAATTTAATTTAAATAATTCTACCTGGTCATCAGAAGCATTTTTCAAGGATCTAAGGTGAATTTTAAGATCTTCAATGATCTTTGTTGGGATCTCTCCTTTCTTACCAATAAACTCTGTCAATTTTGGATTCACTTTTGTGTTAAACAAGCTTTTACCCATTTTAATAATATCTCCACCAACACCAATAATATCTTTAGGTTTAATACCTATTCGACTAGCAAGTTTAAAAATTTCGGCAGCAGTCTTCATGGTTAATTCTTTTTTCAAACTCATAATTTAATAGTACTCCTTAAAATCCATTGGTCTAGGTGTCTCTTTGTAATCTTCAGGGTGACCTAAAAATCCACCTTGTCTAAATCTCATGACAGCTTGTGTTGTACTATCCACAAGGTCATCATGTTCGCCATAGGGAAATGATGCACATTCCTCCATGACTTCTTGTGCAAATTGCAGATGGGTAGGAGCCCAAATCTGTCCAGCTTCAAATAACGGCGAAACTGAATTAACTCTGCTATGTTTATCATTTCCTCGGCTCGGCGTAAAGTTAATAACTGGGATCCCCATATTTCTCAATTCGTATGTCAGCGGCAGTCCAGCAGCTTTCGCTTCAATTAAAACTATCTCAGGCTCCCAGTATTTATAAAGCTTCAGTGCCTCTCGTCTAAGATCAGGAAACTCGAATCGTTCTTTAATCGAATCTAATAAAAGTAAATTAGGTTTAGAGTCTTCATTTTCACGAAAAACTCCCCAAGTAGTAATAGCACTAAAGTCAGCACTCTCTTTTTTTAGATAAGCGGTATCATAAGACTGGATCACATAATCACATTTAGGAATGCCTCGATCTTCTGGCCACTTCTTCCACCATTCCCTTTTAATTAAAGCTCCTTCTTCAGAAGTTGGGTTCTGCATGTACTGCGCATTCCATTTAGGAAGAGCAACAGAGGCTTTAACTGATAGCAATTGTTCCAAGTCCCAGTATTCTGGCCACACGGGTTTACCCGATGGCATGATGGCTGGAAACTCCACAACCTCCCACTGATCTGCTTTCGGTTCTTTCTGAGCATTCTGTAAGAGTCCTGTTAGATCTCCTTTATTCCACCTTGTCATAACCAGCACGATTACACCGTTAGGCTGAAGTCTTTGTCGTGGTCCTGTAGTGTACCATTCATATGCCCGGTCTAATGCTTTCTTAGACATCGCGTCTTGCTCAGAGTGAGGGTCATCAATAATTAATAGATCCGCACCCCTTCCGGTTACAGCACCTTCAACACCCACTGCGAAATACTCTCCCCCTTGTTCTGTTTCCCAGCGACCAGCAGCTTTGCTATCTTCCATGAGTCTAGTTGGAAAGACTTCTTTATACTCTTCACTGTCCATTAAGTGTTTAGCCTTACGACCAAACCTTACAGCAAGTTCAGCAGTGTGGGTTGCCTGAATAATTTTTAATTTTGGATTGTTCCCAATCATCCATGCAGGAAGTAAAAAAGAAGCAAACTCAGATTTAGTATGCCTGGGTGGCATATTAACAATGAGTCTCCGAATTTTTCTAGATTTTAAATTATTAAATTTTTCTGCAATAATTTTATGATGGTACCCTTCAATGAAATCAGGCCACATGTGTTTTACAAAAGTTAGAAAGTCATTGCAAATCTTGGTATGTTTTTGCTTTCGATCCAATTGAACCAAGTATCGTTTCAACTCGCGTCGAGTGGCTGGAGGCAGGTTTTCAACCTGTAATTTTTTTATAATATTTTTTATATCAAGCATAAGGGACTCTTATGGTACCAAAACGTTTTTTAACCTGGATGACTATCTAAATCAAGGAATAAAGCAAAAAGCAGTAGGATCCCTTTTATATATAAGGGATTAGCTACAAGCTAAATTTACTTTTTTCGGAGTGGGGTTGGTACCTCTATGAGATACAAGGGGGGCGAGGTGTGGCGCGTTAGCGCCACAACCTATGGTTGATTAGACACTAATCTAATAGTGTGTAATATTCTTCTGTGAAGTTCTTTTGAAACCAGGTAATTCCCTTTTGCATTAGGTCATAGTCCTCAGTTTGTTCAGCACCTATGATTGTGTCATAGATAGCAACTGCGAAAGCTGGTAGCTTTGCATATTGTTGATGGTCTTCATCATTAAACCTATTGCCTATTGTCATAACCTTTGTCGGTTTACTACCAAAATAACATTGGTTAAATGGCTTAGGTATTACATATGTTTTATTATTGTATTTAATGTTAATTGTTTCTTTCATAGTCCCATTATATCCTATAACTATTTAAAAGTCAATAGTTAATTTATCTTTTTCTGCCAGTTCTTTTATCTGTATAAAATAACACCAATAAGTCTCGCTTTTTTCTTCATTACAAAATGTAATTGCGCCAGTATAATTTAAATCAGTATCGTATTCTTTTGCATTTAGGCTTGTGTCTGATTCTGCGGCAATATCATTTTTATCGGTTGCTATTCCTATATTGATAATCTTGCCAGTTCTTCCTCTCTCATCTGTTATTGTATCATTTATTTTTATAATCATAATCCCATTATATCCTATAATAGAATTAAAGTCAAGTCCTTTTTTCAATGGTCCATTGATTATAGTACCTTGTACTATCTTTGACAGGGTCCTTGATCTTTGTTTCTAGTGGCTCTCGTCTTGGCTCTAGTGCAATCATACCTTGTATATTATGTTGAACAAAGTCCATTAAACAAGATTGATTACAAAAGTAATTCCACCAATGTTGAAACCAATAACTATCATTCGGTTGTCTGTATTTTACTTTCATTGTTCTCAGTACTTTATTACCCTTGCTACCTCTTACTCTTGATTTTATTTCTTTCTTATGGCAGTTCGGACCGTGGCACCAATTATAATTACTCATAATCTGGTAGCATTAAAAAAAACTTAACGGCAATGAAAAAAGATAAGCCTAATCCCAGCCACGTCATATCAGTATGGATTGCGATAACTACTCCTAAAAATATTAATGCAAAGTGTAATGCAAAATAAAGTGCGTATAAAAATGAATTCATTTGATTTGATTTAACCTTTCTTGTTTTTTTATTTCTTTTTTGTTTTTATAATCATACCAGTAATAAAAGGCGCTGGAAAGTCCAGCGCCTAAAATTATAAGCAGTAAATCTTTAAACATTATGCTACTTCTCTAACTATGTTAATTGGGTTAGTAGCTTGTCGCCATTGGTTGCCATTGTCATTGGGTTCTGCATTTAAATCCCAATAAACAAATATGTCGTTGCCGTCTTTAGATACAAAATGCTTTCCTTGTGTATCTGTATTTGGTTTAGTCCAAGTTCCTTGTCTATTGATAATCTTACCGTGTTTTTTAGCATAGTAAGAAATAATAAACTTTGGATATTGTTCTAGTAGTTGTTGTGCTTTTTCTGCTTTCATATTTCCTCGCTTTCTTATTTATATGGGAGATTATAGCACACTCCCATATAAATGTCAATAGTTAATTTAAACTATTTTCTTTTTGTTTTTGCTCGTATAACAGTCGTGCTTTTATTTTATCCTCTCTTGTTGTGTTTTTGTTTTTCATACCTTTAATCCTATCAGCTAAATTTTTAGGATTGTAGATAGTTAAGCCAGTTGAGTTTGTTCTGATTATTTCTGCGTCTGAAATATTTAAACCAAGTTCAGTCGCAAGCTCTATTGCCTCGTCTAAATATTTATAACCTTTAAGACCAACTTTAATTTCTTTCATTTGGTCTAAAATACTTTTTATCCAATTTCTATGTGCCATAACAAATTGACCTTTGGCTTGTTTCCATTGTTTAAGCATTAAAAATTGTTGTTCATTACAAGCAATAGAACGATCTCGACAATACTCTCGACCAATTAAGTCTAATTGATATTTTTCATTCCATTGTTTGCCATAACCACTATCTTTGTCGCCAAGATATTTATTATTGTTGTCAGTATATTTTGTTAAATGTGGGTTCAAGTCTTTGCCCTCTTGTTCAATCAAAATATCTGGGTTGCAATTATCTTGCGCCTTGAGTTCATCACGATACAAAGCATAGCCATAAGCACTATCATCAGAATAACTGTCGCTATCATTTTCCATACTACCATTTAATCTAAAATCAAAATGTTCTTCGATAGTATCTTCTTTCATAACAACATTGTTATCATAATCTCTATCCTCTTTCATTCCTAAATAATGAAAATGAAAGCAACTGTCTTTTGCAATAGTGCTAACATTCTCAAACTTGTTTTGTAGATGATATGCCATTTTGACATCTTCTGGGGTATAATGTTTTCTAACAATGGTTTCTGCTAAATTCCAAGCATTGTCATTTAACTCAATTTGATCTGCTTTGAGTTCATCATACTTTGTTTTCTCTTGTGTCGGTTCTTGTTCCAAGTGTACTCGCATACGATTTGCGATTTTATTTCTGTACTCTTGGTTTAATCGTATTCTACTCATTTTTGTCCTTTCTGTTTGCATATAAAATAATCTTATACTATCCCATAATGATTGTCAAGTGCTAAAAAAGAAAAAAATAGTTCTTGACAATCTCTCCCAGATAATATAAGATAGCATTATGAATATAAATTTAGATGAAGCTAATGAGTTAGAATTGCTTACTTATAAAATTGCAGTCTTAAGTATGATTGTAAGTTGTAATGAGCAACTAACAAAAATAACTGATAGAATAAAAGAGTTACAGAAAAAAAGAGAAGGGGGAACGTTTACAGATTTTTAGATTAATTAATTAATCTAAATTTGGGACAACTTCTGGTTGTAGAACTCTGCAACAACTTAAGGCAACCAGAACTGATCCCTGATCCAATTGCGGACATACTAGTTCGATTCGTAACAATTGGATCTGGGATCAGTGTTGTAACTGCCGAATATAAACGGCTATAGTATAGGTCGAGATCTCTGATGGAGATGGAATTGTATATGGGCCAAAAAAAGATTCCCGCCTACACAGGACAGCACCTGATCCCTGACCCATTGGGACGTCGTAGTATTCTAGATTAGACCTCTCGCAATGGGTCTGGGATCAGTTACCCAAGACCCTGCCGGATACGGTTAGGGAAGAATGTATAGATAGATATAGATCTGGGCTATACCTGATCAAGCATCAAGCAACAAGCTGCTTGACATTAGCTCTGGGATATTATAAGATATCCCAAACAACAAGAAAGAGGACAAATGAGTACAAGAAGCAATATAGCAATAGAAGACCCAAAGACAAAAAAAGTAAAAGTTATATATGTCCACAGTGATGGGTATCCCTACGGCGTAGGCAAGTGCCTGGTTGACAATTATAACAAACGCGAACTTGCGGAACTATTATTTAATTATGGAGATGCCAGTTATCTGGGTGACACCATTGATGAGTGTAGTTTCTACGGTCGCGACTGGAAGAGAGAAGAAGATCCAGCAAAGACCTATCGAGATGAGTGGATGTATATGCATAATATGACAGGCGATTTTATGATTGAATATATTTATATATTCAAAGATAATAGATGGCACGTATCAACTTCAAAATATGTTTCTGATAAGATTATAAAAAATTCTTATAATAGTATTAGTTACTGGACGAAGTTTGAGCCAGTAAGCCTGAACAAGGAATATATCAAATACAAAGACAAACACGAGAAACACGCTGAAGTTAAGATGCTCTCACAAATCGGAGAACTCTTGAAGAGTAAAGGGTTCGGAGATGACAACGTAGTAGTTCAGGGTGGCACAGCCAAGAAGAAAACAAATTAATGTATAAAACTGTTAATTGGAATACCGGTAGCGCGGCAGCGCGCTACCGGCTAAAAAATAAAAAAAATAAAAAGCCACAAGCAACAAGCGGCAAGCGACAAGCTACAAGCAGCAAGCGCTTGACAAAATAGAATTATAGGATTATATAAGACTCATGAATTTAAAAGAAGCGAAAGAAATAACCGGGGGCCTAAGCTCCCCCAGCAAGATGCCCGGATACGCGTATAACCTGCCAGCCTGGCGCTGTGTTACCGGCGTCAAGCTTCAGGCCGTGGCGGGCTCAGTGTGCGCCGGCTGTTACGCCATGAAGGGCCGATATAGATTTCCAAATGTAAAAGACGCGCTCAACCGTAGGTTGAATTCTTTAACTCACCCCCAATGGGTGGAAGCGATGACAGTACTTATTACCTGGTACAGCAGGAAGGTCCCGTGGTTCAGGTGGCACGACTCTGGGGACCTGCAGGGGGCTCAGCATCTCAAGAACATATTCGAAGTATGTAACGCCACGAAGCAGGTGCAGCACTGGATGCCCACGCGGGAAGTGAAGCTTTTAACGCTGATGGATCCAGCTGTGGTCCCAAAAAATTTAATCATTCGTGTGTCCTCGCATATGATAGACCAGGCGCCAGTTAAGTTCTGGCCCCACACGTCGACTGTAGTAAGGGCAGGCAAAACCTGCCCCGCTCAGGAAAACAACAACCAATGCGGCAGCTGTAGAAGCTGCTGGAACAAGGAGATCCCCAATGTCGCTTATCCGTTACATTAAACAATATGAATATAACTGGCTGTGCTATTGCAAGCTCTGCAAGTTATTGCGATTTTTAAAAATAAAAAAATGAGAAGACCCATCATCACTCAGGCATGGCTTGCCGATTTTTACGCGGAGGGTGTGAAATCAAAATATAAGGGAAGCGTCAAGCGCCAAGCTACAAGCAACAAGCCTCAAGCACAACCTGAAGTTGCAAGCACCAAGCAACAAGCTTCAAGCACCAAGCGAAGATAGATATAAGCCACAAGCATCAAGCGACAAGCAACAAGCTTCTTGAGACTTGAATCCATCTTTAACAAGTGCCAAGATACTGGTACCTGGAAACAATTTGCAGGAGCCCTGACTGGGCTTCTTGGCAAGTATAAAAGTGTTCTTTGGATGTTGGATATGGAATGAAATTTGATGTGGACTGAAGCGAATTTTGTTATGAGATGTTAGTTTTAATTCTACAGTAAAAAAGTGCCCAAAAGTATTGTACCCCAATAGATCAGGAGTACCAAGAACGCTAGTATTTTCCAGCCTTGTCCACGATATTTTAGGTGTAATTCTCTTAAGCTCATGCCATAATTTTGTTTCAGGTTTTATCAAAACAATGACCCTAACAGAAGGTTACACAATTAGCTTTGGTGCACCCATTGGAGCAACTTCTTCGTGAGTTGTAATCACTATTCTATGCGTCTCTCTAGCACCAAAAATTTTATTTTCAACTAAATTCACACTCATCACATCATAATGTCTTCCATCTGGAGTACGAACTTGAACTCGAGCATCTTGTGCTACACTACTCCCTTTCTTTGGACCTACGAATCTATCGAAGACCATAATTAAATCTCTACCTTTTAACATTACATTAAACCTTTATTTCTTAATATAGGGATTGGATTTTTTAATGACTCGAGCTCTTTTTTGTGGACTAAATTATCATACTGATGATCTTCTTTAGCTCGTGCCAACTCTGCTTTCAATTCTTCATTCTCTTTTTTTAACGCTTTCATTTCAGGACTGTTTATACCTATGGCCTTAACTAAGGATGTTTCACCCTCAGCTTCACGTACTCTTTTCTTTAAATCCTCAATTTGCCTAGTTAAATCTAAGTTTCCTCTGTCATCTTTCATGTTTGACTTTATAAGACATTGTATTTATATTGTCAATCATGGAAAACGTACCTCAAAAAAAGAAGCGTGGAGTACCCTCAAGACTCACACCAATGCAACGTCAATTCGCTGAATTATTAGTATTTAATGAAGGACATTTATATGCTTATGAATGTGCTAAAGAAGCCGGGTACTCTGGAGACAATGCTACACTTAGGGTGACAGCTAGTCAACTTCAAGATCCTAAACGATACCCTCTAGTAGTCAAACACACCGGAGAACTACGGGAAGAGAAGTATAAAAAATATGGTATTTCATTTGGTGGACACCTGGCTGAACTAGCTCAAATTAGGGACGATGCTAAAAAAGCAAGATCCTTTTCTGCTGCAACTAATGCAGAGAAAGCTCGAGGAGCTGCGGGTGGATTATATATTGAACAAAAAATTATTAGAACCGGTAAGATTGAAGATTTATCTGAAGAAGAACTAAACAAAAGAATCACCACTATTGTGGACGACAATAATCTACTCTTGGATCCAAAATCTAAAGACAAAGACCCTAAAGATAAAAAACCAAAACCTATTCTATCTTAGTCATCTTAACTACCCATGAGGTAGGAATCATAGTACGATCACCAAACGTTATTTCTTTCGTTACTGCATCAATATCATAAGAAGCAAATACTTTAACTGAATCTTTATCTTTAGAAAATAACCAGCCTTCATTAATAGGTCTTGCTAACTTCATTTTATTAAAATCTCTATCGTCGGCCCAACCACTATCACTCAACGCATCAACCCACTCAATCCTCCACTTTGAATACGGGATGGTGTTTGGTTGACTTGGTATAACTTGTTTTCTTCTTCGAGGTTTTCTTCTCTTTGGTTTTCTTTTTGTTGCCATAAAAATAATCTGGGTTATGCTTTGCATTGAACTCATCCATCCAGGGAGATGGACCACTCCAATTTTTGTTACGACCTATCATACTCCACCCCTATAGCATTTCAAAAAACTTTTTTCCATATTTTGGGATCCAAAAGTTCCGCGCGGCCCCTATTTGTACACATTTGACACATGTAAATAAACCCTGGATCACAAGGCTTATTTAAGCAAATGCTCTAGAACCATTGGTATTCCTCACTGATCACGAAATCACCAGATCACGAAGAAGTGAAAGTACTGATTTACTGATTTCGTACTTTTGAAAAACCTATAGATTCGTGATCACCCGCATAAAACCTCACTTCTTATAAAATCCCAGTCCCTTGATCCTTGTCACTTGTGGCAAGATTAAGGCACAAATGTGTGACATATTTATCACACTATTCATCCTTCAGGTCTTGAAGCAATATAATCTTATTCTGATTATTCGAGATCCGAGCTAAAAGCTGCTCGATTTTAATAAACAACCCATCGAGTTGTCTATCTGGAACACCATTTGTTTCTGTTTCTAACAAGGCTCTTAATTCCTTCTCTTCAACCATCATCGTCCTTAAGATTCTGTTAGTAACGGACTTAATTGTTCTTTTGTTCATAGTATTGATCTACCTTTCTTAAAAATTGATGTTGATATTTGATAAACTCTTTTCCTTTCACTTGAAATTTTTGGAAATAGTTATCAGGAGTACACATCAATATTACCCCTTGTGTAATCTCGGTTCGATGCACATAGTTATGAGCCATCGCATACGCTCCTAACTGCATAAAATAATCCTGGATCCACTCCTTACGTTTAGGTTTATTACTTTGTTTAAAATCTATAATCGAATCTTCATAGTCATAGACACCGACAACGTCGGTTGCTCCGGCGTACAAACCAGGATAATGGACTACCACTTCTGATCCCCAAATTTCTTGTAAATCATTGAATCCTTTAGCAATTATCGTACTCGACATGTCCTTTGCAATTTTGCCTTCGGGCGTTAAATCTAAATAGCCTTCACCTAAAATATGAGCCTCTAAATGCTTGTGCATATTAGTACCCCTACTTGCCGCTTGTTCCTTGATCC
>VTLG01000347.1_pt1 | contig 12548 bp, 6 predicted proteins | sample 4694571 | NCBI WGS metagenome assembly VTLG01 (sample SAMN12604809, study PRJNA352737) | marine metagenome | biome: ENVO:00000447; feature: ENVO:00000209|ENVO:00000569|ENVO:01000036; material: ENVO:00002151; isolation source: viral sequences binned using virsorter ... | reverse complement strand
TTATCCAGAACGTGGAAACAAACGGTTTAATCAACCGTAACGAGAGAGGAGACTCATTACAGTCAGGTAATGGCATCATTGAAATAGCTGGTATCACCATCTACAAGTCAATGAACATTCCTTTCTTTGGTAGATTTGGTACTAAGTATGGTTCTAACTCTGCTACAAACCCCGGTGTTACAGACCCCGGAGCAACTGGTGACTTCGTAGAAGTTGCTATGGTTGATGAGACTGCTGGTTCTAACGAAACAAAAACTGTTAACTCTTATGGTAACGGTACTTCTGCTTTCGAGAACAGCTGTGGACTTATCTTCCAAAAAGAAGCTGCTGCTTGTGTTGAAGCAATCGGCCCACAAGTTCAGACAACATCTGGAGACATCTCAGTGGTATACCAAGGTGATGTAATCCTAGGTCGTCTAGCTATGGGTGCAGATGCACTTAACCCTGCTGCTGCTGTTGAACTCGTAGCTGGTGTGGATACAAGCCGCAACGCTGCTGGTGAAGCAACAACTGTTGGAAACGCTGCTTTCTAACTTACACTTTATACGGAGGCTTCGGCCTCCTTTTTTTTCTTATGGCTACCACAACTATTGAAACCGATACCGAACTATCCGCAGTTAACTCAATACTGGGAGCTATCGGACAAGCACCAATCACAACACTTACAACATCAACTGGTAATAATTCTTTGACTTCACAAATCTCAGAGAATCCAGAAATAGCATTTATATATAATTTATTACGTGACGCTAATGTTGACACACAGTCGGAAGGCTGGCACTTCAATACAGAAAAGCACGTAAAGTTTTCACCTGATAGTAATGGTAATATTCTCATAGGCAACGATGTTTTATCTATGGACTTGCATGATAACCAAGCTAAGAGGACATTCAATCTGGTACGTCGTGCTGGAAAGTTATATGATAAACAAGACCATACTGATATTTTTACAGCAGATATACATTTAGATGTTGTCAAACTGTATGAGTTTGAAGATCTACCTGTAGTCTTCAGAAGATACATAGTATACAGAGCATCTAGAATAGCAGCTACACAGCTTGTAGCTAACCCACAGTTAGTTAGATTATTAGGTGTACAAGAACAACAAGCAAGGGCAGCATTACAAGAGTATGAATGTAATCAAGCCGATCATAGTATGTTTGGATTTGAAGACAATTCTGCATACCAAACTTATCAACCATGGAGAAACCTTAGACGATAATGGCAAGCGTAACACAAACAATCCCATCATATTCAGCTGGGATGTCAGAACAACCTGACAACTTAAAATTTCCCGGTCAGGTAGCAGAGTCTGTAAACGCTATACCAGATATAACCAAAGGTCTATTTAAAAGACCGGGTCTAAAACGGATTGACTCATCATTAGTTAATGACAGTGATCGAAGTCATACAACAGCTGTAGGAAAACTACACGATGTACAGTCTGGTGGCTCATGGTTTCACTATTACAGAGACGAGACAGAAGGATCTTACATAGGTCAGATAGACTCTAGTGGTAATGTAAGAGTATGGAGTTGTAAGACTGGAGAGCGTATGACTACAGCTTACGGAACAGGTGGCGAAACAGCAATCAAGGCTTACCTTGCAACTAACACACCAGAAAACATACAAACCTTAACAATTAATGATTCTACTTTTGTTTCAAATCGCGACAGTACTAATTCTAATACTGCCATAACAACCAATTTTTCTGGTACATATGCTCAGTCCGGTACAACAATAACTATTACAAAAGTTGACCATCAACTAACAGTAGATGAAAGTGTAAACTTAGACTTTACATCTGGTAGTGCAGTAGATGGTGAGTTTAAAATAGTCTCCGTACCTAGCACTAGCACATTTACAGTAACTGCTGCATCTAGTGCTACAAACTCTGGTAATGTATTAGTTACCCCTGTAACAGATTTAACACCTGATAAACATTTTGCTTTGGTAGAGCTTATCAGAGCTGAAAATGGTAGACAGTATGGACTTAATATTACAAATGGAACAGACGATGCTAGTAGAAACGTAACACTAAAACGTGCTACTAGAATACGAATCAAAAGTCATACACTAAATGAAGCTATCAGATCAGGTGAGTGCCTCGGTATAGGTACAGAAGTTTTTGATGTAACTAATGATAATACTCACATTTTACCTACAAGTGCTGTTAACACATCTACGGAAATTATAACTGTAAACAGTCATGGTTATGAAGATGATACAATCTTGGTTTACCATAGTGCTGGTAGCACAGCTATAACATATGACTCCAGTACTTCACTTGAGAATAACCGTGACTACTATGTAGTTAAGCAGACTGATAATACTTTTAAACTAAAATCAGATCCAAACACTGATGATAGTAACGCATTTAATTTCGCTGGTGCTGGTAATAATAACCAAATACTACGCCCAGCTGAGAAGGGAGTTGTTACTGCTGCTAATGGTAATTTACTACACGACGGAACTAAAAAAAATTTAGTCTTTCGTATATCTACACTAGGTCAGCAAGGTAACTTTGATAATAATAGTGGTGATTTTGTTTGTAGTTATCAACCAGATATAACATTACTACATGGTGGTGAAGGTTGGGAAACTGGAGATAAAATTGTTGTTGGTATGACAGGTCAAGGTTTAGGTGGTGGTGGCACACGTGCTACGTCTGATGATGATCGTATAGCATTATATACAATAGAAGTAACAGACCATGAAGACATTGAAGTTGCTGCTAAGTATAACAATACTGAAGAAGGTCTTATTCGTCCAGCTGTTACACCGTTTGACTCTGATACAACTGTTACCTCTGATACAATACTAGCTGGTATAAAAACAGCAATAGGCAGTATAAACAGTTCTAACTCTGGACTTGCAGGGCAAGGTATAAATGCGAAAGTTATTGGTACAACTATATATCTATCAAGCTCAACTACTTTTAATGTAGAGGTATCTGAAGAAGACCTTATGCGAGTCATGATGGATTCAACTAATGATGTTACTAATCTACCAAACCAATGTAAACATGGTTATATCGTACAGGTTAAGAACGCACGAATGGCAGATGAAGATGACTACTATCTACGTTTTGATGGCCAAAATGGTAAGGACGGTAGTGGAGCTTGGTCTGAATGTGCAAAGCCGGGTATAGCTAAAAGACTTTATAACTTACCAGTAGTCATTCAACGTACAGCTACAACTACATTTACTGTAAAACAGTTTGACTATCACGATAGGCGAGTCGGAGATCCGGTAACTAACCCATTACCGTCGTTTATAGAGACAAACGCTAATGGAGATTTTGTTGGTAGAATTAACAAAGTATTATTCTTCCGTAATAGATTAGCTGTTTTGTCAGGAGAAAACGTGATACTGTCTCGACCGGGTACGTTAGGTAAACCAGACTTCTTCGCAGAATCTGCACTAACTACAGCTGCTAGCGACCCTATTGATATATCTGCTGCGTCTATGTTTCCTTCAGAACTATTTGATGGCATAGAAATCAATACTGGTCTGATTGTATTTAGTTCAAACCAACAATTCTTACTAACATCTGATGACACTGTACTTAACCCTGATACAGCAAAACTAAAAAGTATTGCTACATTTAACTACAACATAGATATACCCCCAATATCTCTCGGTACTACAGTTGCTTACATAGACAACTCTGGTAGATTTAGCCGATTAAATGAGATGGCTAATATTGCGAGAGAGGGAGAACCTAACATCGTTGAAGTTAGTAAAGTTGTGCCGTCATTATTACCAAACGACATAGACTTACTAACAAACTCACGAGAAAACGCTCTGATACTATTAGGTAAGACTGGTACTAACACAGTATTTGGTTACAAGTATTTGAACGTAGGTGACAAACGTCAGCAAGCTGCATGGTTTAAGTGGAAACTAAATAAGAATTTAATATATCATTTTATCATAGATGATGAGTATTTTATTTTAGATAGCGATTACTACTTACAAAGTATGCAATTAGTTGAATCTACAGAGGATCTTAGTATTACACAAGATGGTGTAGATTATTTACTACATTTAGATAATTACGTTCCTTTATTTGGTGGCACATATAACTCAGCTACTAATAAAACTACATTTACTGTACCTTGGTTAGATCAGATCTCTAATGCTGCATATAATTTAGCAGTTATAGATACAATCGCTGGTACAAATAATGCCAGACTTGTAAGATATCAGACAACTCCTGAGTTAGAAACATCAGGAACTACCTTAACATTAGTAGGAGATTGGGCAACTGGTGTTACATCAGGAAACCCACTTCACATAGGCTATGTCTATGATTATCAGGTTACGTTTCCTAAATTCTATCCATTTAAGAGTGGAGGAGAAGGTAAGGTGCAATCTGATGTAAACTCGTCTCTAGTCTTACATAGAGTCAAGTTACACTTTGGTAAACTTGGTACTTACGAAACTACTTTAGAACGGGTCGGTAAAACAGATTACACAGAGTTGTACGAGTCTAGTATTTTAGATGAGTATAATACCAACTCTGCACCATATCTAGAAACATATATCAAGACCGTACCTATATACGAACGTAATACAAATATAACTCTTACACTTAAATCTTCTCATCCGTCCCCAGCTACGCTACATGCGTTATCTTGGGAAGCTGATTACTCACCCAGATTTTATAATCGTGTCTAATTACATACACCCAATCACATTGGAGGCTGCCGCCGAGGTTGCCTCTAATCTCCGTCCAGATGACCGCAGAGAGGTCGAAGAAGGCCATGGGATACCATCAGCCCTCTTACCCTCTTTGATGTCTCAGAATCCCTCCTACGTGTATTTTACAGTGCCTGACGGCAAGACTGCTGGCATGGCCGGAGTAGGACAAGAAGGTGACATATGGATGCTTTGCACTCCAGATATACACCGATACCCAATTACATTTGCAAGAGAGGCCAAGCGGTATGTCGATAGCCGTACTGAGCCCCTCCTCTGGAATATAGTTGACAGCAGAAACACAGCACATCTCAAACTGCTGAAGTTTCTTGGCTTTAAGTTCTTACGTAAACTAGAACATGGGCCAAACAATGTAACATTTATTGAATTTTGCCGTGTGCTTAGACGCTAATGCAGGGGCTAGAGCCGCTGCTAGACAAAGAAAAAAAGAAAAAGACGCTGTATTTAAGCAAAAAGCATTACAGTTCTTTAACAAAGAAACTACCTTTGAAAGAGTCATGGACAGAAATGTCCTTGGATATAGTCGTGCAGAAGCTGATGCAAAGAGCAGAGCTTTGAAACTACAAGGTAGAGGCAGACGTATCAAACAAGATGCTGTTGCTAAATACTTTAGAACTAAGAAAGTAAACGAAGGTGGCAGATCCAGAAAATATGGTAAAGCTCAGTACCAAGCCTTGCTTCAACAAGAAGCTAAAATAGATAATGCTATAAATAGAGCATTTGGACAAGATCTGGCATATGCTCAAACAGCCAACCAACGTCAGTTCTTAGCTGCAAACGCTAGAGCTAGAGAACAATTAGGCGTACCATCATCGTACGGTGCACCAGTTATGTTACCTCCAACAAATTATCTTGGTGGTGCTTTACAAGTTGCAAGCTCTGTAGCAAGTATAGTAAGTGCGTTTCCTACCTCCGATATAAACCTTAAAGAAAATATAAAAGAAATAACAACATCACCTCAAGGTCATAAAATATACGAATTTAATTATATAGGTGACACTACACGTTACCGTGGAGTTATGGCTCAAGATGTAGTTAAAATAAATCCAATGGCAGTACATATACAAAACGGTACATTAGCTGTTGACTATAGCAAAATTGACGTTAATATGGAGCTAGTATGACATCATCATTTCGTGACCCCAACCGTATGGGGGCAACTAACTATCTATCTACCGAGTCTGACTTAACACAGTCAGTCAATAAGGAGATAGATAATCAAATCAAGGATACAAGAGAGTTCTACGATCAAATGGCAGAGCTTGAAAAGCAACGCTACGATCAGAGATTTGACAACCTTGCTTTACTTACAGATTTTATCAAGACAGCTGCACCTCTAGTTAAACAGGCTCAACAAGCTAATGACGATAGAAATAAGTATAAAAGTACAGTTGACGCTTATACAGGTGCAAAGTCTGATGTAGATGACGCACTGCTTAACGAACAGAATGAAATAGAAGCAGCAGAAAAGAGTGCTAGAAACCGAGAAAAAGAGTTTCAAGAAGATGCTAAAAAAGGTGCAGAAGATCCTACTAAGTCTAAAGAAGAAAAAAAGGTTTCTGCTGATGCTGCTGCTATCTTTGGAGAAGGCAGTTTTACTTATCAAGAAGGTCTAAACTCTAGAAATAACTTAAAAGCATTTAATAAAGATCTAGAAAGTTACTATGCAGTAGCATCTAAAGATGATAGATTTGCTGCTATTGATAATAGAATCTTAGATGATGCTTCTACTAATGATGAGTTTGATGAGCTTTTTGATTTTTATACAGCTACAATTTTTCAAAATCAGATACGTGCAAGACGTGCTCAAGGTCTAAGAGATGCCACACAAGGAGAGGTTAGAAAATATTTAGCACCAAAGATTTTTGAAATTAAAGAAAGTTTTAGAACAAAGTGGATGGAGAAGCGAGAGCAGCTTCTTTCACAGGCACAGGCGATAAGAAATAATGATGAAGTTAGCACAATGTTTCAAAACAAAGCGACACTTGCTAATGATGTCACAGACTGGGTTACTAATAGAAAGATACAGCTAGAGGCAAGAGGTCTAGAACCATCAGAAGCTAGCCAGTTAGCATTTGCAGAGTTTGGTGATATAGTTTCGCCTATGCTTGACGACGTAGCTAGCGGTGTTGATGCTGGAGATTTACGAGCACTTTTGGCTACAGAGTTTGAGTACCCCGGTGGTACTATGCTAATGAATGATCCTCGAGCACCAAAAGGGGCACAGCGATTACATGCACAGCTGACTGCAAAAGCTATAGAATATGAAAATAATGCTATAGAGCAAGAGGAGGGCAACAGAGAGTTAGAAATGATGAAGTGGAAAGATACTTCACATCCTGAGTTTCTAAAGACTCTAGAGGAAATAAAAGATCCAAGAGCACAAGCTGATGCTATAGATAAGTATGTCCTTGACTTTAGAAAAGAGTTCAATGTTATTGACGACGATGCGTTGCCAGACTTTATGAAAGACTTTTTAGCTAGCAGATCGTTTGCAGATGAGTCTATTGTAGTCGAGATTACAAGTAGAAGACGTAACAATCTTCCTATAACTCAAAGTATGATAGACAAAATAGCAGATCCTGACATACGTGATGAACAGGCTAAGTTTGTAAACACACCAGAACTAGGTGCATTTACAGAACAAGAAGCTGAAAGCATGGACGAAAGAGTTGTCGCTATTGTAAAAGAAGCTAAACAGTTACGAGATCTAAACCAAGCTAAAACCGATCAGTACCTTGTTACTAGAGATAACGCCAAAGAATACATCACTAGCAGATTCAAAGAGCTAGTTATCGGCGGTCAGAATAGACAAACTGCGATGTTTAATGCAATTAAGGAAGCTAAACAGTTTGTAAAAGACGGTGACTTTGATGTAGAACAGGTGTTATCTATAGATACACAGGCTACAAAAGATTTACAGTCTACACTAAATGCTATAGGTAAAGATCCAAGTCTAATATATAGTTCTGAAGAGTGGGCAGGCGAAGCACCTCATTTAGCTATTGCACGTGAGTATGTAAGAACAAATGGTAGAACTGCATACCCATCTTACTACATGCGTTTTAACTTTATCAAAGATGCTGATGGTGCGTATCTTACACCAGAAGAGGTATTTGAAACTAGAGTAAACAAAGTTGACAAGAAAGAAGCTAAAATAGAAGAGATACCAGAGCGTAAAGAATTAGATAACGTTGACGATCAAAATAAACTGTTGAATAAAAATAATGCTACTAAAACTCTAGATGTTGCGTCTAAAGATGATAACATAGAGTGGATGATAAAAACTAAACCTAGCGTCAGCGAACTCAATGCTGAGATGTTTATACGTCAGCTAGAGATAAATATACAAGACCAACATCCTATAACTGGTATTGGACAAACACATAGACAAAAAACAACTCTGTCAAAAGAAGACAATGATAAGTTATTGGAAGCTGTACCAGAGTTGAAAGAAGCACCCTTCTTAAATCCAAACACACTATCAACGGCGGCAATCAATGCGATGCTAAAGTTGAATATTTAATACTAAGGTATAATTATGAGCGAAGATCCAAGTGTAAAGCTTGAGATAGACCAAGACGCTTTTGACTACGTAAACGATCAAGTAAATCAATTAGCTGATACAATCGAACAAGACGAAGAAGCTAAGGCTCAAGTCGCAAAACAAGAACAGACCACGGAAGAACAAGCTCTTGCTCAACAAGATGACCCACGTAATGCAGAAAAGTGGGGTTTCAAGGCATTAGTCAAAGAAGGTCAGTCTATCGTATCCGGTGGCTTACAAGATACTGCATCCTCTGTAACCACCTTTGCCGAAAGAACAAAAGAAGCATTGGACGGCACAATGCAAAAAGAGATCCAAGAACAAGGTTACTACAAACCTGACTGGGATCCTTTTACAAACTATGATAATCCTATCGAAACAAAGACATGGTGGGGTAGACAGCTACGTGGACTGGTACATTTTGGTTCATTAGCAGCTGGTACTGTACTATCTGCCAAAGCCTTAGCGGCTAGTGGTTTAGGTCTTGGTATTAGTAGTGGGGCTGCAAAGCTACTTGGTGCAAACAGTTTTATCAGAGCTGCTGGTATTGGAGCTGCATCTGACCTTATCTCTAAGGAGTCTGATGGTCAGAACGCTCTCGGTGCATTGCGTGACAGGTATGGCTGGATTGACACACCACTATCTACAAGAGACACAGATCATCCAATTGTGATGAAAGTCAAAAACATTGTAGAAGGTATGGGTATAGGTTTATTCTTTGATGGCATGACCTATGCTATTGGTAAAGGTTCACAGAAAGTTATAAAACAAATACAAGATAGAAACGCTAGTGTATCTAAGCAAAGCACAGAAGCTGCTGTTGCACAGATACGAGAAGGCGAGATACAGTTTCGTGCAGATAAAAACGCACCCGTGTCCCAACCACACCAAGGTGCACATGTATCAGAGGTAGAACCAGACGTAGCACGTCAACAACTATCTCGTACACGTAACGAGTGGGGTTCTGAAGAAGGAGCTACTGGTTCTGTAACTACACCTGTAGAACGTGAGCGTATAGCTCTCAAGGGTGGTACAGATGTCAAACAGGTAGAGCGTGTACTCAAAGGTTTGATGAGCAGTGACAGGTTTGCAAAAGAACTCAAGGCAGCAAAAGGTGACAGAGTTAGATTAGCTCAAACATTTAAAGAAGCTGTAGATGGACACCAAGCTATAACACAGGGTAGAAACGCAGCAGAGCTATCACCTAACGAATATCTCAAGGAGCTACTAGAAGCAAATAAAGACGTTGTAGATGGTGTCGAAGTATTTACATCTAAGAATGTAGTTGTAACTGACCTAGTTGTAGGTTCATTACTTAAGCAGCTACGAGATACAGGTATTGCTGGTAGAGAACTAGCAGACATTGTATCATTAGATGACATAGATGGCCCAGCTAAACAGATTGTAGATACTATGCTGACTGCATTGTACCATACAAAGAAAGCTAGATTTGTAAAGTCTGACTCATTTAGAGCATTAGGTGCTGGTAAAAACAGAACTAAAAATATAGAAGATGCAGTCAAAGCTGATGTGGCAGATGCTAAGGAGTCTATCATGTCGGTACTTAAGATAGCTAAAGATGATAAAAATGATGATCTACTAAACTCATTGTTTGAAGCTTTCTCTATGATGAAAGATGTCAATACACTTGATGACTTTGACAACTTTGCTAGAAAGATGATAAAAGGTGGACAGATAGATCCAAAAAGTGCAGACCGTACAGGTGCTATGATTCGTGAGCTAGAGGGTGTAATTACACACAGTATATTATCTGGCCCTAAAACACCAGCTCGAGCAATCATGGGTACATCCATTGCGACGTTCATGCGTCCTATGGCTACTACACTAGGAGCTACATTACGTTACCCATTTAAGGGTGATAGTGCTACGATACGTGCAGGCTTGGCATCTATGAACGCTATGATAGAGTCTATACCCGAGTCCTTTACATTGTTTAGAGAAAGACTAAACTCATACTGGAAAGGTGATATAGCATCTATTAAGACACGTTACTCTGAGTTTACTCGTGGTGACGAAAACTGGGAACTTATACGTAGATGGGCAGAAGACAGTGGTAGAGCTAGTTTTGGAGATCGTGCAGCATTTTCAGTAGCAAACATGGCAAGGTCTATGAACAACAGTAACTTGTTTACATACTCTACTAAAATCATGGCCGCAACTGACGATGCGTTTGCATACATCATAGGTCGTGCTAAGATGCGTGAGAAAGCTATGCGTAATGTTCTTGACCTACAATCTGCTGACGGCATCAAGCTGCCAGAGATAACACCAGAGGTTATGAGAGCATACGAAGATGACTTCTATGCACAGGTATTCGACTCACAAGGTAATATTATTGACGAAGCTACTAAGTTTGCTAGACGAGAAGTTACACTTACACAGGAACTTACAGGCTTTGCAAAAGGTCTTAACGATGTGTTCAGTGCTAACCCTTGGGCAAAACCATTCTTTCTATTTGCTAGAACTGGTGTCAACGGTCTTGCACTTACAGCAAAGCATACACCCGGTTTTAACTTCTTAGTTAAAGAGTTCAATGATATTGCATTTGCATCACCTAGCAATCTAAAAAATGTAGAACGCTATGGTATCACAAACGCAGTTGAGCTAGCTAACGCTAAGGCATTACAAACAGGCCGATTGGCGATGGGCTCTGCTCTTGTGTTTATGGCATCAATGGCATGGATGCGTGGTGATCTTACAGGTAACGGCCCAGCTGACAGACAAAAAAGACAGCTATGGCTAGACTCTAAGTTTGAACCTAGAACTATAAAGCTAGGAGCTGTACGTGTAGGCTACGATACCTTTGAACCATTCAACCTTATTATGTCTACAATCGCTGACATAGGTGACGCAAGTTTACTTATGGGTGAAGAGTGGACAGAAAGAGAACTACAGAAAGTATCTCTAGTTGTCGCACAGGCTATTACAAGTAAGTCCTATCTTGCTGGTATACAGTCCTTTGTTGACTTATTCGCTGGTCGCCCCGGTCAGTTTGACAGAATCATAGCTGGATTAGCTAACAACACCGTACCACTTTCTGGTTTACGTAATGAGTTGGGTAGATTATTTACACCATACATGCGTGAGATCGGCTCTGGTATCGACCAATCATTACGAAATCGTAACTTGCTTACAGAAGCCTTTGCAGGCCAACCACTTCCTGTTAAGTACGATATGTTAAATGGACAACCTATCAAGCAGTGGGACTTCTTAACAAGAGCGTTCAATGCGTTTAGTCCAGTAACCTTAACATTAGATCAAAGCCCCGGTAGACAGTTTCTTTTCGATAGTGGCTACGATCTACGTCTTTCTACATACTATGCACCAGATAGTACTAACCTTACTGATACACCACGTATTCGATCTTTATTCCAAAAAGCTATTGGAGATCAAAACCTAGAGCGTGAACTAGACAAACTAGCTAAAGATCCTAAAGCTATAGCATCACTTGCACAGATGCGTAAAGATATACGTGATGGTAAACGTGATCAGTATGATGCTAGAAACTATTGGCACAATGGCAAGATAGACGCTTTATTCCAAGAAGCTAGACGTAAAGCATGGGCATCCATTATGGAGATGCAAGAAGTTGCTGACGTCATAGCTGAACAAAAAGAAAAGAAACGTCAAAAGTATCTGAAAAAGGTACAAACTAACGAAATACTTAATTTACCTAACAAATAAATGTCAGCACTTTCTTATAGGGCAACTAACGGTGACGGTGGTAATACAACTTTTAGCATAGACACATTCTCAGAAGATGAGATAAAAGTATATGTTAATGAAGTTTTAAAAACTAAAGGCTCAAGTAACGATTATCAAATCAGTAACTATACAGCCACAGGCGGTCGTATAGACTGGGTTGGTACACCTCCTACTTCTAGTGATAGAATCCGTATAGTTCGCCAAACAAAAATACTAAACAATGGTGGTAACGCTGTAGAGGGTAAAGCAACTTACTCAGCCGGTGCAGCAGTTAAAGCCACAGACTTAAATAATAATACAAAACAAGCTCTTAGATCATTACAAGAGCATAACGATCAGATAATACAAACTTATGATGTAGAAGATTCTGCTATTACTACAGCTAAGATAAAAGCTGATAATATAACAAGTGCTCTTATAGCAGATGACCAGATAGACTCAGAACACTATGTTGCTGGTTCTATTGATCTTGAACATATGTCAGCTAACTCTATAGATAGCGACCAATATGTAGATGGCTCTATTGATGAAGCACATCTATCAAACTCAG
>VTLG01013655.1_pt1 | contig 12550 bp, 20 predicted proteins | sample 4694571 | NCBI WGS metagenome assembly VTLG01 (sample SAMN12604809, study PRJNA352737) | marine metagenome | biome: ENVO:00000447; feature: ENVO:00000209|ENVO:00000569|ENVO:01000036; material: ENVO:00002151; isolation source: viral sequences binned using virsorter ... | reverse complement strand
TCCCATTCTAGCCCAGTTGGTGTGACCATATTTAGACTTGCAAATCTTATCTATCGTGTGTGCTGGTATGTCATTAAAACACTCGTCAGCCTCGTACGGCGCTCCTGTGTCCTCTGGTATCCAATCTATCTCAAACTCGTCCATTTTTTTTCTTCTTCTTTTTCTTACGCTTGTAGCTAGGCTTACCACCCTTGCCAATACCAACGGACTTACCACCTTTAACTCCAAGTATAGAAAACGCCATACTACTCCTTCATCGCATACGGATCTGTCGATAGCATGCGTTGTTTTTTGTCCGGCTTCTTACCAAGTATAATATCTTCCATATTTTTGTGTAAATAATTAGCCATATGTCCAATGATATTATCTTGAGATAGTGTGTCAACGAGATCTTTCAAGGACTCGTTGTTCTGTAAACACCTAGATATCAGCTTACCTGATGCTCTAAGTTCTCTATCTAAATATGAATCTGTTGGTTTAATCTTAATCCAAAACGCCATAGGTGTGACGCCTGTATCACTCACAGTATAATCTAAAGTGCCTGTCACTTTACGCCCGTCTATTGGAATAGCGAAAGTAGCGCACATCATCCTGCTAGGGATTTCTTTTCTCACACCTTTTGTCTCCTTAATTAAAGTCATCTCTATGCTCCTCGATAAATTGGTATAGATAACTATTCGTCTCCTTCACCTGTACTATCTCGTGCCACATCGTTTCAATGACACTATACATATTAATCATAGTTACGATATTTACAATCATTAATCCTGCCGCAACTAAAAAAACTATCCATGTCAGTGTGTTGCTAGTGTACCATTCGAGCTTGATCTTGAAGTCTTTCATAGGCTTTCCTCTTCCTTATCTCAAAAAGTTTCTGTAAATGCTTGTTCCAGATCATTTTGCACTCGTAGTCTTTGGCCTCTCTCATGACCTTTAGAACATTGTCAATACGTTTATTTAACAAAGTCATATCGTTTCTCCTGTTTTCATCCACTTTGGCTCTATGCCACCCTCGACATTTTCTCTACATTGATTCGCTGGTAACATAACATGACCTTCGCTGTCGCATTGCGGACAGTCAAGCTCTTTTTTCTTGATAAATTCACTAAATACTTTGATGTAGCCGTTGCCCATACAACGTGGGCATATGGCCTTAACTTCGTGATTTCCCGTTAGATCTACCATTTTTTCTCTTCAGCTCCTTTTGTAATAAAAATTCTATAATTTTTTGTATACTTACTGGCACTTCAAACTTATTTTGTGCTAGACTCAAAAGTTTTTCATGCGTATCTCTTGATACGGACACTGATTTAAATTTACTTATATCTGGCATTTTGCCTCCTTTTTATATTATTATATGGGATTATATATATCGAATATTATATTTGACAATAGTTTATTTTAATTTATTTTAAAAATAATCTTCACACCTTCATATGTCGGTGGTTATTTCTTACCACCGACATTCTTAATCGTATACAGTTCATCTAAATACTTAAAAGTTATTTTGCCGTTTATATGCTGGACGTGTTTTGCCTTACAAGTCAAACACTTATATACTAAACGGTCATCACCTGTCACCACTCGTAAGAAAGGAACATAGTTATCGCAATACTCACATATACCGAGTGTAATCTCAGCAGGACTATCATCATTGTATGTCACCCCAACTATCTCCTTTTTCATAATCTACTTTGTTTGGCACTTGTAGCTTAACCGCTTCTTCCATAATTCCAATAATTTTTTCTGCCTTTTCAGGGCCTGATACTGATATATCAAGTTCATCATGTATTTGAACATGTGGCACTACTCCTTCCTGGTACAACGCCAACATAGATTTCTTTGTCATGTCAGCTGCTGATCCTTGTATTAGTTTGTTTAATGCTTTGTATGTGAACGCTCGTTTAATTCCCGGTCCATGCTCCCTGAGTGCATCTGCGTGTGGTAGTGGTTTCTTGATACCAAAACCATGCGGCTCCCAGAGATCAAAGTGACAGATCCTGCCTCCGATCGTTCTAATCTTACCAGAGTCATCGGCACGTCTAGCCACTGCTTCTGATAACATTTTTACAAATGGTGCTCGTTGATGATATTGTTTAATAAGTTTTTCTGCTGCTTCTTTCATTAATCCTAGCTCAGACATGAGTTTGTTTTTGCCCATACCATACATCAATCCTAAATTTATTGTCTTTGCCTGTTTACGTTCGATGCCAGCCATGTCAGCGATCATCTGGTGAAAGTCAGCGTCACCTGCATTGTAAGAATCCACAATGGTTGACGTGCCTTCTAATTTTAATAGTGATGCAAAGTGAACCACGATTCTCGGTTCTTGTTGACTGTAGTCAAAGCAGCCCCACTTGTGCCCATCTTCTGGTATAAATAAACTTCTAATCAGCGGGCCCAGTTCCTTGTGCCGTGCAGGTATCTGCTGCAGGTTTGGACTGTTGTAACTAAATCTACCTGTAACCGTGCCGCCTTGATCAGATCGTATCTGGTTTATCTCTGCGTGTATCCTGCCTTTGTAGTTGTGTTTTAATATTGTATCGATGAAGGTTGTGTTTGCTTTGTTAATCTCTCTTGTTTGGTTAATTAGTTTTGGTAGGTCAGCTGGGTGTGTTGCAAGAAAGTTTTTTGTAAAACTTGGTGCACCCTTTTCTGTTCTGTCGTATGGAATCTTTTGTGTGTCAAATGCTTTTGCAATCGATGCAGCAGCCCATATCTCCACGTCAAACCCTGCAATCTTTTTTATATCTTTTAATAATTGTTTTTCTTTTTTTATTAAATCTTTCTTTGTTCGCTCTGCTTTATCTAAGTCTACTTTAACACCTTGAAATTTCATGTCGACCAAACACGGAAATAAACTTGTCTCTAAATTAAACACGTCCCAAAGATCTTGCTTTGCAATCTCGTGCTGTAGCGCATGCCACAGTTTCAGTGTAATCTCTGCATCTTTCTCTGCATACTCACCCACAAATGGAGCAGGTAGTTTCCACATCTCTGCTTTTGGATTAACACCAAAGTCTTTTGCAGCATCCTGTAAAAGTTTTTCACTTTTACGCATGCCTATGTATTGTTTTGCAACAGAATCTAGTGTGTAACTAAATCTATTTTCGTCAATTAAACTTGCAGCGATCATTGTATCGATGATACCACCGTTGATGTGAAAGCCCATCGACCGTATCCAAGATACATCGTACATAGCGTTGTGAAATATTTTTGTAGCTGTGTTGTTTAATAATTCTTCAAACCAATCCAGAACAATATCACGATCCATGTTGCCGCCACCTTCGTGCGCGATAGGAAAGTAGCCGGACCAGCCTTCGACCGCGACTGCTATACCGACCACTTCACCGTCTCTTCTTACCGCACCTGAGCCTAAAGTTAACAGGTTTGGATCTCGTGTTTCTAAGTCAATGGCAATCTCGCCATGACTAGATAAATCTGGTAATCTGTCTGGTGGCACCCATTCTGTTTCGGGTGTGAATAGTGGTTGTTGTAGTGTTCTCAACTGTAATCTCTTTCAATTATCATATCGATAAAATGTTTCGCTTTCTCGAGGCTCTCTTTGCCTCCTTTGTCTTGATGTCTAACTATATACTTTATAGCAGATCCTTCAGCGAATAACAATTTGTTTTTATTGATGAATTCGCTAGGCTGTATCTTATATTTTTTATAGTGGTCGCCACCGACCTGGTCATCATATGGATTAGACATATGTGCATTCTCCTGTTTCTACATTTACGTTTAAAATATTTACACCAAGATTTTTTTGTATTGGTGTAAGTGATCTGTTAATTTTGTATCCATCTCTCTTTCTTCTGCATTCTGATTTTACATCTATCAGTATAACCTCGTGCTCTTTTATTGCAACCAGATCAACTGGCCCTTGTTGTGACATGTTCCTACAAACTAAATAACCTTGATCCCACAACCACATTGCAGCAATGTATTCTGCTTTGTCACCTTTTATGTGTTCATGAAATCTCACAGCATGTACGCCCTGTCGTAATTCTTTGGTTCTAATATGTGTAAAGATTTTTTTGCTCTGGTTACAGCGACATAGAATAGACGGTGTAATTCATCTGGATCGATATCGTTGTGGTCAGCAGCAGACTTAGTAATATCAGGTAAAAGTAATACATTATCAGCCTCACCTCCTTTTGCTCCATGTATTGTTGATAGTGTTATGCGTGGTGTTTGTGAAATTTTTTCTCTGTTAGCCAACATGTTTCTAATGTAGTTTTCTGTCATCGGGTCTAGTCCTGCAAAAGCTTTGTACCAAACATCTTTTGTTTGTAATCCATGATCCGCGATACACTCTTCAATGTAATAAGTTTCTTCATCGCTCATCGTCTTACCCGTGCGATAACCTTTGGTTACATTGTCACCAAGATAAGAATAAATATTTCTAATGGATGCTGGTGGTAAATCGTGTTCAAACTGTCTCCACTTCTCCCACGTTTGTATGGCTAACAATAAATCTAATTTAATAGAGTTTTTATGTTTGTGAGAATAATACCAACCCTGCAGCTCACAAAACTCTTTTATCTTATCTAAAAAATGATTTGCACTTGTCAACACCAACCATTCTCCGTGTGACATGTCCACCTGTGTGACGTCAGAGTATCTTGTAAGATCACCCATCTCTTGTCTAGGCATGTAATGTTTGTCGTATCTTTTTGAAACATTACGTATTATGTCTTGAGAAAGTTCGTGTATTGGTCCACCAGGTATTCTGTGTGATTGACTTAGTGTGTCTATGTGATCTACTTCTTCTTTAAGTGCGATAAAAGTATCAACATCAGCGCCAGCCCATCTAAATATAGCTTGATCATCGTCCCCTGCAATGTAGGTCTTGTTTGCTTTCGCCCATAAAGTCCTGACCATTCGCCATTGCAAAGGTGAGAGGTCCTGTGCTTCGTCAATAAATAATACGTCGAGAGACGGCGAAATATCTCGTTCAATAAATTTTGAAACCATGTCATTGTAATCGATTAACCCTTTCTCTTGTTTATATTTTGTAAGCTCTTGATCTAAAAAATACAACAGATCACGTTCAATGTCTAGAGAGTGCTCTTTCATATCGTACACATCCAATACATCTTTTTCTGTGACCTTTGATCTATTTATTATTCTTAAATATTCATTATCAGAATTAAAATAACCATCTCCGTCCTGATACCATGCAGACTTAATGGGTATACCACACTTCAAACCAAAATCTCTGTAGTCTGAATGACCCATGACGTTTTCTTTTTTTGCACCCAGCATCTGAAAAGCCAATGAATGTAGAGTTCTGAAATAAGGTATCTCTTTTCTGTCTAACATAAATCTTTCTTCTGCCCTACTGATAGCTTCGTATGCAGCTTTCTTTGTAAAAGAAAAGTACCCTATCTTTTTTATGTCAACACCTGCGCGTAAAAAATCATCCACTAAGTTTAATAGTGTTGTAGTTTTACCTGTTCCTGGTGGTCCTAGTATTATTGTCTTCACTCCTTACCTTCCTCTATTAAATCAAGTCTCATTTGTTTGTATCTATTTCTGTCTACATTTTTTGAGCTATCACTATCAGACAACCATCTAAGATTATTTAATTGAAAGTTCTTTTTATCTTTATCTACATGATCGACTATTCTTAAAACTTTGGGATTTTTATTAATCAAAAAGGCAGCTCCACATAAAATGTGACATCTCATTTTTATGGTGGGCTTATCTACTCCAGCACGTACGTTCCAACACAAATATTCAGTGCCATCACCAATAAAAGTAAGAGGCACCTCTTTGCCTTTGTGTGTGTCTAAAAGATATGGAAAATTACGACCATACTTTTGCAAATAAACATTATTTCCTCCGGTGCTATGCAATATGAATCTACCTTTTGTAAAAGTTTGAGGAAAACGTAAACCATATTTTTCAGGTAATCGAGGGTGTTTTACCTCATGAACGTCTACTTTAAGAACGTTATTACGTTGATCCTCCTCTTGAATAAAATCAAAAACTATTTGTGACATTAGAATGGTGTCTCCTGATATGTAACATCTTGTCTTTTTTCTCTTTTCTCTTTCATAGCTTTTATTTTAATTACACGTGGTGTTGACTTTTCTAAAGTTATTCTTGACTCATCCATGAAAAAATCTAGCTGTTTTATTAAGTTGCCTGTTTTTGTCTTGTCCATTTCCCAGTTATTTCGTTTACAAAAAGAATAAAAATCGTCCAACCTAAAACAAGTTGCCTCGTCTTGCGTCCATGGAAGTTTTCTGGTTAAGTCCTCTTTTGTTCTGGCTTGTGGTCCATTGACTGTAAAGTCATACAATAAATTTATTATTTGGTTTTTAGGATTCAAAGACTCCAACGGTTCTATCTCTTGTAAATTTTGCATTAACATTTTTAGATAAACCTCCCTCCAATCTTTTGCTTTTGGAATTGGTGACACTACGTTTGCCTGATCCAACACAGCTATGGCAAATAGATTAGGGTTGTGTAGTTGCTCTGTCTTTAACTCAACTCTTTTTCCTGACACGTTTAGAAACCACTGTGGTGGGTTAGATTTAATTTTTGTCAAGGTGTCTAGCTCTGGCATCTCTTCATCTTCAAAACCAACACCAAACTTTTTTGTTCTACATTTAGCGGCGTTGCACACTCCACATATTGGTTGTTCTTTACACCTGTATTTGTCGTAACCCTTTTTGGTCATCGATTTAATAACCAGCTGTACCTCTTGATAACTCAAAGGCGGGTCCATATATTCTTGATTATACTGTCCGACCTTATTTTCCCAATCATCAAAAACTTTTTTACAATACACAGCTATGTTAAATAATGCATTGTTTCTGGAGCCCTCTCCAAAACCTTGCTCTGCTAAAGTATTTAAACAAGGTGGACCATTATCAAAAACCTCTTTTACAACTGTCTTCTTACTTATTGTTATGGACTCTACTTCTTCTCTTGTTTGTACCCACTCGTCATATATAGAATAGAATGATTCTAAACTAGCAGCCTTGCCACCTGCTTCAAATGTATATCTTAAACCTCTAGTGCCACCGTGATAAGGTAGATTTAAAAAATTACCTGTATCGCCCCGATCAGATAATATTTCAATTTGTTTCGGAAATATCTCACTACCCGCGTAACCCAGCGCGTCCGCCATCTCTTTCAACTTTGACTGCATCAATGCAGCAGGAATAAATTCTTTAGTAAATAAAAATAAATGTGCACCACCAGACTTTGACCTAAAAGTCACTAATGGAAACCCCATGCCTTTTATGTTACGCATTATATTTAAATGATCTAAATTATATTGATCAACGTCTATACATCCCCATTTACATTCGTTGTTCTCATTTATTGGTATAACACCAAGAGCTGGGTCTTTACCCTCTAAATGATCCTGCCATAAATTATCAGTGATTGGTTGTCTTTTTATAAAAGCCTTACCCTCCGCTTTACCTTTGTCTGTTTTTGAACCAGATAAAATTAGTTGGCCATAGGCACTGTTGTTGCCTTGAAATATTTCTTTGAATTTCACTTCTTAGCTTTCCTTGTTTTTTCATTCCACACTTTGTAGCTACCGCCACTACAAGGACCAGAGCAATATACTTTAGTCTTTTGCCACTTTGTTATTTGAAATTCCTTTTTGCATGTTGGACATGTTCTTTTCATTTATTCTTTCTAACCTCTCCTGCTTTTGTTTTTTAGATTCTTTCAAACTAATATCCCAAAGCTCGTCTTCTGCAAGCCACACCTCATCAAACGTCAGAGACGCATAAGGGGGGATAAACTTACGCGTCTCCTTCTTCATGTTAAAACGGCACCTCTTCTTTAGATTTGGTTTCTGTTTCACCATGCTTTACTTGAACGTTACCCACATTCGAAGCAAACTGTTTAGCGGCCTCGTACAAGTTCTTGTCTTGCACAGGACCTATCTTAGCCACGTTCCAACCAAACCAAGTACCCTTGTCATTTGATTGTTGCACTGTGCTAAGATTATACACGTGACTGTAAGCAGCTGGTGTGAACAAGCCATTCTTGCCCTTCAGCTTGATGCTGTTCATCATAGAGTTCCACGACCTACTAACTTTTAACTGCGTTGATTTCATAGTGATCAATGCTTGTTGCATGTCCTCCAGCATCACGAAGTATGATGCCGTGTTCTCTAGATAGTTACCATTTGCTAGTCTATCTTTGTAGTCAGAGCCTCTAGTAGTTTCTTTTATGATACCACTATCGACTGAGTGAATTGCAATGGGAGCACTTGTGCCCTCACCACGATCTGACCATTCAACGTATTCACGCTTGTAACCGCATGGTATTACGTTGACACCCTTCTCACCATCATATGTCTGCCTAGTCACGGTATTAAATATCATACCCGGCTCAGCTCCATCGACGTATTTTGCGTCTCTTTTGTTTACCTCTGGAGACAGCTGACCCAACACTCTTAGGAAAGGCATGGCAAAATCGCCACTACCCATTCCCTCCATGCCGCCAGCTTGGTCTTGCTCAAACATGCTAGTCAAAGCTACGCTTGAGTTTTCTTTTTTTGCTACTTGGTTCATGTTTCTTTTCTCCTTGTTCATGATTTCCGGCCTAGTTTTGTTTGATCCTTCACAAAAGTGTGAAAGAATTGTGAGGGCATGTCGAGGCCGGCCTCGACACGCTCTCTGTAAAGTGCTTTCAAAGTCATAGGTTCTACCTTTGATCTTTGCGAGGGCTCGTAACCCTCTTGCACTGCAAGGTTAAGCAATTGCTCCGCCTTGTTATCCTCGCCCTTCCCGAACCTTACGGCAACTTCATTTTTAATGATGTCACCCAGTCCGTTCTCACGAAGCCAGTTGTAAGCTGATTCCATTTGATCTTTTCTAATGGTGCAGTTGTATGATTTCTTTACATCCACAGAGCTGCCATCAGCTAATTTCAAAGATGATAGACCCTGCTCTGCGAGCAGGTTCGGTATTATCTCTGAACCAATCTTGTCTGCTTGATCTTTTTTATATTTTAATAATTCTTCTAACTTTTCTATTTCGTTTTGAAAAGTTTGTAACTCTTTACAATAAGAGGCTAGTGTATTGATATCTGTTTTTTCAATGACCTCTTGCTGGTCTTGTTCTAAATCTTCTAAAGTTATGTTATCCATTATATTCCTTTCTGATAAATATCTACATCTAGTGGATAGTAACACATCTCCTGTCTATCCCACTTTAAAAATTTAAATTGTCCGTTTGTAATATCACTAGCTATCGCTGTTGATATTCCTATTATAGCCGGATCACCAAGACCCAGTATATAATCTTTGTCCGTCATTTGCTGCAAACACTTTTTCATCTTTCTTATAAATGGTGCTATTGATATTACCGCTTGACTGTATTGTTGTAAACAAATTACCAAGTAACCATAATCACTTGCCTGTAATATATTCACATTACGTGGCGGATGTTGTAGCACATACACGAAAGTTTCATCTGGATTTTCTTTTTTAAATTCTAGAAAATCAGTTAGGCTTGTCGGCTCGTACAGTTCGAATATTTTTCTCTTCATCTTCTTTCTTTTCTACAGCAGTAGCTGCGTTTAATTTATCTGTCAAGTCATCAATCTGAATATTCAAATTAATTATTTCACTGTTGTTTTTTTGCAACAGTTTAAGTAATGACTGTATAATCTTATCTTTGTCCATTCTTTCTCCGTTTTGTTATTGACATAAACTTAATCATGATTAAATATAAGTCAAGAAAGAAAATATGATAAAACATTATAAGTTTAAAACTAAGCCATACGAGCATCAAAAGAAAGCTCTTGACAAGTCTTGGGCCCAAGAAACCTACGCTTTATTTATGGAGATGGGCACAGGTAAATCAAAGGTCCTCGTTGATAATATAGCTATGCTATATGACAGAGGTGCTATCCGAGCTGCGCTAATAGTGGCGCCAAAGGGTGTATACAAGAACTGGGACCAGATAGAGTTCCCTGTACACATGCCAGACCATGTTGAGTATTCAAAAATATTGTGGGAACCAAAGACCACGAAGAAAAAACAAGCTGAACTGGACTCACTTTTGGATGGAAAAGAAGAGCTTAAGATATTGATAATGAACGTAGAAGCATTTTCTACGTCAAAAGGACTGGACTTTGCGCAAAGATTTCTTAACATATTTCTTGGAAAAGCGTTAATTGGAATCGATGAATCTACGACGATCAAGACTCCGACAGCGATAAGAACAAAAAATATTTTAAAGATAGGGAATCTTGCAAAGTATCGTAGAATTCTAACCGGCTCTCCAGTTACAAAGTCACCGCTTGACTTGTTTAGTCAATGCATGTTTCTTGACCCATATCATTTGGGCTATGACTCTTACTATGTTTTTCGTAATAGATATTCTGAAATAGAAAACAAATGGTTTGGTGGCAGACGTGTAGAAGTTGTTACCGGTTACAGACACCTGCCCGAACTAACAGAAAAACTAGATAAATTTTCTTATCGTGTGTTGAAAGAAGATTGCCTAGACCTACCACCAAAAGTATTTACAAAAAGAATTGTAGAATTAACAGATGAACAAAAGAAAGTTTACAGACAGTTGAAAGAAATGGCACTGGCTATTCTTGATGATGGTAAAATGATGTCGACTGTGAACGTGATAACTCAGTTGATGCGATTACATCAAGTGACTTGTGGTCACTTCAAAGCTGACGATGGTACAGTTACACATCTTAAAAACAACAGAGTGAACACTCTGATGGAGTTGCTCGAAGAAACAGAGGGCAAAGTCATTATCTGGGCAAATTATGTGGAGGACATAAAAAATATAACCAATTCTTTAAAAAAAGCTTACGGAGAGGCCTCTACAGTCGAATATTACGGTGCGGTGGACTCTACCCTCCGGCAGGACAACATTGCTCAGTTTCAGCAAAAAAACAGCCCTACACGCTATTTCGTAGGAAATGCACAAACTGGAGGCTATGGAATCACACTTACTGCCGCTAACACAGTAATTTACTATTCTAACAGTTACGACCTTGAAAAAAGACTACAGTCAGAAGACCGAGCGCATCGTATCGGCCAAACTGGCAGCGTTACCTATGTGGATTTAATCGCAGAAGATACTATAGATGAGCGTATCGTAAAAGCGTTAAGGAGTAAAATAAATATAGCTAATGAAATTATGGGAGAAGATATTAATACTTGGATCTAAAGTATTATTTGCTCGTATTTTGTCCGTCCTTGTACTTTTGTCGCTGATAGGAGTTGTCCTCGCGGCGATTCCTTCACCGCTGAGCAGTGAACCCAACCTGAATTGGGGTCGCTTTCATTATAAAACTCCAGAATTAATTGGTCAAAATTACAATTTTTACTAATCCACGTTGCGAGCTCCTTGTTGTCAACTCCTGGTATCTCGAAGTCTGCTGCCTCACCCCTGGCATGTTGTGACTTAGCCGAAGACCCGATAGCTTCGCACAACGCTGGGCTACGATAGCCTGAAGATATAACGACCGCTTTACCAAAATGATCTCTCACTGGTTGCAGGACAGTCTCCGCTAGGTGAATAAGATTTTCTATGTGCTCGGTTGAAGGCTCATTCTTGATACCTTTTCGAGTTGCAGTTTGAGATTTAGTCATCTCTGCTAGTGAAAAATTATTTGATAGTTTCATCGTGTTCACAGTTTATACAGTTACAATCTTCAATAGGACACTCGCCGTTGTTTCCACAATGACAGTGATGTTCACAATTTTTACAATTCATTATATCATCCCCAATAAAGTTTCTATAAATACTAAACCAACGGCCCCCACCGTAGTTATAACAACCCAATAGATCCGATCTATTTTACCACCCAATTTTTCCACGTCCTCGTGCACGTGTGTAATTTTTTGGTCTAGGTGTTTGAGGTGGTTTGTTTTGATTAACTCTATTTCACGCTCTACACCCTTAATATGTCCATACAGAGATATTACGTGTTCTCTGTCAGACTCTGGAGTTATGCCTTGCACTGTATCGTTCACTAAGCTAGTCCCCTCTGTCGTTGTCTAATAAGTTGTTCTTCGCGCGATAATAAAGAACTTTCAACAGGTGTCAATCCAGTTGCAGGGTTAGGCACTGATGCCACTGGCGGTGGTCCTGGTATCGCTGCTGGTGTTTCTGCCAGCTCTGGTGTTTGTGGTTCTTGTTCGGCAGCAGGAGCAGGTTGTGTCACTTGAGATGTTTGCTGTCTTTGTTCTGGTTCTTTTAGTTCTCTTTCGTAATCTTCAAACGTCATTTGCATCCATTTTACTTTAACGTCTGTTAATTTACCAAATGGTAAATATTCAGTTATATCTAGTTTCATTTTTGGATTACCTCTTTTAACATTTTCATATCTACCCCTTAAAGCTTCTTCACTGTAGGATAAAGGCGTAAACCTACCATTAATTATATTAACAGCAGTTCTTTTACCAACCCTGTCAACCAACAATTTAATTATATCTCCGTCTGATATAAATTTATTCCTACGAGCAGCTCTTACAATTTTAAAAAATTCATACTGTTCTCTGAATGCTTCTTCATTCTGTTCGTTGTATTCT
>VTLG01003798.1_pt1 | contig 12551 bp, 11 predicted proteins | sample 4694571 | NCBI WGS metagenome assembly VTLG01 (sample SAMN12604809, study PRJNA352737) | marine metagenome | biome: ENVO:00000447; feature: ENVO:00000209|ENVO:00000569|ENVO:01000036; material: ENVO:00002151; isolation source: viral sequences binned using virsorter ... | reverse complement strand
CCAAAACCAACTGAAAGTTAATAAGCTTGTACTTGAGACTGTAAAAGAAGCAGTAGAAAACGGCAATATTGATTTAGAAGAAGAAATTCCTAAAGTGTTAGGCATTTTACAGGAAAGCCTAAAACGTCAGGCAGTTGATACCGAGATGGAGAAGTACAATAAGGATCCTATTGGCTATGCACGAGAGCAAAGCCTGTTAGCTTCTAGGTTTGATAAACCTAAACCTGCGGCTCCAGCTCATCCAATAACAAAAACCTTACAGAAAGTATTCGGTAAGGATGAAGGTATGACAGGGTTTGAACCTGGCTTCGAACCTCCAGACTGGAAAGAAGTAGATCAGATGATAACTAGGGATCAGAAGTTAACAGATTTAGCGACAGGTGAGGGTTGGCAAGATCGTTTTGTAAGAGAAACTGAATCAGAGAGGATCTCCAGATTCCAGAAACTACAAGATTCATTAAAAGATATTACTGCTCCTATACAAAATGCATGGGATCGAGTTCAAAAGATCCCAACGGGTTCCGATCCATTCGACCCCTCAATAAAAATAACATTAGAACGACGTCTTAATGCAGCAAATTTCCCTAGAAGTGCTTGGAATATATCACAAGCTGCTCTACCTTACTTAGGAAGTCTTCTCCAACAAACAGGAATAAAGAATTTCACTGAAGAAAATCCGATGAATATTCCTTTAAGTAAATCGGAGAGGAAGAAGTATATGGAGATCGCAAATAATTGGGTTAATCAATTACCTCCAGATCGACAGGAGGCATTACTAAAAGGTGAACCGCTAACTTCAAAAGAATTAGGTAGATATGCAGTAGGTAATCCGGATGACGGTAGTCTTAATTATGCATTAGCACATCAAGCTTATCTAGATCAGACTAAATTAGGGGTAAGTCCTTATTATAATACAATACATAATCTTGCTAGTGAAGATGCTATACAAGGGTTAAAGAGAGGACCTGACGGTAAGTTACAGATAATGGGATTAGGTGATAATTACCGATTAACAAGTAGACGTGATACCAGTGCTGGCGGTCGACCAGCTTCTTGGCTTAACGAACTTAGTCATAAAATAGGTGATTGGACGGGAGCGCAGTCAGATACTAATAATCCTAATCTGCAGCTGGAGGGATATGATCCTGATGAGGTAGGAGACATCAAGGGAACTGGTCCCATACCAGCGAGAAGTGCTATTGATACTCCATCTCATTTAGATTTTTCTGATTTATATGATGACTATAAAGAGAATTCTATGTACCGTAAACCTGACGGTACTCTTAGATCTGGAGTACCGCCTGCACCTAAACCAGAAACATCCGAAACACCTTGGATGCGACCTTTTACAGAAGGAACTGATGACTGGATGGCAAACATGCCTAGCTGGTTTAGTGGCTGGGGTGGAGCGGAGAAATTCGCGGGTCAAGCATTCCCTGAAGAGGGGGTTCTGGGATATAATTTTAGTGGAGCACTTGGCAGGCTGACTCCAGCCAAGAGTTATGGTGAACCTGGAATGACCAACACAGGTTATGGTACAATAGGTTATGACAGGGAAACTAATACAGGAGGTACTCCTTGGGACTTTACACCTGGAACTCCTAGCGTACACTGGAACGCAAACTCTCGGTCTAAACGTCCTGATATACCAGACTCTTGGCCCGTGCCTGGGTTCGAAGTAGGAGTTAATGATTGGGATCCTATAAGTTCAGCACCACAAAATAATCTAATTGGCAATCCTTTCCAGTCTGGTGGTGCAGAAAAGTTTCCTCTTATGAGAGATAGGAGACATCAAGGGAAGAAGAAAATAAATATACCTAATCCACTTAGTCCGAGTGGAAGAGGAGTCCAAGACATGTCAATGAACGAACTCATGAAAGGGAGCGGATGGTAATGGCTATTACAAATGATTGGGAAGCATGGCAATCAGCTAATCCTGATAAAAGATATAGATTAAGTGACACTCAAAAAGATTATATCACCTGGAAGGGTGGTAGAATGTATGCTGGAGGTAAGCATGTAAAAGGACCGTACATGACTCTAGATTCAGGTCAGTCGGTTCACGATGCTGGAAGAAAAAATTACTATTCTCAATTTGGTCATGGTTCACCAGATGCCAAAGATGATTATAATGCTTGGGTAGATCCTGGACTGATAGGTTACCTAGCTAGCTATACTTATAATGTAAAAGGACAGCACCCAAGCCATGCCCAAGGATCTGATTATGCTAAGAAACGTTATGATCAATGGGTAGATAATTTTGAAAAGTATGGTCATGTAGTAGCTCCATCTTCGCAGTGGAGCGGAGGATATAGTTCTGAAGGTGGTCACTGGAAAGAGAATACACCATGGGATTCAGATGAAGCTTATAATGCTGAACATAAAGCACGGATACTAGGTATACATGGTGACTATAGTCAACAGCGTCAATGGTCAGATGAGAGAACTGCTTTCCAACCACCACCAGAACCTGAGCCTATCCCTGAAGCACTACCTGAACTATTAGATGTAACAGGCACTGAACCTGCGACAGGAGGCGTATCTAGTGGAGCCGGACAGGCTACAGGAGACATAAGTAGTCACCCTGAGTTTGCTGGTACTATAGATCAGTTTAGACAGCAGTGGGCTAGTGAGCAGGAATCAAGTATTGCAGATCTCAAGGAACAATGGGGTGTACAATCTCAACAAGAATTATCAGATTTAGAGACATCTCTTAAGTCACAATTTGGAGATCAAGCTGCTAGGCAAGAGGCACAATATCAGTCTCAAATAAAAGATCTATCAAGTGCTTGGGGTGCTGAGCGAGGTGACCTTTATCAAGAACTCGGAGGATTACAAAGTCAAGTAGGAGGACTTCAAACTACCTTAGGTGAAGTTCAAGCATTAAATCAAACTTATTCTGATACTGTACAAGCCTTTGAAGAGATGAAGATAAGAGAGACAGAACGAGAACGTCTCGCTGCAAGATATGGACAAGCTGCTTCACCAGTCAACCCTCAAGTAACAGGTGTTAAAACTGCTAAATTACGTAATCAACCTGGTAGTAGATGGTATAGTCCTAGGAATCAATTCAACCGTACTGGTATGAGAATTACCAATTTAAACATATAAACAAATGTCAGCTAAAGAAAGGTATGATTATTTATCCAGTGATCGTTCCCAGTTTCTAAGCGAAGCAGAAGAGGCAACTAAACTCACCCTACCTTATCTCATTCGTGGTCATGAAGAGAATTCGAGAGGCATGAAGCAGCTCAAAACTCCATGGCAATCAGTTGGAGCTAAAGGAGTTGTAGCGTTAGCATCAAAGTTATCGCTATCACTTGTACCACCCCAGACTAGTTTCTTTAAACTACAATTAGATGAGACACAGTTAGGGCAAGAGTTTCCACCAGAAGTAAAATCAGAATTAGACTTATCCTTTGCAAAGATAGAGCGCACTATCCTCGATGCTATTGCTGCATCAGATGATCGTGTAGTAATACACCAAGCACTACAGCATTTAGTTGTCGGTGGTAATGCTTTAATCTTTATGGGTAAGACAGGGCTGAAGTTATTTCCTCTCAACCGCTTTGTTATAGAACGAGATGGAAACGGCGACGTGATTGAAATAGTCACAAGAGAAAGAATTAACAAAAAATTAATCAAACATTTACTTCCTCCAGAATTAGAAGAAGATAAAATGGTTGAGACAGTTGTCGATGAAGACTATGGTGATGTAAGTGGTAAACAAGAATGTGATGTTTACACACATGTAACTAGAGATAACAATAGATTCCTTTGGCATCAAGAAGTTTATGGACATGAGTTACAGGGATCAAGAAGTAAAGCACCTGTTGATAGTACACCTTGGTTACCGTTACGTTTCAACACAGTTGATGCGGAAGCATATGGCAGGGGTAGAGTCGGTCAATTCATAGGTGATCTTAAGTCACTTGAAGCACTCTCTCAGGCCCTTGTAGAAGGCTCTGCAGCAGCTGCTAAAGTTGTGTTTACTGTATCACCCTCAAGTACCACTAAACCAGCCACACTGGCTGCTGCAGGTAACGGAGCAATCGTGCAAGGAAGGCCAGATGATATTGGAGTAATTCAAGTAGGGAAGACTGCTGACTTCCGAACAGCTTATGAGCTGATGGCTACGTTAGAAAAAAGATTGAATGAAGCTTTCCTTATTCTATCAGTTAGAGATTCAGAACGTACGACTGCACAAGAAGTACAGATGACCCAGCTTGAGTTGGAACAACAGCTCGGTGGATTATTCGGACTACTTACTGTTGAATTCCTTGTACCATATCTAAATAGAAAACTAAGTGTCTTCCAAAAGACTGGAGAAATTCCACGTATACCTAAAGGAATGGTTAAACCAATCATTGTTGCAGGTATAAATGCTTTAGGTAGAGGACAAGATGTACAAGCATTAGGTAGTTTCCTACAGACTATTGCTCAAACAATGGGACCAGAAGCTATACAGCAGTACATTAATCCTGATGAAGTCATTAAGAGATTAGCTGCAGCTCAAGGTATAGATGTATTGAATCTTGTTAAGAGTGTACAAGAGATACAACAAGAACAACAGCAACAAGCTCAACAAGCTCAACAGTTAGAACAGACAAAACAGACTCCAAATATGTTAAAGGCTCCATTAATGGATCCATCTAAAAACCCAGAACTTGCAGATCAATTAGCTGCTCAAGAAGGGCCAACAAATTTACCACCTGAATAAACCATGGCAGAAACATTAGCATTTGAAAAAACAGAAGAGACTACTTCAGTAGATAATCTTTCTGAAGAGGAACAGGAATCTCTAAAAGTAGGGCAGGAATTAAGAGGACAGCAGGAGTCACTCCTTGCTGGTAAATATGAGAATGCTCAAGAATTAGAGAAAGCCTATGTTGAACTTGAGAAAAAATTAGGATCAACAGAAAAGAATTCCGATACAGGAGCAGAAGTTCCTGAAGCTAAACAGGAAGAAGAAGAGAAAGCTGAAGAAAGTACTACTCAAACTAATCTACTTGATGAGCTATGGAGTCAGTCTCAAGCTGAAGAATATAAACCAGATACATTAAAGGAGCTCCAAAGCATGAAGCCAGAAGACCTGGCTAATATGCACTTACAATATCGTAAGGATAATGCTCCCAAAGATCTCACTGAAAATGATATTAAAGAATTAAAAGGTATTGTAGGTGGGGAAGAGAACTATTCTAACATGATGGATTGGGCAGGTAAGTCTCTTAATAAACAAGAGATTGATATGTTTGATGCTGTTATGGATAGAGGAGATCCACTTGCTGCATTCTTTGCAGTACGTTCTCTTGCTTATCGTTATAATGATACCGTAGGTTTTGATGGTAAGATGGTGACAGGTACTGCACCTAAGGAAAGTAATGATCAGTTCCGTAGTCAAGCAGAAGTTGTACAAGCTATGTCTGATTCACGGTATGAGAATGACCCAGCTTATCGTCAAGATATTATGGATAAACTTAGTCGCTCAAAAGTGAGCTTTAGAAAGTAATGCCTGTAGTAAAAGGTAAACATTATCCTTATACCAAAAAGGGTAAAGCAGCTGCCAAAAAAGCTGCCAAAAAAACTAATAGTAAAATGAAAATCAGGGGGTATTAAAATGGCCTACTGGGCTAGCAACCAATGGGCAAGTAAGTTAGTGGCTATGGGGAAGATACCTCCAGGTAAAGGTGGGTCTCCTGGTCAACCTTATGATGCACCTAAAGAAGATCCAAAGAATCCTTATGTTCCAGCACCGCCAAGACCTAAGTTAGCACATGCAGTTCCTGGAGAACATGGACATCCAGGAGGTATGGGCTTTGAACAGAAGGTTGTTCCACAACGTCAGGATTTAATAATCAATGAAGGTGATGCAACAGAAGGTGTTAAGTTTCCAATGCCTATAAGAGGTGGTGGAGACGGTAAGGAGCATCCAATGATAGCACCCCAGACTACTCCTGATACACCTGACCTTGGAATATTAGCTCAGAAAGGTGTAGATTATACATCTCCTCATCCTAAGTTTGATGCTCACATGAAGAATACTCCTCCTATGAGTAAACCTGATCAAAGAATAAAGCATTTAAACGAAGGAGTTAGGATACGACAAGCTTAGTATATAGTGGCGACCCGAACTTTCGTCCTCGCCCAGTACAAATTATTCTAACCTTTAATGTCTAACAACAAATTCGCAACTGAACCTAAAGTTGAAGTACTGGATGTAAACTATTATGAAAATGCTGAGCGTGTCAATGGACAGCTTGCTATGATAGGTTTCGTTGCAGCACTAGGTTCTTATATTTTTACTGGACAGATCATACCAGGACTGTTCTGATTAATAAGGCGGCTCGATAGTCGAATCAGTAGAAGCCACAGGCAACCGCGTCCGTTCATTCCTATATGGAACGCATGAAACCACATCATGGAACGGGGGTGTGGTACTAAGGAGAAGATCCATGCAAAAAAAGATCCAACTAAAGTATCGCGGCGTGCCTTATACAAAGACCACTTAACTTTTATCAATGAAAAGATTAGCAATAGCACTCGCTTCCACATTCTTTGCCGCTCCGGCTTTCGCAGGAGTTTACGTAAATGTGGAGAACAACGGCTCTTATGATGGAGCTGACTATACCGGATCTACTACAGACCTTCATGTAGGGTACGAAGGTGGAACCGATAGCTTTGGATATTACATTCAAGGCGGGCCAGCCATTGTAGCAACCGATGGTGCTGACGACACTGACAATCAACTGTCAGGTAAAGTTGGTGCAACTGTATCAGCCACTGAGAAGCTTGACTTCTATGGTGAGCTAGCAGTTCAAACTAATGATGGTGACACCGACAACAGTTGGGCCACTAAAATAGGCACTAAGTACAGCTTCTAATGAAGTATCTTGAATCCCCATGGATGATATTCCTATTACCCATGGGGTTCTTTATTTTTATAGAGGGTCTACATATGACAGAACATCAGCACTGTAGATCCTGTTCACCATGTCAAATAGAGGAATATTAATGGCACATCAAAGCAAAAAAGTTACAGCTTCTGTGACTTCATTCTCAACTAAAGCAGAACCCGTAGACTCTACCCCTAGTGATTCTCAACCACCTGGAGTAGATGATGAACCTCAATCTCTTGAAGAAGCACTTGTAGGATCAACAGAAGAGAATCCTAAAAGAAGAGTACGTTATTCAGGGTAATAGGAAGGGGAGCACCTCAGAGTCGGACTCCCTTTTCATTGGCATTGGCCCTTACGAGGATACCCTTTGCCGTCTAGACGGTGGGAAAGACCACAACTGTTAAAATGATCACAAAAAAATTACGCGTAAGAAAGTAAACAATACAATCTTTTATAGATAATGGCCCATCAAAGTGCAGGCAATAATTCCAGTCTTACCTATGGCGGTAGGATTGGTGATACTGGTACCTATAATGCTACCAATAACAGAGATCTATATTTGGACCTCTTCTCAGGAGAGATGTTCAAAGGCTTCCAGCATAATGCTATAGCTAGAGATCTCGTAATGAAGAGAACTCTTAAAAATGGTAAGTCTCTTCAGTTTATCTACACGGGTCACACCACAGCTGAGTACCATACTCCAGGGAAATCAATCCTGGGTAACAGTGACAGCGCACCTCCAGTAGCGGAGAAGACAATCACAGTTGATGACTTGCTCATCTCCAGTGCATTTGTCTATGAACTCGATGAGACACTTGCTCATTATGAATTGAGAGGAGAAATTTCCAAGAAAATTGGATATGCTCTAGCTCAAAAGTATGACCGTTTTATCTTCCGTGCTCTAACTAGAGGCGCTCGTAAAGCTCACCCAATCTCGAAGGCTAACTTCGTAGAACCAGGTGGAACTCAGATCCAAGTTGGTGCTGGCTCCGACGCTGATGACGCTCTTAATGCTCAAAAACTAGTAACTGCATTCTATGATGCAGCTGCTGCTCTAGATGAGAAGGGAGTTAGTTCTGAAGGTCGTTGTGGGGTGTTGAACCCAAGACAATACTATGCTCTTATCCAAGAGGTAGGAGAAAATGGTTTGATTAACCGTGACGAGCAAGGTAGTGCACGTCAAAGAGGTAATGGTATCGTAGAAATTGCTGGTATCAAAATCTTCAAATCAATGAACATTCCGTTCTTCAGTAAGTACGGTACTAAGTATGCTCCTAACTCAGGTGCTGCTGCAGGTACTGACCCAGCTACTGTTGATCCAGGTAACACTGGTTCTTTCGTTGCTGAAGCTATCGAAGCTGCTGAAACGGTAACAGCTGACAACTACGGCGTACGTAATGATTACGGTCCAGCTACTGGATTCGCTAACTCATGCGGACTTATCTTCCAGAAGGAAGGCGCTGGTGTTGTAGAAAGCATCGGACCTCAAGTACAAGTAACTTCAGGGGACGTTTCCGTGGTTTACCAGGGTGACGTGATTCTTGGACGTCTTGCAATGGGAGCCGACTACTTGAATCCAGCTGCTTGTGTAGAACTGTTCGCAGGAACTACAACTAAGCCCGCTGCATTCTAACTATACATATGGGGAGTTCTCACGCTCCCCTTTTTTTTTATAAATATTATGCCTTATCCAACCACAAACGCCACCAAAGAATTACCAGCCATAAATCAAATCCTGTCGTCCTGTGGTCAGGCACCTGTAACCACTCTAGATCAAACCACCCCGGACGTTGCGATTGCCTATGATACATTATTACAGGTATCACGGGAGATACAGGCAGAAGGCTGGACTTTTAATAAAGAGTATCATTATGATATGGCAAAAGATTCTGATAATGAAGTAGTTATACCTAATAATGTACTACAAATTAAATTAACAGAGAACCCTGCTAATGTCGATTATGATGCCGTACGAAGAAGTGGTAAGTTATATGATAGACAACATCATACTTATTCATGGGAGGACCATACAGGAGATAATGTAGAATGTGATATAACATGGGAATTTGACTGGATAGATCTACCTGAACCTATTCAAAATTTTATTGTAGCAAGATCTGCTGTACTTGTATCTCAAAGAATTGTTGGAGATCAAAATCAGTATCAAATGTTACAACAACAAGAAGCATATTCAAGGGCAATAGCCTTAGAGTATGAAACACAGCAAGGACAGTTTACTTTCTTTGGACATCCACAAGGTAAGACAAACTACTACCAAAGCTATCAACCGTTCAAAGCACTTACAAGATAATGCCAGCTGTAACTCAAAGAATTGACAATTACTTAGGTGGAGTATCAAGACAATCAGATGATAAAAAACTTCCCGGTCAAGTCCGAGAGTGTCTTAATGGTTATCCTGATCCTACCTTTGGACTAACTAAAAGACCAGGTTTTAAATGGATTAAGAATTTAGGTACTGGTACTACATATGATGCTGCTAAATGGTTCTATATTTCTAGAACAGAAGATGAAAAATATATAGGATGCATTAAGCCTGCCCTAGGAGGCTCTACAGGAGACATAGATATCTGGAATACAGATGGTACTGTATGTACTGTTACGTACGGCTCAGGGGCACAGGCGTACCTTACAGGAGCTCGTACGAATTATGATGTACTTACTGTCCAAGATACATCAATTATAACTAATAATTTAATTACAGCAGCTAAACAAGCTGACCCTACATATGTATCGAATACTAGAGCAACACTAGTACTGAGTGATACAGCTGTAGGTGATTATGATGTGACTATTAATGGCAGTGCTATAACAACTTATACTGCACCTAGTACACAAACATATAATGGCCTATTAACTGAACTTAAATCACGTATTGACGGTTTAAGTATTAATGGATTAACTGTAACTAAATATGCAGCTTCACTAGAATTAGATTGTGTCGTTAGTGGTACACGTACTGCTTTTACAATTACATGTGCTGGTGGTGCAGCTAATAATAAATTAGCAGTTTTCCAAGATCAAGTAGATAATGTATCTCAATTACCAACTCAATCTTTTCATGATCATGTAGTTAAAATCATCAATACCCAATCAGCTAATGATACTTATTTTGCTAAATTCGTAGCAGATAATGGTACTTCTGGTACTGGTTACTGGGCTGAAACATTAGATCCTAGTAAATCACCAGGATTAAGTGATACAACTATGCCTCATGAGTTAGTTAATACATCAACAAATAACTTTACATTTAGAAAAATAGCCTGGACTGATAGGTTAGTTGGAGATGATGTGACAAATGAACACCCCAGCTTTGTGGGTGCTAAAATACAACAAAGCTTTTTCCATAACAATAGACTCGGATTCTTATCAAATGATAATGTATCCTTAAGTCAATCAGGGAAACACTACAATTTTTACCATACCTCTGCACAGACTATCACTGATGCTGATCCAGTTGATTTAAGTTGTTCAACTATTCGACCTGCAGCTCTTCATGCTGTTATTCCTACAACACAGGGTCTTGTACTCTTTAGTAAGAATCAACAGTTTTTAATGAGTTCTGCTGATGGAATACTAACACCTTCAACTACTATTATCAGTGCTATTTCTAACTATGAGATGGATACAGAAGTAGATCCTGTTGATATGGGTACGAATATTAATTTCTTAAGTAAAACGCCAAGCTACACTCGTATATTTGGAATGGTCACACGTGGCCAAGATGAAAACCCTCAAGTATTAGATATAGGAAGAGTTGTAAATGAGTGGGTACCTGCAACAGTGGATACGTTCATTGCCAGTCCACAGAACCAATTCTTAGCAATGTCTAGTCAGTCCTCAGAAAAGGTTTATTTCTATCGTACATATAGTGATGGAGAAAAAACCCTAGTACAAGCGTGGTTTAACTGGCAACTACCAGGAACTGTACAATCAATAGCTGTTGACTCAGATGATATGTTTGCAGTTACTAAACAAGGTAGTCAATTTACATTAAGTCAATCAAGTTTAAGTCAAAGTCCAGAAGATGCTATTATCGTTAATGCTGATGGACAGAAGATTAATCCTTGTATAGATCTTTATGCATCTGCTAGTAATGCAGCAGCTAATAATAAAGTAGATTATGATTCTACTAATGATTTCTCTAAATGTTATATACCCTGGGCTAATGTATCAACTTTAACACCTGTTCTAGTTATTAAAGGTACTACAGCAACTGGTACATTTATTGAATCAGGTTTTACACTTACACCTGAAGTTATAACTAATGATGGTGATCCTTATTTTAAAGTTCCTAAAAAAGATTTAACTAGTGTAGAAAATGATGTAATTGTTGGATGGAAGTATGACTTTGATGTTACATTACCTAAGACATATTTCAGAACAGATGATAGACAAACTAGAACTGATTTTACTGCTACCTTAACTATAGCTAGAATGAAGTTTGCTGTCGGTCTTTCAGGTGTAATGGGATTCAAATTAAAATCTACAGGTATTAGACAAGGTAAAAAAGAATATACAGGAGATCAGACTACTACTCAATTCCCTTTCATTAATGATGATATTGATTATGTAGATAGAGATCAAATTAAAGTAAAAATAAATAATAAACAAACAAGTGCATTTACTTTTATCAGTGATACAAAAATACAACTTAACTCAATACCTTCACAGACTTTTACAGCTAGTGCAGGTGACACAACCTTCGCTTGGACTTTTGATAGAACAGATACAAGTAAGATAAAGGTTTTACTTGAAACAGCTGTAGGTAGTAATACATATACAACACAAGTAGAAGGAACAGATTACCTAATTACTGGTAAAAATGTTATCTTCATTGATATGATTAATAATCCAAGTGCTGTAACAACAGGAGTTAAAGTCATCATATTTAGTGCAGATGATATTGTTATTTACTTAGATGAATGGTACAATCTTACACCAACACAAAAGGCTAATACATATTTAGCTAATGATATTGCTCTTTCTGAGCAGTCAGTGTTTACATTACCAATACATCAAAAAACAGAGAACTTTCAAGTTCGTTTATTCAACGACTCACCTTTCCCAGTGTCATTGAATTCTATGATGTGGGAAGGAAATTACTCACCAAGATTCTATAGGAGGAAATAAGGAAAATGGATTGGGGTTTAATTGGATTAGGTGTTAGTTTTGTATCATCTTTAATAGGTGGTAAGAGAGCTTCTGATAATGCAAGGTCTCAAGCTGAATCAAATAATCAAGCCACTGAAAGGCAACTTGATTATGATACTCAGCATTGGTACATGATGCAAGATAAAATACTGGCTGACAGAGAATTCGCTGCACAACAAGTTGAAGCTCAAGCCCGTAATGAAGGTAAAATAGCTCAATTTAAAGATGCACAAAACTTACAAAGATATAATTATGATATGATGATACGGAACAAGGAACAGGACTCCTTGAATACACAGTATCTCAGATCAGATGATATTTATGGTAAGCAGCTTACACTGAATTCTTTAACAGCTAAAGCTGGTAGAGAAGATGAATATAGAAAACTACAAGAGATTAATGCTGAAGCTAGTTTCAGAGCTGAACAGTTAAACATTGATCAAATGCAAGCTGAAGGTACAGCTAGATCTAGAGGGGTTTCAG
>VTLG01015988.1_pt1 | contig 12553 bp, 25 predicted proteins | sample 4694571 | NCBI WGS metagenome assembly VTLG01 (sample SAMN12604809, study PRJNA352737) | marine metagenome | biome: ENVO:00000447; feature: ENVO:00000209|ENVO:00000569|ENVO:01000036; material: ENVO:00002151; isolation source: viral sequences binned using virsorter ... | reverse complement strand
TGGGCGGTAGTATTACAACATTTAGTGGGTTAAGCTCTGTAACAGCAGATGCTGTTGTAACAAAAACAGGTGGTTTCAGAGTAATAGACAGCACAGATAATACGAAGCAAGTTGCTTTTGATGCTTCGGCTGTCTCTGGAAGTACGACTAGAACATTTGCGGTTCCAGATGTTAGTGATACCTTAGTTGTATTAGGAGCTACTCAGACACTAACAAATAAAACTATTGCTTTTGGAAGTAATACAGTTTCTGGAACTCTTGCTCAGTTCAACACTGCAGTAAGTGATGCAACTCTTGTCTCTACAACAGGATCTGAAACATTAACAAATAAGACTATTGTTTTAGGAAACAACACAGTCTCTGGAGCATTGGCTAACGGTATAACAGCAACAACTCAATCTGCCAGTGATAACTCAACTAAAGTAGCAACAACAGCTTATGTAGATAATCAGGTGACTGCAGGTGCAACTAATGAGTTTGCAGATAATGTTTTCAGAGTAAAAGATAATTCAGATGCTTCTAAGAAACTTGCATTTGAATGTTCAGGAATTTCGGGCAGTACAACTCGAACTATGACTGTTCCAAATACAGATGGAACAATTAGCACAGAAAGTTTTGCTACTGCAATAGCAGTGGCTTTAGGATAGTATTATGGCAACCCAAGTACAATTTAGAAGAGGAACAACAGGTGAACATTCTGCTTTTACAGGAGCAGTTGGTGAAGTAACTGTAGATACTCAAAAGAAAACTGTCTGTATTCATGATGCGACTACAGTAGGTGGGTTTCCTTTACTGTTAGAAGATGGAAGTAATTCCAGTTTTAGTTTAGGTTCATTATCTAGCTGTGCTCTGAAGTTTGCTGGAGATCCTAATACAGGAATAATAAGTGCCGGTGCAGATCAGATATCATTAGTAACTGGTGGATTTGCAAGGCTTACAATAGATTCATCTGGTGTGGTCACAATTCCAGGTAATGTAAACATAACCGGGAATATTACTGTAAATGGAACTACTGATTTTTCTGACCAACTCGCTCTCATACTCGCTTTAAGTTAATATGGCAAACACCTTTAAAATTGATACTAAATCAAGTGTTGTTACAGATGCTGTTAGTAACTCTAACGCTACCGTTGTAACGGCTGGAGGTTCAGCAACTTTAGTTCTTTTAAGTTGCTTAGTTTCAAACAAGACAGCATCAAGTGCTGATGTTGATGTTTATTTAGTAACGAACACAGGAGATGATGTTTATATAATAAGAAACGCTCCAGTCCCTGCAGGATCATCATTAGAAATAATAAGTGGATCGAAAATAATTATGGAGTCAAGTGATATTCTGAGAGTCAGGGCAGGAACGGCAACTGCTTTGGATGTATCAGTAAGTTATTTAGAACAGACTTAAGGAGGTATAAAACATGGCTCTTAATACAGTAAGTTCAGATAGGCTATCTACAAACGTAAAGACCTCTAATTTAGGAACAGAATTATCTAAAAAATTAGGGCAGAATAAAAATTTGATTCTGAACGGAGCATTTCAAATAGCCCAAAGAGGTGTGTCATCTACAACGGCGGGTTACACAACAGTAGATCGTTTTAAAGTAGGTCTAGGAGGTAATGATGAAAGTCCTACATTGAGCCAAGCTGATGTTGCGTCTGGAACAACACCTTATACAAATGGATTCAGAAAGTGTTTTAAAATTACTAATGGTAACCAAACAGGTGGTGCAAGTGCAGGTGATACCCTAGAGTTTCATACTAGACTTGAAGGTCAGGATATTGCTAATAGTGGTTGGAATTACAAATCTGCATCTAGTTTTGTGACTTTATCTTTTTGGATAAAATCAAGTGTTGCACAGACTTTCCCAGGATATTTACATACACAATCTAATCCAGAATACATTTTCCCATTTGAAACAGGTTCTTTAACTGCTGATACTTGGACAAAAATTACAAAAACAATTCCTGGCAACAGCAATTTAGTATTTGATAATGATAATGGTTTTGGATTAAAACTGGCTTTTACAGCTTTCAGGGGAACAGATTTTACAGATAATTCAGTTACCTATGATGCTTGGGCTGCTTATTCGTCTGGTGCAAGGTCAAAAGATCAGACAACAACATGGTACACAACAAATGATGCAACTCTTGAATGTACAGGGATTCAATTAGAAGTAGGTAGTGTGGCAACAGATTTTGAGCATAGGTCATTTGCTGAAGAGCTTCATCTTTGCAAGCGTTACTACCAAACTTACCAACCTTATTATAATTCTGCTCAATATTTAATAACAAATGAAATTGCATCTAATACTGTATTTTTTCATCCAGAGATGAGAGCAACACCAACAGCAACGCATGGTCAATTAAGTTGTAGAGAAAATACTGATAGCTTTGCTAATGTAACTGTCAGTTCAAATTATCTTTTAAATAGTAAAGGTATAAATTACGCTGTAACTAAATCAGGGGCATCAACATCTGATTCATTTATAATTTTTGTAAATAATGCAGAATATGATGCGGAGCTTTAATCTATGACTTACACTTACAAACTTGTTGCAGACAGAACAGATCCTATTACAGGAAAAAAAGAATCAGCACAATTTTTAATAAGAAAAGAAGATGGAGCTTTGATTCCTAAAGATGAAAAAAACACCAACTACCAAGAGTATCTTGAGTGGGTAAAGACAAACACACCTGACCCTGCTGATGTAGAAGCATTAACTTGGGATAGTATCAGAGCTACGAGAGATCAAATATTAAAAGATACAGACTGGACAATGACAACTGGTGCAACTGTAGATCAGGCTCAGTGGGCTGCATATAGACAAGTAATAAGAGATATTCCTCAGACTTATAAAGACAAAACTCCTGATGATGTTGTCTGGCCAACACAACCCTCTACTGCTGGTCCTAATACATAATCTAGAAGATTACTCCCTGTAAAATAAGAACAGAAAAAGAATATAGTAGTTAAACAGTCATGCCATATATTGGAAATGACATAAGGGCAAACGAAGATTACAAAACTATAGATGATATATCAAGTAGTTTTAATGGTAGTACCACTTCTTTTGCTTTACAGGTCGGAGGTTCTGCCCCAGTTCCTTTTCCAAAGTTTGAATCACAATGTATAATATCTGTCGGTGGTGTAGTCCAGGAACCTGATACTACAGGTACAACTGGATTTAAATTTACAGGTACAAATATAGTTTTTAGTTCTGCTCCAGCTGCTGGAGAATCATTCTTCGGAGTGATTCTTGCTGGTGCAGATTATTTAAATGCTGGTGGAACATTCCCAGATGGAACTGTTGCAGTTCCTTCTATAACATTTAGCTCAGATACTGATACAGGAATATTTAAAAGTGGTAATGGATTAGTTTCTATTACTTCTAACGGAACCAAAGTTGCTACCTTCCCAACAGGTCAGGGGTCAAATGGACAGGTACTTGCCACAGATGGTGGAGGAACACTCTCATTCGTTGATCAGTCAGGAGGTGGAGCTGTTGGAGGAGGCTCTGACAAGCTGTTTATGGAGAATGGAACAACCATGACAACTAACTACACATTGGGTACTGAATTTGGAGCTACTTGCAATGCTCTAAGTGCAGGACCAATTACAATTAATGCAGGTGTCACGCTGACTATACCTAGCGGTTCAGTATATACGGTGGTGTAAATTATGCCTATTACATTAAACGGATCAGGAACATTAACAGGACTATCTACAGGAGGGATCAGTGATACAAAAGCTGTAGCAATTGCAGCACAACCTGCAGGTTCTATTTTACAAATGCAAAGTACTTTGAAGACTAATTATACTTCTATGAATAATACTTCTTTTACTGATATAAGTGGACTTTCAGTAAGTATAACTCCACAATTTAGTAATTCAAAAATTATAGTAACTTTAACTTGTTCAATAGGTCATAAAGCTAATGAGTATGGATGTATAAAAATTGTTCAAAATTCTTCTGGAAGTTTTGCAGATATTGATGTTGGTGATGCATACAATTCTGATGCTGGTACTGCTCAGACTCCAGGAAATATAACTACTGATGACCCAACTGATGATTATGGACAATATAAAGTTTTTACTGGATCTTGTACTATAATTCATACTCCAGGAACTACTAACGCTGTAACTTACAAAGCACAATACAAAGGAAATTACAGTAGTAGTTATGGAATATATATTAATAGATCTTTTGATAATAATAATAATATAAGGTCGCAGGGTACTTCTTCAATTACAGTTATGGAGGTGAAAGTATAATGTTAGATCATGAAGCGATAAGAAAAGCTTATCCAGATGCAGTTGTTGTAGATGATGCTACAGGAGCTTTTAAAGAAGATGGGACACAGATAAATATTGTGCAATCTGAAGTAGATGCAGCAAGAGTAATATTAAATAATGAATATTCTGCAAATTTATACAAAACAAAAAGAACAGGATTAGGAGAAATAGCTGGTACAACTTATGAATCTTGGAGAGAACAATTCGATCAATTATTTCGTGATGTAGCTGCTGGCAAGTTTGGTGCAGATGCTCAAACAGGTGAATGGTACACTGCTATTAAAGAAGTTAAAGATACTAACCCAAAACCTAGTTAACATGAGTTCTATTAAATTAACAGCTGATTCTGGAGGAGGTACTTTTGAAATTAAGGCTCCTTCTTCTAGTGGAAATACAAGAGTATTAACTTTACCAGATACACATAATCTTACTTTAGGTGCAGGTAAAATCCTTCAAGTTGTATCAACAACTAAAACTGACACAGCCTCCTCATCTAGTTCGTCATTTGCAGATATATCTGGTATGGCTGTAACAATTACTCCTTCAGCTACATCAAGCAAAATATATTTAACTGGTTATGTTCATTTGGGTATTAATGATTCAAGATACAGTATCTATTTAAAATTTACAGGTGGAAATACTGCAAGTTACATTGGTGATAGCGGTACTGGAGTTGAATGTGCAAATCATGTACGAATGTCTTATCAAAATTCTATTTATGAGCAAAAATCAAGTCCATTAATGTATTTAGATTCACCTAACACAACAAGTGCTATAACATATCAACTACAATGGGCGATTCAAGGTAGTCAAACTGCTTATATAAATCAGTCCCATGCAAGTTCAGATGCCGATAGAGGTCGTACTGCTTCAACATTAACAGCTATGGAGGTAGCAGCATAAATTATTGATATGTTTAGCTCCTCTAAAATAAATAAATAAAAGGATTTTTTTTAATATGGCATTAGACCACGAAGCAATTTATAAGGCATATGCAGGAACAGTAGTTTCCATTGATGATAGTGCAGGAGCATTTGATGCAAGCGGAGCTTCTGTAAGTCTTGACCAGAGCAAGATTGATAGTGCAAGAGCCACTTTAGATGCTGAAGCTGCTGCTGTTAAGTATCAAACAGACAGGACAACCAACGGTTCCACAACGTATGATTCTTATGGTAACCAGCTAGACATGATTTATAAGGACTTAGTGGCAGGAAAGTTTGATACAACTGGTACTTGGGCAACACACATTAAGGCTGTTAAAGACGCAAATCCAAAGCCATAGGAGATAAACAATGACTAGTAGATTAGTTGTTAATAGTGTCAGACATACAGGAGCATCAGCTGATGCACTTACACTTAGTTCAGATGGTAAGGTAACTTTTCCTAATAACACAGGTAATATTCTTCAAGTTGTAGAAGCAGTTAAAACAGATACAGCCACAACAAGCACTTCTACTTTTAATGCAATTGCTGGATTACAGCCACAAATAACACCTGCAAGTTCTTCAAACAAAGTAATGATATTTATTAATTTAAAATGGGGTTTTTCTAACGAAAATAATGATGTTACTTTTAAACTATTTAGAAGCATTGGAGGAACAGAAACAGAAATATTTGCTGGAGCAGCAAATGGTAGTAACCAAGTAGGTTTTTATGGTGCACAAGACGCTTTAGGTAAAGGTCAACATATAATGATGCCTATTTCTTCACAATATTTAGATTCTCCTAGCACAACATCTCAAATAACATATTTAATAAAATGGCATATACAAAGAAGTGCTTCATATAACTATATAAACAGACCGGGCTACGATACAACTAGTTCAGATTATCACCGTACAAGTTCAAGCGTTACGTTAATGGAGGTAGCAGCATAGACTGGTTAGTTTATAAAAATAACAGTAGAATAAGTATATATAACATAAAAAATGTACAGTCAGAGACCATCTAGATCGAGGAAAATACTTGTAGGTTCTTTAGGAATATTGTTTGGTCTGTCTCATCTTGCTTTGATACAGTCAACAGTTAATAAAAAAAGTAGTTTACCTTTAATAAATTTACCTGTAGGACCTTATACAAGTTACATAGCAAGTGTTACAGAGAAAGGATATACCATCAGATATAAATCTCATTCACCAAAGATAATTGAAACCGAAAAACATATAGATAAACCAGCAGGTTTTCTTGGTATGGGTAAAGCAGAAATAAAGACATATGAACAGTCAGTAGCAGGAAAGGCTACTGGAAGCGTCTCAGAGAGCTCTGAACTAACTGAGAAGCAGATTGCATGTATCAAAGCAGAAGGCTCTGGAGAGGCTACAGGGAAGCTTGCAGCAGCTAGTATTACTGCTCCTATAACTCCTACTCTTACAGAGATACCTTATGTTGGATGGTTAGTAGCTGGGTTCTTTAATATGTTTGGACAGAAACAAGGTGCAGAGATAGGTGGCCAGATGGCTAGAGACTTCCAAGACTGTTAGTGCCTGAGATACAGACTATTGGAATAAATTACATAGGGATTAATGCAATCCCACTACCTGATATAAATTTTTCAATACCTCAGACTCCACCTGTAACTTTATCTATTGGATCTCCAATAATAGATGTTCCAGGTTGTGTTAAATATAATCCTGCAAATAAAAATTCTATAGAACTTGTAAATCAGGATGAACGAGGATCTCGTGTTATGTGTGATGGCTCTGTTCCTTGGTTTGAATCTATGGATTATGAACCAGAGAATCTGGTATATGTACAGGAACAGTCAGTCCCTCCTGTAGCTCCACCTCCAGAATTAGAAACACCTCAACCTAATTTAGATATACCAGATACTCCATCGAAAGAAGATGTACCCTGTCCTGGACCCACAGACCAGAGGGTAGGGGATATGCGGAATGCTGAATCCAGGGAAAAGGTTGTATCTCATACGCTCTCAGAAGATGGTCAAACCTGCATAACAAACTATGAATTGACATCACCTGTCGAAAAATTATTACCAACTATACCTCAAGTAAGTACAACAGCTGCAATCGCAGTGGTAGCAACAGCAGCTGCAGCTTCTACACCCCTATTATTAAGGTTAATAAAGCCTTTATTAAAGCAAGCTACTAAGAAAATTAAGGGTTTACTGGGTAAAAAAATAGGTAAACCTTCTCGTGCAGAAATAAAAACTAATCAATATCGTGAGAAAAAAGGACTACCACCTTTAAAGAAAAAATAAAACTTATTTTGGAATCTCATGTTGATGATTAGGAATAACACCATGAGGATTTGCCACGACAACGTCTGCACAAATTTGATGTGCAGGACTATCAGGATGGAAGTATACTCCCAATTTTCGTTGCTCCGCACAATGTTTCAATCTCGATATTTCAAAATCTAATCTTTTATTAGCAACCAGCTGGGCATGATATTGATTTTGTATATCAGCAGCCTTCAGGCAGCCCTCATTATGACGCTTATCAAGTGGTATGGATATTGTAGCTGAGATACCCCATCCAACATTGTGATTGGATTTCTGACCTGTCCTGGTAGGTTTGTAATAGAGTATAGAACCTGGATTGTCTAACACTCCATCGTTGTTGGTATCACTATTGTCGTACACTGGATCGAGCCAAGAGCTTTCATATGGTTCTTTCCATGAATCACTCAGAGTTACAAAGGGAGTAATGTTCAAGGTAGATCCCTGACACTGAACTCCATTGCCATAAGTGTTAGTTATATATGGTCCTTGTAAAACCTGTATTGCCTGATTGGTTACCGACCCACTGGAGTTGGCCACTGGGTTGGCAGTAGCACTGACACCACCTACTTCATTGGCATAGATGGGAGCACTGAATATGTTTAATGCAACTAGTAAATACTTTACTGACTGAACGTGGAAACCGTGTCTGTGACTGAGGTTACCTCGGTGGTCCTCTGGATTATGGTCTGAGATTTTAACCCTGGTTGACTCAAAGTTGTAGTCAGTTGCCAGGGTTTGCTTGAATCTGTTACAGAGAAGTTCGGCATATTTGTAGCATCTAGGCTTGTCCACGTAGAATTAATTCCATTTACTGCTTGGGTTGTACTCGTAGTAGGAGGTACCAAGCTGTTACTATCTGTGCTTATATTATTACCTGTAACTGTATATTGCCAGCCCGTCTGGTATTCAATTACATTTATTGTCTCCGTTACCGTACTGGATGTCTCAGTGTGACTGGTAAGACTACCACTCTGAAAGTTGGGAACGATGGGAACGGCTTCTACAGATACATTCAATGAGCTTAGTACGACCACAGGTATCACACTTTTCAAGATCTTTATCATCTTCTTTTTCTTTGATTGCAAAAGCATGATCTCTTAACTTCATTTGATACTGATCTCACTTACAAATTGACCTGTTGCACTTGTTCCTGCACCGCCCCCTGTTAGTGTAATTGTTGAACTTGAATCGATTGTACCTGCCAATGAACCTGCAGTGCCTGCTGAAGTTGAGGTTTGACTGGATAATGGACTTACAGCACCTACTGTTGGAGCACTACTTACTATTGCGTCTCCTTGAGTAAAACTTTGAGTGAAGCTGAAGGATTCTCCTGCAGTTGCCTGAACAGCGGATAAGGTTGGTATTGAACCTACTCCTGATGCAATAGTCATAGCACCAACAGAGTTAGTAGCTGATCCACCGTCAGGTGTATATTGAGTTGTTACATTATTACCGGAAACGCTATAAGAGCTTCCTATTCTTTCTACATTTGTTGCAGCAGCATTGACCTGGAGCTGAACACTACTAGTTAATTTATGAGTGATATCTGCCTTTACTGGGGCTGCAAACAATAGAAGAAAAGGTATTATCTTCCACATGATGTCTAAGTATAAATATTCATAAGTCTATCATCTATATAAACAAGAATTACATATCAAAAATTGATGCTTGTAGACTATTTTTATATACAAATTTAGATATGTCTTGTACAAAAGATCACAAAGAAGGAGAAGATCCTAAAAAGAAAGGTCCATTCAGTAGACTCAAAGAAAGTATTGATGATAAAGAAGAACAACTAGAAATTCTAGGGACCTTTATTCGGCTGGGTGTAATGGTCTGGGCCGGTTTCATAATTTCTTTGAACTACATAACTTTTCCAGGATTAGCAAAAGATGGTGGACCCAAGGATATCACTTTCATAGCCAGCGTTTTTACGGGATGTTTAGCAACTTTTTCGGTGGATGTAGGTAAGAAAAAGAAAGATGGAAAAGATAAAGAAAAACTACCATCTGCTGTACCTACTCAGACTATAAGAATCGAACAAGCACCTATAAAGATTGTTACCAGTGACAAATAGTGTTAGTAATTAGTTAATGACTTTTAATTATGGAAACTTTAATTACAGAATTAGAAAAACAATTAGTTGATCAGAGGATGGAACTTGGTACAAATATCAAAAATAGTGAGGAAGCTTTGATACGTACAAAGGAAGGTTTCTTGAAAGTAGAAGGTGCTCTTGAGCTTATTAACATCATTAAGACTAAACTTGCAGAGCAAGAGAAAGAAACTGTTGAGGAGATTATAGGGAGTAGCTGATGACTGATGAATTCACAAAAGGACGTTTTAAAGCTTTGGCATTAGTGTCTCAGTTTCTTAAATGCCCTTCTCGTGAATTACTTCTTGAGTCAATCTATAAAGATATAAAGGAAGAAGATCTCCGTTGGGTGACAGATAGATTCCATTATTACACTCTTCGATTGTTAGAGGATGTTGAAGAAAAAATTAAGCATCCTAGAGAATCCAGTAATAACTAGATAAGGAAAATGTATGCACATTAGGGTTGACCTAATGAAGCATGAGTGCCCATGTTCCATACGGAAAATGAACTATTACAAAACCTTATTGTTACCAGTCCAAAGAGTGCGAGAAAAAAATTTAGAGAAAGTATTTTTGAATCGTGGGGATGGAAATGTATGTATTGCGACACCGAGCTTACCGAACAGACTGCAACCATTGATCATATAAAACCAAAATTTAAAGGTGGTCATTCAACTAGAAGTAACATGGGTGCCTGCTGTAGTAAATGTAATTCTAAAAAAGGCTCACAGTTGGTATTTGATTACTTTAATGAGTCTCATCCGTGTTATTCAGAGGCAAAGGCAAGTAAAATAAAAGAATGGACAGATCAACACTTTGTATTGTTGAGTTTAATACCTGAATAAATTAATGGAAGATTTTAGAGGAAGAACAGCCAATGACAGAGCAGCAGCACTGGAGGCTAAATATGATCCAGAAGATGATATTGCATTGAGAAGATTAGGAACACCTGTAGAGGCTAGTTCATTTTTAAATAAGTTTGCAAAAAGTCTTCAAGGTAAAGATATGGGAGAGGTGTAATGAATAAAGATCCTAAAGAATTTTTAGATGGATACGCTATCAATATTAGAAAACTTCAAGATGAAAGAGGTCTTAAGGCTGGGGATAGAGCTCTTAAAGGTTCTGTAGGAAGAGAAATTAATTCTGCAGAGAGAGTAGCTAATTATATGTAATGGCAAGTCGTAAAGAGGCTAAAAGTAAAGCCCAAATGAGAAAAGATAAGATGAAGTGTAATAAGCCCCAGAGGGCTCCTAAAGGTGCTAAACAGAAATATATAGTTAAAGCCTGTGATGATGGTGAACAGAAGATAGTAAGGTTTGGTTACAGAGGTATGCAGGACTTCTTACAACATAAAGATCCAAAACGTAGAGCAAGTTTTAAAGCTCGTCATAGATGTTCAGAGAAGAAAGATAAATTAACACCTGGTTGGTGGGCATGTAATTACAACTGGTAGTTGCTAAAAACAAATTTCACGATAGTTTAGTGTCATGAATTGTTATTACTGCGGTACAGAATTAATACATGTGAATGATTATCGTCTTGATAATGACGATGAGTATAGGGATATTTATGACATGGTTACTAATTTAAAGTGTCCTAGATGTGGAGCCACAGTAGAGACTTACAGAAGACCTATACATGTTATATCTAAGTTACACACAGTAAGAGAAAAAGATGCTAGTTAACTTTTTATTATCAGTAGTACTTTGGGTACAGGTCCCACAGTGGAGTGATGACTGGTCAAAATGTGCTGTAGATGTACCTGATGCTGCTTGTCATTGGTATGTTGCTGCACCAGATAATACATTTGGTGAAGGATTTAACTGGGCTGATGCTCCTTGGTTTGATGCTTATGGTCTTAAAGATATAGCAGCTATAAGTAAATCTACAGTTTTAGAGGAATTACAGGAGGTCGCATGAAATGATGAACTGTTGGCACTGTGGACCAAATGTTCAACTAATTTGGGGAGCAGATTTTAGTGGAGAAGACTATTGTAATGATGAAATTTCTATAGTTAGTAATCTTTCTTGTCCTAAATGTGGATCATATGTAGAGGTTTATTTACCAAAAGATGAGTACAGACCTGATTTTGCTGAAGAAATGATAAAGTCTAATAAAGAAGAACCCATAGATACTGCTCCATGTTCTGTTGAAGATGATACAGCTGTCTGTGATATTTAAATAAGAGACCAAGCTCTATACCATTTAGTAAGAATATATTTTTTACCTTTAGTAGGAGGTAATGCTTCATGCATAGTCTTGAAGTTTGGCCAGCCAAAACTATATAAGTTGTTCCAGAAGATAGCTAGTCCAGGTTCAGGTTTAATTTTTAAATCTAAAAATTTAAAATATGTTTCTCCTCCTTCTTCTACATCATTGAGATAAATCATGAATGTCCATGTTCTTTGACCCATCCATTCACAGTAAGTTTTATACTCAGCGGATAAAGGATGGTAGTAATCCCAATGGCTTTTATAGAATTCACCTTCTTCATACTTCTGACCCTGTATAGATTCTCCCAAGAAAGGATCTAAATTCATATAGTTACCTATCTTTATAGTCAGATCAGCTCCTAGTTTTGTCAGGTGAGGACTGAAATTACAGGTCATAGATGTTCTATATTCAGATATCATCACATAATCATCTTCATTTGATACTGCTGATGGATGTAATTCAGTATCCATATATTCAATAGCTTTATCACATTCTTCTTTACTTAAAAAATTTTTTTGTAAATATATCTGAGTAAAGGGATATTTAAGTTTTTCTGCTGTTTCAGGTATCTTCAGATCATAAAACTTTTTGTAATTTATAAATCTAGGTTTCTTTTTAAAGTTATGTATCTCCATTAATTCCTTGATTTCCTCTTCACCACAGTCATGATATTCTTCCATATGTCTTTTAATCTGAGGCTTACTTGCCCCAC
>VTLG01012542.1_pt1 | contig 12553 bp, 14 predicted proteins | sample 4694571 | NCBI WGS metagenome assembly VTLG01 (sample SAMN12604809, study PRJNA352737) | marine metagenome | biome: ENVO:00000447; feature: ENVO:00000209|ENVO:00000569|ENVO:01000036; material: ENVO:00002151; isolation source: viral sequences binned using virsorter ... | reverse complement strand
GTCGCCAAATGCACCTTTGCATGTTAATGGTACTTGCCAATTGAAACTTTCTAGGGATAATGTAGGATGTTATACAGTACATATAGACAATAATGTTGAGAGTGGCAATACATGTGCTTTAACTTTTCGTGCAGAATGCAGTAGTGCAGGTTTTCTTTTTCAGTCTTGTACAACAAGTGGAACCATGTGTGATGCTCTTGCAATAGATAGACATGGTTCTGTGGGAATTGGTACTGGTACTACTTATGCAAAACTAACTATTGGCAAGGCAGATCACGCAACAGCAGGAACTGCTGGTTTATCTGCTAGACTCGCAATACATCCATATAGTAATACAGGTGGCCCTTATATTTTATATGCATGTACCACTAGTGGCAGTGATGATCGTTTATTATTATTTTATGGAAATAATAGTGGACAACCTCTAATGGGAATTAAGCATACTGGAGCATTTAGTATCGGAAAAGTTTGTCGTGGTGGTTCTGCTTTAAATATTTCTGCACCATCTGATAATGTAAGATCTGCAGCTATCCATTTTAATGTATGTAATGCTAATGCTGGTTATGGAAATTATGCAAATTTAAACGTTTGCTCTTGTGTTAATTTTTACCAACAGACTGCATATTACCACACTGACATTATAATGTCTCTATGTTACTTTAGTGGTGGGGCATGGGGAACTTGTGAAGTTTACAGAACTGATGCTGGTGGTAAAACAAAATTTTGTCAGGATTTAAGTTCAGCTGGTGATATTACAGCATATTCTTCTGATTGTCGTTTGAAATGTAATGTTCTTACAATTACTTGTGCAGTTGATAGGGTTAAATCACTGCGTGGAGTTGAGTTTGAATGGGATTTGGATTATATCAAAAAATGCAATATTCATTTTTATCCATCAGAAAAAGGGAAAACAATTGGTTTTCTTGCACAGGAATTGGAGAATACAGTACCAACAGCTGTCAGGGAAGCACCATTTGAAAGTGGTTTATGTCGAACTGTATCATGGGCAGAAAAATATAAGACAATTAAAGCAGAGAAAATTATACCACTCTTGGTAGAAGCAACCAAAGAACAGCAATCCACTATTGAAAAACAACAACGACAAATAGATAGGTTAACCTGTCAAGTGGAATTACTATTAAGGAAGTGTGCATAGATGGCAAAAGATACAAAAACTGATCCTAAAAATTTCTACCCAAGATATGCAACGAATAATTGTGCAGACTGCAATGACATTTACTACACAAAATGGGGAAGGGTTCGTCAAAACAATTATGATTTATTTCTTCCCGAAAATAATATCATAGCTGCATGTCGTAATGAAAAGGGGTTTTATCCATTTCGTGATGAACGAGGACTAGGAATGTCAGAATTAAGAGAACCCGTGGATTATGTATTGGAATCTAGTGGTGCATTAAGTCTAGGAACAACTGCTGGTACTGATCGTAGCATTTCTGCTGAATTTGGTGGTTCTACACCTCATGCATTATCAGAATATTATGATGCCGCTACAGGAATACCAGCATCTGGTGCAATAGATTTTAGTGATTTTCATGGAAAATCATCTAATACTACTACTTTTGTTTGGTTGTTCGTAAATCTCGGAAAAGAATGGTGTTTTCCGTGTTTGATATGTGATGTGTGTTGTACATTTAATTGTAATATTTATCCCTCTGGTTGTGATGAACATGGTAATTTAACTATTGCTTATGCTGGCCCAACAGGATGGACTACAAGTCCAAGTTGTTCTGATACATATGTTGATCCTTATGGGGATACACCTACGATATCAAGTGCGGCTGTAAATGGAGTTTATTTTACTGGTGGATGGGAACAAAGGATTTGTCCATCATCACTTGCCTGTTTGAGATGTTGGGTAGATCAGGGTATAGGTTATGTTGCTGATTGGATACATGGTACTAATGCTTGTTATTCAACATTTTCTTATCCACCATCTTGGATGTCTAGTTGTCCAAATACATTTGCTGATAGGTATAAATTAGTTTGTGGTAATGATTACTCATCTACTTGGGATAACACCAATTATGATCTTAGTGGTGTTGATTCGGATGATCATCCCATGTTTTGTTGTGTTATTTGCTGGTGTGGTAATTATGGTACTTACGGTAGAAATTATTATGCTCAGAAGAGTTTTATAAATCCTTGTGTTTGTAGTGGTGGAAGTGAATGGGGGTGTTGGGGGTCAGTTTTTACGTCAACTGGATCTACAGGTAACAAATTAGTTAATTATGGAGATCCATCCAATATTTATTCTGGTGCTGGTAGAATAGTTGGTGTTAATGGAACTTTTAGTAGTTATTATGGCCAACAGGGAATACCTTGGAATAATTGGTCTGGTGGAGCATCTTGCAAACATTCAAAAAGATTGTTAACCAATTCACTGGTTTGGGCATCGAAGGGAGCTCTATGATTACTATACCGAAAGAAGTTTATGGATTTCAGATAGACGATGTGGAAATTATAGAGTATGAATTGAGATATAATGATGATTTAAGAAATATTGGAAGCCCGAATGCACATTTGGATAAATATTATTGCCTTTCAAAAAATAATACTAAAATTGGAGATATTATAGCAAGGTATATGGCAAAAGATGATGAACGTTATCAGGAAGAAGAACTCATCCAATTTTTTCAAAACTGGATTGAATCAGTTACATAAATATAAGCAGTTAACTCGACATGAACGAGGATATAAACAACGTAATAGGAGAATAGTAATGGCTACAGAAGAAACGAAAAGCAGTCTTGATTTATCAGAACTTGAATTGACAGAAGCACAGACACATATTAACTTGATTCAGAAAGCATATCGCAAATTGGAGTCGGCACAGTATGCCGCTCGTGAATTAGAAAACGATTTTCGTGATTTAATTAACGTTCATATCCAACAGAAAGGTGGTGATCCGAATCAGCAATACACCTTGAATACCGACACAGGTGTTCTGGAAATTGTGACAGAGGAAATGCAACAACAATTAGGTCAAGCAGATAGTAACGGTGCAGAGCCACCAAGACCATCTTCAGAAGATATTGATCCTACAGGAAATTTTAAATTTGGGGATGAAACTGAAGAAGAAGATGGGAGTGGTTTCGAGGACGCAAGTGTTTAGGAAGGAGATAAATGCCAGTTAAAATTCCAGTTCGTGCCGAATACAATAACTCAGGGAGTCCAACAGGACTCTCTGAGTATCAACTTAATGAATTTGTTGGTTCGTTGTATGGTGGAACAGGGTACAATACATATAGCAACGGAGAAATCCTAATAGGGAATTCTTCTGGTACATTAACAAAAAATACCATACAGGGTGAAGCAGGGAAGATTACTGTCACCAATAATGATGGTGCAATAATAATTTCGTTGGATGCAAATATTGGGTTGAATTCTGCAACCAATTATACTTCTGGAACTGTTAGGGTTCCAAGTCCAAATGCAGTTTCTGTATTTGATTCTATAATTGATGGTGGAACTGGTTATTCAGATGCTACAAATGTAGCGACTACAGGTGGAGCAGCTGGATCATCTGGTTTAACTGTAGATATTACAACCACTGATAATGTGGTCACTGCTGTAACTGTACATAATAGTGGTGCTGGTTATGCAGTGGATGATGTAATTACGATAACTGGTGGAAATGCAGATGCTCAAGTAACAGTTCAGACTGTAGTTATAGGTGGTCTTTCGGTGGATGGATATGGGAATCTTTCTCATAGGGCAGTTAATGCATCTGCTGGAAATACTTTTACTACTTTGGGAAATATCGAAGTACTGAAAGAATTGAAATTGGATTCAAATGGGCATGTAACATTAACAGATAATGAACTGATAACTATTCGGAATGGTATTCAACTAGTCGAGGATGAAACTAATAATAAATATTTGCAATCCGATGGGCAAGATATAGCAATGGCGATTGCTTTAGGGTAATATATGGCTAATTCTTTTCTAACTAAGACACTTCAAGTTACTACCGAGTTAACAGATTTAGTTCCTGTATATACATCAGGACAGGTAGTTGTTCATGCAGTGTTTATTTCTAATATAACAACTTCTGATGTTAGAGTTGATATGGGAGTGTATGATGGCGCAGGAACTAGAAAGTCGTGGATTCTCTTTCAGACCATAGTTCCACCAGAGTCAACTTTGACTATAGAAAAACCAATTAATTTAGAGAGTAGTGCAACATCTACAGAACAGAGAAAGGTGATGACTAAAGCAGCTTCACCTAATGCAATAGAAATAATGGCTTCAGTGTTGGTGATAACATGAAAGTTATTGGTGTACGAGATTACTTTAAGAAGATTTTCAAAAACAAGGAATTTATAGATTTAACTTTATTGAATACAACCGATGAAACGAAAAAGGTTGTTCTGAGAGCTGATCATGATGCTACAACAGATTTGTTGGAATTGAGAATAACAGATGTCATGGATACTTCAACTATAAACATAGTTATAGATTGTGGAGCTTTACCAAGTATATAACGGAGATATAGATGGCAAATCAAACACCATTAAAGGCAGTATTTGACGAAAATGGAAATGTAATTGCATTAGGGCAATATACATCTGGTGATTATATTGGAATAACGAATGGGGGTACAGGTAGTAGTACATTTGGTGTTGGAAATATCCTTGTAACTAATGGAACAAATTCTATGCAAGAAGTTAGTCGAGGTTCTATTATTGCAGGGAATAGTACTGTTACTGTAACAGGTGGTAATACAAACTCTGTTATTGGGGGAAGTGATGTTCTAATAAGTTTTAATGTGGCTAATTTGGATATTTCTACCACAACGGGATTATTGCCTTCTAGTAGAATTCAATATGCATCCACTGAAGTTTGGGATGAGTCTGATGTTAATCACGATCTAGGGGAAACAGAGTTTTAATAGGAGATAAAAATGGCAGTTCCAAGTTCAAGAGCAACTTTAATAGGTTATTGCAAACGTAGGTTGGGTAACGGTGTTATTGATATCAATATTTCAACAGACCAAGAAAGTGATATAATTGATGATGCATTATCTTACTATCAGGACTACCATTATGATGCTATTCATAGAACATATTTAAAACATCAGGTTACAGCATCCGATAAAACAAATGGATATATTTCTATTGGAACTAGTGTAACAGGTGTTGTTAATGTATATCCAATTAATTCTTCTTCAACTGTGAATATGTTTGATCTTAGATATCAAATACGATTGAATGATTTATTTGACTTTTCTAGCGCACAAATGATGCACTATTCGATGGTATCTAGTCATTTGAGTACCATTGATAATTTGTTAGTTGGAACACATCCATTTGATTTCAGTCGGCATGAGGATAAATTATATATCTATATGGATTGGACTAATGATGTAGCTACAGATGAGTATTTACTAGTGGAATGTTATGCAATATTAGATCCAGATACACACACTTCTGTCTATAACGATAGATGGTTGAAAAGATATGCAACTGCATTGATGAAAAGACAATGGGGTCAGAATTTGAGCAAATATGAAGGGTTACAACTACCTGGCGGTGTAACTTTTAGTGGAGCAACATTAATGCAAGAAGCAACAACGGAAATTGAAACCCTTGAAACACAGATGCAAATGAATTACGAAGAAATGCCACAATTTTTAGTGGGGTAAGGTATGGCAACCAGATCAGCATTTACACATAATACATCTACGATAGAACAAGATTTAGTTCAAAACATGGTAGATGAAGTAATACAAATAGTTGGGTTTGATCTAAAATATTTGCCTAGAACTAGAAACAACATAGATACACTATTTGATGATGCCGAAAGAGAATCTTTTAGTACAGCACATACCCTCGAAATGTATTTTGGTCAAGATACCATACAGGGATTTGGTGGTGGCGGAGATGTTATCGGAAGATTTGGTCTTGAAATTTTAGATACTTGTCAGTTAGTTTGTTCTGTAAAGAGATTTGCTGATGTTATAACAGCTGCCGATTCAAATATTATTAGACCCCAAGAAGGTGATTTGATATACATACCAATGTCATCACAGATATATGAGATTACTTTTACTGAAGATATGATTCCATTTTTTCAATTGGGTAAAAATTATGTTTGGCAGATGGAAACTTCCTTATTCCGTTATGGTCAAGAGGATCTCAGTACAGGAATTACAGAAGTTGATGCAGTAGAAAGTCAGGCAGATACATTTACACAAAGTACTGATATAGAAACAGATGCAGATAGTGGTATTGTAGACTTTACAGAATCTAACCCATTTGGTACATTTTAATGCTAGGAACAACTTTTTATAACGAATCTATTAGAAAAGCACTGGTTGCGTTTGGTACACTTTTTAATAATGTTACTATTAGAAGATCAAATACTTCTGGTGACATACAATCTTATGTTGTACCATTAGCATATGCACCCAGAGCGAGATTTTTACAAGATCTAGCACAACAAGCAACTAATGCAGAAGTTCAATATACATTGCCACGAATGAGTTTTGAGTGGACATCATTGACATATGATTCAATGAGAAAACTTAATACCATGCAAAAAACGGCAATAACATATAAAACTCTAACATTTACAGTTAATAGACCATTGTTTCAAGTTGGTGAAATGATTACAGGTGGAACTAGTGCGAAAACTGCATATGTTATTGATCAACCATCTGGTACAACGATGAGAATACGAGATGCTAGTGGTTCTTTTACCGATAGTGAAGTAATTACTGGGTCTACCTCTGGTTTTACGGCATCTTTGATTTCTAGTAGTGCAGAAGCATCGGATAGCACAAAAGTTATCACATTTTGGCAGAGAGTTCCATATAATCTTGATATAGCACTTGCTCTTGGTTGCGAAACAACAGAAGATGGTTTGAAGATTGTAGAACAAATTCTTCCGTATTTTACACCAGAATTAACAGTGAGTATTAATGATGTAATGAAACATGATATGCCTATTGTTTTGATGGATGTATCACAAGAAGATCAATGGGAAGGTGCATTAACACAGGAACGAAGATTTATTACATGGACATTAAATTTCCAACTGAAAACATATCTATATGGCCCAGCAAAAGATTCGGGTCTAGTAACTGAAGCAATAACACAGATGTACTCAAATACCTTTAATACTTTTGATGATACGCAAGTTGCTCTGGATAAGGCAAATATCAGAATAACACAAGTACCTAATCCAGTGACTGCTGATGCTGATGATTCATCAACTGTAACAAAAACACTTACGGATAACATATAAGATGCCAAAGAAAGTAGATCTTAAATTAGATGGTTTGTTTGATCTTGATGTAGATGATAATTCTTTTATCGAGGTAGAACCAGATGAAACAGATGTTGTTGAATCTAACCCCAAAGAAAGGGAAGTGGATACTGAAGAAGATTATGTCAAAAGTCGTGATAATTACTATAAATTGATTGCAAAAGGAAATGATGCAATGGAATATGTTTTGGATGTTGCTAAACAAACAGACAAGGCAAGGGATTTTGAAGTTTTTGGTCAACTTTTGAAGCAAACATCAGAGATAAACAAGGAATTAATTGATTTACAGATTAGAATGGAAAATTTAAAATCTATTGAAAGAAAAGGGAATCCAACGAAAGTTACAAACGCATTATTTGTGGGTTCAACTGCTGATTTACAAAAGTTAATAAATGGGAAGTCGGATGGCGGAACAGAAGACGATTAATTATCTAGGAAATCCTTTACTAAAACGTGCAAATGTTCCTATGGATTTTTCAGAGGAACAAATTGAAGAATATGTTAAGTGTTCTAAAGATCCTATTCATTTTATCAAAAACTACATACAGATTGTCAACGTTGATGAAGGACTTGTACCGTTTAATTTGTGGGATTTCCAAGAAGATATGATTGGAAAATTTCATGAGAACCGTTTTGTTATATGCAAGATGCCAAGACAGACGGGAAAATCAACTACAATTATTGCCTACTTGTTGCATTTTGTTCTTTATAATCAAGATGTTCGGGTGGGAATATTAGCAAATAAGGGTGTTACAGCTAGAGAATTACTAGGAAGATGGAAATTGGCATATGAAAATCTTCCTTTATGGTTACAACAAGGAGTCGTGGAGTGGAACAAGGGAAATATTGAACTAGAAAATGGGTCAAAAATCCTTGCATCATCCACATCGTCATCAGCAATTAGGGGTGGTACTTTTAATATTATATTTTTGGATGAATTTGCATTTGTGCCAGATAATATTGCTGAAGATTTTTTTAGGTCAGTCTATCCAACAATATCTTCTGGAAATACAACTAAAGTTTTAATTGTTTCAACACCAAACGGGATGAATCAATTTTACAAAATGTGGACTGATTCAGTTGAAGGAAGAAGTGATTACTTACCAATCGATGTTCATTGGTCAGAAGTGCCTGGCCGTGATAAAGAATGGAAAGAACAGACCATCAGAAACACATCTGAAGATCAATTCAGAATCGAATTTGAAACAGAATTTATAGGTTCAACAAACACATTAATTTCACCATCTAAACTAACAAAATTAGTCTATAAAGAACCATTAGCAAGCAAAGATGGGTATGATGTTTGGGAAAAGGCGAAAGATAATCGTTCCTATTTTATGTCATGTGATGTTGCAAGAGGTGCAGGAAAGGATTTTAGTGCCTTTACCGTTATTGATATAACAGATACCCCATATAAATTAGTGGCAAGATACAAGAACAATCAAATATCACCGTTACTATATCCAACTGTTATCGCAAAGGTAGCACAGGATTATCATGATGCACATGTTTTATTAGAAGTTAATGATATCGGTGGGCAAGTTGCCGATACCCTACATCATGATTTGGAGTATGAAAATATATTGACATCAACGGTGAAGGGTCGTTCTGGTCAGGTTTTATCATCGGGTTTTTCCAGAGGTACAGATTTAGGAATTAAGACAACTGCTCAAGTTAAACGGATTGGATGTCGAGTTCTTAAAAATCTTATTGAGGAAGATCAATTATTGATACCTGATTTATTGACTATTGCAGAATTGTCTTGTTTTGCAATTAAAGGAAAAAGTTATGCCGCTACGGAAGGAGCTCATGATGATATAGTAATGTCACTTGTACTATTTGCATGGGTTGCAAACCAAAGGTATTTCAAGGATTTAATGGATCAAGATTTAAGACTAAAATTGTATGAGGAACGGATGAGAGAAATTGAAGATGATTTAACTCCATTTGGTTTTATTGAAACTGGATTAGAAGCAGAAACTTTCGTGGATAATACTGGTCAAACGTGGACTGTTGTAGAGGATAATATCTGAAAAAGTATTTTTTTATAAATAACTATACAACAGAAAGATACGATTTTTAGGGAAAGTTTCAGTAAATTAAAAATTGAGTTTAAGGAGAAAAGAAATGGCATTTCAAGTTAGTCCAGGCGTAAACGTTTCGGAAATTGATGCTACTAACGTGGTTCCTGCTGTCAGTACGTCTGATGCAGGATTTGCCGCTGCTTTCGTATGGGGGCCGGCAGATAAAATTACTACGATAGCATCAGAAGTTGCTTTAGTAGATACATTCGGAAAACCAGACTCCGACACACAGACAAACTGGTATACAGCGGCAAGTTTTCTTGCTTATGCAGGGGCATTGCAAGTAGTCAGAACATTGGGATCAACCGCACTTAATGCATTAGATGGAGCTTCTGTTTCGGGAGAAGGTGCTGTATCTACTTTAAATCAAGGTGTTGTTGATGAACTTGGTACTATAGTTGCTGGTGATGGTTATGCAACCGCAACTGGGTTGGCAACTACTGTTGCACCAGCTGGTGGTTCGGGTGCTACTGTTGATATAGTTGCTGATGCTGGTGGTCAGATTACTTCAGTTACAGTCAATGCTGGTGGTCAGACTTATAAGTCTGGTGACATATTAACTATAGTTCAAGGTGGTGGAAATGGTGGTACTGTTGAGGTTGGAGGAGTAGCAAATGCTATTACATTGGGAACAACCACATTTACACCAAGTGCTACTTGGAATGGTGGATCAGACCAAACAGGTGCATCTTCTGGTGCTACTACTGTTAGTCCAGCAGGGGGTACAGGTGCTACATTTACGGTAACAACTACTTCTAGTGGTACTTCTGTTACAGTAGTGACAATATCTGCCGCGGGTTCGGGATATAATTCTGGTGATGTTATAACTATTGAAGATCCTGGCTCTACCGATGAGACAATTAAAGTTGTTGTGGAAACGGTTACTTCTACTGGTGGAGTTTTGGTTGCCAATGAAGATGACTTTGATGCAAACTCAACTTCTGGTCAGAAATCAACTATTGCTGGAACTGCTAGTTTTGTTGCTAGATATTCTGGTACATTAGGAAATGCAATTCAAGTTGGTTTATTTCATCAGACAGGTACACTTGCAGGATGGGATGGAAATTTTGTACAGAATGGCGCAACAAAAACAATTGAATTTGGTGATCTTTTTGATAGGGCTCCAAATACATCCTCACACGTTCTTAGTAAAAATGGTGGAACTGATGTTAATGATGAGGTTCATATAGTTGTTGTTGATCGAACAGGTGCTATTTCTGGTACGGCTGGTACTGTTATTGAAAAATTTGCACATGTTTCTTTGTGTTCTGATGCAAAAAACGATCAAGGAAATAGTAATTGGATCAAAGATGTAATTCGTAGAGATTCTAGGTACATCTATGCTACAGGTCAGTGGGATAACATTCAATCACAGTGGGAAGATAAAACTTCTTCTGGCACGACACCATTTACCGATGCAGGCGCACAATCAATAAACTTATCAGGTGGAACGGATGTCAATTCTTCTTCTGCTAGTGGTGGAGGAAATACTGCCGCTAGAAGATATGTTGCTGATAAAGGGTATTATCTCTTTAGGGATGTTGATTCGGTTGATGTTGGGTTACTTATTACTGGGGAAGATGATACTTCTGGTACATTGACAGCAGATCTTATTGATAACGTTGCTGAATATCGTAAAGATGCAGTCGTTTTCTATTCTATAGATAGGACGAAAAGTGTCAATAATTCGGCACAATCTACCAAGGGTGACAACCTAAAAACTTATATAACTAGTACTATAAATAAGAATAGTTCTTATGCTGTTATGGATTCTGGTTGGAAACGAACATATAATCGTTATACCGATACATATGTTGATGTTCCTCTTAATGGTGATATTGCAGGACTTTGTGTTGCAACAGATCAATCAAGGGATGCATGGTGGAGTCCAGCTGGATTTAGTCGTGGGCAAATCAGGAATGTAGTAAAACTATGGTACAATCCAGACAAAGCAGAAAGAGATAAAATTTACAAAGTAGGTGTCAATCCAGTGGTTGCAATGCCAGGCGCAGGAACGATACTCTATGGTGATAAGACTAGTTTACAGAAACCTAGTGCGTTTGATAGAATTAATGTTCGTAGATTGTTTATCGTATTAGAGAAAGCAATTTCCAGAGCAGCTAAATTTATGTTATTTGAGTTTAATGATGAGTTCACTAGATCAACTTTTAGAAATATGGTTGAACCTTTCTTGGGTGAAATCAAGACAAGACGTGGTATCTACGACTACAAAGTAGTATGCGATACTAGTAATAATACTGGTGAGGTTATTGATAGAAATGAATTTGTTGGTGACATCTATATTAAACCAGCACGATCTATTAATTTCATTCAATTAAACTTTGTTGCTGTTAGAACAGGTGTCGATTTCTCAGAAGTCGCGGGTTAATTAAAGGAGAAAATAAAAGATGGCATTTAATGTAAATCAATTTAGAAATGCACTTGCTGGTGGTGGTGCAAGACCTAACCTGTTTGCGGTTGATATCAAACCGCCAGCAGCGGTTAGTGATTCTAGTAATGGTGCGAATGTTATACCGTTTCTAGTCCAGACCAGTAGTTTGCCATCGTTGACTATAGGCCCAATCGAAGTTCCTTATTTCGGTAGAGTATATAAGTTGGCAGGAAACCAAACTTTTGAAGATTGGACAACTACCATTATCAACGATGAAGATTTTGCCGTTAAGAAATACATTGAAGAATGGATGGAAGTAATAAATGGCAAAGCAACTAACTTATCAAGTTATGGAACCCCACAGGATTATCAGGCAAATGCTAGGGTTATCCAGTTTGGGAAAGATGGAACACCGATTCGGGAATATGCAATGATAGGTGCATGGCCTACTTCATTAGCAGCCGTAGAATTGGGTTGGGATAGCAATGATGCCCTTGAAACATTTGATGTTACATGGGCATTCTCATGGTGGGAAGATAAAGATCTCACTAATGATGGTACATTCACGTTTAGTGGTGCTATTGAAGTTCCTGGCCTTGGTGGAATCAACGTCCGTTTCGATTACTAAAACAAATAAGAGTGGGGGAGAAATCCCCCACTTATTTACATAGGATAGATTAATGGCAAAATTTTTCGGTTTTGAGGTCACACGACCCAAAAAACAATTGCAGACATTTGCAGCTAAAGAAAATGATGATGGTGCATTGAACCTTGCCGCTGGTGGTGC
>VTLG01000346.1_pt1 | contig 12553 bp, 13 predicted proteins | sample 4694571 | NCBI WGS metagenome assembly VTLG01 (sample SAMN12604809, study PRJNA352737) | marine metagenome | biome: ENVO:00000447; feature: ENVO:00000209|ENVO:00000569|ENVO:01000036; material: ENVO:00002151; isolation source: viral sequences binned using virsorter ... | reverse complement strand
TGACTGAAGAAATTCAAAAGGTAGAAAGAGCAGAGCCAGATGCTTTAAAAACAGGTGACTTTGTATCTTGGAACGCTAGTGGAGGTCGAGCTAGGGGAAAAATTACAAGAATTGTACGCGATGGAAAAATAGATGTTCCTAGCAGTTCTTTTGTAATTAATGGCACACCAGAAGACCCTGCTGCTTTAATACAGGTTTATAGAGATGGTGAGTCTACTGATATCTATGCAGGGCATCGATTTTCGGCACTTACAAAAATTGCCGATATTAGAGCGATTGATGCTGGAGATAAATTTGAGCGTAAAGAAGTTACGGACTTTAAAAATGTGAAATCCAGAACATTTGAGTTTCCATTTAGCTCTGAATTTGCCGTAAAACGATATTTTGGTAACGAAGTGTTAAGCCACGATGAAGGTGCAGCAGATTTATCTCGATTAAATGATGGCGGTGCTGTCTTGTTCAATCACGATATGAACAAACCAATTGGTGTTGTTGAACGTGCTTATATAGATCCAGAAGATAAGCGCGGATACGCTAAAATTCGCTTCTCACGCAATAAATTCGCTTCTGAAGTCTTAGAAGACGTTAAAGATGGTATTTTACGCGGTATTTCTTTTGGTTATCAAATAAATGATATGGAGGAAATGGAGGATGGGATGCGCGCAACCAACTGGTCTGTCCACGAATTATCGGTTGTAACTGTTCCGGCAGATCCCACAATTGGAATAGGAAGAAGTTTGATAGAACCCTCACAAGGTAATAGTATTAATATAGAAGATAAGTCTCCTCAAGAGGAGATAAATTCTGCGGAAGTATCCGCATCACCCTCGGTTCGTACTATGGAAGAATCAACTAAAGAAACTGCGGTTGAGGCGGAGAAATCCGTTGATATCGACATCAAAGCCGAAATTCAACGTGCTATTGATGAAAACAATGCTCGTACAGCATCAATCACTTCGTTATGTCGTGAGTTTGGAAAGTATGGAGCAGAAGAGCTTGCTGACACACTTATAAAGGGAAATAAAACCCCCGAAGAAGCTAAAGCAGCAATCCTCGACCTTGTTAAAAACAAGGCAGAGGTTCGTAATACACCCATTCGTTCAACAGACATGACACAAAACGATGTTGGCTTAGACCAAAAAGAAGTAAAGCGTTTCTCTTTCTTAAGAGCATTAAACGCTCTAGCAAACCCAACAGATCGCGCTGCACAAGAAGCAGCAGCTTTCGAGAGAGAAGTTTCTGATGCAGCTTCTAAGAAGTATGAGAAGCCAGCAAACGGAATTCTTGTTCCTAACGAAGTCTTAAGAAGAGACTTAAACGTAGGTACAGCAACCGCTGGTGGTAACTTAGTTCCTACAGAACTACTTGCTGGATCATTTATTGACATTCTTAGAAAGAGAATGGCTGTGATGGCAACTAATCCAACAATGCTTACTGGATTGTCTGGAAACGTAGCAATACCCAGGATGACATCTACATCAACTGCGTATTTCGTGGGTGAGTCTGGCGCTCCAACTGAAAGTCAACAGGCGTTTGACCAGGTCAACATGACACCTAAGACGATTGGTGCATTTGTTGACTACTCTCGCAGATTACTTCTTCAGTCTTCTATAGACGTTGAAGCTATGATTAGGGATGATATAGCTCGCGTTATTGCTACAAAGCTTGATAATGCAGCTATCTATGGATCTGGTAGTTCTAACGAGCCACTAGGTATCAAAGATACAACTGGCGTAGGTACAGGAACTATTACTACATTTGGTACATTTGCTGAGTATATAGCACTTGAGACAGATGTAGCAGCAGCAAACGCTGATGTAGCTAATATGTTCTACCTAATCAACGCTTCTGCTAGAGGTGCTTTGAAGTCAACAGAAAAGGCTACAAACACAGGTCAGTTCGTGTTTGAAAACAACGAAATTAACGGCTATCCAGCTATTGTTTCTAATCAGCTTGCAAACAACGATGTACTCTTCGGAGACTTCTCACAGTTTGTGATTGGTATGTGGTCAGGTTTAGATCTAACTGTAGATCCATATGCAAACGCAACAAGCGGTAGCGTAAGAATAATCGCGTTACAAGACGTAGATTTCGCCGTCAAGCAACCAACTGCGTTCTCCTTCGGAACATAACATGAAGGTTAAATTGCTAAGAGCAACAATGATAGCTGGCACTCCTACGAGTGTCGGCACTATCGTTGATGTTGAAGAGCAAACTGGTCAGTATTTGATAGCAGTAGAAAAAGCTGAACTAGCCGTTGAGGTTTGTGAAGCTCCTATTGCCAGTAAAGAACCAGTTGTCGAGCCAGAGCCTACCGATAGTGACGAAGTTGACTTTTCTCAAATGACTAAAGCTCAACTTGAGGCTTATGGTCGTACTCTTGGAATAGAACTCGATAAAAGACAAAACAAAACTACTCTAATTTCAGAATTAGAGAAGTATATTTCTTAATAGGAGGAATCTTAAAATGTCTGTTTTACAGCAAAACTTAGACAAATTAACTATTACTGCTGGCGTTGCTACTGCTGCTGTAACTAGCACAGCTACATCTAGTGCTATTGATCTTCTCGAATTTGATGGAGATGTATTGCTTATCTTAGATTCTGCTGCTGGTGGTGGTTCTAGTCCAACATTAGACGTAAAGTTAACTGAGTCTGACGCTAGTGGTGGTACTTACACAGACCTCTCAGGAGCTACTTTTACACAAGTTACTGGTTCTGCATCAATGCAGACACTTGTAATTAATAAAGATACTTCTAAGCGTTATATCAAGATTGTACAAACAATCGGTGGATCATCACCTACATTTACTTTCAGCATCAACTTAGTTGGTGTCAAGAAGTATAGCTAAAAGGTTAGCCCTCAACCGAGGGCTTTTTTTTTCTTATGACATTTAGTGAGGACATAGACACTTTTTTTGGTGATTTTTCTGATAATGTCGTTTATCAAGGTGTCATTTATAAAGGGATATTAGAACAACCAGATGAAGTAATTGCTGATGGTGTTGTTTTGACTACTGATTATGAATTAACTGTAAAAAATAGTGACCTAGGTTCTTTAGCTTTTGATACAGAAATAGATGTAAGTGATATTACATACAAAGTAAGAAATATAAGAAAGATAGATGATGGTACATTATGTAAAATTTCATTAACTAAGAAGTGATATGGCAACAAAAAGAGAGCGAATATTAGCAGCAATAAAAACAAGTCTTGCTAATACTGTTGGAGTAGGCACTAGAATTTACAGGTCTAGAGCAGAGGCTTTAACAAGATCAGAAACGCCAGCGCTTATAATCGAGCCTATTAGTGATACTCCAGAAGATACACAAGCATTTAATAATAAAGTTAATTGGGAATTCAAAATAAGAGTATCTGTTGTGGTAAGAGGTGCTATACCAGATCAAGTTGCAGATCCTACTATAGAAAGTTTACATACTAAAGTTTTGACTGATCCATCTGTAGGTGGATTAGCTCTTGATATTAGACCATCCACAACTACTTTTGAAATATTAGAAGCAGATCAACCAGCAGGGGTTATCGGTTGCGAGTTTGATATTTCATATCGAACTTCATATAACAGTTTGACTACATAATTCTTTTGTAATATGAACCCTAACAACCCTGACCGATTATTATGAGTAATGAACACCAAGGCGAGGGTGGAACTTTCCTTCTTGATCCAGAGACAGGGGAGCTTACACTTATCCAACAAACAAATCCACCTGAGACATCAATTGAGGTAAAAACTGATGGCATTGCTGACAAGAAAAAGAGTAATCCTAATCGAGGCCGAAAGCAGTTACGGAAATGATCCAACTATAGTTGCTGCTGACGCTGTTCTCGTAAGAGATCTTTCAATAACACCACAATCAAGTGATGTTGTAAGTAGAGAACTTATAAGGCCATATTTAGGAGCATCTGAGCAGCTTCTAGCAAATACAAGAGTCGAATGTACATTTGCGGTAGAACTATGCGGAAGCGGCACAGCCGGAACGGCGCCCAGGTACGGAGATGCCCTCAAGGCGTGTGGGATGTCGGAGACTATTGTGGCAAATACACGAGTCACTTACGCCCCAGTATCAAGTTCTTTTTCTAGCGTTACTATTCACTACAACATAGATGGCGTAAGACATAAAGTGACCGGGGCAAGAGGAACTGTGGAGTTGTCAGCGGAGGTAGGTCAAATCCCAGTTCTAAACTTTACTATGCAGGGCATATATGTAGCTCCTGATGATAGTGCGCTACCAACAGTTTCATATGGCGCACAGGATGAGCCTCTTATCTTCAAAAATGGCAATACAAGCAGCTTTCAGTTATTGTCATACGCTGGTGCATTGCAATCTGTAACTTTCGATTTAGGTAATGAATTAATTTATCAAGAGCTTGTTGGAGGAACTAAACAAGTATTGTTAGTTGACAGACAGGCTTCTGGCTCTGTAACTCTTGAAGCTCCAACACTTGCACAAAAAGACTTTTTTGCTGCTGCTTTAACTGATACTTCTCTTGGTAATTTACAGTTTACTCACGGAACTGCTGCTGGAAATATTGTTCAATTTACATCAAGTAAAGTTGATATAGGTGATGTTAACTATGGTGACATTGATGGTATTGCAAGTTTGGAGATTCCATACACATTAGTACCAAGTACATCTGGTAACGATGAGTTCGCGATTATCTACACTTAACGAATGTTGACTTTGCCGCTAGAGTGTAGAAGTATATTTATTTCTACACTTTATGGCTTTTGTAAGAAAAAAGAACAAAACATTTAAATGGCCTGTTGTTGTTCGTGAACCAAGCGCTACTGATGCTGGAGTTTTTGATGAAAGTGAATTCATTGCTGTTTTCAAAAGATTAAAAGTAAGTGAGTATCAAAAAGCAGTAGAAGAAAAAACTGAATTTGAAATGATGAAAATGATGCTTGTTGGATGGGAGGAGATGAAAGAAGAAGATGGTGAAGATATACCTTTTAATAACCAAAACCTAAAAGATATGATGGAGGACTCTTACTGGTTAAAAGCAGTTTCTAATTCATATACTGCATCACTTATAGATGAAAAAGTAAAAAACTAAAAGAGGCAGTTCTTTATTGGTTAGATTCTGGAAAAGAAGTAATTGACCAAACACAAGATGATGCAAAAGCATTTGGATTAGAACTGCCGCAAGAAAAGAAAAAAGAAGAAGATTTTGAAGTATTAGAAGATAACTGGGATGCATTGATGATTTTCTGTAATATGCAGACACAATGGAGTACTTCTTTTGGTGGTTTAGTAGGATTAAAGTATGAGATACTTCTTATGCAAGGAGGCTTGTTTGACCTTTACAATATTACAGAAAGGTCTAAAATCTTAGAAGAGATCCAAATTATGGAAGCTACTGCCTTGAAAGAATTAAATAAGGAAAGTAAATAATATGGCTGAGTCAGTAACAGTAGTTGGTATACAATTTAAAGCTGGAGGAGACGCACAGGTTGCTAAAGCTTTCAAAAGATTAGGCAGAGAAGCTGGTGTATTAAAAAAGAATTTTGGAAGTTTAAGTGATAAGCAATTACAAAAAGTAAAAACACAATTATTAGCTGTTAATAAAGCTACCGGAAACAGTATTAATAGTATGCAAGCACAGAAAACTGCTTTGCAAGGTTTGCGTAACATGGCAGATGTTACTGGTAATGAATTTAAACAGTTAACCAAAGATATTGCTTTATTAGATCAAAAAATGAAACAAGCCTCTGGTGGTGGGGGCGCTGGTGGATTGAAAGGGAGATTAAAAGGTTTAGCAAAAGGTGCTGGTGCTATAGCTGCTGGTGGTATTTTTGGAGGGCCAGAAGGTGCAGTTGGTGGTGCTATTGGTTTAAAGGTTGGCGGCCCTGCTGGTGCTGCTGTTGGTGCTGCAATCGGCGCACAAGTTGGAATGGTTAGACAGCAAATATCTGAACTGGCTCAATATTCTGCTGCTTTAGGTTTACAAAGAAAAGCATTGAGACTAGTTATAAACGATACTGGTAAATTCAACAAAGCGCAAAAATTCCTACTTACAACATCAAGAGAATTAGCAATACCACAGGATGTTATTACAAGACAATTTACATCTTTAACTGCCTCAGTTGTTGGTGCTGGACAATCAGTCTCTGATGCAGAAGAAGTATTTGCTGCAATAGCTGCTGGTATTAGAGGTACAGGTGGAAATTTAGAAGATATGAAAGCTGCTATGCGAGCAACTAGCCAGGTGTTCTCGAAAGGCAAGGTAAGCGCCGAAGAATTGAGACAACAGCTCGGCGAGAGGCTACCAGGTGCGTTTACTTTATTCGCTGAATCTATGGATAAAACACCAGCAGAATTAGATAAGGCATTAGAGCAAGGTAAGGTTACGCTTGATGACTTTATGAAGTTTGCAAAGAAATTATTCTCAACTTATGGAGAAAATGCAAAAATTCTTGCAAAAGGCCCAGAAGCTGCTGGCGACAGATTAACAACAGCTATATCAGAACTAAAAGATAATATTGGTTCTTTACTACTACCTATAGGTGCTGGATTCCAGAAAACATTTTCGGCAATTGTGGAGGATATAAATAAAGCTATAACTGCTTTTAAAAAATTTATGGGAATTGGTAAAGAAAATCAAAGAGAAAATTTAGAAAATATATACAAAAGAGCAAATGATAAACTTACAAGAATGATTAGGAGAGGTCAAGATGGTAAAGAATTAGAACGTGCTTTGCAGCAAAGAAATAGAGCTTTATTAAATTTAACTAATTTTTATAACGAAAATCCGTCAGATGATGGAACAGGTACAGGAGACGGAACAGGAGGTGGAACAGGAGGTGGAACAGGAAGTGGTGATAAAGAGTTAGGTGGGATAGCACAGGGCGCACAAAAATATTTCAGTACAATCAAGAGCTTTGCAGAGGAAACTGGTGCAGCAGTAGCTAAAGCATTTCAAGGAATGGAGGATGCGTTAGTTAAATTTGTGATGACAGGTAAATTAAACTTTTCTGACCTAACCCGATCAATACTTGCTGACATGGCAAGAATTGCAATTAGACAAGCAATAATGAAACCATTTACAGGATTTATAGAGGGTTTATTTAGTGCAAACGGCAATGCATTTGCAGCTAATGGCGTTGTTCCATATCGCAAAGGTGGTGTTGTTAATTCACCAACATATTTTAGATACGGAGGATCTAACCTTGGCATCATGGGAGAAGCTGGCCCGGAAGCAATCATGCCGCTGAAACGTGGTCGTGGTGGTAAATTGGGTGTTATTGCACAGGGCGGTGGCGCTGGTAATATAACTGTAAATGTTGATGCTTCTGGTAGTTCTGTTGAAGGTGATGGTGACGGAGGTCGTCAGCTTGGAGAGGTTATTGCAGCAGCGATACAATCAGAATTAATTCAACAAAAAAGACCAGGAGGTATTCTTGCATAATGGCAACTTTTCCAAGTATTGAACCAAGTTTTCCAGTAAGAAAAATATCAAAGCCAAATACAAGAACAGTAAAGCTTGGTGATGGGTATGAACATAGATTATTGTTTGGATTAAATCAAAATCCAAAAGTTTTTAATCTTACATGGAAAAATATTACAGAAAATGATAGTGATACTATTGAGACATTTTTAGATGCAAGAGCAGTTGATAATCAAAGTTTTACATACACACCACCTAATGAATCAAGTTCCATGCAATTTAAATGCACGGATTGGAGTAAAAATATGGAGTTTCCAAGTAGAGCTACAATACAAGCTACTTTTACACAAGTATTTGAACCAGCATAGTTATGGCAACTACATGGAGTGCTAACACTAGCTTATCTTTAGGAAATATAATTGCTCCAACATCAGCTAATGCTGGCTTGTTTTTTAAAGTTACAGTAGCTGGTACTACAGGTTCTTCTGAGCCAAATTGGGCGACATCAATTGGAGTAACAGTATACGATAACAATGTTCAATATGTTTCATTTAGTGCTACTTTTAGTGATTTACAGCCTATAAATCCAAGTGCAATTATTGAATTGTATACCTTGCAATTATCAAATACATTGCATGGTGATACTACAATATATCGATTTCACTCTGGCAGTAATATGAATGCCAATGGCAAAATAATTTGGGCTGGTAATGAGTATTTAAGATTTCCAATACAAATTTCTGGGTTTGCATTTCAAAATGGACAAATACCTCGTCCAAAATTAGCTGTAAGTAACGCGACAGGACTTATCTCTGCAATATTATTAACTGTAAATCAAACAACTGCTGGAAATGATTTAACAGGCGCTACAGTTACAAGAATAAGAACACTAGCTAAATTTTTAGACGCTAATAATTTCACTGGTGGTAGTAATCCATATGGTACTCCAGATCCTACAGCAGAATTTCCTAAAGAAATTTATTCTATAGATAGAAAAGCTACTGAAACGAGAGATTTAGTCGAATTTGAGCTAAGTTCTGTATTAGATTTAGTTGGTATTACCTGTCCAAAAAGACAATGCACAAGGGCTGAATTTCCTTCTATAGGAACTTTTGAGTAATGAAATGGAAAAATGATGCATTAATTCATGCACAAGCAGAAGATCCAAAAGAATCTGTTGGTGTTTTATTAAATATTCGAGGAAAAGAAAGATATTATCCATGTCGTAATCTATCTATGACTTCATATCAATGTTTTATTCTTGATCCAGAAGACTACATTGCTGCCTCAAATGTAGGAGAAATAATTGCTATTATTCATAGTCATCCAACAACATCACCTATACCTAGTCAAGCAGATAAAATAAGTTGTGAGAATAGTAATTTACCTTGGCATATTGTTAACCCAAAAACTGAGCAATGGGGTTATTGTGAGCCATGTGGATATCAAGCTCCAATATTAGGTAGACAATGGGTCTGGGGTATAACAGACTGTTGGAGTTTAGTAAGAGATTGGTATAAAGAAGAAAAAAATATTATATTGCGTGATTGGGAAAGACCTTTTACCCCAGAAGATTTTCTTAAAGATCCAATGTTTGAGAAATGTGCTTTGAGTACTGGTTTTAGGGAACTTAGAAACGATGAAAAGCTAGAAAATGGAGATGTAATATTGATGTCTATTTTAGGAAATGGTTTGAATCATGTAGCAATTTTTTTAGATGGAGATGTATTGCATCATTTAACCGATAGACTATCTTGTATAGAGCCTTATTCTCAATGGTTATTAAAATGTACAGGAGGGAGGTATCGTTATGTTGCGTAAAATAAAATTACATGGTCAATTAGCAAAATATGTTGGTCATAAAGAATTTGATGTAGAGGTTGATAGCGTTGCTAAAGCAATAAGTTTTTTAATAAATAATTTTCCAAACTTAGAAACATATATGAATCCAAAATATTATGAGGTAAAAGTCGGAAATTATTCTATTGATAAAGATGAAATATCTTATCCAATTGGTAATGAGGATATACATTTTATACCAGCTATTTATGGTGCTGGTGGGGGGGTAGGAAAAATTTTATTAGGTGCTGCTTTAATAGGTTTTGCTTTTGCTGGTGGCGCTGGTTTTTTTGGTTCTGCTTTTGCAAAAAATACTGGATTATTTGCTTTTACAAAAAAGATAGGTTTTGCTTTAATGATTGGAGGGGCAAGTCAATTATTATTTCCTGTTCCAGAACCAGAAAAATTTGAATCTGAGGAAGATCCAAAATTATCTTTTAGTTTTAGCGGCGTACAAAATACTAGTCGCGCCGGAACTCCAGTACCTATTGTATATGGAGAAATAATGACCGGATCTGTGGTAATCTCCGCAGCAATTGACACAAATCAGGTAGAAGCATGACAGACGAAATTAAAATCATTAAAGGTGCTGGAGGTGGGCCTAAACCACCCCCAGCCCCATATCGTGCGCCAGATACGTTACATAGTAGAAGTTTTGCAACTATACAAGATCTTATTTCTGAAGGTGAAATAGAGGGTTTTGCAACTGCATCAAAAGAAAATTTAACTAAAGGAACAGCAGCATATGATAATGCAAGTTTAAAAGATGTTTTTCTTGACGATACGCCAATATTAAATCCTAATGCTAATAGTAGTAATCCAAGTGATACAGATTTTAATTTTCAAGATGTAACTTTTAAGTCAAAGTTTGGCACATCAAATCAAACTGCGATGAGTGGTATTCCTAATATTGATGAAAGTAGATCCCCAACTGCTGTTGGCGTTAATGTTGTTAATGCAGATGGAACTGAAAGTGGAGGTATTACAGGCTCAGTAACAAGGCAAATTTCAAACACAGATGTTGATGCTGTAATTGTTACTTTAACTTGGCCTCAAATACAAGTAGCTGAGGATGATGGAGATATTCGTGGAGATACAGTTGCATATAAAATACAAATACAACATGACACCGGTGGTTTTGTAGATAAAATTGGAGGCACAGCAGGTACAGCACAAGTATCTGGTAGAACTGCTGATGCCTATGCTAGAGAACATAGAATAGAATTAACATCTGGTTATACAACAGTAGATGTTAGGGTTATTCGTGAAACAATAGATAGCCAAAGTTCAAATAGAGTAAATTCTTTTCAATTTACTAGCTTTCAAGAAGTTATAGATAACAATTCAACTTATCCTAATAGTGCTTATGTTGCTCTTCGTTTAGATAGTAAGCAGTTTAATCGTATACCAACAAGAAAATATCGCATCAGAGGAATAAAAGTAAGAATACCAGGCGCTGGGGCAAACAATTCTGGAACTCCTGTTGTAGATAATGCTACAGGCAGAATAATTTATCCAGATAATTACATATTTAATGGAACAATGGGTGCTGCTGTTTATACCAATTGCCCTGCAATGTGCCTTCTGGATCTTTTAACAAATTCTGATTATGGGTTTGGAGATCATATATCAGACAGTAATTTAGATTTATTTAGTTTTGTTGCTGCTAGTAAATACTCTAATACTCTCGTTAATGACGGACAAGGAGGTCAAGAGGCAAGATTTAGTTGTAATGTTAATATTCAAAGCCCAAAAGAAGCTTTTGAAGCAATTAATGATTTATGTGGTGTTATGAGGTGTATGCCTATATGGTCTGCTGGGAGCGTAACTATATCTCAAGACAAGCCACTTACACCAAGCTATTTATTTAATCTTTCTAACGTAACTGAGGATGGTTTTGCTTATTCGGGAAGCAGCTTAAAGCAAAGGCATTCAATCTTTTCTGTAAGCTATTTCAATATGGATTCAAAAGAAGTAGATTTTGAAATGGTCGGAGATAGTAATAGTGCTGCTGATACATTAAGAAGGCAAAAACTTGGTACTGCAATAAAAAAGGTAAAAGCATTTGCTTGTACCTCTCGCAATCAAGCAGCGCGTCTTGGTCGTGCAATGATGTTTGCTGAAGAACAGCAATCGGAGGTATGCACTTTTACAACTTCTATAGATGCTGGAGTAATTGTAAGACCTGGCTCTGTTATTGAAATAAACGATCCTGTACGCGCAGGGTTGAGAACAGGAGGGCGTATTGTGTCAGCCACAACGACAACTGTAAATATTGATGCATCACAAGATACTTCTATACCAGCGCTAGGAGATGCAACAACTAATCCAATTATTAGTGTAATTTTGTCTAATGGTGTTGTTGAGTCAAGATCTATAAGTTCTGTGGATTCTGGTGTTATTACAGTTAGTTCTGCATTCTCATCTGTTCCAAATGCTAATTCTCCATATTTATTATCAAGTACAACATTGCAAACTCAACAATTTAGAGTTTTACAAGTAGAAGAAAAAGATGGTATTAATTATCAAATATCTGCAATAACTTATTTATCTGGTAAATATGATTTTATTGAAAATAATACACCTTTACCACCAAGAACAATTTCAATATTAAACAAACCAGCAGAACCACCAAGTAGTTTAACAATTTCGGAAAAACTTGTAATAATTAATAAAACAGTAAGAAGTAAATTAATTGTAGATTGGCAACCAGTATTAGGGGTAACTCAATATCAAGTTAATTATAAATTAGAAAATAATAATTATGTAAGTCAAACTGTTTTTAGCAGTGATTTTGAGTTATTAGATACACCTGTAGGAAAATATACATTTCAAGTTTTTTCGTATAATGCATTATTACAATTATCAGCAAATTCAACTTCTGCTGAATTTACTGCTGTTGGTAAATTTGGTGTGCCAGATGATGTGCAAAATCTTACTATCGAACCAGTAAACGAGCAGTTTGTGAGGTTAAGATTTCAACAAAGTACATCTCTTGATGTTTTACAAGGAGGTCGGGTGTATATCAGACATACAAATCTTACTGGAGGATCTGCAACTTTTCAGACTTCACAAGATATTATTGAGGCAATTGCTGGAAACTCAACAGAAGCAATTGTTCCAGCTATGAGTGGAGGAGGAACATATCTTTTAAAATTTCAAGATGATTCTGGAAATTTTAGTGCAAATGCAGCTTCTATAGGATTTTCAAGTCTTAATATTATTGACTCAATTGTTGTGAAAGAGGATCGTGAGGATAACGACACTCCTCCTTTCAACAATACAACAGCTAGTTTGTTTACTAATAC
>VTLG01003797.1_pt1 | contig 12557 bp, 22 predicted proteins | sample 4694571 | NCBI WGS metagenome assembly VTLG01 (sample SAMN12604809, study PRJNA352737) | marine metagenome | biome: ENVO:00000447; feature: ENVO:00000209|ENVO:00000569|ENVO:01000036; material: ENVO:00002151; isolation source: viral sequences binned using virsorter ... | reverse complement strand
TGACAACAGCTGGAAGCGACTTCACACTAGAAATAGTAACAAGAGCAGCCAGTCAAGTCTTATCCGTAACAGAGATAGAAAGAGAAATCGACACTACCTCTACTACGGTATCATTATCAGTATTCTCGCAATAGGAAATCCAAGTTATGCTGAAGAGGGAGAAACCAACAACACCTCAAATCCTGTGGCGGCAGCTACAGGAAATGTTACAAATCAAGCCGTACAATTCCAAAACAATGGGGCTCCGAGTCGTCAAATCATCGGGCCAAACATATCTTGTAACGGTGCAACAATGACATTTAGCCCATTCTATATGGGCAATCATACCACTCCTTATGATGATACTATGACTCAACAAAGCTACACTGTAGCTGAGAACTGGGGTGGTCAATTAAACTTTATGGTACCCCTTGACGGTTCTCTTGTTGAACGTTGTAAAGCAGCGGCTAGTAAACAATTACAAAAAATGGAATTAGACTATGAACTAGTTAGAGTTAAAAACTGTGCTGAATTACAGCAAAAAGGGTTTATGCTTCTACCTGGTTCTAGAGTCTACCATATGTGTAGCGATGTAATACCTATATCTACATGGAAAACCGCAGAAGCTAAAGTCCTTGCTTGTAATACACCACCTAAACCTTGGTGGAAACCATGGCATAAACCTAAAGAAACTTGTAAAAAAATGAGCACTACATCAGATCAACGTGAAGCTTGGATGAAAGCTAACGGCACAAAAGAAAAAGAACCTGTAAAAGAAACTAAAAAGGAAGATTCTAAATCATGACAACAGCAGTCAGACCTCAAGCTAGAATAAAAGGACCAGGATTACGTAAACCTGGAACAGCTAGACAATTAGCTGCCGGTTCAAGTAGCGCTAATACAGCACTTACTACAACATGTGAGCGTATATCTATCCACTGTGTAGCACAACCATGTCGCTATGCAATTGGTACAAGTGCTCAGACCGCTAATGGCAATACAAGTCATTTCATTGCAGCAGGAGAACGTCTTGAATTAGATGTACCTCTTGAAGCTAACATAGCTGTAATAAGAGATGGTGGCACTGATGGCACTATTGAACTTACAGAATTCGACAATTACCTCTAACCCCCTATAAATCAATGGTCTTAATAATCAAACCCATCCTTTTCGCCTTCTTGAAATCAGATTCAGTTAAGCAATTAGTAGTAGATTTACTTACTGCATATGTAAAACGTACTGATAACAAGCTTGATGATAAGGCTTTAGAAATTGTAAAAGAAAAACTATTCTCTTAAAAGTATGCCAACTACTAGAAAAACTTGGGCTCAAGAAGTTAAATCTTCACAAATGAGAAAAGTAAAGAAACTAACTGATGCTGGTCTGCATAAAGAAGCATCAGAGTTATTTAAAAGATTATTCCCTGGAATTTAAACCATGGCAACAACAATTAGTGAAGACGGTTCTAAAAAAGAACGCAAAAACACAAATAGAGGTCATGTAGCTTGGTCTTTTCCAGGTAAATCAGAAAAAGAAACAGATTTAGAAAAAGTCATTAAAACTAAAAAGACTAAAAAACAAACGATAGATGACATTCTAAACAGTATAAACCAATGAGGAAAGCATAATGGTAAGAGCTAAAAAACAAGCCGAGTATCACTGGGATAAAGGTGATGTCTCTTGGTCTCCAGCACCACCTTCTAAAAAGAAAAAGGAAAAGAAAACTGAAACTCTACTTGAAAGATTAAAGAGACAGAAAGAAGAGAAAGAAAAACTTATTGAAATGATGTAATGGCAAAGAAAGCCGCAGAAAATAAGTTTAATGAGTTACATAACCTCGTTACTACTGAATTCCTTAAACGGGTCAAGAGTGGCGAGGCTACTACTCAAGACTTAAAAGCCGCATGTGATTGGCTTAAAACAAATGATATCACAGGTATTGCCTATGAAGGTAATCCATTAGATAAATTAAATAAAATCCTACCCAAAGTTGATCCAGAACTTGTCCATAGGAGGATGTATGGCACCAAAACGAGCGTCTAAGCCTGGAAAAACTTCTCAATATTATCAATCTGAAGAAGGTAAAGCTTCATATGAGAAGCAGAAACAGAAACAAAAAAAGATTAACAGCACTCCTGCTAAAAAAGAATACCGTAAAAACCTTGCACGTAAACGTCGGGAACTAGGTATTATGGGTAAAGGTGGTAAGGATGTGAGCCATAAAAAAGGCAGACTCTCGTTAGAAATACCTAAAACAAACAGAGCCAGAGGAGGGGCTAAAAGAAAATAATGGCAAAAGGAACTTGGAAAGAGCCTGTTGGCGCAGAACTTGTAGCGCCTTTTCTTAATAAAAATGGTTCATTTAAGCCACCAAAAAGACAAGCTTTTGAGTCCTATTGGGCTTTTAATGAACGATATAAAAGAGCTAGGAAGCTTTATGATCAGTATAAAGGTCTTTCACACGGCTCTGAGGTAGGTAATAGACAAGCAATTAGACAACATAAACTAAAGATAAAAGAAATAGCACAGTTAAGAAATAAAATAAATAAGTTAGCTTTAGCAGATGAATCTAATATGTATGCTGCTAGTTTATCAATAAAAACACTAGGAGAACGCTTAAACAAATTAGAAAAATCACTAAAAATTAAACCTTCTAAAATACCTACTACTCAAAAAGGTTTCTTACAATTACGTGAGAAGCCATTAACAGGTAGTTCTTTAGAAGAAACTTCTGAAGTAGATAACAGTAGATCTGGTTTACAACCTAGTGTTATAATACAAAAGCCAGAAGAAAAAGAAAAAGATGAGGATGATAACACAGTATCTACAGTAAAACCTAATTTAGTACCAGCAGTAGTTAGCTTATACCAAAACAAAGGTAATAAAAATGGGATTGTAAATACTTCTGATAAGGATAAGCTCCCAGTAGAAACTAATGAAGAAGCTACTTTAGTAAGTGAATTAAGAGCTTTAAATAAAATTAAATCAGGTAATGTCCGAGGTTTAGCTTCTTCTAATGTTACACTCAGGATAATGAACAAAGAACAGCAATTGTGGAAGTTACGTAATCCTGATATACCTTTCCCAAGCTTTACTGGACGTGATACAATGAGAGTTGGGTATGGTAGTAACCAGGAAGTCAGAGATTACACAAAGAAGAGCCCATTACATATACGTGAAAGGTATTAGGAGGTAATATGACCTCAAGTACATTAATGCCTCCTTTTGTTATTAACCGAAAGAAGGAAGAGAAGGAAGAGAAGAAACTTGTAGGAGAACAACTACTAGATGATATAACATCACATCTAACTGGCATAGGTAGGTCCGTTGTTGAAGCTTCTAAGGAAGATGATACTACATGGACTGATGATGCCATTAGATTGGCTCTAGGTGGTGCTAAGAATGTTGGTAATGTATTGAATGCTCCTGGTATTAAGCAAAGCTTACAAGTACTAGGAGCACCTGCATGGATCGTAGGCAAAGGTCTAGGATGGACATTAGAGAAAGGAGGTGTTGATCCTAGGTATGGTCATATAGTAGGAGAAGTTGGTGAATGGTTTATTCCATTTTATGGAGCAGCTAAATTAGTTAAGAAAGCTAAACAAGCTGCTGTAGGATTGAATGCTATTAGTGATGTTAGTAAAGCAACTAAAGCAACTAACGTAGCTGCAGATGTAGCAGCTGCAACTAAAGCATCAGAAAAAACAGCAAAGATAAGAGGCTTAACTACACAACAAGCGTTAGAACAAGATGGTCTGCTTATGTCTATTAAGCGGAATATAGACGGTTTTGATGATTTAAGTAATGCAAATCTACTTAATCAGCAGCCTTGGTTTCAAAAGTTAGATGCATTTGAACAGCAAAGATTAATAGATGAACTACCTCAGCTTATGGCGGATATGAGGCGAGCTGTAGATGATCCTCTAAGTATGGGATTTAGAACTGCGTTAGGACGTGCGAGAATAGGTGAATCAACTGGAAGAAGGTTACTTGATGATGCTGACGTAATGAGATATAATGAGATGCGTCAAGCTAGTCATGATTTACCGAATAAAGGAAGAGATTGGTTACAGATATATATGACTGATAAATATAGTGATTTAAATACTTTTGGACAACAGAGAATAAGACGTTTACCAGAACTTAGAGATGAATTCGCAGAACTAATAGCAAATTTTCCTGGGTTAGGACGTCAAGTACAAATACATCATATAGCTGCTTTAAAAGCTACTATGGGTATATTTGATGGATTACAAAAAGGAAGTCGATTACATACTGATGTTGCTAATCAACTATTAAAACATATACCAGGACTAGGGGATGAATCAAAAAATTTACTTGGAGTCATAGGTGCTAGTAACAAAGCTGGTACTCCACATGGTCTTGTACATGCATTTTATAGAGAAATAATAGGTGAGTCAGGTGAATTATTCTTCACTACTGAAGTATTAAATAGAATGCGCTATGATAGAGCGTTTAGATTACAGAAAGCAGATGAATTAGGTAGAATAATTGCTGAATCTCATAATATAGTAAAAACTGCAATGGAGCAGCTAAAGAAAACACAGACACCAGATATTACTTTATATGATGTTTTACGGAGAGTAAGTAAATTAGATTTTCTAGAATCACTTAATATACTAAAAAGACCACGTCAAGATCCTTTATATAAAAAGCCTAGACTTAACGATGATGTTAGGGAGCAACTGATTGAAAAAGCTATCTATCAGGAAACTAGAGATTTTTATGATGAAATAGATCCACATATGCTTAAAGACCAGAATCTAAGTAGATTATATGATATGCAAAGAATTATTAGTAGAGAATTTACAGAACTTAACGTAAGACTACAGAATCTAAAGGATGCTAATCAACTTGAATCTGATCATGCTCAGAGGATAATAAGACAGTTAAGTTCAACTAGAGATCGACAAATTCTGCTCGACCAAGCAATTAAAAAACTTGAATACTAAAAACTATGGCAAAATCAACTGGAGGCACCCCTGGTGGTGTCTGGAAACCTACTTGGGATGATAAGAAAGTTCCCCCTTTGAAAAAACCAGGGGGTAAACCACAAGATCCTCCTATAAAAACAGCTAAGAAACAATCAAGCAGAAAAACTAATGAGGTAAACGTATAATGCCAGGACACTATAATGCAGGACCAAGAGATGAAAAGATGCCTTCAGTAACTAGAGAGGGTAAAAAGAAGAAGAACAATCAACTGAGCAAAAAGAACATTAGTACTGATGATGCTTTTAAAAAAGCACAGATGAAGCAATGGAAAGCTCAGCATAAAGCTGATGCTCTAAGAGGCTTAAGTGAAACTGTTGGTCATTTAAGACAACCACCTCCTGCAGCAATTGTATCTGAAGGTATACAACAAGGCAAAATCTCTAGAGAATTCTTCGATGAATATGATACAGAAAAAGCTGCTGGAAGAAAATGACTAGTCGTAAAAACCGTAACATTCTAAAAATAAATATCTTAGGCGCACCTAATGAATTTACTCCAAAACACCCAGCTGGTGGGTATTATGCACCTCATATAAAAGGACTGGAAGAGAAACATAAAGGAAAAACCAAGCGTCAAAGGAAAACTTACAAACAAAGACCTCTTCCAGGTAGCGCCTATCCAAGAGACAAAGCGTAATGATATGACTGATGTCGTAACTGCTCTTAAAGATGATTTCAAACTGTTCTTACAAGCTTTGTGGGAACAGTTAGACCTTCCTTCACCTACTAGAGCCCAGTATTCTATCGCAGATTACTTACAACATGGTCCTAAACGTCTCCAGATCCAAGCCTTCCGTGGTGTTGGTAAATCATGGATTACTGGAGCGTTTGTTCTTTGGACTCTCTTTAACGATAATGAAAGAAAAATAATGATTATCTCTGCGTCTAAAGAACGTGCAGATAACATGTCCATCTTTTTACAGAAACTTATTATTGAAACTCCATGGCTAACTCATCTCCGACCGAAATCAGACGACTCTCGCTGGAGTCGCATCAGCTTCGACGTAAACTGTTCACCTCACCAAGCCCCAAGCGTCAAAAGCGTGGGAATAACTGGACAGCTAACAGGAAGTCGCGCAGATTTAATGATTTTGGACGACATAGAGGTGCCTGGAAACTCCATGACGGAGTTAATGCGTGAAAAACTTTTACAATTATGCACGGAAGCGGAGTCGATTCTTACCCCCAAAAGCGATAGCCGTATTATGTATCTCGGGACTCCTCAGACTACTTTTACTATTTATCGTAAGTTGGCAGAGCGTTCGTATCGCCCCTTCGTTTGGCCTTCAAGATACCCAAGAAAAAACAACCTTAGTAAATACGACGGACTCTTAGCTCCACAAGTGCAAGCAGATTTGGATAATGGTGTAGAAGAATGGTCAGTAACAGATCCAGATCGATTTGATAATGACGACCTATTGGAACGTGAAGCATCCATGGGTCGTTCTAACTATATGCTTCAATTCCAGCTAGATACTAGCTTAAGCGATGCGCAAAAGTTTCCCCTTAAGATGGCTGATTTGGTTGTCACTAGCGTTAACCCTGGTGAAGCTCCAGACAATTGCGTATGGTGCTCCGACCCCTCAAATGTCATCAAAGAACTACCAACAGTCGGACTCCCAGGCGACTACTTTTACTCTCCAATGCAGCTCCAAGGAGAGTGGACGCCCTACACCGAAACAATTTGCTCAGTTGACCCCTCTGGACGAGGAACTGATGAGACAGCGGCAGCTTTTATATCCCAAAAAAACGGGTTCCTATACTTGCATGAGATGTCAGCTTATAGAGACGGATACTCAGACAGTACCTTGTTGGACATTCTTCGAAAATGTAGAAAGTACAACGTCACTAAACTAGTTATTGAAACTAACTTTGGTGATGGTATGGTTGCTGAACTCTTTAAAAAACATCTCCAACAAACTAAACAAGCTATAGATATAGAAGAAGTTAGAGCTAATGTCAGAAAAGAAGATCGTATCATTGATGCGTTGGAGCCTATTCTTAATCAACATCGCCTTGTATGTAATCGGTCGGTTATTGATTGGGATTATAACTCTAATCAAGATCAACCTCCAGAAGAACGTCTTCAGTATATGCTTTTCTATCAGATGTCACGTATGTGTCGTGAAAAAGGTGCCGTTAAACATGACGATAGACTCGACGCCCTTGCACAGGGTGTTAAATACTTCACAGATGCCCTCTCTATTAGCGCCTACGAGGCGATAAAGATGCGTAAGCAAGATGAGTGGAATGATATTTTAGAGTCCTTCCTAGACGATCCTACGGCGTCTGCTAACCATATGATGCTTGGTATGAATTTAGATCAACGTAAAGAAGCTAGATCTAAAGATTCTGGTAAACCTCTCCCAACTTGGGTCTAGTCATACCAACACATTTTGAGATGACGGACTAATACAGGGAAGGAGAAGGGTGGACTCTTTCCCCCAACGGGGATTTTAATCTACTTCGTAGACAAATCCCCTCTATTATATCCTATGATTGGATATACATAATATACCACCATTTATCCCCCACATGACTAAAACTTCACCACCTCAACATAAACAACGTTACTATTACATCTTTTGGTCTATAGCTACTCTAATTGTTTTAACAGGTCAAGTCTTTATTATTTCCTCCAATAACCGCCTGTCTAATAACTTAGAATTTATTATCCTTGACAAAACTTCAGAAAAAATTAATAAAATTGCAAACTAAAGCACAAGACTGTACCTCTAGACATAAAGCAGTTAAATTAATTAAAAAATATGATAAAAAATTATTAAAAATGTCTGAAGCCTAGTATCGTCGTACGCGGGGGCGCAAGTTCCCCCAGAGGTATCAAAAAATCGCAACAGGGACGGAGTTAACTATTGAGATTCCAGTGATAGCAAGGGGTTTCTTCTGTAAAAGAGAGGTGATCTGTAGCGACACGAAGTAATAAAACAGGAAAGAGAAAGTAATGAGCTGGTTATTACCGATAGTACTGATAGTACTGTTAATACTGTATTGGTTGGTATGGATACGTGAGTCTTAATGATACTGTGTTGGAATGCTAACAGATGGTAGACAGATAGAGAGATAGGATGTATAGTATGAATGTTGAAGGAAGACAACCATTGTTATCACTGGTTTCTTTCTTCTTCTCCACTCTAGTCTCAGATGAGATGTGTGGGTATCCTGACAAAGGGTAGCCAAACGGACCAATGCAGGCTATATTGGATGTGTTGAGTAAGGCGAGCTGAGTTATCGCATGACTTGATGAATGTATTAAATTACAGCCAAGTTCTATCAATTAACGAAGCGCATCAACACTGAATAGAATAGGCAATGAAGCTATTTGTTAGTGTATAAGTCCTATTCTATTCTTAATTATAATTAATTAGTAATTGTAATTGATCCTATAGTTTAACGGTTAGAATATGAGCTTGTCACGCTCAAGGTCGCAGTTCAACTCTGCGTAGGATCGTTAGAGAACAACAAGGACACTCTCTAAATGTTCACTAACAAAAGGATAAACATGAATGCAACTGAAAAGATTCTCCAAACCTATAACAAGGAGGAACTCAAAGAAATTGCTGATCATGGTTGTCAATCTGGTGTGTGCACTGAACACATATATTATGGTGACACCATCCAGTTCTATGAAACCTTTGAAACTCATATCCTGGACGAACTCACACTTAACTATGGTACTGAATTCTTAGTTGATTTATTCAGGGATGCTGACGCAGACTTGACATACTATAAGAATGCAGTATGCTGGGCATTCATTGAGATGACAGCTATGGAAGCAGTTGAAGATGAAGCTCTTCTCCAGCCTGTATAAGGTTGGATAAGGGACTCACTCCCTTCATTAAACACAATAGGTAATCTTATGCCAAACGAATATAAGTTATTGTGTATGACTATAGATCATATGCAAGAACAAGGTCGCAAGGTAGTAATAAAGAAACTACCTAGCACAGTTAATAGACCACGTAAATCCGTATGGAGGAATACATGAGTCTAATAAAACAATATCTTCTAGAACGTTTACGTGAGCTAGAAGAAGATGAGAATACAATGCACCCTTTAAGTAAGGAAGCATATGAAGCTCTATTAAAAGAGTGGAATGATTCTCTCTCTAAGCCCTATCATTAGGGTTTACTGAGGGATTCACATCCTTCATGTTGTTTATTATGGATAACATGACTTCTACCCAAACTAAAGCCAAACCTTCTCAATCACGGGCGCGGCGGAAAACAACAACACCAAAGACAATGACAGAATCCACTTATCCAGCTAAGGCAACAAGACAGTATAAGCATACTGAACCTGTTATCATTGATTCACACATCAAGGATGTACAAGTATTAAGTACAGCTGCATACATACAGGACTTTAAGAATAGAGTCCATCTTAATAATGTAGAGGTTAAGGAATTAATCGATGCACATGTTGAGGTATATAATTATGTTAAGCCTTATGCTGTTAGTACAGTGACCAAGGTTGCTGATTATGTCAAATCATTAAGAAGCAAGGCTGATGCCTGACCTTCTCTCTAAGGCCATGTTATGATGGCTTTACTGAGGAGCTCATGTTCCTTATTGTTCTATGTACTAAACTATGGATCAATTCAACCAGTATGAATTCACGATTAAAGTGAAGACAAATCATGACCCAAGGCAAGCTATTTATGAGATAGTTAATGCACTCAAAGGCATGTTACCTGTTCTATCTATTGAACATCGTTTAGTAGAGGACAGACCAACTAATGATGAACACCATGGAGGTGTAATTGACGACAAAGACTAAGGATTGGTTGATACTCAATGCAGTTCTAGCTTATCTTCATCACTATCCTAACAATACACACACTGAGGATTATAAGAAGTTAAAGGATGAACTCATCAATTCAACTCCCGATAAAAAACGGGGACGTCCGGCGAAAAGACAAAGGAAGAAAACGACCGCAGTCGATACGCCAAGCAAGGAGGCGAACCAAACAACTTAAACGTAAATTATTTTCACAATCACCGCGCCATGCCTAAGTATCATGTTAAACTGGAATCAGGTAGGGATTTTATTCTAACTCATCCAGGTAATGAATATGACATTGCTTATGAAGCTTATGAAGAAGCCTGCCTACATGATGACTATTTAGTAGATGTGGAGTTATTACCTGATGTCTAAAAAGAAAAAGAAACCTTACTATCCTAATAACATTGAAGCTTATTTGGAAGCACCATCTGAATGGTTTGATACTATTCCATTTGATGAGTTTATGGACTGGAAGTGTGCAGGATGGGAATTACCATCGTCTGTATCATGTATAGTCAGAGAACATAACCTAAAGACTGGTAAAGTTAAGGAATATGTGTATTCCAAAGCTGGTGCTGCTAAGAATAGGGTTCAAGCTATTATGAATGCAGGAGAAAGTTCTATTACTGTGTGTAATAAAGAAACAATTCACCATTTAATACCTGAGGAGGTTGAGATTTATGATGACCCGCTCGCTTGAAGACATAATATCATATGAGAAGCAGGCACTAGACTTGCTTCCATTACATCATCCGCATTATGAGGAAATAAAACAACTCTTAACAGATCAAATCAATGATGAGATAAGAGACTATGCCAACACCAGCACAGATCGACGAACAGATAGCGTTAGAACGCGATCAGATTGATTATGGTCTTAAGAAATTAAGAACTAACACTAAGCAATTAGAAGATAAGCAGTACGCTTCTGCTAGTGTGTATGGTGCTACTAGTATTGAAACATTATTACCTTTAGTTATTGCATCTATTGATAAAACTTTTGAATATAAAATTAAACGAGGTAAGAATGGTGTAGCATACAAGGACATAGTTAAGTATATTTCTCATATTGAACCATTAGCTTTATCTGCCATTGCATGTAAGATTACATTCGATAAAGTATTCGGTACTAAGATGGGCTGTAATATAGCCACTCATGTATGCGAATCAATAGGCATAGCAGTTGAAAGAGAATGTCAAATGAGACATTATGAGAAGTGTGCTCCTGGTTTATTAGTCTCTTTAAAGAAGAAGTATTGGCATGCATCAATAGGTACACATCAGAAGCTTAAGATTGTACGACAGATGATGAATCAATGTAATGTTGATCCATGGGCTGTATGGTCTAAAGATCTAAGGATTAGACTAGGATCTTGGCTGCTTGATTGTATTATGAATTCAGCTAATTGGTTCTATAGATCTCATGTTAGATTCGGACGTAAGACAGTATGTATTGTACTACCTACGCCTGAGTTTCTAGAGATCAAGGATCAAGTTGTAGCTACTAGTGAGCTATTCTCACCTGAAGCTTGGCCGATGCTTATTGAACCAAATGATTGGAGTAATGAGAAAGCAGGTGGTTACTTGCTTAACGAGGTTATGCGTGGCCATAAAATGGTACGCAGGGGAGATGACGGACTAATACAGGGAGATATACCAATTGAGTTTCTCAATAAGATACAGAAGGTAGAATATCGACTTAATCCTTTCACAATCACAGTTGCCAAGCATCTTGATAAGCAGAGGATTAGTGTAGGTAAATTCATACCTATAGTTGAGATGCCTCTCCCACCTAAACCAGTTGATATAGCAACCAACAAGGAAGCTCGTAAGAGGTACCGTAAAGCCGCTGCAGACGTGATGAATAAGAATGCACATGCATTTAGACGTTCATGTCGAACGAGGCACATTATGGAAGCCATCAAGAGATTTGAAGAAAGAGAAAGGTTCTATATACCTTGGTCTTTTGATTATAGAGGTAGAGCATATCCTATACCAGCCTTCCTTACACCTCAAGACACTGACTTTGGGAAATCACTGATAAGATTTTCTAATGAGTCATTGGTTACAAGTGGTTCAATTAACTGGTTATCTTTTCAATGTGCTACAACTTATGGATTAGATAAGGCAACTATGGCTGAGAGGTTAGAATGGACTAGTTCTAACATCCCTTTAATTAGTAGAGTAGCATTAAATCCTATAGATAATTTAGGAGATTGGGAAGAAGCTGAAGAACCTTGGCAATTCCTAGCAGCATGTGATGAGTATTATCATTGCTGTATTACACGCACAAGGTTAACAACAGGATTGCCAGTAGCTACAGATGCTACATGTAGCGGTCTACAGATCCTAGCTGGATTAGCTATGGATAAAAGGACAGCACAACTCGTCAATGTGTTGCCTGCTGATAGACCACAAGACGCATATAAAGTCGTAGCTAAGGCTGCACTTCCACATGTACCACCACAACTGCATAAAGTATGGGATCGTAAATGTGTAAAGCGCACAGTTATGACAATTCCTTACAATGCTAAACCTTTCTCTAACCGTACCTACATCAGGGATGCACTTGAAGAGAAGGGTGTTACGATTAGTAACGAAGATCTCACAATCACCGTTTCTGCGGTTAGAATGGCTATGCACGATATAGTGCCTGGACCAATGTCCGTAATGAAATGGATAGAGACTGAAGTATCTAAGATCATTAGATCAGGTACTGAGGAGCTGAAATGGGTAACACCATCAGGCTTTGAAGTTAAGC
>VTLG01017070.1_pt1 | contig 12559 bp, 9 predicted proteins | sample 4694571 | NCBI WGS metagenome assembly VTLG01 (sample SAMN12604809, study PRJNA352737) | marine metagenome | biome: ENVO:00000447; feature: ENVO:00000209|ENVO:00000569|ENVO:01000036; material: ENVO:00002151; isolation source: viral sequences binned using virsorter ... | reverse complement strand
CTATCACTAGCACTTTCAACTAAAGCTCTTATCTCGGAAGCGGTTTGATCGGCAGTTGCGCCACTCTCTATTCCGTCTAGTTTACTGTGATCTGCATTTGTAAAATTATTATCAGTTTGAGAAGCAACAGCAAAATCTAAAGTTCCATCGCCATCTTGATATGTGACAGTAATACCAGATTCAGTATTGCTAGAAACCATACCGCCAACAATGTCTTGGACTTGTTCGTTAGTAAGAGTTGCAGTAATATAACCAGCACCATTTGTAAGCTGATTATTGTTAGTGACATTAGTAGCAGAAGCAGCAATTCCATTTAACTTAGACAATAAAGCATCAGTAAAAGCATTTGTATTACTGTTGGCCTCGTATGCTGTTTTAATCTCTGAGTTAGTTTGATCTGCTGTTGCCCCAGATTCAATTCCGTTTAACTTACTATGGTCTGCGTCTGTGAAGTTATTTTGAGTTAGTCCACCATCTCCAACTGTTAAATTACCCTCGTGAAATATACTATAAAATGTTGAGTCATCAGTAGAAAACTGAATGTTATCTCTTATTCTCAATGTTGAACCATCTTCTTCATTTTTAAGTTTTAAATAACCACTAGTACTCCATTGTATAAATGCTTTATCTGTTGTACCTTCTTGCCATCTTATAAAAGGATTACTTGACCCTGCTAAAACTAATTTTTCATTAGCAGAATCAGAAATTGTGTATTGACCATTTAATGTGTCATCTGCGTCTGATCTAACAAAACTAGCTGAAGATATGCCATCTAATAAGTCAGCATTAAGTCCACTACCTGCCCCATCTACAGTTTTTATAAGAGTTAATATTTCTGAAGCTGTCTGATCTGCGGTTGCTCCACTCTCAATTCCATCAAGTTTTGCACCATCTACCGACAAGTCTCTGCCATCTACTGTTTGGCTGCCAGAAAAAGTAATATTTCCTGTAAACTGTCCACCAGCCAAAGGCATTTTTGTGGCAAGGCTGTTTGTAACTGTTGTACTGAACGCAGCATCGTCATTCATAGCTGCTGCAAGCTCATTGAGTGTATCCAATGCAGCCGGTGCGCCATTAATTAGATTGCTGATCGCTGTATCTGTATAAGCAGTTGTTGCGACTTTGGTGGAGTTATCGCCAGCCGATTGGGTCGTTGCTGTCACTCCGTTGGTCAAAACACCAGAGCTAGAAGTTAAGCCACCGAATAAAGTATTTCTTGCTGCAATATCAACTCCGTCAACTGTACCTGTAACTGTGATATTTCCTGTGACATCAACGCCAGCACCTACATCTAGGTTGCCAGCTACATCAACGTGACCATCAGAATTTACTTTAAATCTATCAACAGCATTTGTTGAATCACGAACTTTAAATATGCCACTATCAACTATTATTTGATAGTCAGGGTTGTTATTGCTGTCAGTAAAAACAATAGCTGGGTCTGGATCAGATAAAATTACATTTGCAAAATTACCATTTCCAGTTGTAGTTACTGCTTGGCTTCCAAAGTCAGGACTAATTTTTGTACCAGCTATCGCTGCACTTGCATCTATCTGTGCGTTAACAAGTCCGCTACTGTTAAATAAAGTTTTTATATCACTAGCTGTTTGGTCTGCTGTAGCTGACGCTTCAATTCCGTTTAATTTAGATAAAAGTGCATCAGTAAAGGCATTTGTGTTGCTGTTTGCCTCATAAGCAGTTTTAATTTCAGAGTTACTCTGGTCAGCAGTAGCACCAGATTCAATGCCATCAAGTTTTGATCCGTCACTTGCGACATCACGACCATCAACAGTACCATCAACTGTAATATTTCCAGCTACCTCAAGTCCTGTTCCGTTTATTAGTTTTAAATCTGTACTTGTAAATCTTGCAGAAATATTATTTGAACCTGCTTTTCTATGTGCGATTTCAAGTATTCCATCTTCAGTTCCAGAACTGGCATCACCTATCTTTCCTGTAATTTTTGCATAAACTTCTTTACTTCCGTCATCACTTTCACCAGTAAATTTTATCTGTCCAATATAATCTGAGTCTGCTGGTGAGGCACTATCTCTATTCAAATCTAATTCTGGTGCAGCAGCACTACCACCATCACTAGAGGAGATTGTTATATTACCAGCAAAAGTTGAATTACCAGTTGAGGATATTTCGCCAAGAATTATGTTATCACCAGAAATAAGTGACAAAACTTCTGTTGCTGTCATATCAGCAGTTGCACCTGCTTCTATCCCTGCTAATTTATTGTGTTGAGCAGACGTTATGACACCTGAATTAAATAATCCAGAAGTCTGTATCTTCGACCCATCTATCGCTGCGCTTGCGTTTATATCAGCATTTACGATAGTTCCATCTGCTATCTTGGCCGAAGTTACAACCCCATTATCAATAGTAAAAGTATCACCACCATTACTGACAGTAATATCTCCTTTGTCTCCATCATCTATACCGCCACCACCTGATATTTCAGCTACAGATCCATTATCTTTCTTCGTAAAAAGCTTACCAGAGTCAGTTCTGATAGCTATTTCTCCAACAATTAAATCACTTGCACTTGGATCGCTACCGCTTCCAGTTTTAAGTTTAATTGTATTTGCCATTGGTTCACCTCCCTATGATTTGATTTTAGTAGGTGCCTCCGTTAATGTCGAACCCAGAAGTAGAACCATCTTCTAAAAATGTAACCAAATCAGACAAGGCAACCTGTTTCATTGTTCCATTATCGTTACAAACAAAACGATCTGCTGTGGCAAGAGTTGTTGATGTCGCTGATGTATTACCATCTACTATGTTTAATTCAGAAGTCGTTGAAGTAATGCCGTCTAAGACGTTCAATTCAGCAGTAGTGGATGTACAACCATCAAGAATTGCTACTTCAGTTGATGTTAATAAAGCTAATGCAGCAGCAGCACCAGATTGACAACTAGATAAAGCAGTTAAATCAGCATCAGCAGCTTGCTTGGCGTCTAATTGTGTTTGTATAGCAGAAGTTACACCATCTACATAATTTAATTCTGTTGTGGTTAATGTTGCTCCATCTAATATCTGCACTTCAGATTGTGTTAGATCAGCTAAAGCACTAGCTGTATTAGAACCCATTGTTGCGAGTTCTGTTAATTCAGCATCTAAAGGCTGTTTATTATCTAACTGAGTTTGAACACTAGATGTTGCATCTAACCTGTTCAACTGTGCGGTAGTTACTGTAGCTCCGTCTAATATCTGAACCTCAGTATTTGTTAAATCTGCTAAAGAACTAGCAGTATTTTGATTCATAGTCGCCAATTCTGTTAGCTTGGCTGAGTTAGCTTGTACGTCTGTGCCAATCACTAGACCCAAATTTGTCCTCGCACCAGAGCTAGTTGCACTCCCTGTACCCCCATCTCCAACAGCTAATGTTCCTGTTATAGAACTAGCAGAAAGATTAACAGCAATTTCAGTAGATTCAATAGTAAGTCCACCATTAGCTTTTAAATCAACAGATAATGTGTTCCCAGACTTATCAAGTCCATTTCCAGCTATGACCTGACCAGCACCAGAGAATTGTACAAAAGTAAGATTATTTGTTCCAACAACTGCTGATCCCTTATTATTCGTACAGACAAAAGCATTGTCGGCATTAACAGTTCCAGCTTCTACAAAAGTGAAAGCACTAGAAGCATCAGCACCAGTAGCTAAATCATCAACTCTTGCTGGTGAAGCTCCAACTTTATAAATACCATTTTCTGTGGCTGTGTTTTGGTTTTTGACCAATACTCGATCATTTGTTGAAAGAGTAACTCCATCTAAGGTGTCTCCATTATTTAGAGCCGTTGAAATAGTAATATTTGTTGTTGTTGCTGCTTGGCATGATTCTTTTATATCAAGTCCTTGTGCTACACCATCAACATATCCCTTATTTGCGCCATCACTATCAGCGACCGGGTCGGCTAAGTTTGTTATCTTTTGGCTTGCAAAACTAACCGCACCATTTGGAGCAGTTAGTTCATTTAATCTATTAGTCCTAACGCCTGTATCAAAATCGCTGATCTTGGAATGTGTAATTGAAGGAATATCGGAGGCAACGAGTGACCGGAACGTAGGTGCAGCAGCAGATCCAGAGGTCGGACCGGCGAGTATGGCATTTGCACTTCTTGTATCTGTTTTGTTGAAAAACGCACCAGAACCACCAATAGTAATTATTGAACTTGCAGCAGGGGGAGTAGCACCATCGTCACCAAAACCATAATACAGCTTATTATCATTTTCGTTATAAGCTAATTCTGACGGAGATAAACTTGGAGGCGCACCAGCCGATCCACTAGCTGCTCTCTTTTTTATACGAATAGTGTTAGACATTTTTAAAAGTTGCCCCCATTAACGAGTTTAAGTTTGGTAGTAGTTTGATCTGCTCTTAATGTACCACTTGATGCTTGGTAGTACACTATAGAATTGTCAACTGCGTCAGTTACATCTACAGCAGTACTAGCTCCTTGTGGGCCGGCGGTTGCTATAGTAACAACTGTTGCATCACCTTCGTTAACTGTAACAGTATTTTTTAGTTCAGTAACATTTACAGAAGTCATGTTGTGTAACCTTCACTTACATTTATATTACCTTCTAAATAATACTCTTTTAATCCGCTACCATCTGTAAGCAATACATCATAATACAAAACTGAATCTCTAATAAAACTAGCAGTTTGAACATCTGTCAAAGCTATATCAACAGTTCCAGTTGCTCTGTTTGTATATGTCACAGTAAAATCTGCAAATTTGACCTTTCTATCTTTATCCCATACTTGAGCAGCAACAGTATATCCACTTAAATTTATTGCACTATCAGTACTATCTTTAAACACAAGCTGAATACTATGATCTGCTCTTCTTTGAACAGTCATATTGTATGTACCCGGTGTTATTGCCATTAGTCAGCATCCTCTGGAGTGTTACCTGCTGCAACCCATTTTAAATATGCTGCATAGTCTTTGTTTAAAGGATCAGGAGGTATGTAAGCTCCTGTTGTTGTGTTGATTATGTAAACAGAAATTATGTTTCCGTCATAATCTTTATTTTCGTGTTTTTTATAACCCATAGTTACATCTCCGAATTAGCATCATAAGTCATTCTAACAAAAGCATTACCAGAGCCACTTCGATATGTGCCATCATCAGGAGTTCCAGAAGCTAATTGGAATCTACAGAAAAACCCATCTCGATTAGCCGTTAATGTATCTGGGGTACGAGAAATTTGATCGTTACGCACACCGGGAATTTCAAACCTATGTTGGTTGATAGTACCATCATTATTTCCCGAACCAGATCCAAAAAATCTCATAGTTGGATTTACTCTCATTGTGCCATTAACCCAATGTTGCAAAGTATCATAAAATTGATTCCTTTTACTTGAATTTAATGAAGCTTCTGGTGTGTTCCAAGTCTGAGGTGCTTCTTGATTAGGTTGACCATATTGCCTTGATTTTTGATAATAACGGCAACATCTTCTAAATTCATCACCAAAAGGTTTGTGTTCAAATGCAGTAGCAACAGAACCAACCTCAAGCTGTACTCCTGTTACTGCCCAATAATTATCTGTGCTTGCAAGTACATTCTGTCCATTTGTCGTTCCCATGTGTTCCGCAGCTTGCCAAGTCGTTGCAGTACTTGTTAAATAAGTAGAACCCACAGCCAAAGCGAATACGATTCTCATTCCTAACTGGTTGTCTTTATGCCATGTTCCAGTTGTATCACCAGCAAAAGTTATTGTTTTCCTCTCCCAAGTATTTGCTGAACTTATAGTGTAATCAAAAGCGTAACTTCTATTATTATCTTCATTAATAATTCCACCAGTAAACGTGCCAGTAAGATTACTTTTAACGTACCAACTTAAGGTTAAAGTTTTTGCTCCTGTTTCACCAAAACAAGTTCTAATAATATCGCTACCCTCAATACTTCCTTGAATAGTATTGTAATGATTTGCGGTGGGAGTTCCTGATGATTCTACGTCTACTCTTAAAGCATAATAAAAACCATCAGGTGTATCTGTAGATTGAGTTTGTTTTAAATTACCAGTATTATTTCTAAGTTTAAACATATCAATTCCATAAAAATCACCTGCACCAGCATTTGTAGTTTTTGCCCTGCCAGTTTCATAACTAAGTTTTTGTGAAACCTCCATTGCTCCGTTTATCATCATATTTCTATGTGTTAACTGACTTCCACTTATAGTTGTAAGGTTTGCATCACACGTTCCATCAGTATTATTAATAGTGATAGCAGCAGTACTAGCTCCTACACCTTTAACTGAATTTACTTTAATTTCTGACATGATTAACTAGGCTTTGGGTTGTCTGATTTAATTTTTGTTATAAGGTCTTTCCATTTAGTTGTACCATTTATAGCATCCCAATACTGCAAATCCATCTGTGTTTGCCAATCTGGGTATTCTTTATGTCTTTTATTTTGATAATCGATCTTTGCAAAATCAGCGTCTACGTCTGACATATTGATAGAAACTTCTTTTCCATCTTTATCGTAAGCTGTAAATACTCCGTCTTTTTCCCCGACACTTACAACGTCCGAATAAAGTCTAAAAATAGAATCGTTTTTTGTGACAATAGGTGGTGTGTTCATGCTGCTATCTCAAATAATTGAATACCGATCGAGCTGGCTGTATGCCTAGGTGTAACTGTTTGACCACCCTCTGATCTTGAATACCAAGTGTAAGTTACTTGGGAAGTTGTACTAGGAGAATCAACAAATTGAACCCCAGCATAACCCCACTCAGGGTTTGTACCGCCTTTAAATACTAAGCCGTAAGTATTACCACCACTTAAATCTGTAGTTGCACCGCCAGATATTATTCTATAAATTGTATTTTCAACTTGACCACTATTATCGTGCTGCATACCTATATAAGCACTAACATAAATTTTACTACTTGCAGAAGATGGAGTTATCGCAAGTGTTGGTAAAGCTGCATTTGTAACGTAGCTTGTACTAGATGTTGCAAAGCCACCACCTGTTGCTGCGTTGAAATTATGCTGAACTTGTAAAATATTTCCAGCCCTATTAAGAGTATCAATAGTTGAATTTGCATTGCTAGGCAAAAGCAAAGTTAGATCAGATGATGGATTTGAAGTTGGTGCTGATATTGAAACAGAATTACCGCCAGAATGTTTTAACTTTATTGATGACATTAAATAATCCCCCTTAACAAGCCATTAAAACACATGGATACGCTTTACTACCATCTGCGTAAGTAGCTGTATGAATAGTTGATATTATTTTAGCAATAGTAGAGCTTCTAACAATATCATCTGCCTGTGGTTTAGCCGTTCCATCACCTGCTGATATGAGCAAGTCTCCTCTAGCAACAGTTGTTGATGCTGCCACTCTTATGACCATATCCCCTGTCATTGCTACATAAAAATCATTAACAAAAGTATCGTCTGCATCGTCCCAAGTCCAAAATACCCCTGCAACATCTTTATCGCCCTCTGTATCAGAAACTTTTGTCATGTTTAATTGTTGATTTTCCTCATCTTTCCATTCGCATAAATCATCTAAATTACTCATTACTGTGCCTTGATAAATAGTTGGCCTTGCAGATTTATCTGTTGTAGATAATCCTTTAATTTGTGACCATCTACTTAGGTGGCCTCCGTTATATGAAACTGTGCTACCACTTATATTGATACTACCTTCTGTTACATTGTCATGGGCAAATTCAGCAACCATACCATCGCCAGAGCCATTTCTATTTAGATAAAGTGCTGTTCCCCAATTAGTTTGAGTCTTAACAATAGACACACCATTAAATCCTAATGTACCTCCAATTTCAGTACCCGAAAAAGTAACCCCTGCTCCCTGTAAATTAAAAGTATTAGATAGTGTGCCACCAATATGAACACCGCCATTATTATTACACCTTATTCTTGTTGTATTATTTGTACCAAAAGTTAATTCTCTGTCTGCCATTACGACATGATTAACTTGACCTTGATCTCCGTAGGTTATCTTATAAGGAGAACTCGTATTTCCTGAGTTATCCATTGTAAAGGTTGTAAAACCTGACCCTCTCAAATGAAGTGGTGTATCTGGACTTGTAAGCCCTAATCCAAGACGACCATTGCTTTCTATAGTTGCTCTAGTTGATCCACCTGTGTTTATATTTACAATATCTGAACCAAAAGAAATTCCAGTATTACTATCGTTACCGGTCAATACTGGTGCTGAAGCTGAACCATCAAGTCCAGAAATGCCAGTTGTTCCGTTGATGTTTAATGCCATGATTACAAGATAACAAGGATTGCGCCACTTGGCACAGTTATAGTTACACCAGAATTTATAGTTGGTGAGACTGTGTGGGCGTGTTTGTTTGCGGAGATTTGATAGTTTTGAGTGACGTTCTGATCTGATTCAAACACCCATTGATCGTTTCCGCCACCTGTTGCCCCTGCACCTCCAGCAACGGCTGTAAAAATAGTACCATTAAATATCTCAGCTTCAGTTGTTGTTGAGTTAAATCTTATATCTCCAGCAGCAGGGCTACTCGGTCTTTGTCCTGTTGTGCCAACTGGAAGTCTTAAAGCAGAAGTATAGTTGTGAACAACACCACCTGTAAATGTAGCTCCACTTAAAGTTGCAAGTCCTAGATTTGGCTGCGTAATATTTCCAATAGTTGTAAAAGTACCAGTTCCAGAGTTAACAGCAGTACATATTTTTAACTCATTAGTTGCAGTATTTATATGAGGTTGAAATGCAGCTACGTTTTCTGCGCCAGTTGGATCTCCACTAGCAGAATTAAGTGTTCTTAAAGCTTGAAAAATATCTTTCATAGCGGTGCGAACTTCCGCACCAGTACCATTATCGGGGTGGAAATTATTTCCTGTTTCTTTACCTGTCTCTACTACTCTAGTCATCTAACAAGAAATGTTTTTCCCATTGTACTATCCTTTGCCAAATCCGACAGCTTGGAATGTAAATTGTTTTCCATTAATAGGATTACTTGAACTGTCTTTAAATACAATAGTAAAACCTGTGCCAGTTATATTAGATAATTGGAAAAATTCTCCAGCGTTTAAATTTAGAGAGGTAATCCCAATAGCAGGGGGGTTGCTGTTTGCACCTGCATCAAGTCCAGCAGCACCAGTAAAGAAACTATTGGTAAAAGTTACATTCGTAGATCCATTGGCTGTTATTACATTGCTTTGTTCAGTCCTTCTTAAAAGTGTTGCAGTAAAACCAAGTTCAGTAATTTTTATATTTTGCGCTGGATCATCTGTTGTTAATAGTGACTTAAATTTAAAAGCTCTACCTTTATATGTTCCATTAGCAAAAGTATTAAACGGCTTATTAGTAAAATCTGAATCTGCATAACTTGAACCACTTGGAGCAGCAGATGTTTGAGCAACAAGTATTTTTGCGTTTACGTCTGTAGCTTCTGCTCCGTCAAAATCTGTCCAAGTGTCAATTAATTCTGTTCTTGAATCGAATAAAGTACCGACATAAAAACCTTCTGTTAAAAAATGACGTTTTAGATCCAAGCTAAACACACCACCCAAATCAACAATATTGTCAAATTCATAATCTCCTTTCATATTGCGTTTTACTACAACATTTCCTGATGTTGTTTGTCCTACATTTGCTGTAACAGTAAAAACATTTGTATTAGTAACAGAAGCGACAGCGAAATCTCCATCAACAGCATTACCAGTTGTGTAATCTATCTCTACGACTTGTCCTTGAGTAAGCCCATGAGAAGCAATAGTTATAGTAACTGTTGTTCCTGATTGTGCGTAAGTTCCAACTAACCTAGCTGGATTTGTAAGCATTAAAGAATTGCTTGCATTATCAAAATTAATATTAGTTTTATCTCCTTGGAATTTAGGATTATCATTATCTTCTCTTCTAGTCAAAGCTAGTAACTCTGATCTGTTGTCAGGTAAATCTAAAACAATACTTGATTCACCCTTACTAAACCTACCTCCATCATCTTGAAATTTTAAAATGTATTCTCCTTCTAGGAAAGGAACAACAGCCTGTGTAGAGTTTCCCGGTAAAGCATCTACTAAATCAACTGCATTAGCAAAAGTTCCTGTACCATCTGTCTTTGTAGAGTGTCTTACATAAACAAATCCACCATGAGTAACATCAATATCAGTAGATAAATTCCATCTAAGCCTGATTAATTTATCTGAGAAAGGCTCAATATCTAAGCCTGAGACATTTTCTGGAACAGCAGTTTTACCAACTGCGTTAAAAGTAATATCAGTTGACGTTGAACTTAGTGCTAATGCTGCGTTGAAACTAAATACTGAGATTTCATAAGTACCAATAGCACTATTAAATATTTCAAAATCTGGTGAGGATACAGATGTGGATACAAAATTTCCTTTGTTGTATCTGTAATTAACTTGATATTGGGTAACACCAGCTACAGGCTGCCAACTAATAATTAATTTTGAAACTGCTGCATTGTTTATAACAACAAGTTTTTCTTCTGCTGTTAAAGCAGAAGGTGGTGGTTTAGGAAGGTTTAATACAGATACAGTTCTTTCTGGTAAAACAAAATCTTCATTTTCTATAAATTGATATTTTTCTGGGATGTAAGATAAAGCTGTAATTCCATAATTTATACCATCTTGTTCTTCTACAGTTATAACTCTAAATTTTTGTGCTAAAACCTCGTCATTTTCTAATAACCATACGCTATTTACATTTGGAGTTGTACTAAATCCAGATTTAAGAGTTATGACGTTATTGTTAATACTTAAAACTTCTCTTTTTTCTACTGATCCGTTTGGCATTATTACTGAAAGAAAAGGATTATTAGTATTTGCAAGATCAGTTGCATTTGAGTCATCGTCAACAGTTATGGTTGTTTGAGTTGCTGCCTTTATTCTTCCTCCTCTCCTTACACCAGACCGAACAGGATCAGCTACATCTATAATAGAACCCGGCCTCACGACAGCACCAGAATCTATTGAAGTTGTAAAAGACACTAACTCAGATTCATTTTGCTCTGCAAATAATATTGCCTTTCCAAGTCTTGCAGCTTGCCCTCTTGAGGTGCAACCAAATGCTTTTACATTTTTCGTAATTATGCCAAATTTTGCTTGTGCTGCACTATCTTCTACAAACTCAAAATCAACTTCTTTACTGTCCATATTAAAATATGAAACAGCAATAGCTGTATGTCTTTGTTTTAAACTTGTACCAGTATAATTAAAGCCATCAGAAGTTATATTTGACAAATTGAACAGATAACTAGAATCTTTAGGACTATCTTGAGCAAGTGTGATAGAACCTGCTGACCATATTGGCATACATCTCATTATGCCAGCTATCTCATTTATTAAGTTAAAAGCTGAACTTGATGATTGTATATTTGCATTACAAGCAAATCTAGCTTCTTGCCCTCCAAATCCATCTTTTACCTGTTCATTTGCAAATTTACTAGCAGTTACAAAAGAAAATAAATCTAAGTTTTCGTATAGATCAGAATCACTTGGACTACTAGGATTAAAATTAGGAGATATATGAACGCCAAATCCGTACCTTTGATCTGTTAAAAGGTCGAGCAAGATACAGGAAGGGCAAGTTGTCCATACTGCACTACCCATCACACCATTAAATATATAGCCACTTGGGTAAATTATTCTGCCAGTATTACTATCTATACTTGGAGTTCCAGAGCCATTAGCACCTGCACCCGGTATTCTCACTTTTATACCTCTTACTTTAAATTTTCTAGATGGTATGGATGAGAACTGCATAGAGTCCAGACGTAGTGACGCATATGCACTATCTGGATAACTGTTAGCGTCATCAATTATTTCTGAAAAACTTGTCCATTGAAAAGCGTTTACAAGGCTTGAACTTGTACTATCTGCTGTAATTCTTTTGACTCTAAGATCAACAGGAAATGCGCCATTTAAGACTATGCTGTAATCTTTTTGATAAGCATCAGCAGTTCTACCTCTTATAGTGTCAAGAACTCTTCTTTGATAACCGCCATTATTAAATTGAACAAATATTTCTAAAGTTACTTCTGAACCAAAAACATCTCCCTTATCTGTAACCTCTTGCATTTGTGGAATTGTTATTGTCACTCTAGCTCTATCAGGATTTGCATTTGGTGCTTTGTCTGCAATCCTTCTTGTTACCTCACCAGTTATGCCAGATTCAACAGTAACTCCTACTTGAGTTGTTGATGAACTACTTTCAATTCCATGTACTTTTGATTGATTTGAAGTTCCATATCTTGCATCAAATCTTACATCTCTATAATTAAAATCAGTAGTTATAGGGCTATGTGAGTTTGCGTTAGCTTTTAATATAGGTGTATCGTTTAAAAAAATATCTTTTTTAGCAGCATTATTGTAAACACCACTTCCTCTAGAATGACCTTCTTTAGAAGCGGTAGCAAAACCTTCTATCTCACCCTCAGATATAAGATCAAGGAAAGTTCCAAACTGCCTACTATGTAGTGTGTCAGGAGTTCTAGTCGGTTGTGGTGGAGGTGGAGGTGACGGAGGGCTAAAAACACCTCCAGAACCAATAATTTTTTTAGGAGCTTTTGTC